>Ga0181571_10004487_pt1 | contig 10456 bp, 10 predicted proteins | sample 101ome_17_FD_132440 | JGI IMG/M metagenome (GOLD analysis project Ga0181571, IMG submission 132440) | Coastal salt marsh microbial communities from the Groves Creek Marsh, Skidaway Island, Georgia - 101407AT metaG (megahit assembly) | ecosystem: Environmental > Aquatic > Marine > Intertidal...
AGGACGACGACGCGAACGGCATCGTCGGCTGCTGCCGCATCAAGAGCCTCGGCCAGGTCGGTGAGCAGGGCGGGAGTGAGCGCGTTCAGGGCCTCGGGGCGATCGAGGGTGAGCGTGCGGATATCTGCGGTGTCGGTCACGATGATGGGCACGGGGTCAGGCTGTCATGTGACGAGCCTGTGGCGGGAATCGGTGACCGGTGCGCAGATGGGGGTGTGGTGTCAGCGTCGCCCGAAGAGGCGCTTCAGCGCCGAGGGTCGGTTGGCCGACCCGGTGGCGGCGCAGGCGCAGCGGTCGCTGGGCGCAACGTCGGCGAGCACCTGCTCGACGTGGAGGCCACATCCGGCCCAGGACGGCTTATTGCAGGTACGGCATGTTGTTCGGCGGCACATACCCACACCGTAGCAAATGTACGGACAATTGGCACCTGCGACGACGGAATCGGGTGAGAGTCAGGTGATCGGTACTACACATCCCAGTGGATCGTTGCGAGTGATCGACCCGTTGGCGTCTCCGCCGTGAAGAACTCACGTACCTCATCGTCACGATCCGCGGTGAGACAGAGTCGGATCCGGGTGTGTTCCACGTCGACATCGGTCACCGGCCGTGCAGAGGGAGCGTCCTCTTCCCAAGTAGTGATCGCCGCATCGATACCGATCTCGGCGAGAACCGCCACGGCATCGTGCGCGGTGGGATGCTGTGGCCGTTGCAGACCCCAGAAGTGCTCCCATGCGGGGGACAGACGCGACAGGGGATGTCGTTGCGGCAACTCCACGACAACCCGTCGTCGAGCACGCGCAGCGAGGGCCTGTGCGAAGGGCCCGAGGTCGGCCACGTTGTAGAACACGTGGTGGCACACGACCACGTCACACACCGGAGCATGCGGCGCCATATCGGGCCAGTCGCCCAGCACCGTTGTGCACGTCACACCGCGCTCGGCGGCTTGGGCTGCGAACACCTCGAGCATGCCGGCCTGGTGATCCACGCCGACTACCTCGGTGGCGGGTGGCGTGAGGCCAAAGGCGGCGCGTCCCCCACCACAGCCCACATCCAGCACCGAGTCACCGGGCGACAGGGCGTCGAGGGCGAGATGACGCGATGGTGTGTCCACGAAGAGATCACCCGAGGGGGTGAATGTGGAGACCGGATGGATCCACGGCGACTGTGGGGCCGCGGCGAGAATCTCGTCGGGGATGCCCCACTCGGCAAGAGAAGCGGCCCATTGATCAACTGCGCTCATGGCAGCGACCGTAGCGGTTGCTCTAGGGACGGGGTCACGCATCGTCGATGCCGTGCGCCGCATCAGGTGTTGCCGCGTCACGGCCGATATTGCGAAATCGGATCCGGGTGGGCACCATCACGCGGCCGCCGCCGGAGTGGTTCGAACACGTCGGTGCAGCGCTCACTCGCACCAGGGTGTCGACAAACAATCCGCACGCCGGACAGGTCCAACGAAATGGAGGACGTCCCAGTCCCGGCGCCGGGCGTGTCGCTCGGCGGCCCGATGCCGACCGTGACGTGCTGGTTGATGTGGTCGCAGATGAGGTGGAGGAACGGGTCTGTCGCTGGTTCATATATTCCAGCGATGCCCGTCACTGAGGGCGTCTGTCAAGGCCTGCAACGGCCACTACGCCGGTTACCCCGTAGGGGTAAAAAATCTCAGAAAATATTCGTCGCTGCGACGCACAGGGTGGTCACACACACGCGCCCAGCGAACGGCCTGAGCGCCGATGGGTGAACGCTGTGACGGCCTATCCGAGCAGAGCCGGTGCCAGGCGACGCCACTGCTCGATGGGAGCGGTCGTGGGGTCGGCGGTGAACACCTGCACACAGACGTGGTCGGCGCCTGCGGCGTGATGTTCGGCCACGCGAGCAGCGATCTGTTCTTCGGTTCCCCAGGCCACGATGGCGTCCACGAGGCGGTCGCTGCCGCCGTCGGTCCAGTCGGTCTCATCAAAGCCGAGTCGTGCGAGGTTGTTGTAGTAGTTCGGCAGACCCAGATAGATCGCCATCCCCGCGCGACCGATGGCGCGAGCCTCGTCGGCATTGGTGGTGAGCACCACCATCTGTTCTGGGGCCAGCAGGGCGTCGGGTCCCATCGTTTCGCGGGCGATGGCGGTGTGCTCGGGCGTCGTGAAATACGGATGCGCACCGTTGGCCACGTTGGCTGACAACTCCAGCATCTTCGGGCCGAGCGCGGCGAGCAGAACACCGGGCTCGACCGACGGCTGAGCCGCCATGAAGCGGGCCTTGGCCATCTTCTCGAGGTACTCCACCATGTACGAGTACGGCTTGGAGTAGTCGTGCTTACGCACCCCGGCAACGAGGTGAGCGTGGCTGACCCCGAGCCCCAGCATGAACCGGCCGGGGAATGCCTCGGCGAGCGTGCGCTGGCCGGCCACCATCGTCATCGGATCGCGGGCGTAGATGTTCGCGATGCCGGTGGCCAACACGATGCGTTCGGTGGCGCTGAGCAAGATGCCGGCATGGGCGAAGGGGTCACGGCCCACGGCCTCGGCCAGCCACAGCGCCCCGTAGCCCAGTTCCTCGGCCTCTTGGGCTGCTTCGCGAGCCTGCGGCGATGCCAAGGCGTCGATACCTCCGTACCAGAGCCCTACGCGTCCCATGTCTTCATTCGGTCGTGCCATGGGTGCAGTCTGGCCGAGATCGGATGCGTTGGGCGAGGCCGGTCGATCGTTCAGGCGGATGTGCGGGTGCGATCGGCGAGGTTCAGAAGTTGTCGTCGCACCATGATCCCGTCACCTGGCCCCAGGAGTCGACGCGCCAGGATTCGCCCACCGGGCAGATCAAGTCGGGCGCGCATTCTGGTCACGAGTCGCGTGCCGGTGCTGACGGGGTGCAACTCGTAGGCGAGGGTGAACCCGATGCGCCGCCCCACACGGCCCGTGCTGGACACGGCCAATACGAATGCATGTGGTTCGTCCACGACCGCTGCGGTGAAGTCGGCCATCGACCGCGGTGCACCCGGAATCCGATCGCCCGCGACGACCTGTTGGAGTTCTGGTCGAATGTCGCGGGCACTGGCTCGTCCAAAGTTGTCGATCCAGTCGTAGCTGTACCAACCGGCGCGACCGAAACCCATCTGCCGGAGCCACGGAAACACCTCATGCGGTGGTGACTCGAGTTCGATTGAACGCGTGGCGACGGTGTGTGGGTCGGCAATGAGCTCGTCGCCGACCATTGGAGCTGCAATCTCGGCTGCGCTGGCACCCCAATCGTGCAGACCCATAGAGAACAGGTTAGGACTCAGTGTCGACAGTGGTTACGTGTCGGGCGATTAGCGTGACCTCGATGTCGGATCCGGCCACGTCCCCGTTGCGCAGCGTCACGAATGCGGTGTCGGGAATTGAGGTTGACATCGTTGCCGATCCCGCCGACATGTACCTGCAGTCGCAACTTGCTGCACCCGACAATTTCGAACCGGTCGTGTCGGTGGCCCAGCGCATCTTGGCAGCCGATGCCGTGGTACTCGACGTGGGCGCATGTCTGGGTTTTGTGTCGGCTGCGATGTCGCAGGTCGTTCCGACGGGTCGAGTGGTTGCGGTGGAAGCCGGCCCGCACCTCATCGAGGGTCTGCGCGCGACGGCAGCTCAGGCCCGCGGCGCGTCGGTCGACGTCGTTCATGCTGCCGTCGGCGCAACATCGGGGGAGATCGAATACCACGCCGACGCCAACGGTGGCGCGTGGGGGTATGTCGCCCCCGCGGGCACCGGTCTGCGTGCTCCCGCCACTGCCAATGTCGTCACCGTGGCGCAGCGAACCATCGATGACATCGTGATCGACTGCGGACTTGACCGTGTCGACCTCATCAAACTCGACGTCGAAGGGTTCGAGGTGCGCGCCCTCGAGGGGGCACAGGCAACTCTGGGCCGATGGTCGCCGGTGGTCGTTGCGGAACTCAATCCGTTCTGTCTGTGGCGATACGGGCGCACATTGCCACAGGACCTCACCGACGTGATGCGGGCACGATTCCCGCACCTGCACGCAGTGGCCCCCGACGGTTCGGTGACCTTGCTCGACAACGAGTCTGCGATCAGTGCACTGCTCGGCACCATTGGTGTCACCGGAGGACTTGTGGATCTCGTGGGATCCACCACTCCAGTTGACCTCCCGGCGCGTTTTGCTGTTGTGTCGCGAGCGGTCGATGGCAACGTCGAGCCCGTTTGTCACCGCGCGTCGATCCTGTCGCGTGTGCTCCGGCGTCGTCGCTGATCGCGCCAGCGGTGGCACCACGCAGGGCGTTGGCACGACGCCGATAGTCTCACCCGGGCTGGCGCCTCTGGAGGCGGAGCGAAAGTCCCTAGCCCTTGTAGGGCAGCGTCAAGGGTTTCCGCCAGTTACGCGTTTGGGTGAACTCGGTTACGGATCAATTGTTCTGCGAACAAACCCATACTCCCAGGTCCAACCCTCAGGTCCGCCAGCGGTGGCGTAGGTTCGGTTGCTGCGAAGCCCGCAGCAACCAAGAAGATCCTTTACGCGTTCACCTTCGGCATGATGTCATTCACCAGGCGCTTCAGATCATCGAGAGTCTTCGACACCGGCACATCGGCGAATGGTGGCCAGATGAGCGGCATGTTCATGCCAGCTTCCTTGTAGGCCTTCAATCGATCGGTGATCTGCTTCTCGGTACCAACCAGCAGATTCGTCAACTTGTGGTTGTCGGTCTGGTCGGTTTCTTGGTCGGTGATGGTGAACCAGATCATGCTGCACATGTCGAAACCATCGTCGAGATTGCGATCGCTCCCCAGTTCTTGTAGCTCGCGTCCGATCTCCTGCTTCCATCGAGTGATCTCTGTCGGAGTGTCCTGAATACCAATCCATCCCGCGAGGCCGTACTTCGCGATTCGGTTTGCGGAACGCTTCGGATCCTTCAGACCGCTGAAGTAGATCGGCGGATGTGGCTTCTGCACGGGTTTTGCTCCGAAACCCGAGGGTGCAAAGTCGGCGAACTCTCCGTGGTATTCGAAGATGTCGTTGGTCCAGATTCCCTGCATGATTTCGAGCGTTTCGCGCACGTGCTTGTGGCGCTTGGGGAAGATGTGCGAGGCACTTGCCGCGGCAAATTCCTCGGGCATCCAGCCTGAACCGACTCCCACATTCACGCGACCGTTCGAGAGGTGGTCGACGGTGGCGATCTCGCCGGCCAGCACACCGGGCGCACGGTACGGGGTGTCGATGATGCTCATTCCGATGCGAACCTTCTTCGTCTTCGCGGCGAGCCACGGAATCAGCGGCATGCCGTGCAGCCATTGCCCACGAGCCGACACCGGCATCTGCAACGGGAACTGTTCCATCATTCCGAACGGGTAGGTCAAGCCGCCGTGGTCGGATGCCTCAGGGACGATGATGCGGTCGAGTGTCCACACAGAATCGAAGTCGAGTTCTTCGGCGAGTGCGGTGAGATCCTCGAGTTCTTTGACCGTCACCTTGTCGCGGAAGTTCGGCAGGTACAGAGCGAGTTTCATCTTGATTTCCCCCTATTTGCTGATTTTTTGGTGTTCAGCGTGCTCTTGTCGAGATATATATCACGCGTGATATGACATTTCTATCACGCATGATATGGTTTTTCAAGTGGCTCCGCAATCAAAAAAACCTCGCACTGCGTCCGTTGGTTCACATGTCCAGGCTGGTCGCCTGGGGGATCAGCTCTGTTTCGCCCTGTATGCGGCCACGAACGCGATGACCCGGGCCTATCGACCACTTCTTGCCGAGATCGGTCTCACCTATCCGCAGTACCTCGTCCTTTTGGTGATGTGGGAGCGTCAGCCCTGTCGGCTGGGAGAGATCGCCGAAGAGCTTCATCTGGCCACACATGCCGTTTCTCCGATCATCGACCGGCTGGAGACGTTAGGTGTGGTGAGACGAATAGAAGACGAAACCGATGGTCGCGCCGTGAAAGTCGAACTCACGAAGTCCGGCCGAGCGCTGGAAGCCAAGGCCGCCGCGATTCAGGAAGAGATGCGCTGTCGTTCCGCGTTGGACCCCAATGCGGTGGACGACCTTCGAATGACCATCCACGCTCTCGTCGACGATCTGCTCGCCGAGCAATAGAGCGACGAAACAGACTGCCGTTCAGGCCTCGGATTCGAGTAGTTCTCGCAACTCTCGCTTGACCACCTTGCCGTAGTTGTTCGTGGGCAGTGACTCCACGATTCGATACTCCTTTGGCCGCTTGTAACGTGCGATGTGTTCGATGCACAGACGATCGAGTTCGTCGACGGTGGGAACCGGGGCGCCCTCCTCGGCGACGACGAATGCGACCACCGACTCACCCCATTCAGGGTCGGGTCTGCCAACCACCGCAACTGCCTTGACCGTCGGATGTTGCAGCAACACTTCTTCGACTTCGCGCGGATAGATGTTCATTCCACCACTGATCACGAGATCCTTCGATCGATCGCGCAGCGTGAGGCAACCATCCTCGTCGAAGCTGCCCATGTCGCCGGTGTACAGCCAGCCGCCCCGAATAGTTTCGGCGGTGGCAGCATCGTTGTTCCAGTAGCCAGACATCACCACGTCGCCGCGCACGACGACCTCTCCGATCTCGTCGATGGGGAGTGAGCGACCGTCCTCGTCGACAACACGCACTTCCACGTCGGTGCGCGGGAATCCGACACTCTGCAGGTGGTCGCGCCAACGAGGATGAATTGTGTTCGCATGCTGTGCCTTCGACAAGGCGGTGATCGTCATCGGGGTTTCGCCTTGTCCGTAGATTTGAGCCAATTTTGGCCCGAACACGGCGAGCGCATCTTCGAGGTCGGCCATGTACATCGGCGCGCCGCCGTAGATGATGGTCTTCAGGTTCGAGAGATCCGCGGAGGTAATGGCGGTATCGCTGGTCAGACGTTTCACCATGGTTGGTGCAGCAAAGAACGAAGTTCCGGGCCAACGCGAAATGAGTGCAGCGATCTCCTCGCCTTCCACGCCACCGGATCCTGGAATCACGCTCACCGCGCCACGGGCGATGTGGGGAAGACCATAGAGACCGGACCCATGCGAAAGAGGCGCGGCGTGCAACACGGCATCGTTGGGCGAGATCGGATCGATGTCGGCGAAGTAACTGAGCGACATCATCAACAGGTTGCGGTTGGAGAGCGTGGCTCCTTTTGGTCGTCCGGTGGTTCCGCTCGTGTAGAAGAGCCATGCCGACTCCGTTGCCAATCGTTCGACCATCGGCGACGGGGCCGATGAAACCATTCGGTCCCAGTCCTGACTGGGTGCCACGATCACGGAGCGCAGACACGACACGTCGCCCATGAGTGACCGAACATCGTCAGCATGTTCATCGTCTGCCACCACGATCGAGGATCCGCTGTGGCCCACGATGTAGGCAATTTCGTCACGGTGGAGTCGTGCATTGATTGGAACGGCGACGAGGCCCGCATGCCATGCAGCGAACATTGTTTCGAGATATTCGGCTCGGTTGCGCATCACGATGGCAACGCGAGCTCCTGTTTCGAGCTGGTAGGTCTCGTGAAGAGCCGTCGCAACCGACGAAATGGTTGTTGCAAACTGCGACCACGTCGCATGAACCGACTTGCCGAGAGCGATGGCAGGCGCGTCCGGCCGAAGCGCCGAGTTCCGGTGAATCCACGTTGCAAGGTTCATAGCCGCTCCGTTTCAATTTGTATCATGCGTGATATATTACCGAACAACCGTCTGGTCAAGATTCGTGCGTAAAGATTCGGGGATCATGAAAATCACGTCCGATGAAGCCTTGCGCCGCGTGGCTCTCCATGATCACGGGGTTTTGTCCACCCTTCATCCCGAACGCGGTATCGACTCGGTGCCCGTCGTCTATGCGATCGACGCCGGCGGATTCATTGGCATTCCCATCGACACCGTCAAACCCAAGGCGACGACGTCGTTGCAACGCGAGAAGAACCTCGTGACCGACCGGCGCGCCACCCTTCTCGTGGACCTGTGGGATCGCTCTGACTGGTCGCGTTTGTGGTGGGTGCGAGTGAGACTCGAGCGAGTTGACGACGACGAGAATGGAGCCGAGCGGCTTGCCGACCTGCTAGCGGCGAAGTACCCGCAGTACCGTGACAAACCGTTCGCGCGGGTCATGATCTTCAGAGTTCTGGCTGTCACCGGATGGACCGCCTCGTAGCCGGGACTGTGTTCGAGACACTGTTCGGTTTCATCCTGAGCGAACTAGCCTGAGAAACCAGTCGGTTCGGCGTCTGGGCGAGTTTCTCTCCGGGTTCTGCTCCGCCTCCGGCGCCTCTAGCTCAATGGCAGAGCAGCGGGCTTTTAACCCGTTGGTTCAGGGTTCGACCCCCTGGGGGCGCACGAGGACGTTGCCGTCCAAACGCGGCGACGCGCACAGGGTGTGCAAGGGTGTGCCCATGGGTACAAACCTCACTGTCGAACGCTCGGGCGATGTGGTCACCGTCACCTTGAACCGTCCGGAGACGCGTAACTCCCTGTCGCGCGACGTGATGCTGGAGATGCAAGCAACCCTGGACGAGGTCGGCGCGTCCGATGCGCTCGGCGTCGTGATCGCCGCGAACGGCCCGGTGTTCTCCGCCGGCCACAATTTCGGCGACATGGTCGATGCCAGCCTGCCCGAGGCGCGTTCACTCCTCGAGGTCTGCACCCGAATGATGAACACAATCCAGGAGATACCCCAGGTGGTCATCGCTCGTGTGCATGCGCTGGCGACAGCGGCAGGATGTCAACTGGTGGCCACCTGCGATATGGCCATCGCCGGTGAATCCGCGTCGTTTGCTCTGCCGGGTGGCAAGGGCGGATTGTTCTGTAACACGCCGCTCGTGGCGGTGGCGCGTCAACTGCATCGCAAACATGCCCTTGAACTGTCGATCACCGGTGATGCGGTCGACGCCCACACCGCTGCGGGGTGGGGTTTGATCAATCGTGTGGTGCCCGATGACCAACTCGTGGATGCCGTCGATGACCTCATGGCGCGCTCGATCCGTGGGTCGGCGATGGCCAAAGGCATCGGCAAGCGCGCGTACTACGCCCAGGTCGATATGGATCAACCCAAGGCCTACGCCTACGCAATGGAGGTCATGGCCGCGGGCATCGTGACCCCCGACTGCCAAGAGGGGATCTCGGCTTTCTTCGATAAGCGGCGCCCCAACTTCACCCAGCGGGCCTGAGGTCACCGATCTCGGTGAACCTGGCCAACTCGGCCACGACCCGGGTGCATCGGTAGCGCACTGCGCGTGCGGTCACCCCGAGGTCGGCGGCCACGGCCTCGGTCGACCCGCCGACGATGACCCGTCGTACAACTTCGACATCGAGAGGATCCAGACCCGCCGTTTGGGCTTCGATCAGCACCTGTCGTAACGCATGGAGGTCGTGCTCGTCGACGGCCGACGGTTGGTCACCAATGAATTCCGACACGGTCTCGCGCGGTACCTGGCGTCGGTTCTCCGCATGGAACGCTCGGTACACGGCATCAGAGATGAGCGCTGCAGCAAGACAGGAGGGGTGTCGTCGCGGATCGAAGGTGCGAATTGCGATCCATGCTCCGGCCATCAGGTCATCGATGGCCCGCGTGGAGCTAATGCCACGCGGGCGCCGTCTGATGGCGGCCAGCAGACCGGGCAGGATGCGCCGCATCACGACTCGCGCCGCCAGCTCGTCGTCGTGAGCCACGGCGACAAGTCGCCACAGCACCTGCTCGGATTCGGTACCGGTGAACGACGACGAGCGACCGCTCTCGTCGTAGCCGGCTGCGACGACGAGATCATCGAGGTCGTTGATGTGATAGCGGGTCACGCTCCACGACCGGGCGCGGCTGATCGCTGCTGGATCGGCGCAGACGCGGTGCCAGTCGGCATCGAGCGCGCTGCGCACGACACCACCAGGTGCATCGGCAGCGAGGCGCTGGCGGCGTGCGGCCCGTTGGCGTCGCCGTGCTGCACGGCGCGCGATGTCGTGGGAGTCAGCAGCGGTTGGATCGAGGTCGAGTGACGCGGTCGCTGGCATGCCACTGGCGGTGGTGATGCCGTCGATCGTCGAGTTGATGACGTGGTTGTTGGGGACGGTGATGTCGATGGTGTGTTCCATGCCCCGACGGTGCGAGCACGCCCTCTCCAGCGGTCTCCTCAGAGGCATCACCGCAGGTCACAGCAGTAATATCGATCTCCCCGAGGATCTCACCGGTAGGACGGTGTATTCCCCGACAGGGCACTGCGAGCCGCCACCTGCGCTGTGACATCGTCCAATCACCCGCCATCGTGGATCGTTGCCTCGGGGCCAGCCGCGGGCACCCGCTTGCGAGCAGGAACCTCGGGCCGAGCCGAACTGCGCGACCCCTCCCTCGCCCCACATCACATCTGTGTGCTCCCCGATGGGTCGGCGCGCACCGTCGTCGGCTCCGTTGGCGGGCGCACGCATATCGATGGCGTGCATGCTCTCCATCTGGGATCGACGACTGTCGTCGCCGTGGCGAACACACCTC
>Ga0181571_10004499_pt1 | contig 10448 bp, 9 predicted proteins | sample 101ome_17_FD_132440 | JGI IMG/M metagenome (GOLD analysis project Ga0181571, IMG submission 132440) | Coastal salt marsh microbial communities from the Groves Creek Marsh, Skidaway Island, Georgia - 101407AT metaG (megahit assembly) | ecosystem: Environmental > Aquatic > Marine > Intertidal zone...
GAACTCGCCTTAAACACCCTGCCAGTCGGGTCGTGATGGGCTAACTCAATAGACCTGGCTAAGCATGTAGAGCTCTCGGCAGAGGACTGACGGACGCGGGTTCAACTCCCGCCGCCTCCACCACTTCACTATCCAGCAGAGTCCATGGAAGGACTTAACTAACTGTAAAATAAAAAATTAACGAAAATCTCCTTTCCGCAAAAGCCCATAGAGCTACACACAAAGCCAGCCACTATGGTACCATATTTAGGACATGAGCAACTAAACAGCTACGCTGTGTCCCAATATGCCCAAGTACAAAAGCAACGCTCTAACAGACAAACAGGTTAAAAACACCAAACCACCTGAGACAGGGCTATTAACTCTTCGAGACGGTGGCGGGCTGGAACTAAGAATCTCGTCAGCTGGTAGTAGGACTTGGTACCACAAGTACTACAAACCATTCACAAAGAAGCGGGACAACAAAAAGCTGGGTACTTATCCAGCAGTGTCCCTAAAGACTGCCAGAGAAATGGCTGAGGCCAACAGACGACTCACTGAGCAAGGTATCGACCCCAAGCTGCACGACAGGCAGCAAAGAGAGAAGCGAGAGCAACAGAGCAAAAATACCGTCGAAGCTATATGTCGTGAGTGGCATAGCCACCATGCAGAAGTTAAAGCTATCACTAAAGACCAAGCAGTAGATATATTAAGGTCGCTGGAACTGCATATCTTTCCGAAGCTCGGAGGGCTAGCTGTATTAGAGGTAACAGTACAGAATGTAAAAGCAACGCTTCAGCCTCTTGTAGAACAAGGTAAATTTGAGACGATTAAAAGAGTTTGCAGTCGTCTTAACATGACGATGAGATATGCTATCAACCGAAAATATATAGAGGTTAATCCTATCGCTTACATCCAAGATGAGTTTAGAAAACCGGATGTAGAACACTTACCCGCAATTGAATTTGAACAACTGCCAGAACTGATAAGAAGAGTAGAAGCTACAAACATGAATGAGTTTACTCGTCTCTGCTTCTATCTTTCATTACATACAGTAGTTCGTCCTTCAAACGCCGCCAAAGCTAGATGGGAAGACTTTGACCTACAAAACATGACTTGGCACATCATTAAGGATGACATGAAAATCAAGCGGGACTTTTACATACCGCTTACTGAACCAGTTCTTAAGTTGCTTGAAGTAGCGAAAGCACTTTATGGCGATAGTGGCTATGTCTTTCCGGCTAACGGACAACTAGGCGCAGCGGGACACATGAGCACACAGAGCGTGAATAGCATGCTTAAAAGGGCAGGCTTACAAGGAGTACATTGTTCTCATGGCAACAGGTCAACAGCCTCAACCTACATGCACGAAAAGCTAACAGATACTCCCAATGAGGTAATCGAAGCGGCTCTTGCCCACACCATGGGAAAGGTGAAGAAGGCTTATCATAGGCGCAACTACTTAGAGCAACGAAGGCCTGTCATGAAGAACTGGTCTGACTATATCCTTCAGTGTAAAACCAAGGCTATTTCTAAACCCTCCTTTTAGCCTGAGCTCCAACATTCCCCACGAATCTTATTCTCACCCCATCCTTGGATACACAATTTATCCACATCAAAAACACATATTATTGGCTTGCTCGTCGGTAAAAATACCCTATATAGTGCTCCCAGAATTACTTTACACAATATCTAGTGGGTCATAAAAACCACTGGTAAAGTGTTTCTACAGCAAGTTGCCACACAGTACTTGATGATACTGATTTAATTACTTTCTGGGTTAACACGGCAAAGCTCAAAACTCTTAGACAGAAGCTACCACGTTAATTTAGTAGGCACCCCAAAGAAACAATAAAAGCGAAACGATAAGAAGGAAAACCTAGAATGCTAAACATCACACCAGCCATTCAGTGGCTCACCATTAATAACGTAATCGAAATCACTGGCTTTGGAAAATCTTTCATATACCAGCGCATCAAGGACGGCTCTTTCCCCAAACCGCTAAAGGTGTGTGGATCTTCAAACAGATGGACATTAGAGCAGATTCAGGAGTGGATGGAGGCTGCAGCACAGCACCCAGATACGCTGAATGAGTGTGCGTAGATAGGTTCCGTTAGCAAGCACTTGCATGCAAATATGAATCGCTTTCTCATCTTCGATAACACACTGAAATTAATGAATTTTTAGGCTAACAGCTAAAGGTGTAACTAACTGTTTTATATAGGTATTTTTTACCCGTATTAATGCCCTTTTCTGGACTGTATTGTTTTGCAACCCATACAGTTGTTGTAGTTTCGATTCAAACGAAAAAGGAGTTTCCTGTTTTTTCATGGAGTCCATCTCGGTACTAAAAACGCCCCTGACTCTATGCAAGCATTTTGCAGGCAATGGTAGTTCTGTCGAATCACTACAGGCTGCGATGCCAGCTTATTTCATAGTCGAGCAGATAGCAGTAAAAGATATAAAAAGCCTTTCAGACTTACTCATAGACCTCGAGAAAGACCCACACAGAGCCATTATTAGGGGCATTCCTGCTGACGATGTACATACTGAAAAACTCATTAGAAGAAAGCTCAGACGCAGTAATACCGCAGAGCCAAATGAAGCACCTTTCCTAGATCACGCAGCAAGCTGGATCATGATCGACGTTGATAAGCTGTTGCTGCCAGAAGGCCTAAATTTACTGCAAGTGCCGCTACGTGCAATTGAGTTTGCTGTCCAGCAGTTACCACCTGAATTTCATGAGACTAGTTACCACTGGCAGCTATCTGCCTCAGCAGGACTAAAGGAATCTAATACACTGTCAGCACATCTGTATTTCTGGCTAGACAGACCAATACCAAATGAATCTCTCAGAGCATGGGCCAGAAGCCTTGGAAACAAAAGACTGGTTGACCCTGCTGTCTTCAATGCAGTTCAACTCCACTACACTGCTGCTCCACTTTTCTCAGATAGTAATGCCGATCTCTTCAGCAATAACAGGTCAGGCTTTGTAGCCGGGACATCGAATACTGTCTCTTTAAAACTACCCAGCCCTGAAGAAGTAGCTAAGAGAAACAGTGATTCAACCTCATCAATGGTGTTGGATGAGAACAGAATCAGGGGCTTCAGCAATATATTGGCTACACTTGGCGACCATGAAGGCGGGAATGGTTTTTATGAGCCGCTGCTCAGGGCAACAGCCTCTTATGTGTCTAAAGTTGGCCGAGATACAGCAGAAACAAGCATCGATAGCCTTATAGAGAATCTTCAAAGCGCCATTGATAATGCTGACCAGTCCAATCATAGCTATGCTGAGATTGAGCGCTACAGGTCAGAAGAGTTCCTCAATCGATTGATAGAGGGCGCTTTAGACAAGTTTGGAGATACTCCTGAGCTACCCCCTTACTTTGATATTGATGAGTTAAACCTCCATCAGGGCGAAGAGGCATTGGATAGGGCAATCACCTCGTTTGCACAAGGTGTCAGAGATTACAACGAAGACCCTGCCAATATTCTCCTCATGGATGCACCCAGATTAGCTATCAAAGCCACTGCTGGACTGGGGAAGACAAGCGCCATCATCAGTAAGCTGATAAGTGAATCAGCATTAAAAACAGGTGATATACACTATTTTGTCCCTAACCACAGGCTATCTAAGGAGCTGGTTCATGATTTGGAGACAGAACTAAACTTTCCATTACCTGAAAGCGTTGTTGAAGCTCTGGGCGAAGATTCTGGAGTAGCGGATTACATGAGAGTCAGGCTAATCAGTGGGCGTGGTCAATTAGATTCCACAGGCAGAACCATGTGCTGGAAGAATGAGATAGCAAGCAAGGTAGCTGCGTCAGGGCAGGCTGTATCAAGCGCTCTCTGCAAGAACGGTAATCAGCAATGTGACTACTATGAACAGTGTGGCTATCAGGATCAGTTTGAGGAAAGTGGTATAGAGATACCTAAAGACGATCCTCTGACTGAAATATTCTGGGAAGTCTCAGTGATGACACATAGCCATATGTTCCTCAACACCAAAGACAGGCTTCACGAACCAGGCTTGATCATTGTTGATGAGTCCTTCTATCAGAGCGGTATCACCACAGAGGAGATAACACCAACAGAGGTGTATCAGACTAACCAGCCAATAGCACGACATCTGCATGATGCAATACTCTCTGGCGAAGAACATTTGCTGGAATACTTGAGGAATTTAGACTACGCCTCCAATGATCTGGAAGAGGAAGCTGAAGTTATTGAGGAGTCTTATTCAGATGACGCGCATATAACACCTGCAATGACAGAGGCGCAACAAAACAGCCTGCTCAGGTCATCTGAGACTAGGAAGAAGGCAGCGCTACTCCTGAGACAGCTCGCAGACGAGATGAGGATCACTGACAGAACCATTAGCCACTCAGTCTTCTTTGACGCAGGAAAGGACAAGATAATTCTTACAAGGCGAAAGCCACTGACAATACCTGGTTATATCCCAACAGTGTTTATTGATGCCGATATAGAGCCAGAGATATTGAAGCGGTTTAGGGACGGTGCAGAGATTATTAAAATACCTGTAGAACGGAAAGCTACAGTGCATCAGTTCACTGATCTGACCTTTAGCAAGACAGCACTACTAAACAATGGCTCTGATAGTGAAGAATTATTGGAGCAGGTAAAGGAGTTTGCTCAGTCTGTTGCGGAGCATGGTAGGACACTGCTGGTCTGTAGTAAATCTGTCAGGAGAGCTATCACCGGTGAACCTAGTGGCTCTTTAGATCAAGACTATGCCTGGGAAGGCGTCACCATCACTCACTTTGGTAGCATCCGAGGTGTTAACGAGTACAAGGACTACACCAATGTCATCATTGTAGGACGTGAGCAGCCCTCTGCAGTTGCCTGTGAGAACCAGGCCAGAGCACTCTGGTGGGATGACGAGACCACACTGGAGCTTCTAGAGACCAAAACAGGCAACAATAAGCCTCTGGAGTCACAAAAGCGGGGGTACAGGCTAGGCAGAGGAGGGCTGGCTAGTGCCACTGTACAGACCCACCCAGACGACAGGGTACAGCTCGTACTGGAACAGATCAGGGAAGCTGAGTCTGTGCAGGCTATAGACCGACTCAGGCTACTCAGGGACAACACAGAGGCTGGTCACAGGCAGGTATTTATACTGTCATCGGTACCACTGGACATCACTGTAGATAAACTGTGGAGCTGGAAGAAGCTACAAAGGGCACTGGAACTATGGAGGGAAGCTGATGGTGTGCTACCACTGGATGCACCGATGCTGTTTAAGAGGTGCCCTAGTGTTGGTAGTGCTGCTAGTGCGAGAAGAGTAGCTAGTGAAATAAAACTGCTTACATCTCTAATATATTATCTTATTAGAGACATAAGCGATTCTTTAGTCAACTATCACAAAGTAGGTCAAAAGAAGCAGTACACAGCCCTTATTGATGCCAGTCTGGACGATCAGTGCCTTATCTGCACGCTTACAGAACTAGCAGGGCAGGCTGTGGAACTAATTGAAGACTAGAACCAGTACAGACAATGAAGACGCAACTACAACAAAAGATAGAGACACTCCAGAAGCTACGGCAGAGCCTGTTGAGCGAAGAGCCTGTTATGTGGGATGAAGTTCATGCTGTGGAGCGTGATCTGAAGTTCCTGTTTGGGACAGAGGAGCTTACTAAAGAACCTGGGGAAGACAAGCCCTATGCAGCCGAGGATGCTGCTGTGGCTATGATGGAGAGTGCTGCCAGGAAAAATAGTAGATGATTAGCCTCAACAAAAACTCTTCACTGAGCCGGAATTGATAGAGTTAACGATGTGGGCTGAGCTAAGAGATTAGTAATAGCAATATTTGGGGCAGGTTGACGGTAGGTTATAATACTTAGGACTACTGAAAAATACAGACCGACAATTGCATAAATCTCTAGGTCATTTTCTACTATCGCAGGTTTCTTCTAAGCGGACGAATTATTTACTGCCTGACGATTTTCTAATGTCACTCTTTTCTCCAACAAACTGCGAAGGGTCATTGCTAACATCAAGAAATTCTTTTGCAGTCAAGAACAGTCCAACAACCATTAAAAAGAATACAACTACTGCTAAATAAGCTATTACTGTGGTGCTCATTTCTTATCTCCCATCATAGACATTAGCTTGAAATAAATACCAAAACAAAGAATCGATGGGACCCATAGTGCTGTGAAAAGTCCTTCATTTTGCTGACCCATAAACCATAGATAAGCAGAGGTCACAAATGAGATTGCAACAGCAAGAAGAATAAAAATATCGGATTTTTTAAACATACATTTCTCCTCTAAAACTCATGAAAACCAATTGCGGCTATTAGGCAGCCAGAAACAGCTAATCCGGCAATACTTCTGATACCAGAGTGGCCTAAAACTTCATAGCTAGATATATCGGCAATACCTAACAATACGCCTATAAACATTATTAATGATACGAATAAAAAAGCTAGTCCAATGAATTTCGTGTAATTTTTCATACTTGCAATATTATCGCCGTCGCTATCAAGCTTAATTGCTTTTTAGTATTTTACTGTACGAACAAATAATTGATTTGGATTTAATATTCATTTTGAAGTAATAGTAGGGCCAGGATTAAAGGTCACTACCTTTCACTAAATGAGCCACTACGATAACTATAAATCCCTCCTATCAGGCTACTACCAGCTCTTGATAGCCCCAGAACTCACACCTCAAGGAAGCTCCCAAGTTCTCCTAAGTTATGGATAGCATAGAAGTCACGCTGACTCTGCAGGAAAATGCAGTCAGACCTATGACTTACTCAAGGCCTACATTACGGAGAGTCAGACAGGCACAAACTACAAGTTCCAAGATAGCGGGCAGGAGAAGATACCTGCAATGATTATCTTTTTATCAAACAGGCCACCAGAATTCCTTGAGGAAGGTGACAGGCGCTTCTTTATCCCAGAACTGGCAAAGATAACTGACAAAGAGAAGACTAAAAAGGTGACCAGCGACTATGCTAACTGGATCGCGCAGCCAATTAATATTGCAGCAGTCAGCTACTGGTTTTACAACTCAGCTCTTAAGACATCAGAGATGGAGAGTTGGGAAATATCCGCACTAAATCTTGATAGAGATAACTTGGTTGATTACGACCCTCAAGGGCCAGCACTTAGGACAGATGTTTACAGGCAGGTAATAGACAATAACCTGTCAGATGTCGCCATCCTCTTAGCTGAGAGATTTGGGAATACAGCATGGTACAGATGACAGTCTTGTTTTTACTCTAGAGCTAATCGATCAGAAGTGTAGATTATCTTATCCGACTATCTCTAACCGCGTGAAAGTAATGGGTCAGCTTGGATACTATAAGAAACGTCTTCGAATGAACGGATACCCGGACTGGCTATACATCAAGGAAGGGTGGAATATAAGGAAAGAAAGCAAGAAGGCCTATGTTGCACACGAGTCTGGAGTACTGCAACATGACTTAAAAGAATGTCTAGAGAAGTTAGAAAACGAGCGCTGGTCGTTATAGATAGTTTTAATTTTTATTGCAGCGATAAACAGTTACTAGCAACCGCTTATGGGTTGAAAAACTCTCTGACGACATGCATCTCTAGCGGCACGCTACCTCTTAGAATTTATAAATTCAATATGCCGAAAATACCGCTGGCTGTTGAAGGTAATCTCATAACTGTATATAAGCATACCCCTTTTTTGTATATGGGCAGGCACAGTGACACTGTCAGGCTGTGGTACCCCCTCCCCCGTGCCTGTTTAGCCCCCGCCTTGAGTGCTTGGGATAGGGATTTGGAGAGGCTTCAGGAGGGCGTACAGAGGCGCCGGAGGCGTTTTAGCAAGGTTAGAGTATCGAAGCAGGTTCAGTGACTCTGAGGCGCTATGATAAATCCATACAGCATTCTATTTCGACACAGCCTGAATTCAGTTGCAGGAATTATTAGATATGTCTGCGCAACCCTCGTCACTACTAAGGAAAAACGGAGGCTTGACAGAGTATTTGTGTCGAAGGCACACAATTAAAAATCTAAGACATTTGAGTAGCCGTCACCTAATAAGAATGACATCCAAATCAGAATCCCGCCTGTAAACCAAAATTGAGAATATCATTACTTGAGCTCTGTGAAGACCAGGAAGTACCTACAAGACTACCTGGATTGCCACCGCTTAGAAAGTTCAAGGGTACCCAGCCCTCAACATGTATTACCTCACCGAAAAGATTTACTGCCGGAGAAAAAAAATAGGAAGCTCCCAGCACTATCTGATCCTGCTTTTCCCAATCTGAGCCTGGCGCGCCGGCATTAAAACGGCTGAACTCCAAAGACAAATCAATATCTTTGCTGAAGCCTAAATCCAGAGCTTTTCGTCCTCCAATAGTAAAAGTCCTATTCCTAGCAGCCTCATATTCCGGTATGTAGGGATTGGCAGTGCCTGGCCACACATCAAGGGTGCTGGCGTATTCAAGAAAAACTTGCCCCGTATCATATTTCAGCACGCTGTAGGCAGCAAAAGCCTCAACATTGTCTGAGCAGTCATTAAAATGCTTTACACCCTGAGGTATAGTATTTCTTGTCACTCCAGGAATCACAACTGGTGTTGAGTGAGCCGACTGCGGAGTATCAACAAAGTTTTGACAATAGCTCGATCCATGTTGATAACTTAACCCTAGATTCAGCAGACCAGATCCGACCGGGAGAGTAAAATTTCCGTCAGCAGCAAAATTATTCAGCCTGGAAGGTACATTTGTTCCTTCCACAGGCATATTTGCATTTCTGAATTGGGCCCCACCCTGAATGGCCATCGCACGCAGATGCAAATTTTCATTGCTGTAGCCCAATAGAGCCCCGTATGCCAGGCCGGCAAAAGAATGCCAGTTTGTAGAATTGGTAAAAGGACTAACTGTATCATTCCAGCCGAAAGGAATATCCATCTTACCAAGGGCTCCATACCAGGGAGTTTTATCCAGGTTACCCCATAAAATGTATGCTTTCCTGACGTTTACATTGTTCCTTGGTAGACCGGTAATAGTGGAGTTAGCGGCAAAATTCTGTTCAGGGTTATAGAGTAATTCCAAGTAGGCAGTGACGTCTTCTGTGAGTCTTCCTGTCATATTTATATTAGCAGAATGCACAACAGCTTCTGATGCGCTTTTGCCAATTTGATTTGCCGAAGTTGGATGTCGCATCAACCATCCAAATTTTGAATCTTCTGTTGCACTTTGATAGTTGGCTAGGGCTGTTATCTGCCCGCCCAGTGTCAGTTTGTTGGTAAGCTGCGCGTTTTCAAGTGATTTCAACTGATACAACTGTTTTGTGTTAGTCATTTCGGCATGGTCAAGCACGTTGAAGCTATATGTTGCATTGAAGCCAACCAGGCTTAGATCGGAATTAAACTCTTTCGACGAAGTTTCAAAGCCCTTTTCCTGTGTATCGGCAGCTTGTTCTGAGAGCAATTTTCTTAACTCTCTGTTTTCTGCTTCCAATCTGTCAAGCCTCTGCAAGATACTTTCTAGAGTTACGTCTCTTTCCGCATCACCAGCAAGAGCTGGCATATTAATTACACAAGCAAGTATGATTGAGATATATAAAATGCGTAATTTTGCTGCAGCCATCTTTGTCTCCTCAAACTAATCTATATATGCGCAAAAAAATCGTTCAACTATACTGATCTGAATCTTTTTTTCGATCCAATAATGCGATCTTGCTTGACTGACCCGCACTCAGTCAAATTGATGCTGATTAATGAAGAGACAATATCATCATTGGAGAAACCAGAGGATTTAAGGGAGCAGCCTTTTATAAATAGTGAGTGATTTCGAGAGTGTAAAAATATCTGTGTAAATGGCATTCTGTTAACTCTGATAAGAGGAATAACATTTGACTTTTTTAGCGTTTTTTCCTGAGAAACCAGACCACTTAACAGAGTCATAGGAGTACGATTAACCCCAGACATCTTCAGCTTCTTTCAGCCACTCCTCAAATGTCTTTTTTCTGGTCATTAGTTAAAATTAACTCACTCAGAGGCACCTGAAAACCCTTTTTTTTGTATCTGGGCAGGTACAGTGACACTTTCAGGCTATGACGCCCCTCCCCCCGTGCCTGTTTAGACCCCACTCACTCAGACACAGTAATCTTATACGGAGACAGGCTAGTGGTGATCACAGGCTTACCTTCAGCAGTGAACAGAGAGTAGCCTACATAAATCAAACGCTCACCAGCAGTGATTGTGCCCGAGTAAATCAGAATATCCTCGACCTCTTCTAGCGACTCTATGTACTTAGCGGCAGGCAATGTTTTGAGACTCGCATTCCATACCTGCCACAGACCATCTTCGTTCAAGGCTTTAAAGATTTTTCTGCCATCCTCAATAGTTCGAATGACAATATAAATCTCACCATCTTGACCAATATCTTCCGTGTCAGGAAAAATCTTTGCCGTTATAACCACATTATCATCTGGCGTGAATTTGGTTTTAGTTGTTTCA
>Ga0181571_10004509_pt1 | contig 10436 bp, 6 predicted proteins | sample 101ome_17_FD_132440 | JGI IMG/M metagenome (GOLD analysis project Ga0181571, IMG submission 132440) | Coastal salt marsh microbial communities from the Groves Creek Marsh, Skidaway Island, Georgia - 101407AT metaG (megahit assembly) | ecosystem: Environmental > Aquatic > Marine > Intertidal zone...
AGATTGGAAGCAAGATCTTTGCGCAATATGTCGAAAACCCGCATCTGATTCAGGTGATCGATTCTCTGGTCTGCTCTGGCAGTCATCGGATCATCATTCGCCAGCTTGCTGGTGATCTGGCGTTGGGCGCCAGTTTTGGTGCTCTTCGGCAGATAGCGCAGGCGAATGGCAGGATCCTGATCGGCGTCCGGGTTGTCGATGATCAGCGCACCATGTCGATGATCAACCCTGGCGATGCAACCATCATTCCGGCCACCGCAACGCTGGTCGAGGGCGTATTTATAGAATAGTTCCGACACCCCCATGACGGGCAGCGATGGTTGCGTCTTGCGCCACGCTGCCGTTTGGTGGTGGCGGAAAGACCCGCCATCCCCCCGTTTCAGTCGATGTTGTCGATCGGGCTGGTCTAGTTGGGCCAGGGCAGGGAATAGGTCTTCACATTGGTGAAGAACTTCATCGCCTCCAGCACGCCTTCCTTGACCCCGTTCCCGGAATCCTTGATGCCGCCAAAGGGGGACATCTCGATCCGGTAGCCTGGCTGTTCCCAGATATTCACCGTGCCGACATCCAGACCCTCGATATAGTTTGTCGCGCGGATCAGGTCATTCGTGCAGACACCGGATGACAGACCAAAGGCGGTGCTATTGGAAATGGCCATGACCGCTGCGTCATCATCCGGGACCCGAACGATGGGAACAATCGGCCCGAAGGTCTCTTCCATCACAAGATCACTGTCATGTGGCACGTGATCGATGACGATTGGCGGCAGCAGCGCGCCATCACGCCCTGGATGGTAGAGAATTTTCGCGCCCTGCTTTTCAGCCGCGAAGACACGGTCTTCGAACAGCGCTGCGGCATCGGCGTTGATCACACAGCCAAGCTGTGTGTCGGGATCCATCGGGTCACCAAAGCGGATGGCCTTGGCCTTTTCAAGAATCAGCGGAACCAGTTCGTCGGCGACGCTCTCCTGCACCAGAATACGTTTGACTGCGGTGCAGCGCTGGCCGGAATTGCCGGTGGCGCCGGCCACGGCGATGGTGGCAGCCTTTTCGATATCAGACCCTTTCAGGTCATTCAGGATGATCAGCGGGTCGTTGCCGCCAAGTTCCAGCGCAGTGCGGCGATAGCCTGCCTTTTCGGCAATCATCTTGCCGACTGGCACGCCACCGGTGAAGGTGATGATGTCGATGTTCGGGTTGGTAATCATTTCATCACCAATGTCGGCTGGCATGCCGGTCACGATCTGGAACATCTCTGGCGGCAACCCGGCCTCATAAAGGATATCGGCAAGGGTGATTGCGGTCAGTGGTGTCTGTTCGGTCGGCTTGCAGACCATGCAGTTATTGGTGGCGATTGATGGCGCGATCTTGTGCGCGACCATGTTCAGGGGATGGTTGAAAGGGGTGATGGCCGAAATGGTGCGTACCGGTTCGCGCTTGGTGAAAATCTTTCGGCTCTTGCCATGTGGGGTCAGATCACAGGAAAAGATCTGCCCGTCATCCTGGATCGCCAGCTGGCCGGCCAGCGTGAATACATCATAGGACCGACCGGTTTCATACAGCGAATGCTGTTTGCAGATGCCAAGTTCAAGCGTCAGCCAATGGGCGATTTCCTCGCGTCGATCGCGGATCAGTTCCGCCGCGCGGAACAGGATCTGCTGACGTTCATAGCGGGTCAGTGTCGGCTTGTAGTTGGCAGCGATGGAAAATGCCTTGCGGGCATGTTCAGCAGTGCCGGCCGGTACAGTGCCTATCACCTCGTCCGTGTAGGGATAGCGAACATCGACAACCTTGTCGGTGTGGACGGTCTCGCCACCAATGCGCATGCCTTCGCGGCGGATGGAATGTTCTGACATAATGAAGTTCCCGTTCTGTAAATCGCAGACCGATATGACACTGGCCTGCTTTGGCTCGGTATTTGTGCCGAAATGGATCTGCCTTGATGTGGGTCCCTTACTGGGAAGCGGCAATAGCCGCATAGTGGAACGCGTCGAAATTGCGCAATGTTGGGGCTGATGGAAGTTCGATCTTCCGATTGACGATGAACGGCACTTCCTGTTCGGTTAGCCCGCCATGGCTGCGAAGCGGTTCCTTCAGCGCGGCAAGGTCGTGCCGGTCCTCCGACGTGCCGATGGTCATGTTTTCTTCCGACACGATCACGATGTCGCCGATTCGGTCGGCTGGCAGCTCAAAGCGCCGCACCGCCTCGTCACGGTCGATAACAAGCATGATACCGTCTAGGGCGGCAAGCCTGTTGCTGATCTCGTTTGCATCTGCGTGATCTGGAAGATAGGCGGTGGCAAATGATCCCAGCGCGCCATGATGAACAACATACGGGTCGGTGATTGGCAGGATTACCCGCGCGGCAGCCGCGCCAAGCCAGTCATCCAGACAATCCTGAACATAGACAACGGCAGGATCGCCAGCCTTGTCATGCTTTGGCTTCATGCCGTGGTCTGCCGTCAGGATGATGGTTGCGCCAAGATCATCAAGTTGCCCCAGATAGCCGTCGACCATGGCGTGGAAATCCAGCGCGCCCTGTTCGTCAGGTGCGAATTTGTGCTGGATGTAATCGGTGGTCGAAAGATACATCACATCAGGCTGCCATTCGGTCAGCAGCTTGACGCCGGCGGCAAAGACAAATTCGGACAATTCGCCGGAATAGACCTCCGGCACAGGGCGACCAAGCCAGGCACTGGCATCATCGATGCCGTTGGCCGCTTTTGTGGCTTGGTCGGCCCGCTCGGAGGAAAAGCAGATCGCACGATCATCATCAAAGGACAGGCCGGCTCCAAGAAGCGCGCGAAGCTTGTCCTTGGCGGTAACCAGCGCCACTCTGGCGCCAGCGGCGTAATAGCTTGAAAAAATCGTCGGTGCGCGCAGGAAGCGCACGTCATTCATCATCACCTCTTCACCGGTTTCCGGGTCGAATAGATAATTCCCGCAGATTCCATGAACGGCTGGTGGCCGGCCGGTAGCGATCGACATATTGTTGGGATTGGTGAAGGAAGGGATGACCGAATGCGCAATCCGGCTTGTTCCCTTCTGTCGGATGCGCTCCAGGTTCGGCATCAATCCACTTTCAGTGGCAACGTCAAGATAGGCTGGTTCGCAGCCATCAAGGCAGATCACGATGGCGCAGGTCTTTGGGGCCTCGTAGCGTCGGCCATTGGTTTCAACTGAAGTGGTAAATGCCATGTTTCGTGTCCTGTGTTTCTGTCCGGTATCCGGCACTTTAAGTGATTGCAATTCCTGATTTGGTCGCCCTTGGTCCGGCCGTGCTCCTTACGCGGAAAGCTTTTGGCGTTCTGCCAGAGCGTCTTCTGGCGGTGCCGCGTTGGCAACACCCATTTCGGTCAGCGCATTGGCAGCGGCAGTGGCGACATTCTCCATCACTGCCGCGTCCATGCGGCCAATGCATCCAATGCGGAAACTGTCAACGAGGGTCAGTTTGCCCGGATAGATAATATAGCCTTGATGCTTCATCAATTCATAGAATCGTGCAAAGTCGAAAGCCGGGTCCGCCGGGCTGAAAAAGGTGACAATGATCGGCGACAGCCAGCGCGAATCCAGCAGTGTCTCAAACCCGATCTTCCGCATGCCAGCGACAAGCACATCGCGGTTCCGTGCATAACGCGCGCCCCGCGCTGCCACGCCGCCTTCGGCCTCGTGCGCCTTCAGCGCCTCGATGAAGGCTGCAACAACATGTGTGGGTGGGGTATAGCGCCACTGGCCGGTCTTTTCCATGGCTGTCCACTGGGCATAAAGATCAAGGCTTAGCGAATGCGCATTCCCTTTGGTGCCTTCGAGGGCGTCGCGCCGGGCCAGAACAAAGCTGAACCCTGGCACGCCTTCGATACATTTGTTTGCCGATGACACCATCGCCTCAAAGGCAATCCTGTCAGGTTGGAGGTCAATTGCGCCAAAGGCGGACATGCTGTCGATCAGAAGCTTTCTGCCAGCCGCCGCCGTTGCGTCGGCGATTTCGGCAAGCGGGTTCAGAATCCCCGAACTTGTTTCGCAATGGATCGCCATGACATGCGTAATTGCGGGGTCCGCCTTGATCGCGGCGGCAACCTCATCGCCGCGTGGCGGCAGATAGTCACCCTTGTCGATCACGGTTATCTGTCGTCCAAGATAGCGCACTGTTTCGGCAGCGCGGGCGCCATAGGCACCGTTGGACAACACCAGCACCTTGCCGTCGCGTGGCAGAAAGGTGCCAAGCATGGCTTCGACGCCAAAGGTTCCAGAACCCTGCATTGGGATGCATTCATAATCATTCGCGCCAGGGCCAAGAAGGGCTAGCAACCGGCGTCTAAGGTCGGCTGTCAAAGCTCGAAAATCATCATCCCAGCTGCCCCAGTCACGCAACATCGCACGCTTCACTTCAATGGATGTCGTCAGTGGTCCCGGTGTCAGAAGATAGGGCTCGCCCAACTCGGGGGCTGGAAAGGGTGGATTGCCGTCTTTCATTGCGGTGTCTCCAAGGTCAACCATCGAGATATTGGCCTGAAAGTAGATATATGTATAATCTTCATTACGAATATATATATAAATTTTACCTATGGATTTTTTCGATGCGATACGCCCAGATCAGAGCCTTTCATTACGTCGCGCTCTGTGGTGGATTTTCCCGTGCTGCCGATGCGCTTGGCCTGTCCCAGCCTGCGTTGTCGGAACAGGTACGCCAGCTTGAGGCGACCTATGACCTGCTTTTGTTCCGACGTCAGAATAGGCGGGTGGAACTGACCGAACGTGGACAGGAGCTGTTCAAATTGACGAGCGCCTTTTTTGAAGGCGAGGTGGCTATTTCTGGCTTTCTTGACGGCGCGCGCAGTGATGTGCGCGGCGTGCTGCGAATCATGGTGGACTCCACCGCCCATGCCACCGGTCCATTACGGGGGTTTCGCGAGCGACATCCGGATGTGCGGCTTGATATCAGCCATGGCAATTCACGTGAGGTTCTGGCCGCCCTGCGCGCCTATGATGTCGAGATCGGCATCTTTGGCAGCCAACCTGATGCTGGCGATCTGACAATGGTGGAACTTGGCCTGTCACCCATCATCGCCATTGCCGGGCCAGATGCCTTTGGCGCTGCGCCAGACAGGCTGCTTCCAGACAGTTTGCCAATTGCGAGACTGGCCGAATTTCCGTTGATTTTTCGCGAGCAGGGGTCGGAAACGCAAGCACGGGTGATGCAGGCCGCAAAGCAGGCAGGTGTGAAACTCGAAGGTGTGATTATCGCCGAAGGACGCGAGGCTGTTCGCGATCTTGTCGCTGAGGGATTTGGTATCGGCTTTGTCTCGGAGGCCGAGATTGGCAATGACATCAGGCTTCAGCGGATCAGGCTACAGGGCGTCAGCCCGTCGATGCCGGAAACGCTTGCCCATCTGTCGGCGCGGGCCGAAGTGCCGGTTATTCGCAGCTTCATGCGCACGCTTGCCAAACCTGACGCCAAAGACCTACAGTCGCGCTGATGATCATGCTTTGTGGTGTGATCTGTGCCGTTTAATCTAAGTCTGAGAGGTGTATCGTGGCGCGTCCGAATGTCCTGTTTGTCGTGTTTGACCAGATGCGGGCGGATTGCCTTGCTGGCGCGCTTGGAGACACTGTTGCGCTGCCCAATCTGCGGGCTTTCATGAATGACAGTGTTGCCTTTACCAATCATGTGTCGGTGACCAGCCCCTGCGGTCCGGCGCGGGCGTCGCTACTGACCGGACAGTATGCGATGAACCACCGATCGGTGCGTAATGGCACGCCGTTGCCAATGGACAAACCGAACCTGGCAACCGAGTTGCGGCGCGGCGGTATCACGCCGCTTCTATACGGGTACACCGATACGGCTGCTGATCCCCGGCATTATGCCGCTGATGACCCGATTTTGACGTCATATGAACAGGTGATGAATGGCTTTCTCGAGGCGCTCGAGTTGCGATTCGACGACAGCCGCACCTGGCGAGGGCATCTCGAGATGCTTGGTTATGATGTTCCGGCTGGAAATGATCTCTATATTCCGGTCGGCGACAGTCCCACTGCGCCAGCGCTATATCATGCCGATCACAGTGATACAGCCTTTTTGACCGATCGGATGCTGGAAGACTTGCCGACACGTGGTGATGGATGGTGTGCGCATGTCACCTTCATCAGGCCCCATCCGCCCTTTGTGGCGCCAGCACCCTTTAGCAGCCTGGCGGATCCGGCGGCGATGCCTGCCCCAGCCGGTGGTGACAATGCGGCATTTGCCGCGGCGCATCCCTTCAACGCCCATGCGATGGCGTATCGCCAGGCGCGTGACATGGTGTGCGGATTTCCCGACCTGGCTCCATCGCCGCAGACCACAGCCATATTGCGGGCTGTCTATATGGGGTTGGTGGCAGAGCTTGATCATCATTTTGGACGCATCATCACTCATCTGAAATCACGCGGTCAGTACGAGGACACACTGATTGTGGTGACGTCCGACCATGGTGAGATGTTGGGTGATCATGGGTGCTGGGGCAAAATGAACTATCTCGATGCTGCCTTCCGCGTGCCCTTGATGGTTCGCGTACCTGGCGCAACCCCAGGCCAGGTTAATCACCCGACCGAATCAGTTGATGTCATGCCGACAATCCTTGACTGGCTTGGGCAGGAGAGCCCGGACAGTGTGGACGGGCATTCATTATTGCCGCTGGTGCATGGCGAACTGCCACCGGGGTGGCGTGATTACAGCGTGTCTGAACTTGATTTTGGTGATCCGGTATCGCCAACCATAGCCCAGCAGGAGCTTGGTCTGTCATCGCAGGAATGTGGGGTCGCAATCTTGCGAACGGAGTCGCATAGCCTGATCCATTTCAATGGAGGGCTTCCACCAATTCTGTTTGATCATGCTGGCGACGGCGAGGCGCGCAATATTGCTGAGGACAGCGGGGCTGACGCTGTCAGATTAACCCTGATGGAGCGTCTGCTGACACATCGCATGCGCCATGCCGAGGGGCGGTTTTCCCGCACCATGATCACCTCCGAAGGTGCTGTCAGGGGGAACCATTGAATCAAGATTTTGTCATATTTGACGCTTAGCCCTCTTGTCACATTCCTGTAACCAATGCAGTCTATTTGCAAGTTGGCGGCCTAGTGGGGGATGGTAACTGTTCAGAAAAACGGTACCACCATGTTGGGTTAGCTTTTGCTGTGATGCCGCATCTGGAGGGGACATTGCGATACGGATGGGATGCGGGTGCCGATGAGGTGCCGGTGTGCCGTTCCAGTCTCAAATGTGAAGGACGAACCGTTATCCTGCGGGTGCTGTTGTGAAGAGCCCACTTCCGAGGCTCAGAATAATCAGGAGAAGGCGATGAAAAAATATTTCCTTTCAACCTTGGCGTTATTGGCCCTGCCGGCCAGTGCATATGCCAACTGCCCGGCGGTGACCGTTGCAGACATGAAGGGTGTGGCCAATGGTGCCTATCCCCAGCAATTCGAAAAGGCTGAGTTTGAAGCCGCTGCGGGTTGTTCGATGTCGATGTCGGCAAACCCGGACAGTGCAGCATTGAATGCCAAGATCAAGGGCAACCCAGCCCTGCCGCCACTTGCCGAGCGCATTCCGGCAGAACCTCTCGTTGTCGTGCCGTATGACAGCGTTGGCAAATATGGTGGCACCCTCGACGTACTGTCGAACGCGACCGAAGCTGGCACATCGGACTTCCTGTCCGTTCGCCACGTGAACTTTGTGCGTTTTTCGGATGATCTTCAGACCATCGTGCCGAACATCGCCAAGGGTTGGGAGTGGAACGACGATTTCACGAAGCTGACCTTCCATCTGCGCAAGGGTCACAAATGGTCGGATGGCGCGCCATTCACCAGTGCCGACGTTAAATTCTATCATGACAATCTGATGCTCGACACGAACATCTTCGAAAAGCCGAAGGACTACATCACCGTCGGCGGTGAGACGATGACTGTCGATACGCCAGACGAGACAACGGTTGTATTCAACCTGCCGTCACCGAAGCCTGGCCTGCTGGCACACTTCGCGACTTCTTATGCGCAGGGTTTCCAGCCAAAGCATTTCCTCGGCAAGTTCCACCCGGACATCAATGCTGATGCTGACAAATATGCTCAGTCGCTCGGTTTTGAGAATGGGTATGACGCCATCCGTGCCTATTACGGCAATTCGGACTGGACCGACACACCGTCGCCACTCCTGAGCCGTCCGGAAATTGCGGGTAACCTGCCACAGCCAGTTCTTCCGACACTGGAAAGCCACATCTACACAGCTGACACCACCGAAGGTCGTCACCTTGTGGCCAACCCTTACTTCCACCAGGTCGACCCGACTGGCCAGCAGCTGCCTTACATCAGCGAGCAGGACGAGGTGTATAAGAACGACAACGAGGTTCGCCTGCTGTCGATCATCAATGGCGAGGTGGACTACAAGGCCCAGTCGCTTCAGCTTGCTTCGGCACCAGCGCTGCTGGACGGCCAGCAGGGTGGTAACTACACCGTCGATCTTCGTCCGGAAATCACACTTGGCGTCTTTGGCTTCAACGTGACCCACGAGGATGAGGCCAAGCGGGCGGTCTTTGGTGATGTTCGGTTCCGTGAGGCGATGTCTGTTGCGATCAACCGTAACGAGCTGAACGAAGTTGGCTTCTTTGGCCAGGGCACACCGCAGCAGTATATCGGTTTCTCACCAAAGCCAGAGTTTGTCTCCGACAAGTGGCAGACATACAAGACCGAATTCGATCAGGCTGCGGCAAACGCTCTGCTAGATCAGGTCGGGCTGAAGGATACTGATGGTGACGGATTCCGTGAGCTGCCAAATGGCGACAAGCTGGTCCTGAACCTGAACTTCTCGACGCAGGGTATTGCTGGCCAGACTGTTGAACTGGTGTCGCAATATTGGGCCGATGTGGGCGTTCAATCCGTCGTCAAGGAAGTTACTCCTGACGAATATCGCTCGGCACAGTCGTCGAACAAGCTGGATGTCGTGATGTGGCGGAAGAGCCAGCCACTGGCGATCGTGCTTGGTAACAACGAGCTGTGGGTCCCACCGTTTGAGAACTACTTTGGTGTTCGTAACGGTATGCTGTGGGCAGAGTGGGTTGACAGCAACGGTGCCAAGGGTGTCGAGCCGCCAGCCTATGTCAAGGATCTGATTGCTGACGTCAACGCCTTCCAGTCAGCTGACCAGTCCAGCGCCAAGTTCCGCGAGCTTGGTGAGCGCATGGTGAAGGCCATGGTTGAAAACATGCTGTTCATCGGCACGGTCAACGCACCGGCACCGATGATCCATCACAACAACCTGAAGAACTTCACCAGCTTCCAGACGCACTCTTACGAGTACTATCGTACCTATCCGTATCGTGCGACACAGTGGTGGCTGAGCGAATAGGCTGAGATGTCTAACATAATCCTTACCATGGGCGGCGTTCCTGCCGCCCATGGCCTTCCGACCTGTGCCGGCACGCGGCACCTTTCAGTTTTATGAGGCATCTGCATGCTTCAATTTGGTAATTTTGTTCTGACGCGGGCCTTCATGGCGGTGATGACGCTTGTTATCGTCTCACTTGTCGTGTTCACGCTCATGGAGCTGGTCCCCGGCGACTGTGCTGAGCGTTATCTGGCCTTCAAGAACACTCAAGGGTCCGGCATCTCGGTTGATGACATCGAGAATGAGCGCCGCCGCCTTGGTCTTGACAAGCCATTCTTTCAGCGCTGGGCGTCGTGGATCGGTAACGCCTTTCGCGGCGAATTTGGTGACAGCTGTATCCTTCGCGTCGACATTGCCCAGCTTCTGGGGTCCAAATACTGGCTGTCGCTTGGCGTATGTCTTGCCTCGCTGACATTGGCCTATGCCATAGCCATTCCGGTTGGCATCATTTCTGCCGCCAGCCGCAGTGCAACGATGAACAACACGCTGAAATTTATCAGCTATCTTGGTCTGGCCATGCCGAATTTTCTGTTGGCGCTGATGATCATGCTGTTCTCGACGATCTATTTCGGAGAAACGCTCACCGGTCTCTTTTCCAAAGTATATCGGGACGCAGCCTGGAGTTTCGACAAATTCGTCGATCTGTTGAAACATGCCTGGCTTCCCATTTTCATCCTTGGCTGGTCGGCAACGGCGTTTGCGCTACAAACGGTGCGCGCTTTGATGTCGGACGAAATTGGCAAGCTGTATGTTACGGCGGCAGCTGCCCGCGGGGTTTCCGGACGCAAGCTGTTGTGGCGCTATCCGGCCCGCCATGCGCTTGGCCCAATCGTTAACAGCCTTGGCTTCGATCTGAACCGGGTGTTCAACGAACTTCCCATCGTGGCGTTGATCCTGACGCTGACCGACGCCGGAGCGCTGTTGATCGAATCATTGGCACGGTCGAATGACCAGCAGCTTGCCGGCGCCATCATTTTCCTGCTTACGGCTTCGATTGTGGCGTTGAATTTCTTTACTGACGTCCT
>Ga0181571_10004511_pt1 | contig 10428 bp, 4 predicted proteins | sample 101ome_17_FD_132440 | JGI IMG/M metagenome (GOLD analysis project Ga0181571, IMG submission 132440) | Coastal salt marsh microbial communities from the Groves Creek Marsh, Skidaway Island, Georgia - 101407AT metaG (megahit assembly) | ecosystem: Environmental > Aquatic > Marine > Intertidal zone...
CCACCCACACGTTCGGACATCTCAGCGACGCAGCCGCACATGTCCGCGCACGTCGCCTCGAGCGTCCCGGCGCGCGCGCGCGTCTACCCGAGGGCGTCCGCCGTCTCGACTCGCCGCGCTTCCGCGACGGGAACCAGGGCGCGATTCGAGACGGATTCCTCCCGGGCGGACAGCTGTCGTTCGCTCTCCGCGCGCGACGGCTGCCTCGCGGGCGCGTCTCGCGTCCCGTGCCGCGCGTCGACTCCGGCACGATCTAACGTTCGCTTCGCCGTGAGCGCCCTCGACGCCGCCATGCCCTTCGACAACGAAGCCCGCGCCGCGAAGCGCCTCAAAAAGCTCAAGATCGGCATCGTGGGGTTTGGCAACTTCGGCCAGTTCCTCGCGCGTCGCTTCATACAGAACGACCACGCCGTCATCGCCACCTCGCGCGGCGACTACGAGGACGTCGCGAAGAAGATGGGCGCGCGATACTACCGCGACCCCGACGATTTCTGCGAGCAGCACCCCGACGTCGTCATCTTCGCCACCTCCATCCTCTCGACGGAGGCGACCATAAACTCGTTCCCGGTGCAGCGCCTGCGCAGGAACACGCTCGTGGCGGACGTCCTCTCCGTCAAGCAGTTTCCCAAGCAGCTCTTCCTCCAGCGGCTCCCCGACGATTTCGACATCCTGTGCCTGCACCCCATGTTCGGTCCCGACTCGGGCAAGGGCTCGTGGAAGGCGCTGCCGCTCGTGTACGACAAGGTTCGAGTGGGCGACGAGCAATCGCGGCGGGACCGGGTCGATAACCTGCTGGGCATCTTCGCGGACGAGGGATGTCGCATGGTGGAGATGTCGTGCGAGGAGCACGACAGGCAGGCGGCGAGCTCGCAGTTCATCACGCACACCGTCGGGCGGATGCTCGGCAGCATGGAGCTCGCCGACACGACCATCAACACCAAGGGGTACGAGTCGCTGCTCAACCTGGTGAACAACACCAGCAACGACTCGTTCGACCTCTACTACGGACTCTTCATGTACAACAAGAACGCGACGCAGGAGCTCAACCGGCTCGAGCTGGCGTTTTCGCAGGTCAAGGCGCAGCTGTTCGACAGGCTCCACACCCTCATCAGGGACGACATCTTCGACACCGACGGCAGCAGCCCGGAGCAGCTGAAGAAGGCTTGGGAGAAGGCTGGCGAGAGCATGAACGAGCGGGGGTACAAGGAGAGGCTGATCGACCAGGTGAACAGCACGGGCGTGATCGGCGGGAGCAGGGACGAGCACGCCGGGAAGGGGGCGGAGAGCGAGGCGCCCTCCAGGTGAAGATTAGACGCGACTCGGCCCATCCATAAAGACCAAATGAGTTACATCAACTTATTACGTAAAAAATACTCGCACTCAGCCGGGAGGCTCTCGCGGACACGCCGTCTCGACGCTCCTCCGCGCGTCCCTCTTCCGTGCGCGTCCTCGTCGACTCGGATCCGCCGGCGCCTTGTCTCGCGTCCTGAACCTCGACGACTGGATCAGTGGAGGAGTCCGGCGCCGCTGTCGTGCCCGCCCTTGTCCTTGTGATTATGATCCCCGTGCCCGGCCGCGTAGTGCAGCAGCGCCAGCGCGCCCGCGCTCATCACCGCCGCGAGCGCCGCCCAGACCAAGTCGAGCGGCGCGTTGTAGCTCATGTGCAGCGACATCTCGAGGAGGTTCACCACCATCACCGCGACGATGATCTCGCCAACCTTCTGCTCCAGGTCGTCGATGGACGAAACCTTGAGCCACGCGAGCTTCTTCAGCCTGCGGTCGCGGACCTGACCGGCGCGGTTGGACCGCGCGAGGAAGAGCTCGAACGATCCGAGGCCGAACACGAGGCAGACCATGCCGAGGAGGAACCTGTCCAGCGCACCAACCGCGGACGACACCAGGCCGACGGGGGAGTATCCCGCCCACGCCTGCACGGCGTCGAAGAGCACCTCCTTCATGCCCATGGAGAACAGCAGCGCCGAGAGCAGGAGCGACGCCAGCACGCCGAGGAGCACGAAGATACAAGCGGATATGAGCGTGAACCTGACGAAGACGTACTCGACCTTTTCGATGAGGGAGAACTCGCGGAAGGGCTTGCGAACGTCACGCGAAGCCTTCATCATCGCGACGTCGGGATGCGTGAGGTCCTCGGCGTCGTACGTCGTATCCTCGTGGTGGTCATCGCCGTCGTAGGACGCCCCGGGTTCCGCGTTCGCCGCCTCCACGAGCGAGCGGACGCCCACGGCGCGGGAGCCGCGCTCAACAGACATAAATTTCTTCCCCCAAGCGGCGGTGTCCGCGCGGGATCTCGCGAGTTGCGTCGCGCGCACCGGGGCGCGCGCGCGGCGGACCGAGGTCGCGCGGGGCGCGACCCTGGCCGTCGCCGACAGCGACAGAACGCCGGACGAGGACATGCGCGTATCGGCCCGAGCGCGTCTCGAAGTGAGCGCGCACAGTGGATATAAGACGCGTCAGGCGGGGGTGGATGAGGTCGATTGAGAGCCGCTCATTGGCCAAATCGTGACAGGTCGTCTCGTGACCGTTTGGCCTTGGTTTGTTTTGTCATAGCTCGGTCATGACTGTTTGCCCGTGCGGAGCCGCGTTTTCGATCTCCCGCTGACTCGGCAGCCCGCGATGAAAAAGCTGCAAAGCGCGGCGGTCGAGTTCAGGGCGCGACCGCCTCCCTCGGAGGGGGATCCTCCGACAATCGAGGGATATGTTCCGCAAACCCTTACCCACGACAGGGGCGCGCAAACTCGACGGCAGCGACGAGAAGAAGCTCCGCAAGCAGATCGTCGCCGCCTTCCCGTGCGCCGGCGAGGACGACGCGATGGCGCTGGTGCCCAAGAAGGCGGAGCTGTCGCTGCAGAAGCTCGCCGCGCCTTCGCGGACGCAGATCTACGTCGGGGACGGTCAACCGGTGTTCTACGATACCAGCGGTAAGGGAGATCTGTTTCCCACCGTGTTTGCGCTGTGGCGCGCGCCCGGGATGCTCGGCGAGCCCGTTTCCGTGCTCGGAGCGCCCGTCAGTAAGTTTCTGATCTCCGGAGCCGATCTCATGCTGCCGGGCGTCGGCCGCGTCCCGCCCGTCGAGTTCGGCCGCGGTCGGCTGTTCGCGGTCGTCGTGCCGGGCAACCCAGCCCCAATCGCCGTCGGCGAGGCGGAGATGTCCAGCGCCGAGGTGCGCGACGCCGGGGGCGCGGGGGGCAAAGGGCGCTTCTTGAAGATCCTCACCGCCTACCGAGACGCGTTGTGGGACTACGCGGCGTCGCACGCGTCGCGGCCGCGGCTCGTGCCCAACGAGGGGTTCCTGGAGAAAGGTGTCGTGCCACTGGGAGGCGCCGCGCACGACGACGACGACGTGGAGGACGACATGAAGGAGGACGATGTGGACGAGGACGTGGAGGACAATGAGGACGAGGAGGCGGACAGGGAGGAAGCGAGCGACGTTAACGACGCCGTCGCTGGACTGTCGATCGAAGCGGAGGGCGCCGATGAGGGCGCCGATGAGGGCGTCGCTGAGAGTGTCGCTGAGGGTGCCGGGGTTGTCGCCGATCAAACGCCGCACCAGCTCACCGTGGCCGAGATGGACGCGCTCATCGAGTCCGCCGTGCTCCAGGCGCTCTCGAGGGATAAAACCGTCACCGACAAGTCCCTCCCGATGCTCGGCACCGCGTTCTGGTCCCGGCACGTGAACCCGTGTCGGCCCGCGGGCGCCCCGCCTTTGGACATCAAGCGATCGTCGCACAAGAAGATGAGCGCTCTGCTGAAGCACGTGCACAAGATGGGGTGGGCGACGTGCAAGGAGGATAAGCGAACGAAGGAGATCGCGGTGACGGCAATCGTCCGGACGCATCCGGACCTTCGAAATCACGTTCCGCACGAGACCGCCGCCGACGCCGACGCCGTCGCGGCGGCGGCCGAGGAACAGGAGCGCGCGGGACGCGTGGACTTTTACAAGGGAGCCGCCGCGGCGGCGGGCGCGGCGGAGGGGGGTAAACCGCAACCGCTTCGTCTCGAGGAAACGTACAAGCCCCACGTGAACTTGACTCGCGTGTTGGAGGCTATCGACGCGCCGACGGACGCGTTGTACACCGGCCAGGAGGCTAGAGAGTTGGTGGTGAAGTACGTTGCCGTCAAAGGACTGGACGCGGGCAAGAGCGTCACGCTGGATCCACAGCTGTGCGACGCGCTGTTCAAGGGGGTGCTGAAAAAAGGGGACGCCTTTCCCACGCACATGTCCAAATCCGACGTCACCAAGGCGTGGCTCAACAGGTTCCACCCGCAGACCGCGGTGGTGCGGGGCGGCACGCGGAGCGTGAAGAAAGGCGCGCTGCAGCCGGTGCGGGTGGAGAGCGACAGGAGAGGCGGTGACAGGCGGATCACGAGGGTGACCGGGATGGAGGCGTACCTGATCGACCCGGAGGAGCTGGCGAGGACGCTGGGAAGTAAGCTCGCGACGGCGTGCGCGACGGGCGAGCTGGAGGGGATCAAGAACGTGGGTAAACGCGAGGTTGTGGCGCAGGGGAACGCGGTGGAGAAGGTGGCGAGGATACTCGCGGAGTGGTACGGCGTGCCCAGTCGTTTCGTCGAAACCGCCGACAAACTGAAGGGCAAGGGTAAAAACAAGTAGTGCTAAACAGCGTAATTGCCATTGGAAATTCCCTACTGAATCCGGTATCAGCAACTTGCGAGAGCCGTCGTGGTCAATCTGTGTCGTCTCCCTGGTGGGTCCGTTGGCCAGAGAAAGACAGCGCGGGACGCGCGTGTTACTCGACCCAAGGACGCCCGGAACCCCGATCCGCGCCCGGCGCCATGTTTTGGCGCTCTCCCGGGTTCGTGCAGGCCTCGCCCGTGGAGGTACGCGTCGTTCTTCCCGTTTTTCGAACCTGCACACGTGCGCGCGTCCCGCCGTGTACTCTTCGCCATCGAGCGTCCCATCTGCGGCACTCACTAACAACCCTCTCCCCTCCCAACTCGCGGCGTCTTGGCCCACAGCTGGTGCTAGACAAGGAGAGCTTCACGCTCGAGGAGCTCCTAGAGGAGGATGACGTCATCCAGGAGTGCAAGTCCCTCAACAGCCGCCTGATCGACTTGTGAGTGCTTCGCTTCCCGCCCAGATCATCCCCGCGGTCATCCCCGGTGTCTCCCCTGCCCTAAAGCGAGCGAACAAACGCGTGCCCGCGACCTCTCCTCTTCACCCCGCGTCCCCGGCCGTCGACCGATCGAACCCCGCGAATTGACCGGCCGCCTTGACCTTGACCCATCGCAGCCTCAAGACCCGGCCCGTCGTCGAGAAGCTGGTCTCGTACCTGGTAGATCCGCCCCCGGCAGACGCGGATCCAAAGCGCGAGTACAAGTACCCGTACCTGGCGTGCGAGATCTTCAGCTGCGAGATCGACGCCATCCTGAGCGCCCTCACCGACGACGATTGCGCCTTGTTCTCCCGCGTCATGGCGTTCATCGACGTACCGGTCGGCACCAGACTGAACAGCATGCTGGCGGGGTACTTCAGCAAGACGGTCGCGTGCCTGGTGAGCCGGCGCCAGGGCGAGTGCGTCGCGTGGTTCCAGGCCAACCCGCGATTCGTCGATCGATTGGTGGAACACGTCGGAGTCCTGGCGGTGGCGGAGGTGCTGCTGAGGCTGGTGGGAGCCGACGATCCGGGGAGCATGATGCCGATGCAGAGCATGCTGATGTCCGCGATGGGCGCGTCGGGCGATCAGAGCGCGTGGCTCGCGGACACGCCGCTGCTCGATCGACTCCTCGACGCGCTAGACGCCGAGTCTTCGTCCTTTGCGGCTCCCTCGGCTGACGGCTCCCCAACAGAAGGCCAAAATCCCGAGGACGCCGCGGCGACGAGGACGACGCGACAGGCGAACGCGGCGGAGGTGCTCGTGGGCATCGCTCGCGGCGCCCCGTCCGCGCTCGCCGCGAAACTCTCCGGAAAGGAGGCGATGTCCAAGCTCTTTGACCGCGGTTTACGAGCGTCTCCCGGGCAAGGAAAGTACGGAGACGGCGCCGAGGGCAAAGGCGGTAACCCCGACGGTTCGCGCGTCACCGCGCACGACGGCGCGTCGTCCTCGCCGCTCGTCAACGTGCTCGACATCGCCATCGCCATCGTCGACGCCAAGCGCGCGGCGAGTGGGCCGATGCAGACGATGCGCGCGATGCTCGCCGCGGAGACTGGGGGCGCGCCGGCGTCGTCGCCGCCGCCGCCGCCGCCGGAGGCGTTGGCGACGTGCGTGCGCTACCTCGAGCCGCTCGTGGCGCAGCTGGACGTTTCGGGCGACGGTAGCTCTCAGAGGACGACGTGGGGTACGATCACGCCCCCGCTGGGCATGCGACGGGTCAAGATCGTGGACATGATCGCGACAATCGTCGGGTGTAAGGACGACGCCGCCGCGACGAAAATTCTCGAAACCGGCGCTCTCGTCAAGTGCGCGGAGCTCTTCGCGAGATACCCGTTCAACAACTTTCTGCACCACCACTTCGAGAACGCCGTCGCGGCGATCCTGGACTGGGGTCACCCCGCCCTCGTGTCCCACCTGTTCGCGTCGAGAGCCGACGGCGGCGTGGATTTGGTGGGCGTCATCGTCGACTCCCCGAGGACGGCGGAGACGACGCGGGGTCCGGTGCGAGCCGGCAACGCGGGCCACGTCACGCGCATGGCCAACCGACTCGTCGCGGTCGCCCTCGGCGAGTCGCCCTCCCCCGCGCCCGAAGGCAACGCTGCGCGACGGACGACGACGCGCGTGGGCGTGGGTGGGTTCGACGACCCCGACGACGACGAGGAGGACGAGGAGGAGTCGGAGGAGGCGCAGGCTCGACGCAAAGATCGCGAAGCCGCGGCGGAGCGATCGAGGTCCATCGCCGCGGCGGCGCTGGACGCGGACGCGCGGTGGCGCGCGTACGTCGACGGCGAGCTCGGCGACAGGAACCAGATCGAGAACGTGTACAAGTGGGCGTGCGGCCGCCCCGCGGGCATGGACGATCTCGGTCTGAACGAGGATGACGAGGAGGATGGCGATTTCGACATTGGGCTGGGCGCCGGGTTTTCTCGCGATTCGTACCACCGGTACGGCGGCGCGGACGACGACGACGACGACGACGAGGACGAGGACTGGGCGGACTCCGACGACGCCGCCGACGACGACGACCTCGACCCGCTCACCGCGAGGGGCGCCGCGCTGCTGTTCCAGGGCGACGCCAACGCCAGGCTGGCGAGTCTGACGCTCGGTCGGAACAATCACCCGGACGTGATGATTGAGGAGTTGGGCGAGGAGATGGATCCCGACGACGACGACCGGTTGGACGGGGCGGATCGTGCCGAGGGGGATCCGAGCGACGACGCGGATACCGTCGAGGTTCCCGCGTCGGTCGTCTCGCTGTTCGCCCGGTCGTCCCTCGAGGAGGGCGGCGGCACGGCCGGCGACGACGACGACGACGTCATCCTCGCCGATTCCGACGACGAGGGCCAAACTTTGACGAGCCCAAAGTCGCCAGACGCCAAGTCGGAGAAGGTTGAGCACGACGCCCCGGAGCTGATGCGGGAGTACGGGTCGTCAAACTTTTGGGGGAGCGCCATAGACGATTCGCTCGTGCCGGATGACATCTAGGCGGCGCGGAGGTGTGAGATGGGGACGGGGAGGAAGGGGCGGGTAGCGGTTCGTTTTGAGTGATGACAGTCGGGGCGAGCCCGCGAACACTGATTTCACGAATTTCTCAACCGAGTCTCGGAAATACTTGTAAAAAGAGGGAGGCGGCGGCGGGAGGCGGCACTCGACACGGCGGTCGCGGCTGCGCCGTACTCGACTCAAATCGCGGACGCCACACCCGAGCACAGTCCGTCCACGATGCCGAAGAAGGTCAAGAAGTTCATCGACAAGAAGAATGCGGTCACGTACGCGCTCATGGCGCGGCCCGGCGACGAGGACGAGTTGGAGCCGCCGCCGAGCTCCAAGGACAGCATGCTCTCCGGCGTGAGCGCGAGGACGACCCGCTCGACCAAGTCCGACGGCGCGCAGGTGTGGATGCGCAAGGACAACAATCACCACGCCCGGGACGTCATGGCGGAGGCGGTCGACGACGGCTCCGTGTTCAACGACGCCATGACCGAGACCATGTCGCAGATGAGCGGCATGAGCCAGTGGTCCAACGTGACGTGGGTGATGGGACCGAACGGGCCGGTCCCGCGGCGCGAGCGCCTGAGCCGCGAGAAACGCAGGGAGCTCCGCGAGCTCGGATTCGACCCGAACGAGGGGTACGACTACACCCGGCATCTCCGGCAGGTGGGCGAGGGCGGCGGCACCATGTTCGTGCCCACCAGGAAAGATCACGTCAAGGGAATCCGCGAACGAGACGGCGAGGTGGCCGAGCACAAGCTCACCGCCGGCGGATCCGGCAAGAAAGGCACCGACTCCGAGCTCGTCTACCTCAAGGAGGACGTCGAGAGGGACGGCGACGCCGCGCGAGCCATCAACGACGAACGATCCGACACCGCGCAGGCGCGAGCCGCGTCCGAGGAGGATGAGCGATGGACGCACGAGAGGGTCAAGGCGGTGACTCGCGAGAAGGTGTACGTCGCCAAGGACGCCTCCGCGGCGAACGCGGTGGTGGCTCGCGCGGTTCGGGCCCGGCCAAAAGGCGGGGCGTCCGCGAAGGAGCTCGATGACATGATCGACACCATGGAGGCGGCCGAGCTCGCGGACGACGAGGAGCTTCCAAACCTTAGCGACGAGTTCGGCGACGGCGGCTTGGGCGACCTCCAGGACGACTTCATCCTTCGGGCCATGCTCGGGGATGGAGAGGCGGCGGCGGCGGACGCGCACGACGAGAGGCACTTCCCGCCCGTCGTGCTTCGGTACGACGAAACCGAGGTGGAGCGGCAGCTCGAGGCCATCGAGGAGGAGCTGGAGGAGGAGGCGCTGGAAGAGGAGGAGGAGGAGCTGGCGGCCAACGGCGGATTTCTCGGCTACGGCCGGGGCCCCGGGTCCGACGCCGGGACGGACCGCGACGAGGACTTTGACGAGCAGGACTGGGACGCCGCGGACGAGGCTCTGGCGCAGAGACGGGCGGGCGGCCCGGGGGCGACGCTGCGGGACCTGGACGAGCAGTTCGAGGCGCTGGCGATGGGATACGACTCGGACGAGATCGGCGAGCTCGACGACGACGACCCGAGGATCTTCGGCCACGCGGAGCTGGACAGGTTCGGTCACGTCATGGAGGAGTTCCGTCGGGACCACGTGCACAGGGAGACGTACAAGACCGCCGCGGATATTCTCGAGGACGGGGCGGATGTTGAGGACGACGAGGAGGAGGAGGAGCGCGAAGAGGGCTCCGATGACGGGGAGTACGGACGACCCCTCGTGGGCCCCGCCAAGGCGAAGGAGTTTCGAGTCACCGAGGAGGACGTCGAGGACGCGAGGGGCGCGATGATCGCCATGCGCAAGCGCGCGGGCCTCCCGATGCCCGAGCACCTCGCCAGAGAGATGACCCTGGGCGACGGCACCGCGGGGCTCGGCGCGGACGACGAGGTCGCCAGGAGGTACGAACTGGTGGAGGAGGGCGAAGGCGTCGGGGATGACTCGATCGACGCCGTCAAGCGGGAAATCGCGTACCTCAACGTCGAGGACAAGGACGACGAGTGGGACTGCGAGACGGTGGTGAGCACGTACAACAACTGGGAGAACCACCCGGCGGAGATCGACGTCGGCCCCGCGCTGAACAAACCGAAGAAGAAGAAGAGCGGTAAACCCAACGTGCCCGGCGCGGAGGGCGGCGGCGAAGGAGCCGCCAACGTCATTCGTCTCTCCGAGGTGAACGGTTTACCGGTTGACTACGTCCAATCGAGGCGGGGCAAGGGCCGCGGCGGGAACGGCCTGACGGCCGCGAACCTCGCGGCGATCGGCGAGGCTGCCGAGGGCGAGTGGGGAAGCGACGAGGGCGATGAAGAGGATGAGGAGTTTGAAGGGACGGAATTCGGCGGCGAGGAGTGGAGGAGCAACATCCGTCGCAAGGGCGAGACGGCGGAGGAGAAGAAGGCGAGGAAGGCGGCGGTGAAGCTGGGCAGGAGGGAAGCTCGCGCGGCGAAGAAGGGGCTCAAGACGACGTTCAAGCAGGAGCAGGCGGAGATGAGCAAGAAGAGGCCCACCGGGGACGTGAGGCAGGGTCTCAGCGTCCGGGTCATCGACTGATACCTGGTATCGTAACGCCGTTTCGCGTGTACATTCACATGACGCGCACGAGGAGTTTGTTCTTCTTCCCCGCCGCCAGCAGCAGCACCCTCCCCTCGATGACGTCCTCCTCGCCGATCGTCGCATCCTCGTCCTCCACCTTGACGTTGTTCAGCCTCGCGCCGCCGCCCTTGATCATCCTCTTCGCCTCCCCCTTCGGCTTTTGCAGCCCCGTCGCGGCCATGACGTCGAC
>Ga0181571_10004514_pt1 | contig 10426 bp, 7 predicted proteins | sample 101ome_17_FD_132440 | JGI IMG/M metagenome (GOLD analysis project Ga0181571, IMG submission 132440) | Coastal salt marsh microbial communities from the Groves Creek Marsh, Skidaway Island, Georgia - 101407AT metaG (megahit assembly) | ecosystem: Environmental > Aquatic > Marine > Intertidal zone...
AGACCACCGAGGCGAGCGGTAACGCCACGAGGACCGCGAGGACGAGCCGCGCGAACGACGACCGCGTCCGAGGACGGGGCGGCCGAGCCGCGCGACGCGAACCCGCGGGACGAGGCGCCATCGCGCGCGCGCGAGGCCCCGCGCGCGCCGACGGACGCCGACCGCGCGCGACGACCGATGCGCACGACCGCGCGCGCGTCGTGGTGTGATGAGCCACCGGAACGTCATCGTCAACGGTTTGCCGACGTCTCGGAGGTGCCGATTATTTCCCGGCCGGCGTCGGGAAACTGCTGCCGGACGCGGGGGCCGCGCGGGCCGCTCGGAGTCGAACGAAACAGACCGTCGATCCTGGGTTCCGGTGCTCCCCCGCGGTCCGGCGGGAGAAAAAAAAAGCGGCGCACCGCCGCCGCCGCTTTCCCCCCGTCGACCCTCCTCGAGCCCGTCCCCGTCCCCGTCGCCACATCGCGCGACGCGCCGACTCGAAGCGCTCGCGCTCTGGTCGCACTCGGTCGAGATGGCTCGCGGAAGCGCCCCGAAGCGCGCGACGCGCTCGGGCGGGCACGAGGCGTGGATGGACGACGAGGTGGACGAGCACCACCGCGGGCGCGACAAAATCTCGCTCGATCCGGACGCCCCCTCCTCGGACGACGACGACCTCGACGACGAGGAGGCGGTCATGGACATCGACGCGGACACCGAGTCCGAGGACTCCGAGGATTCCGACGAGTCGGACTCGGAGACGTCCGAGGGAGAGGGCGCGAAGGGGGGAAAGGCGAAACCCCGCGCCGATCGCTCGGAGGGGGGCGCCGAGTCGGCGTCGGACGAGGACGAGGCGGCGTTGTACAAGGCGATGAAGGCGCAGCAGAAGAAGCTCAACTCGCGCGCGCCCACGCGCGCCCGCCGCGACGACTCGGACACCGACGACGCCTCCGACTCCGACTCCGAGGACCGAGGCGCGGGCGTCCGCGGCGCGCGCAAGGCGGACTTCTACGGCGACGACGAGGTGGACCACGAGGGCGCGAGCGACGAGGACGAGCGCGTCGAGGAGGAGCGGGAGGCGCTCCGCCTGCAGCGCGTCGCCGCCGACGAGATGGACGCCGCCGACTTCGGACTCGAGGACGAATCCGACGACGACGAATCCGACGACGATCGCGCGACGCCGCTCGGGGCGAAGGCGAAGGCGCTCGCCGGCGGCGCGGGGAAGAAGCCCTCCGCGAAGAAGGAGAAGAAGGAGAAGAAGGAGAAGAAGGCGCTCGGCGCGGCGGTGGAATCGCTCGGCGCGGATCCTTCCCTCGCGGGGTCCCTCGCCTCGGACGTCGTCGCCTCGGACGCGCCCGAGCTCATCGCGCTGACGAAGGAGCTCACGCGGAACCTCGACGAGGTTCGCTGTTCGGTCGAGCCCGTCATCGCGGCGGCGCGCGCGGGCGACCTCGCCACCGCCGAGGGGGTGTCCTATCTGGACGCCAAGCACCTCCTCATGCTCTCCTACTGCGTCAACATCGTCTTCTACCTCCTGCTCAAGGCGGAGGGGCGGCCCGTCAGGGACCACCCGGTGGTCCTGCGCCTGGTGGAGATTCGAACCTACCTCGAGAAGCTCAGGCCGGTGGACCGTAAGCTGCGGTACCAGATCGACAAGCTGGTGAAGATGGCCGACCGGCCGAGCGAAGAACGCGCGGCGGAGGAGGAGGACCCGCTCGCGTTCCGGCCAAACCCGGACGCGCTCGTGAGCAAGGTGGACGAGGACGCCGAGGAGGGCGGCGCGGGCGGCGCGTACAGACCCCCGAAGATGCTCCCGACCGCCATGGAGGGCGAGTTCGAGGAGGGGGGGAAGAGCAACAAGGAGAAGCGCAAGGAAAAGGAGGCGAGGAAGCGCGCCAACAGGTCCGCGCTCATCAAGGTACGCGAAGCGTTCGAGGCGCGGATGGTTTTTTTTTTTTTTTCCTCTTCGGGGTGTCGCCGCCCCCGCGGCGCCCCCGACGCACCCCGAACGGAACCCGGACTCCACCACGTGTGCCGCTCGCTTCCTCGTTCTTCGGCCGCTTTCGTCGGCGTGCTATTCCATGGAGACCGCAGGCGACCATTTCTTTTCGCGGCACAGAGCGCACGTACCAGATCTTGGGCAGGGTACCGTTCAAATCCCATGAGCGACTATCCAATCAAGAGATGGACATTTTTTCGACGGTTCTCCCCCTCGAGACCGCTCCGTCGTCGCCCGCCTTCCGTCTCCCGCGCGAGAGCTCTCCGCTGACGTCGCTTCCCTTCCCCCTCGCGCGTTCCTTTCTTCTCACCGCGTCGCGCGCCTCCTCTTCGTGACAGGAACTCGCGCAAGAGCTCGGGGAGGCCCCCGAGGAGCTCGGCGGGGACGACGGCGGGACCTCGAGCGCGTTCGCCAAGCGCGAGCTCGCGCGCATGGAGGCGCGCGCGAAGATCGAGGAGGACCTCTTCACGCGCGTGCCCCTCTCCAAGACGGAGCGGAGGCGGCAGAAGGCGACGTCGCGGAGCGCGAACAACGCGTTGGCCCACGTCGGCGATTTCGGCGACGACGTCGCGGACCTCGTCGAGGCGGCGGAGGCGATGGACGACGCCGCGCCCTCCCGCGGTCGCGCGAGGCTCGCCGACGCCGTCGCCTCCGCGGGCGTCGCGAAGGTGACCAAGGCGCCGAAGCCCGTCGGGGGGGAGGAGGACGTGCCCCTTCGCGATTCTCTCGGGGTACGTACGCGACCGGCGCGCGACGAACTCGGCTCGGTTTTCCCCCCGCCCGCATCATTCGAAGCGTCGATGACACCGCCTCCGTGGTCACTCGGCGTCAAAAATGATGCCAGATGGACCGAACCCGCGCGTCCAGCGGGCGCGCGCGGCGCGCGCCGATCCATCGCCGGCGACGCGTCACGCACCGCGCGCCGGTTCGGCGCGAGCCTCACACGTCTCAGACGACGTCACGACTCCGAAGCCCCCGAACCTCCCTTTTCTTCTCATCCCCTCGAGCCCCCCTCCCCCCCGTCTCGCTCGCTCGCTCGTCGTCGCGCCCCTCTCATCACGTCCGCCTCATCATCGCTCTCATCCCTCCCCCTCCGCCCCGTCTTTTTTCACAGGATCGCCGCAACAAGTACGAGCGCGGCGTCAACCGCAAGCAGGCCCAGAGGGCGGCCGCGGCGGCGAGCGGGATGTACGACGCCGACGATTCGCGCGAATTCGTTTCGGAGGACCCGGCGTACGAAGCGGCGGAGACGGCGCGGGACGCGCGGCGGGCGGCGAAGGAGGCGAAGTACGCGCGGCGGCCCGGGGTGGTCGCGGCGATGGAGGAGGAGATGGACGGGGAGGACGCGAAGCGCGACGTGGGGAAGAAGATCATGGCGAACCGCGGGCTGACGCCGCACAGGAACAAGGACCACAAGAACCCGCGGAAGCGGCTCCGGGGGAAGTTCGAGAAGGCGGTGGTGCGGCGCAAGGGCCAGGTGCGGAGCATGCGCGAAGACGCCGGAGGGTACGGGGGCGAGGCGAGCGGGATCAAAACGAGCGTCACCAAGTCGAGGAGGTTCTGAAGGGAAGACCTACGCGCGGGGGTGTGCGGTCGTTCACGCGGGGAGGAGCGCGACGCGAGAAGACGCGAGACGCGCGCGGGGTTTCGAACGTTTCAGACGACTTCCGAAAAATACATCCTTCGACGATCAATCGCGGGCGTAGGATACTACGCGGCGATTTTCCCGCTCTTCGCCATGAGGGAGTCCACGACCCTGTCCATGTTGGCGACCGTCTCGAGCGTGGCTTTGTACACGGTGTTCGGCGCCTGGTCGTCGTACACGATGAGGCACCCCGCGCCCTGATCGAGGATGCCCTCGAACTTCCCGTCCAAGATCATCTGGCTCAGCTTCGTCTCCACCTCGGCGAGGGGCAGCTCGATGAGCTTCGCGACGTGCGAAATCTCCACCCGCGAGAACGGCTCGATGACCCTCAGCAAGTTCTGCTCCATCAGCGAATCCTTCAGCGCCCCGAGGTGCGCGTCGATGATCGGGTCGTCCTCGAGCTGCGCCTTGTACTCCCCCAGACTCGCCCTGAGCCGCTGGAGCGACCGCTCCGCGTACGCCGCCGCCACCGCGCGCATCGCGTCGAGCGCCTCGCCCTGGTGCTTCGCGCCGCCCTTCGAGGAAATCAGACCCGCGACCTCGTCCGCCTGCCCGCACATCACCTTGCACATCAGCATGTACTTCAGAGCCGTCGCCGCGCGCTCGGTCTCGTCCAGGTTGTTCAGCTGTTCGAACGCCTCGAAGAAGTACGAGTACGCCGTCTTGTAATCCTTCTCCTCCGCGTGCAAGATGCCGCTCTGGGAATCGATGACGCACTGCACCGAGGGGGGGACGTAGATGGCGTTCGAGTTCGTGCGCGCCGCCGTCAGCGCAGCCTTAGCCTGCGAAGGGAGGAGGGAAGGAACCGCCGGGGGGGGTGAGGGAAGAGGTGAGAGGCACGAAACTGGATCGGAGGAATGAACGAAAAAAAAAAAGGGCACGTCCTCGAAGCATTGGGACATGCTGAACTGGCGCCGAACCGTTCAAACGCCGAGCGTCGCGAGATCTCGGCTGGGTCACCGCGCGCGGGCGGAGCGCGGGACGCGTCGTTACCTTGGGCATGTTGCGCAGGGCGTAGTGGATCTTGCTCTCGAGCAGGTGGATGTCCACGAGGAGGAGCTTATCGTCGAGCTTCTTCACCTCGAACGCGAGGGAGCCGATGAGCTTGAGCGCGTCCTGGTACGCGCGCATCTCGAGGTACAACGCGCTCAGCCGCAGCTCCACGCGATGGCGGAGGAAGGTGCGCTTCTCCTCGCGCGCCCACGCGACCTGCTCCTTGCACAGCTCCACCTGGAGATCGTCGTGGCCCTTCACCGTGGACAGGATGTCGATCACGTTGCGCACGATCTTCGCCGTCTTCGCCTTGGGCACCACCTTGAACAGGGGGCGGAGCTCGGCGAGCAGCGCGCGGAGCGCCTCGGCGTCGCCCGCGGAGGCGAGGAGCTTGGCGAGGGCGTCGATGGACGACTCCTTCACCTTGATGCTCTCGCCGTCCGAACCCGCGCCGAAGACGACCTCGCGGTACAGCGAGATCGCCTTCGCGGGGTCCGCGGACGCCGCCTCCGCGGCCGCGGACGCCGTCGCCGCGAGCTCCGAAGCGCCCATCGTCCACCCCTCCTGCCCTAAACGGCACGCAGATCTGAGTGGACGCGCGTCCGCGGAAAACCCGAGGCGCGCCGGAGACGCGCGCGCGAGACGACGCGGGGCGCGAGGGACTCGCGCGAGAGGAAGTGCTTCGACGACGCGGAGGTCGACGCCGCGCTATATGCGCCGCGGGGGGCGCGGCGGCGGGGGAACCTCGAGGACCGATCCACGTCAAACAGGGCGTCGCGATCGATGCCGAGAACTTCGTCGCTCGAGTCAGGATGAGTGTCGGATCACCAGAGGGGGACGTTCACAATCGCGATCCTCGTGTCGGCGTTTCGCGCGACTCCCGCGCCACTCTCGAGGGCGTTCCCCGGACACGCACGCCCGCGTGAGCCTTGGACGCACCCGCGAACGATGTCTGAGGAAGAAACTCCCCCCGCCGAGGACGCGCCCGCCGAGGTGCGCCGCGCGTCGACGCTCGCCGAAGCTCGCGTGCCGTTTCGACGCTCGTCGTTCCTCTTCGGGATGTCGGGAAATTCCCCCCGGCGCGTGCCCCTCTGACCCGTCCACTTCGCCCCCATCCCGACACCTTCCCGCCGCAGGAGGCGCCCCCCGCCGAGGAGGCGGCTCCCGCCGAGGACGCCCCCGCCGCCCCGGAGGAGGACCCCGCGCCCGCGGAGGCCCCCCCCGCCGAGCCCGAGCCCGAGGCCGCGCCTCCCGCCGAGGAGGCACCCCCCCCCGCCGAGCCCGCCGCGCCCGAGCCGGCTCCCGCGGCGCCCCCTCCCGCGCCCGCGCCGTCCGCGTCCGCCAAGCCCAAGGGCGTGCCCGTGCGTCAGTACCTCGACGAGACCGTCGTCCCGGTCCTGCGCAAGGGCCTCCGCGAGCTCGTCAAGCAGCGCCCGGAGGACCCCTTCGAATTCCTCGGCGACTTCATCAAGAAGAACAAACCGGCGTGAGGAGAATCTGGGGAGGGGGGAGACTTTTGGGGATACCGATAGAGAGACGAAAGACGCGAACGCGCGAGGGCGAACGCGCGTCGCGACGCGGTGAGGATGCGATACAGGCGCGCCACGGGAGGTGAGGCTCGGCGCGATCGCGCGTCGATCAGCCCGACGCCCCGCGGGCGTCGCGCGCGTGGAATATTCCAACGACCCACCGCCGCGTCGCTTCCTCATTCCCCCCTCTCCCCGTTTTCGCCGAGCGTCTGCCTGTCTGGCAATCCCGCCTCGTTCCGCTTGAGCTGCGCAAAGTGGCTCCGCTCGCCGCAGATGAACGGAGGGTATCGCCGGGGGCGGTCGGGGCCGACGACGGCGCCGCCGACGTCGTCGCAATCCACCCTCGCGTCGTAATCGGGCGCGTGGAAGAAAACCAAACTCATCCGATCGTCGACGAACGAGGCGGCGGACGTCCCCGTCCCCGTCCCCGCGCGGGCTTCGCCATCGTCGCCTCCGCTCCCGACGACCCTGTGCCTCGTGGATTGCCACCGATCGTTGGTCCAGAACCTGAGCACGTCCCCGAGGTTGACGAGGAGGGCGTCTTCGACGGACGGCGGGGGCACGTCCGTCCACTCGTCCTCGCCCTCGGGTAACACCTGCAGCCCGCGCGGGCCGCGCTCGAACGCGAGCACGGTCACGTCCGTGGGATCCGTGTGCGGCTTCACGCGGAGCGCGGGGGCGGCGGACGAGCCGTCGTCCGCGACCGCGACGGGGGGATACCTGAGCGCGACGAGGTTGGAGACGTGCTTCCGTGAACGCCTCGCGAAGAACTCGGGGCCCTCCGGGACGTCGAGCGCTTCCGCGAAGACGCGGTGGAGGAGGGCGACGACGCGCTCCATGGCGCGATAGTACGCCTCCCAGGCCGCCCGGAACCCCTCGGGCTCGGCGGGCCAGCGGTTCTCCTCGCCGAAGTACAGCTCCGCGTTCGGGTCGTCGCCGCCGTAGTACGGATCGGCGCGATCGACGCCGTCGACGCGCGAGCACGAGAACTTCTCGTGCAGACTCGTCGGGCGCACGGCGTTGTCGCACCCGCCGACGGGGATGTACCCCTTGCGCAGGTCCGCGACCGCCATCTTCGCCGAGAGCGGTAGCTCGAAGAACGCGCGCGCGCTGCCCATCGCCTCGCGAACCGTCGAGTCCGGCACCCCGTGGTTCGCGACGTAGAAGAACCCGACGCGCTCGCACGCCTCGCGAACCTCCGACACCACCCTCGCGCGCGCCTCGACCCCCGCCTCCCCGCCGACGAACGCGGACACGTCGATCGTGGGCACGCGCATCGCGAGACCGACCCGCGACGACCTCCTCGCGCGACGCGCGAGAGTAGTCTGGTGGTGAGTGCCCCTCGGGTTCCGGCGTCCGAGATGGATCGAGCGCGGGTAGTGACGTCAAAGTCGACGCAAAACATGCAAAATTTGTTTTCCCAAAAAGTAAGTATACACCCTCTCTTCGACATCTGATGCCTCACCTCCTGTCTGTCTTCCCGATGCCTCTCTTCCCGCTGAACAGGTGCTTGGGCATCTTGGTGATGATGGTGCGATCCGCCTCTCCGATCTTGGCCCTCTTGTTTCTCTTGCGTTCCGCCTTGTCCGCCATCTTCTGCGCGCGCATGCGTTCCGTGTCGTCCTTGAGCCCCGCCGCCGCCCTGCTCGAACTCCGCACCTGGCTCGTCCGCCTCGCGACGCTGACGCTCCTGCTCTTGCTGCTGTGCACGCGGACCCCGTCCTCGCCGCCCTCCTCCATCGCATCGGCGTCCTCCATGGCGGCGTCCTGGCTCCGGAGTCGCTTGCGCCCCTCGCGCGTCCGCGACCGTTCCCTCGCGCGCGCGACGGCGGCGCTCGGGTCCAGGCCCATCGCCTCCAGGGACTCCTTCATGCGCTTCGCCGTCGCGCGCTTCTTCGGGTCGGCGTGCGAGGCGCTCACGGTCCTCGGGAGCGTCGGCGCGTTGTTCCCCGCGGACTTCTTGCGCCTGTGCTCGGTGATGAGCTCGGCCCTTCGCGCGCGCACGGCTCGGAGGGTCTGCTTGTCTTCCTCGTCGAGGTCGGGCTCCGCCTCCATCTCCGCCGCGGCTTGCTCCTCCGCGAACTTCGCCTCGAGCTCCTCCTCCTCGCGCTCGAGCTCGGCGAGCCGCTCGTCGATCTCCGGGTCGATGAAGTCGGCGACGTTCTTGCCGTTGAGAATCTCCGGCACGACGTCGTACTTCCACGAGTCGTCCTCCAAGAAGTACCCCTTGCGCAGGTCGCTCGAGTACACCCCCGCGCCGCCGTTTCGCTCCTGCAGATCCTTCTCCGTCACAACCTGGAGCTCGCCGCTCGCCTTCTTCGCGCGGTTCAGCGCGACGGAGTGCGGGATCACGGCGGGCCGCGCGACCGCGTCCCTCGGTTTCGGCTGCGCGACGTGTAGCCGGTTCAGGACCTCGCCCGCGCGCCGCGACGCGAGCTTCTGCTCCACCCTCGCGGCGAGGAGTTTATCGCAGCACACGCGCTTGACGTCCGCCACCCCCTCCTCGTTGAGCGTCGACATCGTCGGCAGGTCGTCCTCCTCGTCCTCGCCCTCGCCCAGGCGCAGGGCGCTCGGTCCGCCGCGCGTCGCCTCGCGCATCCCCTGTATCAGGGCCGCGTCCGCGGGGCTCAGGTCCTCGAGCTTCCTGACGTCCGTCTTGTTGACGGCGACCACGAGCGGCTTGTTGGCGAAGAGCGGCTTGATGGAGTGGAAGAGGTCCGACTGCTGCTTGATCGTGTACCCGCACTGCTCGGAGGCGTCCACGATGTACAGAACCACCGCCCGCAGGTGCGCCATGGCGGTGATGCTCTGCATCTCGATCGTGTTGCGCTCCTCCAGGGGCCGGTCCAATATGCCCGGCGTGTCGAGAACCTGCCACCGGAGGTACTTGTAGTCGGTGTGCCCGACGTAGATGCTCTTGGTCGTGAACGCGTACGGCTGCACCTCGACGTCGGCGCGGGTGACCTTGTTCATGAACGAGGACTTGCCGACGTTGGGATAGCCGCAGACGAGGATGGTTCGCGTGTTGGGGTCGATGGAGGGGAGGCGGGACATGTGCTGGCGGACCTGCTCGAGGTACGCGAGCGACGCGGCGTGCTTCTTCATGATGGTGCACATGCGACCCAACGCCGCGCGCTTGAGCTGCTTGCACCGATACAGGCTGTCGCCGTACTTGAGGAGCTTGACGTAATCCTTCGCGATCTTGTCAATGATGTTCTTCGCGGTGTTCAGCTGGCCCAGGGCGAGCTTGTAGTGGTCCTTGTCGTACAGCACGTTGAGCAGGTCGCTGTAGAAGGGGTGGATGTCGTCCACGCGCGGGAAATCCTCCAAGATGCGAGAGAGCTTCTCGTTCCAGCTCGTCTGCGTGAACTTCACCTTGCGCATGTAAAACTGGCGGATGCGCGTGATGGCGTACCCGCGGTGGACCACCGTCGGGGTCTGGCGCTGCGTGCGCGACAGGACGACGTCGATGAAGTCCTTCGCCGTCGGAACCTGGAGCCGGACCGCGTGGGGCGGGGCGGGAGGGACGCGACGCGCGAGTCGTGATTGAAAAACGGCGGCGAGACGTGCGGGAGGGAAGGCGGCGGTCAGCGGCACGCCGAGCCGAGCGGGGGGCGGTCACGGGGGAGGGGGGGGGGCGCGGTGGGAAGGGGCGGGGGAGCGCGAACGCGAGCGCCGAGGGTGCTCGAGCGAGTCCGAGCGAGCGAAGCGACGCGCGAGGCGAGCGCGCGCGCCCGAGCGCGCCGGGCCGGACGTCGGCGGCGGCGCCCGGCACCAACGCGCGCGAGCGTGTCGGCGCCGCGAAAATGCCGCGCCGGGCGCCGAGCGCGAACCGCGGCGGGGGCGGGGGAAGGCGGGCGCGCGAGACGCACCGTCGTGATCTTCTTGAAGTTGTACTGCATGGCGGCCATCTCGAGCGGCGGGCGCGGCGCGAGGCCTCACGACAGCGCACAGCGCGCCGTGCAGTGAGAGGTGGCCGGCATCCGCCGCCGGACGTGAGGTGTCTCGGGCTTCGCGACCCGTCAAAACGACGGTCTACGACGGCCGCAACATTTTTTTCTCCGCTCGATGCAACGAGAGACCTGGGCTCGATTCCCAGTGTACGGGCTTTTTGTTCTCATTATTTTACCTGGAGACCTGGGCTCGATTCCCAGTCGCTGGGATACTTTCCCCCAAATTTTATCGAGCCACGACGGCGCACATTATTGACCAGTTGTGCGTTTCCTCCGCGGCGGTCGGCCCCGAGCGTTTGTTTGTTACCGAGGAAAACGACGAGGGCGC
>Ga0181571_10004523_pt1 | contig 10414 bp, 5 predicted proteins | sample 101ome_17_FD_132440 | JGI IMG/M metagenome (GOLD analysis project Ga0181571, IMG submission 132440) | Coastal salt marsh microbial communities from the Groves Creek Marsh, Skidaway Island, Georgia - 101407AT metaG (megahit assembly) | ecosystem: Environmental > Aquatic > Marine > Intertidal zone...
CCGCCGCCGCCTCCGCCGCCGCCATCGCCGTCTCCGCAGCCTTGAGCGCGGCCATGGCGCCAGGCCCGCCCGACGTCGCCGCGAGCTTCGACGCGGCGTCGGCAGCCTCCATCGCGACGCGCATCGCGCGCCTCGCGGCTTCCTCCGACGCGGCGACCTCGTCTCGGCGGTTCGCGCGTTTGCCGCCGTCCTTTGCCGAGGTTTCGTCGTTGGACGCGGGCGCGTCTTCGTCGTCGTCGGAGCCTCCGCGTCGGCTTCGATCGGGTTCCGGGGTGGCGTCGCGTTGGCGCCACGCGCGAAGCCTGTCCTCGCGGGTGACGCCGCCGCCGCCGCCGCCGCCGCCGGCGCCGCCGTCGCCTCCGCCGTCGCCTCCCGCGGCGTCCGCGTCCGCGTCGCGGAACTTGCGCAGCATCCCCATCCCCGCGCGGGCCACGCGCGCGCGGTGGAGCCGCACCTCCAACTCGTGCGCGCCACGCTCCACAACCCCGATCGCGTTCCTGTGCGCCATCACCTCCGGGTCCCTCTCGCGCGCCTGAATCTCCCGCCACACTCGCTCGGCGGGGTTACCGAAGTGCATGTTGACGTGCGGTGTGCCGCCGCTGCGCGTGTCGCCGTCGCCGAAGAGCGCCGCGAGGAGCGCGCTCACGTCCTCCTCGGAGGCTGTGGGATCCGGGAGGAACCTCCTCAGCGACGCGCGCTCGTCCGCGGAGAGATGCTCCTGCCAGGTTCGGGCGGACAGCACCGAGGACATCGGGACGCTCGGATCGAGCATGGCGGCGGGAACCGTGAAGCTCAACCCGCCGCCCTCGATCCACTCCAGCGCCGTCTGCGCCGCCATCTCTCCCGCGCGCTCGCCCCGGGAAATGACGTTCAGTTTGTCCATCCTCGTGGCGTCGTTCGGAAAGGGTTTGATGGCCCGCTTTGATGGCACACGCGACGCCGCCGCGGCCTGCCCCACGCCGCCGCGACCACCATGACGGACTGCGCGGAAGAGCAGGAGATGGAGGTGGAGGCGCTGTTGTCCATCCTGATGGACGACATGGCGGTCGTCACCGGCAGCGAGGCCATCGCGGGCGCCACACACGCGCCGTGTTACCTGATCGTCGTCTCCCCGCTCGGCGACGGCGAGGAGGAGGACCCGGACGGGGACGAGTCGCAGCGCGCGAGACTCGGCCTCGTGTTCTCTCACACGCCGAATTACCCTGAAGAGCCGCCGCTGATCAAGTGCCGATCGCTCCGGGGGCTCTTCGACGCCGAGCTCGCGGCGTGCAAGTCGATGCTCGACGCGCTGGCGAAAGAATCGGTCGGCATGCCGATGATCTTCGACCTCGCGCAGGCGGCGAAGGAGTGGATGCGCGACCGCGCGGGTGTGGTGGACGTCGTCGAGGAAACTCCGGAGCAGATCCAGCGGCGACTGGAGGAGGAGGCGGAGGCGCGACTGAGGGCGATGCGCGCGACGGGCACGCCGGTCACGAAGGATTCCTACCGCGAGTGGGTGGAAAAGTTTGACGCCGAGAGGGCGCTGAAGCGACTGAGGGCCGGCCAGGGCGAACCCAGGGCGGCGGACGAAGACGCCGACGGCGGTGGCGAGAGACGGATGACTGGGCGACGGTACTTCGAGGAGCGCACCGCGGCGCAGCTCGAGGCGGACGAGAAAGCTGAGGGCGAGGAGGAGGAGGACGACTTCGACTTTGGCGACTCGGACTTTGACGACTCGGACGAGGACCTGATCGAGTTCATGAAGGGCGGGGGCGACGATGAGGGCGACGGGGAGGACGGCGGGGAGGAGGACGGAGAGGGCGGGGGAGACGATGAGGGCGACGAATGAGCGTGGTCTGAATACCAGTTATATCATCGAGTACTGGTGCCACCCGAGTGAATTCCTCGCCCGTGATGAGCCCAGCTTCAAACACTTGAACGAACACGTCCACAACACGTCGCGCGGGTCGCGAGGATGGGAGACGCGGGGCGCCGCGCGTCGACGACGCCGCGCTCGAATATGCGAACCCGACGATCGCTCGCGTCGCGATCGTTCGTCGCGAGCGTCGCGACGACGACGACGGCGACGACGCTCCTCTGCCTCGTCAGTTTATCGCGGATCCCGCGCGTCGGGGCGACCGATCAACTCAGCGTGACGCCCTACGCGCACGCCGCGAGGGCGGCGCTGGACCGCGCCGCGGACGAGGACCCGCTCGCCAAGGGCGACTCCTACGCGTCCCTCTCCGAGTCTCACAAGGACGTCTTCAGGAGGCACAGCTCGACGCGAACGCTCGAGGAGAAGACGGAGTCTCTCGAAGCGCCGATCGTGCGGCACGCGACGGTGGAGGTGCGGCTGGTGGGGTTCGACGGGGACGGCGTCGCGGGGGTGAGGCTGACCGAGCGCGACTTCGCGCCCTACCTCGACGCCCTCCGCGCGGACGTCCCGCACGTCGCCCTCGCGTCGCCCGACGACGACGACGAAGACGACGGCGACGACGGCCGGATCGCGCCCGGTCCCATCACCACCAGGTTCCGCTTCCACGTCACCCGCGCGTCCCGACGGCTGTGCGCCAAAATCGCCGCCGCCATCGACGACGCCATCGAACGCGCGGACGCCACGCGCGGATCCCTGGCGTCCGCGACCGTGGAATCCTCGGCGGTGACGGCGATACCCCACGACGTCGTCGACGCCATCATCGCCGGCGACCGCGCCTCCGCCGCGGATGCCGGAACGCACGTCCTCTACGTCCTCAACCCGGCGCCCAAGGCGTACACGTCGCCAATCTCCGGCGCGCGCGCGTACGCGTACGCGTACGACAGCGCGGTGGGTCGCCCCCCTCCCGGCGTACACGTCGGGGGTTCGTCGGGCGGGTGGGTGGGCGCGAGCGCGTCGGGTTGCGTCGGCCAGCTGTGGACGGGCGACGATTCCGTCTCGAACGTTTCCGTCACAAACGGCCGGTACGCGTGGTTCGACCTCACCGCGGGTCCGGTGTCGTACGGCCCGTCCGACGGCAGCGAAGGGGCGGTGCACGCGGGTTCCTTCCCGCGGGTTCGCGCCGCGCACCGGCGACGTCCGGACCAGCTCGCCGTCGCCATCGCCGGGTTGTTGCGGCGCGCGTCGAACCATCTCCTGGCGCCCCCCGCCGCGCACGCGGTCGCGCCGAAGGTTTGGCGGGAGACGACGGTGAAGATCGTCAGGGTGACGGACATGCCGCGGGGCAACGACGGCCGGGTGCCGCCCCTCGGGATCAGGGAGATCGAGTCCGCGCTGAGGAAAGCGGCGGCGATGCGCGTCGGCAAAGTCGGCGGGGACGACGACGACGCCGCGGTGCACGTGACCGAGACGGAGGTTGGCGTCGGCTCGTGTTCGTTGTGCGTGGCGGCGATGCACCGGGCTCTGAAGGCGACCGCGCGTTCGTCCGACCCGGGTTCGAACCCGGGTCCGGGCGGCGTCACGGACACGTACGCGGGCGCCGAGGAGGACGGCGAGGGCGGGCGGGTGCTCAACCTGGACGTCGGCCGCCCCGCGGGTGGAACGCACAGGGAATTCGTCGACGCCGCCGAGTTGCGGTACTGGCTGAGCGCGTTTCGGGCGCGAATCGCGGACGAGATCGAGATGGACCTCGGCGACAGGTACAACGGGGACGACGGCGACGGGCGGCGGGTGATTCCCGTGTTCCTGTTCGACTTGGCGCGCACGGAGGCGCTGCTCCTCGAGCCCGGGCGCGATTCCGTCGCGGCGTTTCTGGACATGGTCGTCGCCGTTCGTACCAGGTCGCCGTCGCAAATAAGTTCGACGATTCAGTGCCAGGACCTTCCCGTCCTCACCGAGCCGGCGGACGTGCACAGGGCGCTGCTGGGCGCGGTGCTGACGAGCGGCTGGGGCGTCGCTCCCACGCGCCTGACGTGGAGCGAGTCACGCGGGTCGGTCGCGAGGGACGACGCGTTCGACGTCGGTAACTCGCCGTTTGGCGCGTTATCTCCCGTCGGGCGCCGAGGTGGGTTATCGTTCGCGGCTTCCGACGCGGCGAAGCGGCACGCGATCCTCGCCATCGTTCAAGACGCGAGGGTCAGGGCGGCGCGGGTGTTGACCGCGCTGAAGGGCGCGAGGGACGGGCAGGGCGCGATGACGGGAGGGGCTGGGCTCGAGTTCGACGGGCGTTGGGCGTCGATGTCGCGCAAGCACGAGCGGGCGCTCGCCGCGGAGGCGATGCACGATCACGCGCGCGCGCGTCACTTCGCGATGAGCGCGAACGTGGACCTGGAGGCGTTGACAAAGCTGGCGCTGGACGCGGCGGGGAAGCTCGAGGCGAGGCTCGAGTGTTTCGAGGAGGCGAAGGGATCTGAGGGTTTGGTTTGGCGCGTCTTGTCCGCCTTTGCGGTGTTCGTCGCGGCGTACTTCAAGGGGAAGGACGCGTTCGGGCGCTGGTGGAACGTCAAGGTGGCGAAACAGTTTTAGCTCTTTTTTAACGGTCATAGCTCGCCTCGCCGCCGCCACCGCCTCGCGCGCGTGTTAAAAACGGTTTTAAGCTCGGGTTCGCGTCAAGCGCCGGCATCCGCCGCGGCGTCGTCCGCCCCCGGGACTGTCTTGGTGTTCTCCGCCAAACCCAACATCTCCGAGTCGAAGAACACCTCGGGGTTGACCGTCACCTTCGGCGCCGCCTTGTCTCCCTCGTCCCTCTCCGCCAGCAGCCCACCGCCCTTCCTCGATCGCAGCCTGTTCCTCCTGTAGTACTCGTGCGTCTTCAGGATGGTGGCTCGGGTCACGAGTCCCTCCATCCGCCACTGCCTGCGGGGCTCGTCGTAGTTTGCCACGACCGGTATGCACCCCTCGCCCTGCTCCACCAGGATCCGCTCGCACTCGCTCACCGGCGTGTTCGGGGTGACGGCGCTTCGAAGCTTCATGTACCCGCTCACCGGTCTGTCCAGCTGTCCTTTGATCGTCGCCACGTCAACCTCGGTGACGGACACCACGCCCACGAGTATCCCCTCGCCCGATATCACCGGGCACGCTCTGTGGTCGTGAACGTCCAGAAACTCGCCAACCTCCGCCATGGTCATATCCGGCCTCGCCGCCACGACGTGTCGCGAACGCCTCATCACGTCCCTAGCCTTGCGCTCGGGCGGGACCTGCTCCGCGCACACGCGTCGCACCAGCTCGTCGAGGATTCCCTCCACGGGGTTGTCGCCTCGGACTCGAAGCGTCTCGAGCGTCGCCGACGAGACAATCTCCTGATCCATCCGGAACGCCGCGGACGCCGCCTTGGGGTGCCCGCCGCCGTTGAGGTGCGCCTTGAGCACCGCGCCGAGGTCGACCGTCTTGACCGGTTTGGCGCGGCCGATGACGCTGACGTGCCTGTACGGGTTCTTCTTGCCGTGCACGTAGGAAACCGCCATGAAGAGCACGTCCGAATCCGTCAGGTCCAAAACCTCCTTGGCGCACGTCGCCATGCCCGGCGAGTACTCCTCGCACTCCACGTGGACCCTCGACACGGTGATCCCCTCCACCGTCGTCTTTTTCACGTCCGTCATGCCCCGCGCGATCACCTCTCGTTGCTCCGCGGTGAGCGAGGGGTTCACGTACTCGGCCAGAACCTTCTGACTGGCGCCCATGCGGAGGCAATACGCGAGAGCGTCGGCGTCCCGCGGCGTGGTCGCCTCGAAGGTCAGCGACCCGGTGTCGGTGTGTATTCCCAGCGCGAGCAGCGTCGCGTCCTCCTCGGTTATCGGCACGTTTTCGTTCTCGAGCATCTCCGCGACGATCGTCGCCGTGGCTCCGACGTCCTCGACGATGAGTTCAGTCGCGTCGATGTCCGAGGTGGCGAGGAGGTGATGGTCCAACACCACCACCTCCTTCGCGGCGTCCAGCCACTTGTCGCAGTCTCCGATCCTGTCTCGGCGCTGCGCGTCCACCACGGCGGCCCAGGCCAACGATCCCGCCTCGACGACCCTCTTCTCCTTGATCGGAAACTTGTTCTTGTGCAGCGCGAGGTAGTGCGAGACGCCCGGGGAGGCGCCCCTCGGGAGGACGACGAAAGTGCAGTTCGCGCCCAGGCGCGCGTTGCGAAGCTTGGCGAGGCCGACCGCGGAGGAGAGCGTGTCGAAGTCGGCGCTGACGTGCGTCAGGACGACGCCCAGAGGCGCGCCGGGGTCCGCGGAACCCATGATGGACCGAGACGAGTTGACGGGCCCGGGCGCGTCGTCGTCCTCTCCCTCGAGGTGCAGCTCGTCCTCGTCGTGGCTGCCGCTCATGGCCTCGATGCGCCTCGCGTGGACGCGAGGGACGATGCGAGATCTCCGCCTGGACGACGACGACGACCCGTCCGCGCCCTCGACGTCGTCTCGGCCGCTCGTCGACGCCTGGCAGAAGACGCGGCCGTTGAACGACCGGTTGATGACCGCGGCACGACGATGGACCGCGATGATGGAACGAAGGGGCGCGGTCGCGCGCCGATGGTGGCCCGCCGCCGAGCGCGCGACGGCGCCCGGAGGCGCGCGCGTCCTCGCGATATCCGTCGCGATCATCCGCGGGAAGATCGACCACCCCGGCGCGGCTACGTCTGGCGGTCCGCCCGAGGACGCTAAACCCTTTCAAATCGATGACTCGCGCGAGCCCTTTTTTTCCCGCCCGCTCGCTTTCGCGATTTGGCAATGCGTCCGAGTCAGACTGGGGTCGTCAGTCTGTCTTCGTCCCGTCCCTGGGCCCGTTTCGATGTCTTCCTCTTAGACTGGTCTCCATACGTTTTTGGTTCACGACAGAGGGCACCTACGTACGGCACCCGATGCCCGAACGGGATTGCCGCCCCCGAGTTGCCCAGATTTTGGCCGTGCAGACGAGATAAAGAAAGCCGCAAGAACAGACGCGAGGGCCACTCCGATCGAGTGTCTCGGCGCTCGTCGGCTGTGCGTCGTAAGAAAAAGGGCGTCACGATGACCGTTCCCAGCAACGTGCTCCTCCAGAGGTGCGCGTCGGCCCTCCGAATTCCCTTCCGATACGCCGCGCGGCGCGTGCCGAGACGCGTCGGCACATTCGGCTAACGTCTCTATCGCGACCGTCATCTTGTTGTATTGCTCGCATCCGCGAAGGGGAAGCGGGCATCTACCCGCGCGTCCCAATCCCAATCGTCGCGACGCTCGCACGCCGCCGATCGGTGCTGACGACGACCCTTTTCCACCGCGTCCCCGTCGATCCTCGCAGCTTCCGCTCCGTGCTGGACTCGCCGGGCATGAGCGTCTCGCACGCGCGCAGGGGCCACGCCATCGCCACGGGCTTCGCGCACCCCGCCGACTCCGCCTTCGTCGCCGCGTCCGGCGCGGAGCCCCAGTCCGCGCTCGTCCGCTCCGCCAAGGACGTCTTCGCCGGCACGTGCGGCGGCATCACCGTCACCCTCGTCGGCCACCCGTTCGACACCGTCAAGGTGCTCCTGCAGACGCAGTCGGCGACGAACCCGGCGTACAAAGGCCCGCTGGACGCGGCGTCGAAAGTGGTAAAGTCCGAGGGTTTCAAGGGCCTGTACAAGGGCGTCACGTCGCCGCTCGCGGGGCAGATGTTCTTCCGCGCCACCCTGTTCTTTGGGTACGCGCGGGCGAAGGAGATCGTCGGCGTCTCCCCGGACGATCCGATGTCCTACGCGAAGGCGGGTCTGCTCGCGTGGATGGCTGGTTCATTTTTCGAGTCGCCCATCGACCTGTTCAAGTCGCAGTGGCAGACGCAGATCGTCCAGGCGAAGCAGAACCCGAACTACGTCCCGCCGTACAAGACCGTCGGCGAGTGCGTCAAGGCATCGTTCAAGCACAACGGGATTCGGGGGCCCTACCAGGCGTTCGGCGCGACGCTGGTCCGCAACCTCCCCGCGGGTGCCATCTACTTCGGCGTGTTCGAGAACACCAAGAACTACTTCGCGGCGAAGCACGAGGACGGCAAGCCGAGGGACTGGGAGATCATGTTCGCGGGCGGTCTCGGCGGGTTCTTCTATTGGTCCCTGTTCTACCCCGTCGACGTCATCAAGAGCGCGATGATGACGGATTCCATCAACAAGGCTGAGCGAAAGTACAAGGGCTTCCTCGACGCAGGGTCCCAGCTGTACAAACAGGGCGGCGTGAAGAGGCTCTACGCGGGTTTGGTGCCGTGCCTGCTGCGCGCGTCGCCGGCGAACGCGGGCATGCTCTTCGTGGTGGACAAGGTCAAGCAGCTCCTCGGATGAGGCGCCGCGTGCGCGGGGTTCCGCTCGATCCGGAGACCCTATATTCATTCATCATTGGCGAGAACGTCGTCGCGTGTTGCTAATATTTCAGGGTTAAGAGTTATTACATCGCAAACGGACACGGTCAGAGCTCGAACTTTTCGGGTCCCCCCACGAGCATCCCGTCCATATCCGCGTAAATCCAATCACCCGGTCGCACCGTCACGCCCGCGAACGTCACGGGCACCTCGCGCATGCCCGGGTCGCGTTTGCTGCTCTTCACCGGGTGCGGCGCAATCGCCTTGACCCCGATGCGCATCTTGCCGATGTCCTCGCTGTCCCGTAGGCACCCGTTGATGACGATCCCCGCCCACCCGTTGCTCACGGCTATGCCCGCGAGGTTATCGCCCAGCAGAGCGCATCGCATGCTGCCTCCCCCGTCCACGACGAGCACCCGCCCGTTCCCCGGCTCGCCCAGCGCCTCGCGAACCAGGGGATTATTCTCGTAGCACTTGACGGTGGACGCCGGGCCGGAGAAGCGCGTGACGCCGCCGAAGTCGCGGAAGTATCCGGCGTCCGCGATCTGCATCTTACGCGGGACGGTGACGTCCAGGGGATCGGGGTAGTGGACGTCGGTGTACTCGCACGTCCCCGCGCGGGAGGCGTCGTATCCGTGCATCGGGTTCGCGCACATCGCACGCCGGAAGGCGAGGAGGGGACGCGCGGAGAAGGACGCCTCGACGGCGCTCGAGGACGAGGAGAAGAAGGAGGATGCGAGGACTCGAGAGGAGGGCGCGAACCGCGCGAGCGCGGCCGCTCGTCTCAACCCGGACGAGAACATCCCCTCGTGTACCGCGCGTCTCGCTCTGGAACGTTTGGTTATTCGAAGCCGTGGCCACGCTTTTGGTTGTTTGTAGACTATGAGAGTAAGATTAGCCGGCGGGCTGGAACCTCTGCGCCCCCGCCCCGACGTGCAACAGGTTAAATCGCGCCAGCGCATCCTCCAGCCCATCCGCGCCGACGTACCCCTCGCACTCGAACCCGTCGAACTCGGGCACGCGCTCCTCCCCGGGCTTGACCACCCCGGCTCGACGCAAAGTCAGCACCGTAGACTTTCGCTCTTTGCACCTCGCGCCTCTCGCGTCGACGTCGACAAACTCCGTGCGCAGCCTCGTCAGGAACGTCCGCACGTCGTCGCCGTCGCCGCCGAGCACCGCGTACACCCCCTCGACGCGACCGGTGAGACCCCCGTCGGGACCCTCGGAGGACCTTCCGGAACCCTCCGGATTGTTCTCTCGGATTGATTTGCGCTCGTAGAAGACGCGAGCGTCGACGCGAAGCTCCCGCGACCACCGACGCAGCGTCTTCGTGTATCCCTTGCCGTCGTTCATGTGGTCTATGCGGACCACCGCGTGCGCGTGTCCCTCATCGCCGTCAGCCGTGTCGCCGTCCCCCCCGTTCGCCTTCATCCGCGCCTCGTCATCCGCCGCCGCCGCCGACGACAGGTCCGCGACCGCCTGCGCCAGCTCGGAGAGGCACTCGAAACCGTCCGGTGCTTGCCCGACGGTTCGCTCGGACGCGAGCGATCGCAGCTCGCGCAGGACGCGCGCGATGGCGTCGCGGGACAGGTGCGTCGCGGAGAGCTCCAGCGCGGGGGCCTCCGCGGCGGGGTAGTTCGTCGGCAACGACGCCGCGAGCGTGACGGTGCCCCTCTCGGGGGTGCGATCGGGATCGGGATCGGACGGGGCGGGCTCGTCGGGCTCGTCTCCGCCGCTCGCCGACGGGACCGCGAGGGTGAGCGACACTCGGAGAGGCGCCGAGACGGCGCGGACGGTGAGCGCCGCCGCGACGGAGTCCCCGGACGCCTCCCACGCGTCCACCGCCGCGCGTAGCTCGCGCTCGACGTCCGGATTCATAACTTCGAAAGACGAACTTCCGGCGTCGCCAGCCATCGGTCCTCCGTACATGGCGGCGAGGCACTCGCACTCCATCAGCCTGCGCTGCGCGAGCTCCGCGGCGCAGACGGAGGGGGGTTGCGCGTGCGCCGACGACATGGCCGGCGTCGACGCGAAAGCTCCCGAACGTTCGTCCGACGAGTGGGCACCGTTTCGGGAGAACCGAGTATTGTACAAGTACTTGTAGGGTTGTCGCAGATCGGACGCCGCACTGGAGAGGACGCGCGGTGGGTGGACGATGGCACGCTCGATCGCGGTCGGCGCGGCGCGGGCGTTCCCGGCCGGGACCGCGACCCG
>Ga0181571_10004525_pt1 | contig 10408 bp, 3 predicted proteins | sample 101ome_17_FD_132440 | JGI IMG/M metagenome (GOLD analysis project Ga0181571, IMG submission 132440) | Coastal salt marsh microbial communities from the Groves Creek Marsh, Skidaway Island, Georgia - 101407AT metaG (megahit assembly) | ecosystem: Environmental > Aquatic > Marine > Intertidal zone...
CCCCGTCCCCGTCCCGGTCCCCCTCCTTCGCGTCGAAATACTTGGACGTCGTCGTCCCGGTCGCTTCCACCGAGGCGGGCCGAAAAAGGCGGGGGACAACGACGCCATCCGCGGTCACGTCGTGCGTCGTCTCGGCGGTCGTGACGGTCGTAACGGTCGATGACCTCGACCCATGCGCGGCCGCCTGGTCCCGTCGCTGCTGCCTGGCCCGATGCTTAGCCGCCCTGATCGCGGCGTTTCGAGCGCGAATCTTCTCGTTCTCCGTCGCCACTCGCGTCGCCTCGGCTTCCTGCCACGCCAGCGCGCTGCACAGCAAGCTGAGCGACTTACCCGTTCCGGTCGGGGACTCTATCAGCGCGTTCTGCCTCTTCTGAAGCGCGGCGATGACCTTGGACATCGTGATCTTCTGGGGCACGTGCGGGGTGAGGCCGCGGGGGAAGTGCACGGTGACGCCGCCCATCGGGAAGCCAGCGTCTCGCGCCGGCCAGCTGTGCGCGCGGAGGATCGTTCCCGCCGGGACGCCCACCCCGAAGGCGTCGCGCGTGCGCTTGCCCGGCGCGATCTCCCACCCGCTGCCGTCCTCGTGGTCGTAGTGGAGGTCGTGCGCGGCGCCCGAGGCGCGGCGGGAGGTGTTCGCGCGTCTCGGCGGCGCCTCCCGGAGGACGTTCTTGATGCCCTCATCAAACCCGGTCGGGCGCTCGTAGAAGTCGATCATCGGTCGGAGGTTGTCCGCGTCCGGGCCGCCCATGACGAGCCTGCCGCCAAAATCGCCCCACGTGGCTCGGGCCTCGGTGCTCGTGGGTCTGGTGGACGCCGATGGGTCGAACCATCTCGGCGCGGTCGCGGGGGCGTCGGCCTCGCCATCGTTCACCGCCGAGGTGGGCACCGCCATCATCGGCGCGGGAACCGGCAGATCTGCGTCGTCCGCGCCTCCACCCGCGGGTTCGGCCGCGTCCATGACCTCGGCAGGGTAGGCGAACATCGGCATAGGCTGACCCCCGTCGCTCGAGCGGTGGCGCGTCACGAACCCGGGCGCGGGGGGAGACGCCACGTACTTCTCTGCCGCCGCCCGCGTGGCGAAGCTCTTGTGCAGCGCGCCATCGTATCCCTTGACCTGCGCCTCGGCCTCGTCCCAGGCTTCGTACACGCCGACGACGCGGCCGACCTTGACGCCGTAGAACTTCTTCTTGTTCTTGGCCATCGCGCGGGTCGACCTGGACGCACGACACGCCGCCGATGCCCTCCTGTTCAACAGGACGCCGCGCGGGGCGAGTGTGGTTTGTTTGAAGTTGTTCAAAGGTGCCTGATGAGGGTGCCAACATTTGATCTGACCGTGCCAAGCTGCCAAGCGAGCTCCGGATCACATTTCCTGAGCTGCCAAGCGCCAGAACAGCTCTCTCAGCTCATCAGGCAAGTCAGGAAAAACATTGAACAGAAGTGTGTTTGAGACGTGCGTATTCATGAAACCAATTTGCAAGCAAGACAGGACATAACATACTCTTTCTTCATCGCACCCTTCATCGTCGTTCGTCGCCTTTGGGTGTCACGATTTTGTGACCCCCGACGCTCAGGGGCAGCACGGATCGTTAACATTTAGCTCGCCGCAGACACCGGGGCACTTCTATGCAGGATTCTGGGTGCAGCCGCTTGTGTCCGCGGGCTTGGGCGTGCAGTTGTTGTTTCCGCCTTGGCCGCCGCCGCCTTGGCCGCCGCCGCCTTGGCCGCCGCCGCCTTGGCCGCCGCCGCCGCCGCTCGAGCCCGCGGTGTCGAGCTGGAACTGGCTGATGTCGAGCTCGAACACTCGCGTGGTTGTGGCCCACGTGGTTGGCGCCGCGGTGTTGCTGGTGTACTTCCACGAACCGGTGACCGCCGCGCGACCGTACGGTGCGTATGACGCGACGTACGCGGGTTCCACGAGGCAGTTGACGGTGCGGCACGGGTTCTGGCTGTTCTGAGTGTTGCTGCAACCCTGCGGTTTGTCGTTTTGCATCGTGTCGCATTCGTTTTCCATGAACACGTAGCCAACCTTTTCCTCGCCGTCGCCGTCGCCGATTTTGAGGTCGGGACCCGCGGTGAACATGCCTTTGTCCGTCCACCACTGCGTGTTGGCGCCGAAGCAGGTGGAATCTCCCGAGGTCTCGCCGCCGTCGTGGCGGGCGACGAATTTGTACATGGAACTGTTGTAGGCGACCCAGTCCCACTTGCCGGTCTCGGACTTGAAAGCGTGCCGCGGGTTGGACTCGTGGCACTGGATCTCGAAGCGAGTGTAGCAGTTTTCCGTCGGCGTCGTGCCCGCGATCTCGTCCTGGCCCCCGGAACCTGGCGTCGTGACCTTGTTCTCGATGGCGCCGTTGGGAACTTCAAACTTGAGATCCGCGTAAACCTTGCCGCCGGACTTGGTGAACTGCATCTGCGTCTTGGTGTTGATCTGCCAGCGCCACTTCTTGGCGCCGTCGTCCGAGATCATCTCCACGCGCTGCATCTTGTTCGCGCCGTCGCCGGAGGCGATGATGTCGTAGTCGAACACCATGCGGCTGAGAATTCCACCCTCGAGCGGATCGCAGGTGGTCTTGCGCTGGCAGGTGCGGAAGTCGTGGCACCACGCGGGGTGCGCCATGATGACGTAGACGCTGAGCGCGGCGAGGAGCTGGAGCACGAAGATGACGATCTTCGCGCCGCGCTTCTGGATCGTCTTCTTCTTCTCGCTGATCGCCTTCAACGTCGCCGGGGAGGGCCAGTAGTTGTCGCAGTAGAGATCCTTGATACCTCCGGCGGAGCTGACGAGCGGCCAGAGGAACGCGGCGACCCTGACGGCGAGGGCGTAGTCGGTGATGGACTCGTCGGCCTGGGGAAGGTCCGTCGTGATCTCCGGCTCGAAGAACGGCTCGAGGATCGCGGTGAAACCGATGATACCAAAGCCGATGTCGAAGAAGACGCTCGCCGCTTCGCTCAGGGTGTACTGGTCCATGAAGACGAGCACACCGCGAGTGACCACCATGAGGGTCATCCACGCCCCTTGAAAGATGGGCGTGAGGATGTTGGTGTTCGTCGGGGTGTAGAACGAGTACAACTGGAGCGCGAAGCCGAACAGGTTGTTAGCCGTGTTGTAATACAGCCAAGCGGACCTCGGGTGGAACCTGTGCACGAAATCCTTGCGGTCCTGCCACTTGGCCAGGTCCGGCATCTCCGTCTCCCGCGGGTGTTTGTCGTAGTTGGGCGTGCGCATGAGGTAGAACGTCAGGCCGAACCAGACGAGCGCGCAAACGCCGATGCACGCGACAACCGCGGTGCCGCCCTTTTCCCTCCGATCGGCGTACACGGCTTGCGCATCGCAGGCATCCAGAAAGGCGTCGCGCTGGATGAACGCCTCCGACGCCCCCTGCTGCGAGGATGGATGCGCGGTCTTGTAACCGCGGTAGTTGGCGAGGCTGCCGTCGTGGTCCATCGTCGGAAGACACTCTCTGACCTTCGCGGTGTTCTTGCGGCACGCGTCAAAGCGCTTGAGCTGCTCGATCCACTTCTCGGTCTGGCCGTCCTCGGTGCCGCAGACGCTGCAACCCTGGGGGCAGACGTTCGGGTCGGCCGGGTCGAGCGTGGAGGGATCGATGGCGGTGCCCACGGCCGCGCCGTTGGCGCCCTGGGCGCACTGCGTCTGAGCGCACCAGTTCTCCTTGAGGTTCCAGCAGTGCTCGTAGTTGTGGTAGCGATCCTGCGAGTCGCCGCAGTAGCCGCCGACCACGACGGTCAGCTGCTGGGCGAAGTAGCCCAACATGCCGACGCAAAACGCGAACATGGCGATGGAGATTATGACGAGGCCGATGCGCGTCTTGCGTCCGGCGGCGAGCACCTCCTCGTCGCTGACGATGACGACCTCGACGTTCTTGCCCTCCTCCTCGTCGCCCTTCTTCTTGTCGTCGAAGAGCATGTCCTCCGCCTTCTCGCGCATCACCGAGAACATCTTGGGCGTGCTTGTGGGATGTACCTGGTTCGTGATTTTCGGCAAGGGCCGTTTCGCGGGCTCGCGTGCGGTGCCGCTTCCCCGGCTTGGTAGAGTGGCGGCGCGCGGGTCAACGGACGTCCACTCAGGATCCTATTAATTAACGGTAGAGTGGTGCCACGGTAGCACTCCTCGACGATTTTTTTCTTTTTCCTTTTTTTTCAGACTGAAGTTCCGTTGACGGAGCCCACATTTCCCGAATCTTCGGTTTATCCGCCCCCTGCTACCTGCTCTACCTGCCCGGGGCTCTAAAAATTTTCCCGCCTGAAGTTGACATCGGTCCGCCTCCTTCGAGCCACTGGGAAGGGACGCGCGAGCGACGACGATGAGGCTCACGGCGTGTGCGTGTCTCTTGCTGGCGGTGCTGTGCGCCCAGATCCGCGCGATCGACGCGTTCGGACCGCGCCCGCGACCCCGACTGTACGCCAAGGTGCGCGTCCGTCGATCTCCCTCACCTCACCCTTCGCGGCGCTTCGTCCGATCTTTCCCGCAGCTCTTGTTCCCGATCGCCTCGACGCTCGATCGACTGACCCCTTCGTCCCGTTCCTCGTCCTTTCCGACAGCCGCACCTTCCACCGCATCTCATCGCCGCCGAACGCGCGCTCAAGGAGCTCGCGCCCGGAGGACCGGCCGCCGCGGGGCTGCTCAGCGATGGGATATGGCAGGCGCCCGGCGCGGATCCCGTCGCGAAGAAGTCGCTGGACGGCACCCGGGCCGGGGCGGCACCGCCCGACGACGGATCGTGCGACGCGTCGTCCGAGGTGGGATCGTGCGACGCCCCGTCCGGCGAGAACGCGACGCCGTCCCCGGAGACGACTCGCGCCACCGAGAAGGAGACCAACCTCAAGAAGTACGAGGAGTACTTCCTGCGGTACCAGCTCACCGATCGCATGGTCAAGGCTGCGGCCAAGCCGGATGAAAACTTTCGCGATCGCAAGTTCATCTGGGAAGGCGCCGACCATCCCACGAGCTCCGGCATCTCCGAGCGCCGCTCCGCCTCCGCCTCCGACGCCGACGAGACGCAGTCCGAGAGCTACCAGGCGGAGATCGACTCGGACGGCGGCGGTTCATCTTCCGACCAGGTGGCGACATCCGACGGTCGACCCGAGGCGGTTGACGCGTACGCCGCGGCGGAGGCTTCGATGCTCGCCGAGGTGGACGGTTCATCTTCCGACGGTTCGTCTTCTATCGTCCCGTCGTCCCCGATCGCGGAGGAGATCAACGGCGTCGACGACGCCGCGAAGGAGATGATGACGCAGCTCCGCGCGGAGGCGAGGGCGTACGTGAATCCGCAGACGGGAAAGGGACTCCGATGGGGCGACACCTGGCGGCACGCGTGGGGCGGCGGGGTGGGCGTGGGACGGCCCGAGTCCCGGCCCAGGCGGTTCGCGGCGGACGGAACCACGATGATCATGCCCGCCGCGACGGACAAGGGCTACGCTTTGGTCCCCACGAGCTCGGATAAGCGCGCGCTGGAGGAGTTTTACGACGAGTGCAACGGGATTCGGTGGAGCGTGCAGCGCAACTGGGGCGTGGGCGAGCCGTGCGCGAACAACTGGCACGGCGTCGTCTGCACCGGCGGGCGGGTCACGCAGCTTAACATGAACCTGAACAACGTCGCGTGCTGGGGCGAGCTCAACTTGACGGCTCTCGCGAAGCTGGACGAGCTGCTGTACCTGGACATGTCGGATAACCTCTTCTCCGGCGAGATTCCCAACGAGCTCTTCTCCATGACCAAGCTGCAGACGCTCGCGCTGTCCTCCAACCGCATGACCGGCAAGCTGAGCAAGAAATTCGGCCGCCTGACGAACCTCCGCCACCTCGACCTGAGCGCCAACGGGTTCCACGGCGCCCTTCCCAAGGAGATGGGCAAGATGAAGTCGCTCGAGGTGCTCTACCTCGGCGAAGCCGGGCTGGAGGTGAAGAACAAGTTCTCCGGCAAGATCCCCGAGGCGTGGGTCGGCATGAAATCGTTGCAGAGGCTCTCGCTCACGGGTAACTCGGGCGTCAAGGGTAAGTTTCCGACGTGGATCGGTAAGCTCCAGAACCTCGAGGAGCTCACCCTGTCCAACACCGGACTCCTCGGCGAGATCCCCGAGTCGATCGACCAGTGTTACAACCTCCGCACGCTGGACCTGAGCAACAACGGGCTCACGGGGGCGATACCCGAGGGGATCACGCGCCTGGGCCGGCTCAAGCATCTGAAACTGCGCGGGAACAAGCTCGAGGGTGGGGTGCCGCCCGGCATCGCGGAGCTTCGCGAGCTGGAGAGCTTGGACCTGGGGTCGAACAAGCTCACGGGAAAGCTCCCGGAGAAGTTCGAGGGTCTGACCAAGCTGGAGTACCTCGACGTGAGCAGGAACGATCTCAGCGGCGAGCTTCCCAAGGTTCTCCCGCGGATCCCGTCGCTTCGCGCGGCGCTTCTCAACGACAACTCCTTCGAGGGACAGATCCCGGGCGACTACTTCACCAAGCTTCCGCTGCTCATGCACCTTTACTTGGACAGAAACAAACTCGAGGGCGCGCTCCCCGGCGAGGCCATGGCCACCGCGAAGATGCTCAAGGAGTTTCACGCCTCGTTCAACAAGATCAGCGGCGAGATTCCCAAAGATATCGGCCGGTTGCCCCGGCTCGCGTCCCTCCAGCTGCGAAGGAACCAGCTCACCGGCGAGATACCCCCCGAGCTGGGCGACTGCCCCGAGCTCGCCAGACTGGACCTCAGCGAGAACAAACTGAGTGGACGCATCCCCGCGGCGTTGGCGAACGCCACGGACCTCGCCGAGATCCGGCTCGGCGTCAACAGGCTCGAGGGTCCCATCCCGAACGAGCTCGAATCCCTCGAGCTCCTCCGCGCGCTCGTCGTGAACAACAACAAACTCACCGGGACGATTCCGCCGTGGCTGGCCACGCACCCGTGCCTCCGCGACAGCGACCTGAGCAGCAACAGGTTCCACGGGCGGCTCCCGGAGACGCTCTGGGATCCGCACGGCGACGACGGCGAGGGGGGCGTCGGGCGGGTGCCCTTCCTTCCCGCGCGTCACGACAGATCGGCCGGGTACGAGGAACGCAACATCAACCTCGGCCTGAACCCGCTGTTCTGCCCGCTTCCCGACTGGGCGGACGAGGTGCACGCGACGTGCAGGCAGGCGGAGATTAAGACGATTTCGCCCTCGAGCGGGCCCGCGGCGGGCGGGACGCTCGTGACGGTGACGGGGAATAACCTGGGCGCCGGCGACGAGGACTCGGGGTGCCTCTTCGGAAAGGAGAAGGACTCCGTGTGGGTCCCGGCGCTCGAGGCGAGCGACTCGAAGCTGGTGTGCGAGTCCCCGCCTAAACACCCGGAGAACCACAAAAACGCCGTGGTGCTCAGGGTCGGGCACAAGGGCGAGGCGATCACTCGGTTCGGGGAGCTGTTTCGGTACACGTGACGAGCCGACGGGCTCGTTTTATCATAACGACAACAGAATTTTACAAAACCAGCGAGGGAAGCCTCGCGGCTTTCCCCCCTACCGTCCTCAATCAAACGGCTCGCATAAAGAATAACGGCCCCGTGTTATCCGGCTCGATGAACCCGCCCGCGCGTGACGACACGACGACGGAACGGAGGACTCGCGCGTCACGCCCTCGCGCATCACGCGTCGACGTCGATGTCGACCGGCACGATGACCCCGTAGCCGCCGGCGTCTCGCTTGTACACGACGTTGACCTCGTTACCTTGCGCCACGTTCCTAAAGGCGAAGAAGGTGTGCCCGAGGTTCTCCATCTCCTCCGCCGCCTCGTGCACCGTGCACTTGCGCACCGGGTGGAACTTCTCGCGGACGATCTCCTCGTAGTCCATGCTCTCGTCCGCCAGCGCCTCATCCGCGGCTTGCATCTCCTGCACGATGGCGTCGGTTTGCGCCTTGGGCGCGTTCTTGTTGTGCTTGGGCCGCTTGGAGATCTTCTTCTCCTTCACCTTGCGGAGCTTGCGCTCGAGCTTGTCGCTGACGGCGTCGATGGATGCGTAGAGATCGTCGGCCTCCTCCTCGGATCGGATGATTCCGTTGCGGGTGTACACGGTGACCTCCGTCTTCTGCAGGGCGCCACCGGGGGTTTTCTTATCGGCGCCCCCGCGCGAGGAGCAGCGCACGTCCACCTCGCGGACGTCGTGCTGATCGAAGTGCGCGACCGCCTTGTTGATCTTCTCCTCGGCGTACTCGCGGATGGAGTCGGTGATCTCGAGGTGCCTGCCCTGCACGATGACCTTGGTGGAAGCGGACGCCTCCACGCTCACGACGACGCGGTTAGATCCCGCAGCCCTGCATCGGGCATCTCCGCGCCGGGAGATCTCGACGCGGGATACCTGACGCGACGCGAGTCGGATCGCGTGCGTCTCGGTCTTGCATCTTTGGTGGAATGCGAGCTTGGAACTCGACGCGGTGCGCGAGGCGCACGCGCGGGGTGCCGCCAGGGCGGCGGATACGGACGTCAGGGCGACGGTCGGCATAAAGATCCTGCTGGCGCGGGAAATCCCTGCAGGCCGATATTTATCCGCTCTTCGCGGGAGGCCGGAGACGGTGAGTGCCGGTTAATGCGGGAGCGCGTCGATGCCGAGCGCGCGCGGGAGGGATTGAACGGTTCGTCGACGAGGTGTCGGCGGTGTGATTGGCGGCGTGACGGGCGTCGACGCGGCGTATCGCGGTTGTTAATAGTGCGATCGGGGTTCGCTTCGTGAGTCAGCATCAATCTTTTTTGGCAAGCCTGGCAATCGACATCAAAGATCTTTGCGACAGACTTTTTTTTTCCAACGGTTGTCTCAAACTGGGATTCATACGTTTTGACGCCCTTTTTCGGCCTATTTGGCTTAAATTTCAAACTGATCACCGTAGGCTGGAAGAAACGCGTGAAACCCGAGACCATCTTTCGAATCCCGCTTCGACGTCACGCACCGGACTCGAGCGAGCGCAAAGATAAGCCCTGAACCCTCGGGAGCGCACATCGCGTCCTCGCGCAGCCGCCCACCGCGGTGAGATGTTGGCCGCGAAACACCCGAGCGCGATGATGCGTACCCCCACGTCCCTCCGAGCGCTCATCCGCGGCGGCCTCATCACCCGCAGGTCCGCGGCGTCGTCCGTCGCCAACCCCGCCGCGGCGGGCTGGGGGCTCCACCGACGATTCGCGGTCGTCGCCGCGGCCAAGGAGAGCGGCGGGCGGTCCACCACCACCGTCTCCCCCGACAAGCAGGGCGACGCGGGTAAGAAGGCGAAGCAGATCGACCTGCAGCCGCCCAAGGGAACGCGCGATTTCCCGCCGGAGGAGATGCGCGTCCGCAACTGGCTCTTCGGGCACTTCAGGGACGTCGCGCGGTCCTTCGGGTTCGAGGAGTTCGACGCCCCGGTGCTGGAGTCCGAGGAGCTCTACGTGCGCAAAGCGGGCGAGGAGATCACCACGCAGCTGTACAACTTCGAGGACAAGGGTAACCGCAGGGTGGCGCTCCGCCCGGAGCTCACGCCGTCGTTCGCACGCCTGATCTTGCAGCAGGGCAAATCCCTCGCCATCCCCGCCAAGTGGTTCGCCGTCGGCCAGTGCTGGCGCTACGAGCGCATGACCCGCGGCAGGCGTCGCGAGCACTACCAGTGGAACATGGACATCGTCGGCGTGGAGGGGGTGGAGGCGGAGGCGGAGCTCCTCGCCGCCATCACCGACTTTTTCACCCGGCTCGGCATCACCTCCGCCGACGTCGGGATCAAGGTGTCCAGCCGCAAGGTGCTGCAGGCGGTGCTCAGGCGCTTCGAGGTCCCGGACGACTCCTTCGCCCCCGTGTGCGTCGTCGTGGACAAGATCGAGAAGCTCCCGCGCGAGAAGGTCGTGGAGGAGCTCGCGGAGCTCGGCGTGAAGGAGGCGGCCATCGACGGCATCCTCGACGCCATGGCGATGCGTTCTTTGGATCAACTCGAGTCCCTCCTCGGCGCCGACGCGGCCGCCGTCGCGGACCTAAAGCTCCTCTTCTCGCACGCCGAGGCGTACGGATACCGCGACTGGCTCGTGTTCGACGCGTCCGTCGTCCGTGGCCTGTCGTACTACACCGGCGTCGTGTTCGAGGGTTTCGATCGGGCCGGGGAGCTTCGCGCCATCTGCGGCGGCGGGCGGTACGACAAGCTGCTCGGCGCGCTCGGCGGCGAGGATCGGCCGATGGTGGGCTTCGGCTTCGGCGACGCCGTGATCATGGAGCTCGTCAAGGACAAGGGCTTGCTGCCGGAGTCGCTCAAGAGCGGTAACGTGGACGATCTGGTGTACCCCATGAACGCGGCGCTCAGGCCGGCGGCGATGGGCATCGCCGCGAGGTTGAGGGCGGCCGGGCGGTCGGTGGATCTGGTCATCGAGGATGGGAAGAAGCCGAAGTGGGCGTTTAAGCACGCGGAGCGGTGCGGG
>Ga0181571_10004526_pt1 | contig 10407 bp, 12 predicted proteins | sample 101ome_17_FD_132440 | JGI IMG/M metagenome (GOLD analysis project Ga0181571, IMG submission 132440) | Coastal salt marsh microbial communities from the Groves Creek Marsh, Skidaway Island, Georgia - 101407AT metaG (megahit assembly) | ecosystem: Environmental > Aquatic > Marine > Intertidal...
GATGATTGGAATGGCGCCGCGGAGAACGGACGCGCTCTTGCTGCCGGTACATATGGGGAATACACCGGAACATCAACAAGTTTCCGGATTTGCTCCCGGCAATTCCGCTGTCGCCACAGTAGAAACTTAGCGCATATGCTAGTAGACTAACTTATAGAGTTCACGTCTAATTCTCCCTCCACCACGTGACTCTTCCTCAGTGTTTCGTCTTCTCGATCAGGATGACGAGACTCACCAGCACCGCCACAAGAACAGAGGCCAACAGGAAGAACTTGCACCCGCCTCCAGAGTTTTCGTACACTGCCTTTGCGAGTGCGTGTGCCCGCCGGATCATGGACCCGCTCCTCTCCACGTCGTCCTCCAGGTCGTCCAGCAGTCTGGCGTGAAGGTCGAGCTCCTCTCCGACCGCCAGTCCGATGTGCTTGGTGCTCGTCACCACCCTCGAAAGCTCCTCGAGCTCCTCGTCTTGCTCTCGCATCAGATTTCTCTGCAGCTGCAGGATGCTGCGGTTGTCGAGCTCCTCCTCGACGTCCACGCGCGTCTCCACCGGCAGCACAACCGGTTCCGTGGAACCTGGGTCGCCAATCCGATTTTGGAGATCCTCGAAACACGCGCGAAGCTCCCTGAGCATGCCCTCGCGACGACGAGATTCACGCTCCGTCACTATCGCTTCGGAAAGGTCCTCCTCGAGTGTGTCGAGCTTGGAGGTGAGCGTGTTGGCCTTCGTCATCACCGTCGCCGTGAGCCTGGCGGCTTCGGCGCGGTTTCCATTAGACGCGCAGCCGTCCCTTTCTCGGATGGTGGCGAGCGCATCGTCGACCAGCTCCTCGACCTCCTCGAACCCGACCAGCCACTGGTCACTCATAAAAATTAAGACACCGCGGCACGGGTTGCTCCGCTTAGGTCGGGTCAGGTGAAGGAAACACCGGCGCAGTGAACAGTTATCAGCTGTCGGGTAGTCGCCGCCGAGAATTCGACGGTCAACTCGCCGAACCCTCCAGGAACGGTCGGTCGGTCCGCAGGATCTGGCAGGTTTGAACTCCCGAGGGAAAGGACTTTCCTGGGAGTTTCTTTCACCTGCCAGGTTCGTGACGACAGTCTGACAGTCACTTCGCAGCTTCAACTGCGAAAAAGGAAAAAAAGGCCACAAAAAATGCACTTTTCAAATGGCTTCGAAAGCAATTATCAGACAGGTGGCCCTGCAAAAGGTGGTGGAATGCAGGTACTCGGGTACACAATACCCTGTCTGATGCCGTTGTCGAACCAGACGCTCGTCGAGATGATGTTTCCCTTCCACGGCAGGTACACCTGCGTCGGGTTCCGCCCTACCAGAACCGGATCGGCCGGGTACGTCGCATACTGACCAGCTGCGGGAATGGACCAGTCCTTGGGACTCAGGTACAGGTTAGGGCCCGTTGAGTTGAGCGAACCGATGCCTCCGGTACCCGCCTGAACAGCGCTCGGATCAGGGTATTGCAACGCGGGATTCACGGGGGTCAGCGAGTGCTTGCTGGCACCCAGCGTAATGCTCTCGCGTAGGTTGCCAGCCACGTTCTCGAAAGGCTGGAAAACGTACTGACCCATGTCGAACGGGTCAGCAATTCCACGCAGTTTGTCGTTTACCTGCACGATCGAGCAGAACAAAAATGGAACAATCAGAATTGGAGACCCAGAAATATGAGGGCGGAACTCACGTAAATTTTAGTGCAGTTACACAATCCGTCGTAAGTAGCGAGAACCTTGAAAACCTGTTTGTCGTGCGCTTTGAAGCCCAACGCAGGGACGGATAAATCAACCACCCGCATTCCACCTCCGAAAAAAATTGGAAGCAGCGAAAAGCTCTCAACAAAGGTTTGAAAGCCGAAACGCACTTCACCGGCATCGGTGACCCAAATCGAAAGTGCGCCACCGCAATGTAAAGTGGTTTGATACGGAGCACACCCTCCGATCGTTAATATTGTTTGTGCGTAAATTCCTGTGCACGGAATACACCACCAATATTGCGTAGGATCACACCACGGATCGCAAAGCGGAAGGACGTGTTTAAATTGCACCGTCGCCTCGACTGAGAGCCGAAAGCCAGCCCTGCCGTACAAACCCGGAATCTCATACGTGCACGGAAGTTTGTCGCAGAAATCATACGCAAATGCCCGCGGAACGATGCTGTTTATCACTTGACCCGATTGGTCCTGCTGTGAAGAAATCACGCTGGAAAACGCGGAGCCCATGTAAAACTCGAAGTCGCCAGCACGACAAAATGCACGCGGGTTGGGAAGAAGAACTTTGTCTATCACGTGCAAATCTCCATTGAGTGCGAGCTGCCCTGTTCGAGTGTCTGGTGGGATTATTTGAGCTACATTCGGTTGATTTCCTGGATACCTGTTGTTGCCATGCTGAACATTTTGTGTTTCATTCCTGCGCGCGAATCGTCAGTCCCGTTCGACGTGGAAGAAAAGCACAACGCCGCACCAGAACATCGCATGATATGTGCCTCCACCGGAAACAAAGACTTGCGTGATTAGGGATCCACCTAACTTTGCATATGAATCATGCCTCAGGAACTGAAGGTCTGCAGGTGATTGCCAGTAGCGCGACAAAGTTGTCGGAAACACCTCAGCGTTTGAAATGTACTGCGGCTCAAGGGGCGCATATACGTAGTCGAGCGCGACGCCCTGCAGCGCGTCGAGAAGTTAACGTCAAAACATTCAAAACTGAACGAGAAGAGCCTTACGAGATCAGGAATGACTTCTTCTCTGTCGGATATAAGTGTGAAAAGCATGATATCATACATAATTGCCGTGAAGCTTTCCAAGAAAATGTCTTTTGAAAACGCAAGCTTCGCGAAGAATGCCAACCATGCGGTATCAGTAATCGCAAACGCGCTAGCATCGCCCGGCGGCAGACATGATCCGCGAAATTCGCGTTCGAGGCCGAGAAGTAATAAAATTTCCTCATGAAGCTGTGCAGTTTAATATGTGTGATGGTGAAATGAAATGTATTCCCCGATAATTTCGCACGCACCTTCAGCCACGGGGTCCTAGTAATTCGATCATAAAGCGTCAATCCTAGCTCAGCGGTGGGAGGTATGAGCATCGTATCAATGACCTGCACGACGCCATTAGACGAAACGAGATCCGGAACGATCACTCTCCCGAAATTGAGCCTCCCCTCAATAAAAACGCTCCGGAGCGGATCTGGAAGTCCTGGTGGCACTTTCGAAAAGAGTGAGCGCACGCCTTGAATGTAAATGCCGACCTGCTTGATTATGCTAAATCCAAGGAATATGTTGCATGGCTTCGCGAGTAATGGGTATGCAAGTCGTGTATCAAAAACATCAGTTTCTGCCAGGAGACACAATCGGAAGTCTTCCTGCGGAATCAGTCCCCCTCTTGGAACAAGGTCCAGAATCAGGTGGTATTGCGCCAGTTGTTGGCGAATTAAAAAGGCAATATATGGATCGATGTACGGAACAAGGATATCCTCTGGCGTGTAACCCTGCGACAGAAATGATAATTCGTGTGGGAATTCCGAATCTAGTTCCACTTACCAAATATGCGAGAGTTCCTGCAACAGCGGCATTCGTCGGTGCAAAAAGGGCGAGTCCGCTGACTATTTGCTCTACTGTCCCCGGAGATCCGACGACATCCAAATCATTCGCCAATAATTCGTTGCCCGGGCTGGTGACAATTTGGGTAAAAAGCGACAATTCAGGTCTGAGGGTCAGTTGCCGTAGAGTAGTCAAGGCAGGGGTGATCAAAACGCTGTCAACGACGTGAATCAATCCGTCACAGGCCACCAAGTCTGGTGCAACCACGACTGCCTGGTTCCTTCCCAACATCGCGTACCTCTGCCCTTCAATGGTCACAATCCGTTTGTTCCCGATACAGGTGATGTCGACAATGAGATCAAAGAAATTCAATACGTCCAATCCGGGTCCTAAGATCGGGAGCACGAACAGCAGCTCGGGCACGACAGAGCTCTGTAAAATCTCGAGCGGGTACAGGTTATACGAAAAAAACCTCGACCCTGCGAGCAACCCGTCAGCACTGATGGGAGGCGTCTCGAAAGACGCGAGAACTTCTGAGTACTGCAGCGTCGAAAGCAGTAGCTCTGGATCGCTGAAAACTTGCTCCTTGGAAAGCCCGACGCGCTTGAAAAAGTTCTTCCACGCTGTGTCCGTGGGTGCAAAAACGGTTTGCATGTCCAAGCCCGGTACGACGACTCCCGGCTCGCACATTCCCACGTCGGGAAGGAAAGGAAGGGGAAGATCTCCCCTGGGAATCAGAGGCGGGATGATGACGACATCTCCGAGGAAGAATCGCTGCGCGGAGACTTGCTGTTGCCCGAACGGCTGCGGATCAATCAAGCTGTCCCTCAGTGGCTTGGTAAGGAAGTATGCCTCGGCAGTTATGCTCAGTTCCGGCAGTGACGATATGAGCGACTCGATGGACGAATAAAACGCCGCCGCGGGCACCAGGACGGTCTCCACGACGTGCACCGCAAGCGATTCGCACAATACGATGTTGGGCACGATGACGTCCGCGCCCCTCTTCATATACCCATCGATCCTGACCTTCCTGGTGGACACCTCCTGTGCTATGGCGACAAAAAGCAGGCTCGAAGCGGACCCGACGCCCGTCAGTTCCAGTCCGGCGCTCAGAGTCTGGTCGCTGAACAAAGTCTCCAGGGGCTGCGCATCGACCAGATCGTTCGTCAGAAGGAATCCACATGACCTTCCCCACAGCGCGTTGTTCACCTCAGTGCACGGCACGGTGAGGTGGTACCGCACCAGGCCGCAAAGCAGCGTCGGGTCGCTCAACAACTCCTCGAGGCCCCGGTTCAGTTCGATGAAGAGCTCTTCGAAGGCCTGATCGGTGGGTGCGAACAGCGTCTGGCCTCCCACGGTAGTATAGAATAGAAATGTGTCGCCGCACACGCTTCTCGCCGCGTTGACGACCTCCTGCAGCACGCGGAACTGTGACGGGACCGTCTTCGCTTCCTCGTAGACGAGTATCGAGCTCAGCGCGTAGTCCAGGCTCATTACCTCGTCCCGAAACGGACACACTGTGGCGGAAAGCTCGTCCTGGAACCCACTAACGCTCGACCAAAGGGCAAGGCTCATCAGCGTGCATATACATCGCGGCACGCGCATCGTGGACCACCTGTACAACCCCCTGCACGTCCACCTTGTGATAGCCGAGAAAAAAATGAAGCGACTTGAATTCTGCGAATTTCCCAAAAATCAAACTTTTTCTCCCGATTTTCTCCAGGCCGGGTCTCTCATCAGTCGCCGAGCTCTCGCTGTGGCTTGAACTTGCTTGTTGCACTTTATGTTCGCCAGGAATCACTTTACGCCGCCAGAGAAGAAGAGTCGCGAGGATGGCATCCGTCGCGGTGAGTGTTTCGGCTGGGCGTGCGGCCCAAGTGCCGTGGGTATGTCGGCGTGCGGTGAATGCCTCCCGCGCGCCCAGAAGACCTCCCAAGCTCGTTCCACGCGCGGGGAGCGATGCCAGCGGGGGACTGTGGTACGTCGACGAGGAGTCAAAGGAGATGTTCTCCTCCAAGTTTGACAGGCCGGTGCTGAGGGTGGGTGCGGAGGGGCAGACTCTGCCGCTGCCGGAGCTGCGCATCGTGGACGATAAGAAGATGCAAAAGGTGGAGTTCGTGAGCGCCACCGAGGACGCGGACGACTGCCCTCCCCCTGACGGTCTCCCGGAGGTTGCGGTAATCGGCAGGTCAAACGTGGGCAAGTCCAGCTTGCTCAACCTCCTGACGAAGGGAAAGAGCGGGGCATTGGTATCGTCCAAACCCGGTACGACGCAACATATCAACCATTATCTGGTGGCGAAGAAGTGGTGGATCGTGGACCTGCCCGGATACGGTTTCGCCAAGGCGTCAAAGGAGTCGACCGAGATGTGGGATGGGTTCACAAAAGAGTACTTCACCACCCGATCCAACCTGGCAGGCGTGCTCCTGTTAATTGACGCGTCCATACCCCCGATGGAAAAGGATTTGGAATACGCTGACTGGCTCATCACCCACAACGTGCCGTTCACCATCGTGCACACGAAGTGCGACCGGAACAAGCCCGGGATGCCTACGGTTGAAACAAACATCGACGAGTTGCGCAGGATCCTGGATGAGAAGTGGCACCGACTTCCGTCGATGATCTCAACGTCGTCCGTGAGCCACGACGGTCGGGAGGACGTGCTGAAGTTTATCTCATCCATTATCCTGTTCAGGAGGAAGAGGAATGCGGACGCCAAGGCGGCGAAGCGCCGTCAGAAGGTCAGGGCCATGAAGGCAGAGAAACCCAAGCAAAAGCATCGGGAGCGCAAACCAAAGGCGGAGGGAGAGGAACAGGACGGCGACGGAGACGAGGACGAGGACGAATTCAATGCTCCAGCGCAAATCGTTGATAAGAAAAAACAACTCTCCATGCAGGAGCTCATAGCGAAGGAGCTGGCTGATATTGAACGTGAGCGTACTTGACCTGATTGATAATGGAATTGGATTTTATTGAGAGTGGAGATCCACCTGCGGCGTCACAACCCCTTCAAGGCTTCTCGAAGAGGTAGTGGGAGATGTACCATTCGTTCCCTTTGCCCTCACCGTTGTCGTAGTTGAACATCTCCGCGCACGAGAGGAAGAACAGCCGCCAGTACACGTACCACTTGACGCTCTGCTCCTTTCCGTATGTCTTCTCAAGAATCGCCTTAGCCTTGCCCTTCCTGTAGCTGCGGTCCAGGTTCTGGAGCCAGTGCTCGCAGGTCTTGTAGTAGTGGTTACCATTCACCCTCCACTGCTGTTTGAGATGCAGACCCTTAGCGAAAAAACAGAAGAGGCGGTCGCTGGGCATGGTGCCGCCAGTGAAGAAATACTTGGACATCCAGTCATCCTCGGACTCTTCCTCGAAGTGGTACGGAGTGTCCTTGTGGACGAAGATGTGGATGAACATCAGGCCGCCGGACTTAAGCCACCTGGTGCATCTCTCGAACAGCTTGTCGTAGTTCTTCATGTGCTCGAACATTTCGATGGAGACGATGCGATCGTAGTTGCCAGCCTCAGGTGCCTCGAACGTGACCATATCCGCGGTGATGATGGTGAGGTTCGTCAAGCCGAGCTCCTTGGCACGCGCGTCGATGAACTCCTTTTGGGTCGTAGAGTTGGACACGCTCGTGATCTTCGAAAGCGGGTACATCTGGGCCATCCAGAGCGACAGGGAGCCCCAGCCGCATCCGAGCTCCAGGATATTCTGCCTGTTCATGATCTTCATCCTTCGGCCGTAGCACTGCAGCATCTCCCGCTCGGCCTCATCGAGGGTCATCCAGGGCTTGCTGTACAGACAGCAGGAGTATTTGAGGTGCTTCCCGAGGCATTCGAGGTAAAACTCAGTGGGAACCTCGTAGTGCTGCTCGTTCGCCGCCTTGGTCTGCTCCGCCACGGGCCTGAGGCGGAGGTCTTCCACGAACTCCATCTCGTGCTTGAGCCGATCCTCAGTGTTCTTGAAGTGGAACAGGCACTTGGTGCGAAGGAGGAACCTGATGCCGCGGCGAAGCAAAAAATCGGGCACCAGATTCCTCTCAACCAGCTGCGAGCACGATGCGATGGGGAGGGAAGGTCACCATGGAAGGTTCGGTGTTGGCCAGATCGCGTCGAGATGACGTGTGGATTTCCACTTTTTTATCCAATCGTCGGCAGGGAACCGATAGCGCGATGCGCACCTGGAGGAAGGATCTGTAGAACGCATCGTACGCGGGCTTCAACATGGCGGTGATCATGATTCCGAGCACGCTACTTCGCGGCGACACACACTCCGCACGCGGGGGAATGCCTCCTTGTCACGCGCTTTTTGGCATAAAATCCAGGTTACTTTTAGTGAATACCCCAACGATTTCCCGCTTCTCAGTTCAGTTTTGAAAGGCACCATGGGCAAGAAGCGGCGCAACGACGCGGGAGATGACGAGGAGGAATGGGGTGCTGGAGCCAGGGCGCTCAAGGCTCAGACCGGTGGCAGTAAAGAGGACATCGGCAAGCGCGAGGACAAGTGCAGGGCGCACCTTAAGCAGCTCAACAAACAGTTCGCCGAGTACGTGATCCCTAATAATCTCCCCCCTGATCGCCCCCCTTGATCTTAACCTACCCGCGTTCGCCCCCGCCGATCATACGGCTGACGCTCACCATAATCTATATCTCAGATGGGTAAAAACCCAGATGTCGAGCCGACCGGTGAAGTCGTGGGCCAAGGGTGTCGAGGACTACCTCAAGCACATCGCCGAGATCAAATCGGAGTTCAAGGATGTGCTGGAGGCTCACACAAACGGCGTGGCCCCCGCGCCCGCGCCCGCTGCCCCATCCCTCTTCGGCGGTGCGACGACCACCACCGCCGCACCCGCGTCGTCCCCGGCGCCCTTGTTCGGCACGTTCACGGCACCCGCGGGCCCGGCGGCGACGTCCTCGCTCGCCTTCCCCGAGGCTGCCAACAACCCGTTCACGCTGAAGCCGTCATCGACGCCGCTCTTTGGCGCTGCGTCCACGCCCGCGACGGGATCCGCCCCCGCGCCGGCGTTCGGCGGTGGGTTCGGCGGTGGGTTCGGCGGTGGGTTCGGCGCGACGCCCTCACCTTTGACCATACCCCCCAGCACCCCGGAGGGTAACGAGGACGAGGACGAGGAGCAGAGGCCGCCGAGCCCGAGCTTCAAGGAGAAGGAGCGTGACGAGAATGACACAGAGGAGTGCCTGATGAAGTGCAAGGTCAAGTTCTTCACCAAGAAGGAGGCCACGGACCCGTGGGGCGATCACGGCGTGAACCACTTGGAGCTGCTCAGGGAGAAGGTGGCGAGCGACGGGAAGACGAAGAAGGCCCGCATCGTCTGTCGTAACAGCATCGGAAAGGCTGTGCTCAACGCGGGCCTGTACAAGGGCATGTCAAAACCGCTAGTGACTGAGAAGAAGAAACCGGACGGGTCCATGGCGAAGAACGGGGTCATTCTCCCTCTGTACAACGCGGCGGAGGAGATGGTTAAGAAGATCACGATGTTTCGACTGGGCAAGCCCGATGACGTGGAGAAGCTCAACAGACTCATCACCGAGAGCGTAGCCACCCTCTGAACGTCTGGAATAAATCTTATCGATACAATGTTGCGAACTCAATACACATCTAAGCCTTCTTATCGTCGCGCTTCCTCCGCTTCCTCTTCGCCGAGCTCAACTCTTCCACCACGTCCCACGCCACAGCGCACTCCCCCGCGCTGGCACCCTGCTCGCACAGGGATATGGCAACGTCAACTGCGTCCCTGATCTGAACGGTGAGCGCCTCGTCGTCCTCCGCGTCGTCCTCGCCGCTGTTCATCTGGCGTTCGAAATCCATCCTCGCCTGAAGCGTACCCTGGGGCACCTCGCACTCTCCCGCGCCGCACGGGTTCATGCCGGCGAGGGGGTCGGTCCCTGCCCTCGTCGCTGGGTTGGACATGCGAGTGTCCTCCTTCTTCTTGGAAGTTTTGGCGTCTGGCGTGGAGTTTTTGGCGGGGGGCTCGGGAGCCATGGCAGACGGCGCGTTCTGGCTCATGCCCGCCCTCATCGCGGCATCCTCGAGACCGTCAACCTCCTCCCATGCCGCCGCACACTCGGCGGTGGCGCCGAGCTTGCACGCCTCGTTCGCAGCTGCGGTGGAAAGGGAGGGAAAGGGGTCAGTGGCTTGCCGACAAGATTTTGAAAAAAAAGCGAAGATATTTTTCCGGCGTCCGTGGCGGGAGGGTCACGCACCTTCGATGGCTCGCTGCAGTTTCGCGCGAAGCTCCGGCCGCTCCTTGTCGACGAGCATGCTCTCTAGTTCCTCGACGGGATCCTTCTCGTACAGGAGTTCGAACGCCAACGCGGCGACCTTGGCCTGCTCGGGGGTGAGCTTGATGGGCTTTGGAAGGTCCTCCTCCTCCTCAGGGGGGGAGGGATTTTCGCCTGCGGCTCTGACGGACAAGACCCGCCGGGCACCTCTGGACGACCGGCGCCCCGCGCGAGGACAGATCCGCTTAGCCGGAACGCACATCGCGGCGACGGTGACGACGCTCATCGTATACACGGATCGTCGCGGCCGCGCGAGTTGAAGTGTAGAGCACCGCAGCACCCGACGAAGAATATAACCTGCGGCTGAGGTGCCCTTTGGGCCTCGCGGGGACGAGATCTCAGACAGTTGGCACAAGAGTGCGGACAGGTGGAGGAGCTCGTGGTCGAGTTCGAGAGTTTGGTGGTTGCTTCATCGCGTCTATGACCATATGATGCTATGATGCTACTGGTCCTTCGCCTTTTTCTCCCCCCCGTCCTCCTCGCCCTCTTCCCGCGTTCTCTTTCGCATGGGCACAGCGCGGTCCATGGCCTGGTCCCAGTCCCGCAGCTCGAGCTGCGCGTGTA
>Ga0181571_10004529_pt1 | contig 10404 bp, 6 predicted proteins | sample 101ome_17_FD_132440 | JGI IMG/M metagenome (GOLD analysis project Ga0181571, IMG submission 132440) | Coastal salt marsh microbial communities from the Groves Creek Marsh, Skidaway Island, Georgia - 101407AT metaG (megahit assembly) | ecosystem: Environmental > Aquatic > Marine > Intertidal zone...
CTTCTTGGGCGGCAGCGGGGTGTTTCCCATCTTTCACCAGACGTTTTTCACCTGGCGCGTCGTGCCCACCCCGATCGTTTACATGCTCGGGATGGAGCTGCTCATGGGGGCGTGCTACCTGCTGGGCGCGGTGATATACTCGAACGCGGTGCCGGAACGGTGGCGACCCGGCGCGTTCGACGTGTGGGGTCACAGTCACAACATATTCCACGTCCTGGTGGTGTGCGGCGCGTACACGCACTACCGAGCGGGGCTCATGTTGATGGCGTGGCGCGATCACCACGGATGCGACGCCGACGTCACCTTGCTCAAGTCGTGGTACGTGGACAACGGGTGGATGGGGTACTGCCTACCCGAGGGATGGGTCGAGTACGCGCGGGATAACCTGGAGTACGCGCGCGACGCGATGATGGGACCGGCGCGCCACGAGGAGCTCTAAATTCTTTACGCCAATCTGCGTGTTGTAACTTTCCGATCCTAATGACCGACGCCGCGATGGATACGACGACGCCGTGTGTTTTGTAGTGTAGTTCAGTTTATATTAAAAAGGTTGAACTCTCTAAGTCGAAACATGCGTGTGATATTTGTTGTTGCGGACGCAACCCAAAACCCAAACCCCCTCTGCTGCTCGGACAGGTTAACGTAATTCCACCACGTCCTCGTCGCGGCGCGGGGAGCTTAGAGCTTGTCCTCGTACTCGGAGAGGGCGGGCACGTTCTCCTTGATACCCTTGCGCTTGCGGATGTCGCAGACGATCTTGCCAGCCTGGGAGCCGGGGTCGAGGGGATCGGAGCCGATCATGTCCCAGTGGTCGAAGACGCACTGGGGGAACGCCTGGCCGGAGGTGGCCGCGCGGAGGGTACCGGTGAAACCGAACGACTCCATGACGGGGAGGTACGCCTTGATGTTGTAGATGGGGGTGCCGGGGCGCTGCTGCTCCTCGATGACCATGCCGCGCTTCTGGGTGATGGTGGAGTAGATGCCGCCGAGCGCCTGCTCGGGCGCCTGAATCTCGACGAGGAACACGGGCTCCATCATGCGGGGCTCCGCGGTGAGCGCCGAGGCGTACAGGACGCGGCGGCACGTGGGGATGATCTGGCCGCCACCGCGGTGGATGGCGTCGGTGTGAAGCACCACGTCGTGAACCTCGAACTTGATGCCGCGCATGTTCTCCTCGGACATGACACCCTCCTTGGTGGCCCACTGGAAGGCGGCGACGCAGGAATCCTTAATCTCGTTGAGGTACTGCACACCCTTGCACATGTCGACGATCATGTTGGGGCCGGTGGTGTCGGGACCGAAGCACCAGATCTTCTTGGAGAGGTCCTTGTCCCAGCCGAACTTCTCGGCGAGGTAGCGACCGCGAGCCTTGGGCTCGTCGCGCGGGGTGACGTCGCCGTTGTCAATCGCCTCGGCGAGGCCCTCCTCCATGCACGTCGCCTGGAAGTAGAGGCGGTTGTGCTTGTTGGGCGACTTGGACATGACCATGTGGTCGGAGGTGCCGTTGACCGTCTCGCGGAAGGAGACGACGGGGTCGGAGATGCGAATCTCCGCGCCGCCCATGAAATCCTCCTGGAGATCCTTGAGGCAAATCTCGAGGTGAAGCTCGCCGGCGCCGGCGACGATGTGCTCGCCAGTCTCCTCGATCTGGCACTGGACCATGGGGTCGGATTTGGAGAGGCGCTTGAGACCCTCGACGAGCTTGGGGAGATCCTGGGAGTTCTTGCACTCGACGGCGACGCGCACGACGGGGGACACGGAGAACTTCATAGCCTTGAGCGGGTGAGCCTCCGTCTCTTGCTCGCCGGTGATGGTCGCGTTCTTGGAGATGAACGCGTCGAGGCCCACCATGGCGACGGTGTTACCGCAGGGAACGTTCTCGACGGCATCCTGGCGACGGCCCATGCAGAGCACGGTGCGCTGGATGGACTTGACGTAGAGGTCCTTCTTCTCGCCGGGGACGTAGTTGGGGCCGAGGATGCGAACCTTCTGGCCGGTCTGCACCTTGCCGGAGAAGACGCGTCCGAACGCGAGGAAGCGGCCCTTATCCGCGGTGGGGATCATCTTGGACACGTACAGCATGAGGGGACCGTCCGCGTCGCAGTTGCGGATAGCCTCGGCGTACTTGTCGTCGAGGGGACCCTCGTAGAGGGTGTCCGCGCGGTACTTCTGGGCGGTGGCGGGGGAGGGGAGGTGATAGATAATCATCTCGAGGAGGGCGACGTCGGCGGGGAGCCACGTCTGCATGATGCGCTTCATGAGGGGCTTGCCCATGAGGTCCAAATCCGCGGGCTTGAGCTTAGCCTTGACGCCGAGCTTCTCGAGCATGGGCCAGAGCTTCTCCTTGTTGTCGTTCATGGCGGCGTCGATGACGCGGCGGATGGGCTCGTAGATGAACTGAACGAAGGCGCGCTGGCAAGTCTTCTCGCCGGTGTGCTTCTTGGTCCACTTCTTCGTCTTGGGGTCGAAGAAGTTGTCGCCCCAGAGCTTCTCCATCATCTTGTCGACCTCGACGCCGAACTTCTTGGCGTACATGGAGGCGAACACGGTGAGGGTGAAGGCCCAGTTGTGGAGACCGGCGGAGAAGGACACGGTGCCCTTCTCGGGGCCAACCTGGCAGTCGCCGAGCGCCTCGTCGGTGTACGTAGCCATGAGCACGTTGGCGTTCTCGATGACGCGGCAAAAGTTCTGGTACGCCTCCTCGCCGTCGAGCATGAGCTCGAGGAAGCAGCGGTCGAGCTTGTTCACGGTCATCACGGGCCTGATGCGTTCGCCCAAAGCCTGGCGGAGCACAGTCTCCGTCTGCACGCAAACACCCTCGACGCAATCCACCACCACGAGAGCGCCGTCGGTGATGCGGAGCGCCGCGGTCACCTCGGAGGAGAAGTCGACGTGACCGGGGGAGTCGATGAGGTTGATGAGGTAGTCGTTGCCGTCGCGGGGGACGTGCTTGGGCATGCGCGCGAGGTCCTCGTCGGCCATAGTGTAGAAGAGGGAGATGCCGGTGGACTTGATGGTGATGCAGCGATCCTGCTCATCCTGGCGGGTGTCGGTGAGGCGAGCCTCGCCGGCGTTCTCCTGGGCGATGATGCCCGCGGCCGCGACGAGGGAGTCGGTCAGGGTGGACTTGCCCTGTTGAACGAAAGGACGGGGAGATCGGTGACGGGTCAGCGGTTGTTTGCGTCGGCGAATGAAAAAATATTCCTCGCGTGAAACCGTGGATAGAGAGGCGCGTGGGGGGGAATTGCCCCGATGGGCGCCTCGCGACTCGAGACGGAGCCTCGGCGCGGGTCGGGGGTTCACGCGGGGGCGCGGACGATGGACGGTATCGACGACGAACCCGTTCGGGGGTTCATCGCGAACGAAGGGCGCGCGGATCGACGCGCGCGCCCCCGCCAGATCCCTGTCTCGCCAGCGCTCCTCGAGAAAAGGAACCGCCCAAACCCCACTCCGATTGCTCTCGGTCCCGGCGATGGGTGGCGCCCCGGAAACGGCGCGGGTTCGCGGACGCGGGTACTCACATGATCGACGTGCGCAATCACGGACATGTTGCGGATGTTGTGCTTCTTGTCCATCTGGCGACGGAGCTCATCGATGGAGAACTGCGGAGGGAGGGGCGGAGAGGGACGGGGCCGTCAGCGGTTAGGGCTCGCGCCTTGAAGCGTTGGGGGTGGAAAAAGGCGTGGTGCCAGTCGTGGGCCGGATCGTCGACGTGGCGGGGCACGCGACGTCCGCGCGTCGGGTTCGCGCGTCGAGCTCGACGGATCCCATCGCGAGACGCACCTTCGGCATGGTTGCGTTAGTTGTATTTCTCTCGGGGCTCTTCGCCGCGTGCCAAAGCGCACTCCAGAAAGGACGAATGTAATCGCGGCGGCTGCTTGTTCGAGAGCTGGGTTCCGGAACCCGACTCTTTTCTGACGCAGCACCTCGTCCAGCTCGGAAAAAATCTAAGGACGCCGTGAAGCGTCGACTGGCTCTTCGAACACACACGCAGTCAAGGAATTTGCGACTTTGGACGCATTACGCTGGTAATTCATTTGAAATATACTGATTCTCATACGTAAAAACGGTTCATTTTGGAAAAGGTCCTGCCGCGCTGGAAAAGGTGAGTAAGGTTAGAGGGATGTGTTGTGACACACCCATCCGCACGTTCACCCCGCCGAAGATGCCGTTCTCCGCGTACGCAATGTCGACGAGCGCGTCCATCGCTGGCGCGCGGACCCCCCCGGCTCGCACACGACGACGCGCCTCCGTCGCGGGCTCGCGCGTCGCGTCCCTCGTCGCGGTCGGGGCTCCCAATCGCCCGACGACCACCCAGGCGACGCAGCTTCGAACCCGACCCCAGCCTCGGAGGGCGGCGTCGCTTCGGGTCGAGGCGGCGTCCGGCGAGCGCGTCGCCGTCATCGGCGAGGCCCTCTGGGACTCCCTTCCCGCGGGCCTCTTCCTCGGGGGCGCCCCGGCGAACGTCGCGTGCCACCTCAACGAGCTCGGCCGCGAAGCCACGGTCATCTCGCGCGTGGGCGACGACGAGCTCGGGCGCGAGGTCCTGCGCAGGCTGCAAGGACGAGGCCTCGCCACGGACGCCATCCAGGTCGACACCGGCGGCATCCCCACCGGCTTCGTCGTCGTCACCATGGAAAACGCCATGCCCTCGTACGACATCGTCCAGCCCTCGGCGTGGGACGCGATGGTTCCCACCGACGATCTCGTCGCCAGCTGTGCGGGCGCCGTCGTCGTGTACGGATCCCTCGCGCAGCGCGATGCGCGATCCCGCGCGGCCATCACCGCCGCCGCGAACGCCGCCGCCAAACGCGTCTTCGACATCAACCTCCGGAAGCCGTTCATCGACCCGGAGCTCTGCGTGGAGCACGCGCGGGGATGCTGGCTCTTGAAGCTGAACGACGAGGAGCTCCCGGAGATGGCGCGGTGGCTCGGCCTCGACGTCGACGGCGTCGACGCGAAGGAGCTCGCGTTCGCGACGTTCAACGCGCTCGACTGCGAGATGCTGTGCGTGACGCGGGGCGGCGACGGCGCGGCGCTGCTCACCAAAAAAGCCGGGTGGATGGAGCACCCCGGATTCCAGGTCTCCGCGGTTGACACCGTGGGCGCGGGCGATTCGTTTCTGGCGACGCTTCTGGATAGGCTTCTGGAAGGAATGGCGCCTGAGGTGGCGCTGGAGCGCGCGTGCAGGATCGGCGCGTTCGTGGCGACGCAGCAGGGCGCGACGCCCAGGCACGACGCCGAGGGGATCAAGGCCCTCAAGGCCAAATGAGGCCAAATGCTAAACTTTTACCCTCAGTCTCGGTGTAACGAAAATCGACACCTCACTTCGCAACCTCGACGACAACAGCCTTGTTGTCCACCTCGTCGGGCTCCTCGCCGTCCAGCGCGAGGTCGGCTATCTTCGCCTCCTCGTCTCCCGCCGCGGCGCGCTCCTCGGCCTTCACCACCTCGCGGTCCCAGTCCACCTTCACGAGCTCCACCACGGATATGATCGTGGTGATGGTGAGGCCGACGGTGAGCCCCCACCACAGCCCCGCGAGCCCGACCCCGAGCGCGAACGTCAGCACGCAACCGCTCGGTATGCCAAACACCCAAAAACCCAACAGGTTACGCACCGCCACGGTCACCTGCCGGCCCATCCCGCGGAAAACCCCACCCGCCGCCGCCTGACCGCCGTCCACCAGCTGGAACAGCGCCGCGATGTACGCAATCTTAGCCGTCGCCTCGATCACCTCGCGGTCGTCGGTGAAGACGCGGCCGAGGTGGTCCGCGGCCGCCGCGAACACCACGCCGCACACGGCCATGAACGCGAAGCAGATGAAGAAGGTGACGTACATTGCGTCCTCCGCGCGTTTTGACTCGCCCGCGCCCAGGAGGTTCCCGACGCGAATGGTGGACGCGATTGCCACCGCAAACGGCAGCGACAAAAACGCCAGCGTCGCCAGCTGCAGCATGGTGAGGTGCGCGTCCAGGGCGACGGTGCCGAGGTATCCCGCCAGGAGCGTGGTGATCTCGAAGCTCCACGCCTCGATGAGGAGCATGACGGCGCCCGGGCCCGCGAGCTTCCAAAACCCGCGCGTCAACTTTAACAACTTGTCCCGGCGCATGAGCCACCGCCTCGGCCGCGTCGACGCGTCCCGCGTCCTCCACCATCCCGCGTACGCCAGCGCCAACAACAGCTGGAACCACCGGCAGGCGCTCGTCGCGATCGGCGCGCCTCTGAACCCCATGTTCGCGGGCCCGAAGATGAGGATCCAGTTGAGGATGACGTTGAAGACGTTGGCGACGATGCCCATGTACACGGGCGGCGCGAGGATGTGCTGCGACTGCAGGTACTTGGTGTACACCTGGAACCAGTAGTACGGTGGTATGCCCCACACCAGCTGCGCGCAGAAAGAGCCCGCCAGTTCGCTGAGCTCGTCGTCCTGCTCGATGCCCTTCAGCATGGGCTCGACGACCATCATGAGCGCCATGACCGGGACGGTGAGGGCGGTGACCACGACGAGGCTCACGACGGTCCAGTCCCCGTACGCGCGCATGTGCCCGGCGCCGAAGGTGGTGGCGAGTAGAGTATCGATCGCGGTCATGACGCCGAGCATGGGATAGTGCAGCAGGTAGAACACGGTGTTTCCGAGCGCCGCCGCGCCGAGCTCGGTCTTCCCGATCCTTCCCACGAAGCCGATGTCCGTCAGCTGCATACCGACCGCGAGGAGGTTGCTCAGGACTATCGGCAGCGATATGTGCAGCATGACCCGCGTCTCCTCCTTCCATCGCGCTCTCCAGTCTCCGGCGGGAGCCGGCACCGCCTCGCTCATCCTCCTCCGTCCGCGGAGCCCGCGTGTCCCTTCGACGCGTACGCGCTCCGGGACGTTTTGTCGTGGAGCACGTGTTTCGAGCAGAACCCCTGCTGATGAACGAGCGTTCTAACTGGAAAACATACATAACATTAACCATAAAAAGAGCACACAACCACACAGGGTGCCAGCTTGGCGAGATCGAACGATCGACGTGGATTTCCCCGAAATACGCGAGCTTTTCAAAAGCATCGAGATCGCGACCCTCGCCGACACTTCGTTTCGCACGAGCTGAGCGACGAAGACGACGGGAACGCTCACGACGCTCACGAAATAAACGCACGGGCACCATGGGAGGTCCGAAGAAGATGGCGCCCTACCTCGTCTTCGCCAACGATAAGAGGGAGACCGCCAAGGAGGTCCTCGTCGGCGAGGGCAACGAGAAGCCCACGATGGGCGAGATCGCGAAGCGCGTGGGCGTCCTCTGGAATCAGCTCGACGACGCCGCCAAGCAGGTGCGCGCATCGTCCCGCCCCCGACCCTCCGTTCACGTCGCAGTCGCGCGCCCCTTTCCCCCTTCCGCGGCGGCGCGCGCGGACCGTTCGCGCGGGGTTCCCGGATCGCCGTTTGAAAAAGATCTCCCCCGCGCACAGCTGTCGCGCTCCTGGAACCGCCCGAGCGCTGACCCACCCGCCGTTTTTCCCCCGACCCGCAGGTGTACAAAGACAAGGCCGACGAGATCAACGCGAAGGCGGCGAAGGAGTACGAGGAAGCCGGGGGCGACGCCGCCGCGGACGGCGCGGACGGCGACGGCGACGACGGCGAGAAGGGAGCCGAGGAGCTCGGCCTTCCCTTGGCGCGCGTCAAGCGCATCATGAAGCTGGACAAGGAGGTGAAGAACATGCAGGTCGACGCGAGCAAGTGCGTGGCGAAGTGCGCGGAGCTCTTCATCGAGTCCCTCGTCGAGGGGTCCTTTCGGAGCATGAGGGCGAACAAGCGCAAGACGATCAAGTACGGCGACGTCGAGCATCACGTGCTTCGAAAGCAGAGGCTCGAGTTTCTTCACGATCACGTGTGGGCGTTCCGGCCGGAGGAGATGTCCGCGGGAGGAACGAAAGGAGGAAGGTCGGGCGGTGGGAAGGAGAACGACGGGGACGACGACGACGTCGACGGGGACGACGACACGACGCCCGCGAAGGCGTCGCCGGAGGCGCCGCCGGGCGCGAGGCAGGTGACTGATTTCTTCAAGAAGGCGGCGTCCGCGGATGGGGTCGCCGCGGGGGCTTGAAGACGAAACGTCACGAGACGCGACACGTCACGGGAAGGTACGAACGACGCGATGATGCGCGTTTCAATCCTTTCAATCCGATGCTTAATGTACACAGCCGTCGCCGCTCGCCGCTCGACGTCCGTCACGGGAGCTCGTCGTATACCCCCACCACTCGCCTCGCTCCGCCGTTCCTGGCAACCTGCTTCCAGTACCGCGCCTCCTCCGCGTCCTTGGTGCACCCGTATCCGGTGCTGAGCATCTCCGCCAGGAGCGCCGCCTGGTTGGCGTCGCCGTTCTTCGCGTTGCGGAGGGTATCCACGAACCATCGCTCGATCGCGTCGGCCATGACGTCTTTCAGCGAACCGGCGTGCACGGGCTCGGCGCTCTCCGTGATCTTGTACGCCGTGCACGGGTGGTCGGGAGAGTGCGGGCCGGGGTGCGAGACCCCGCGCTCCTTCATCTGCACGCTCGTGGCGTGGCACGCGTCGCATATGTCTGCGGACGGGGGGTGGCGAGGGTCAGGAGCGGCGCGCGGCGGGGGTTCGGTTCGCGCCGGTCGTTTCAAACGAGATGCGCGTTAATAATTGCGTTAATTGGTCTGGTCGGGAGGGGACGCGCGGGAGGGGGATTCGCGCGCGGTTGACCGGGTTCGCGCGCGCACCGAAGTCTTCACAAACATCGCAGCACCACCGCTTGCACGAGATGGGCAGCTCCCCGCACAGGTCGCACGAGTACTGAAGCTCCCGCCTACCCGGCAGGATGGCGGGCTCGAACATCGCGAAGTCGCCACGGCACGGCCGACTCCGCCCAAACTCCCGCGTGTGGGCCCCTCCCCGTCGACCGAGTCGCGCGGCGCCGTATCCGACGTCGTTCGTTCGCGACCGTCGCCCGTTTTTCGACCCGGAAACGTCCCTCCGCGCGCGCCGACGTTGGCGCCGCGCGCAATTGACCGTGAGTCCGCCGCCCTCCCCCGTTTCTGCTGAAAACGCGTGCGACTGCTGGACAGCCCATCTTGAGCGGACACCGGCTGGAACTCGACTTACAAAAAATGGTTGCTACTCGCCGCCTCTTCGATCCCTTCGCTTCCATCAGTGGATGGGCCCGGCGACGAAGTACTGCGCCATGGAACCCGCGGGGGACTTACCCTCGAGCACCTCCACCGTGCGCTCCATCGCCGCGATCCTCTCGTAGTACGCCGCGAGTTTGGGCCTGCCGTCAAACGCGAAATCCTTCGCGAGGAGCGCCACCTGATGGAGCACTCCCCAGAGGAACATCTCGCCGCACGTGACCCCGGTGGACGTGAACTTGCCGTCCGCGTCGCAGAGCTTCTCGAGGCATCCGAGGTGGTGCGGCAGCGACGTGGTCCAGAGCTCCTCGTGCGTCTGCTCCGTCTTGACGCCCGAGCCGATCTTGGCGTACAGCGTGGGCTGGCCCTTCTGCAGCGCCGCGTAGATGTCCTCCGCCTCGGCGACGAGCATGGACGACGTCGCGAAGTCGTTCATGTTCTCGGCGCCGTCGGTGCCGGCGAGCTTTCCGATGACCGCGGCGATGGCGGTGGCCTGCGCCACGGGGGCGGTGTCGTCGCCGCCGACGAAGAGGAGGGGGAGCTGGCCGAACGGGGCGACGCCCTTGGGCTTCATGGCGTTGGGGCCGTCCCTCCAGGCGAAGCCCTCGGGCTTGCCCTCCCAACTGAGGCCGGAGTGGTGCGCGACCATGGTGACCTGCATGCCCTTGGCCATGACGTCGAAGTAGATGAGCCTGAGCGATGGAACGTCGGCGGACATGGCGGTGGTATCGGAGGTATCGGAGGCGACGACGCTGGATCTGACGCGTTCGACGACGACGCGTGATCTCGCGGGCGCGACGCGGGGTGCGGGCGAGGGCGACGCGCGGGTGGATGCGGTGACGCGAAAAGTGGCGAGGGCGGGGGACGCGACGGGCGCGATGGACATCAAACGACGGCCGCGCGCTCGAAACTGCGGCGGAGGCGGCGAGGCGACGTGCTTCGGACGGCTTCGGAAAGCGGCGGAAAAAGTGATCCGACGCGACGTCGACGGTTTGATCGGACTTGATCGGCATCGCTTTCGATTCCATCGCGAATCGCGACCCCTCGTCGATCGAAAATATTTTTTTTCTTTCAAAACACCGGTCAAGGAGAAATGCGGGGCACGTGCGGGAAAAGAGCGTCTGGTCCCGCCGCCGACGGCACACGCATCGACCGCGCGAGCGCACGGCCGACGAAACCGTCGGAGGGGCGCTCCACGCGTCACCGCACTCTTCCTCGCGGCCCTTTCGAACCCGTCGCCGCTCGCCGGTAGCGCCCGGCTGGACACCCGC
>Ga0181571_10004534_pt1 | contig 10397 bp, 6 predicted proteins | sample 101ome_17_FD_132440 | JGI IMG/M metagenome (GOLD analysis project Ga0181571, IMG submission 132440) | Coastal salt marsh microbial communities from the Groves Creek Marsh, Skidaway Island, Georgia - 101407AT metaG (megahit assembly) | ecosystem: Environmental > Aquatic > Marine > Intertidal zone...
CGCGTGCACCTCCGCCTTCCCCGACTGCTTCATCCGCGTCGCCGGCTTCGACAACATCAAGCAGGTGCAGTGCTCCTCCTTCCTTGCCCACCGCCCGGCCAACGACCGCACCTTCGCGGCCGTGAACGCGCGCCAGGCGGGCGGCTCCTCCATGGGTGGCGGCTACGGTGCGGCCCCCGCGCCCCCCCCCCAGCAGCAGAACTACTCCTGGTAAATCGCTAGAGTATGCCGCCTCGTTGCGATGACACGCGACGGGCGCATCCGCGATTTCCAAAGATGGGAATAATATTCTAGCCGCTGAGAGCAGCCCGGGTCGCCGAGAGTAGTAACGATGAGCGAAGCTCTGTTGATTGCGAGCGCTCGATTAGACGATCCGAGGCAAATGCAACACGGGAAGACCATACATACGTTTACGCTCCGAACCATCCACGCGCCGCGCTCGACGCTTCGCCCCCCGCGTGCTCGCTGGCGAAAAAGGCCTCGTTGTTAGTTCACCCGGAGCGCCTCACCAGCCGCGCGCGCGTCGTCCTCGGGATCACCGCCTCGGGTAGTCTATCCTCGGCGGGTCATCCTCCTCCCCCGGTGCCTCGAGCATCGCCGGCGGGTCGTCGTCCTCCGCGCCGTCGTCCGCGAGCAGCGCCGCCGCGCTCATTCCCCTCGCCGCGCGTTCGTCCCACGCGTCCGCCCCCCCCCTGATGGGCGGGAGGATGAAGGGCGCGGGCGCCGGGGAGAAGAGCTCGACGTAATCGGGCACCGCCATGCGGTCGAACGTCTGCGGGTCCACGATCCGCTCGAACACTCGCCCCGCCCTCGTCGGTGGCATCCTCGTGCTCAGGCTGGCCATCAGCTTCTTCTCCAGCGCCGGGAAGCACTCGTTCCGTCGACGCCGGTGCCCGAGCGGGTACTCCACCTCGATCTTGCTCGTGCTGGTGCGGTCCTGGAAGTGCACCTGCACGGCGTTGGTCACCGACCGCCGGTCCGGGTCGAGGTAGTCCGCGCTGTATTGCGCGTTCTCGCTGACCGTGGTTCTTCGCCTGAGCTCATCGATCCTCGGGTCCGCCGCGATGGCGTCCTCGTAGTGCTCCGCGGTGACGGTGCCGTACAGCAGCGCGACGGCGACGACGTACTGCAGGCAGTGGTCGCGATCCGCGGGGTTACGCAGAGGGCCGGTTTTGTCCGCGCACCGCACCGCGGACCGCGTCGTGTGGATCGTCACGTTGTGCACCTCGTCCACGCGGTGCACGACCTGCGGGTGCAGCCGGAACGCCGCCTCGACCGCGGTCTGCGTGTGGTACTCCGCCGGAAAAGAAGCCTTGAACAGGACGTGCTCGGCGACGTGCTCGCGGAAGTCGCGCTTGAGCTTCAGATCCTCGCGGCGGAAAAAGACGTCGTTGAACCCCCAGACGGGCGCGGACAAGACCAACCGGTACCCCAACTCCCCGCGCATCGTGAGCAGGGCGATCCAGACCCCGCGGCTCGCCGCGTCTCCGGCGGCCCAGCCCTTGCGCGTGCCGTTGTTGGGGTAGTGGCGGAAGCAACGCAGGCCCGCGCCGTCGGCGAAGGCTTGGCTCGCCGCGTCCGCCACCTCGCGGCGACCGCCGCCGAGCATGTGCGCGCACACGGACGCCACCGCCACGCGCGTCATGAGCACGTGGTCCACGCCGATCTGATTCAGGGAGTTCTCCAGGGCCAACACGCCCATCACCTCGTACGCCTTGATCACCGCGACCAAGACGTCGCGCATTGTCAGCGACGAGGACCCGCGGCTCAGCCGCACGCGGCTCAGGTACTCGGCGAGCGGGATGATGGCGCCGATGACGTCGCTCGGGTGCACCCACTCGCTCGCGAGCCACGCGTCGTTGTAGTCGAGCCATCGGATCGCGGTCGAGAGGTTGTGCGCCGCGGTCACAGGGTCCAGGTCGTGGTCCGTGCCGAGGACGCGCGCGCCGTGCGTCACGCGAACGCCGGGAACCACCGGGCCGAGGAGTTTCGAGCACTCGGGGAAGTTGAGCGCGAGCAAAGCGCAGCCCGTCGCGTCCAGCACCGCGTATCGCGCCGTCTTCACCGCGTCGCGGGACTTGATCTCGTACCCGACGACATAATCCGCGATGTCCAGCAAGAGCTGGTCCGTGCCTGTCGGGCGAAGCGGGAGAAAGGACGGGGGCACGGGGGCGAGGATGCGCGCGTCAGGAAGGAAGGCTCGCACGAGCCGGACGAGATCCGACGCGAGCGGGGTCGGGAGGGCGGGGGCGCGGAGGCGCCGCGCGCGCTCGTTCCGCAGTGGGCGCACCGTAGTCGACCATCGCGTCGCGAGCGTGAACGGCGGCGCGAACGGCGCGCGACGCGCGGTGTGGCGCGTCGCGCGCCGGTTGGCGAAGAGCCGACGCGCCGGGTCCGTCTCGGTGCTCTCGAGAAACGGCTCGTTGGCAGTCTGGACTTCGCGGGCGGACCGCGCATTATTACTGGGCCAATCGGGGGGTTAATAATCCGTCGTCCCACCGCCTCGGCCTTCACGCTGGGAGCTCCTCCCCGCACTCCTCCTCGCGCGCGCGCGGCATGCGCGCTTTCCTCGCGCTCGCCTCTTCCGCGTCGGGGCACGCGCGAGGCGCCGCCGCGCGGCGCGTCTTTCCCTCCCTCCCCTTTCGCGTCCCTCGCGCGCTCCTCGCGGTGGTTTTCGCCTCGAGGCTCGCCGCTGGGGAAGCGAGCTCGGGGCGCGTGCTGTGGCGCCACCCGATCGACGCCTCCGCGGAAGACGTCGCGGTCGCGACGTCGTTCGACTCGCCCGGCGCGCGGGTGATCGCCCTCGGGACGAACACCGCGCCCGGGCGCGTGCACTTCCTCGCCGCGCCTCTCGAGGAGGACGCCCTCGAGTCGCCCTCGTTTTCCCCTCCTCCCGTGTGCGGGGGCGCGCGTTCGCCCTCGAACGTCTTCGCCCTCGACGCGCCCCCGGCGTCCTTACCGTCCGGTTTTGGCGCGGTGCGGTCCGCGGCGGCGCACCCGGACGGGTACCTCGCCTTCGGGACGGACGACCGGCCCGGCGTCGTCTTCCCCGGCGGCCTTCTCTCCCCGGGGCCGCCCCTCGCGCTCGAGCCCGGGGAGGACGTCCTCGCCTCCGCCGCCGCCGTGCACGCCTCCGGAGGAACCGGCGTCGACGCGTCCTCACCTCCCCCCGCGTTCGTGTTCGTGACGTGGACGACCCCGAGCCGCGCGATCAAGCTGGCGGTCGACCGGGAGGAGTCGAGGTCGACCCTGCGGAGGGTCGCGTCGAGGACGATGCCGGCCGGGATCGACCGCGTCCGCGTCGCGGCGGCGGACCCGCGACCGGGCGCCGACTTTGTTTTCGTCGCCACGGACCAGAGCCCAGCCGTCATCGCCAAGATCCGCGCGTCCGACCTCACCGTCGCGGACGCGTTCGTCGTGCCGACCGAACTCGGGGGGTTCATCCGCGCCGGGACGATGACGGCGACGGACGAATCGCTCGAGGAGGGCGCCGCGATGTCCTTCTGGGTCACGAGGGGGAACCCGGCGACGGCGTTCGCGCTCCACCACGCGCCGGAGCGGGAGGGGGAGCTCGCCCCGGGCTCCACGATGAGACTCACCGCCTCGATCGCGCTCGACGCCACGTCCGAGACGAGGGCGGAGTCGATCGGCATCGACGAGTCCTCCGGGCGGTCCCGGATGTACGTGGGCTTCGCCAGGGACGCCGCCGACCCGACGGCGACGTCGCGCGTGGCGAGTTTTTTCTACCGAGGCTCCTCTCTCGACCTGGGAAACCGCGAGGGAACTCTCGAACGCGCGGGCGGGACGGTCGACATCCCAGGAACCCGAGCGCTTCTGTTCGCGCGCGCGAACGATGGCGTCTCGACGTGGATCACGCGAGCCTCCCCGGCGGAAATCGTCGCCGCCGACCACGACCGCGACGCCGACGACGACGCTCGCGTGCTCGCGGCGGCGGGGCCTCCCTCGGAGGCCTTCCCGAGTGGCGACGCGTTCGTGTGCGTCGCGTTCGTCAACGAGACGCACGTCGGGGCGTGGCGCCAACGCGTGCCCCCGGAGGCCGTGGACACGCGGGAGAAGCGCGAGGCGTTCCGAGAAGCGCTGAACGCAGCGAGCGACGCGGGAGGGGGGGTCAGCGTGAAGGCATGCTGACGAGACGACGCCGCTTCCGCGACGTCTACGCGCGTCTCGTATCCTGACTCTATCTTTGTGATGATAAAACTATGATATGCTCCCGCCGTCGCGCGTCGCTCGCTGCTTTCTCGCGTCTCCATCAGTAGTGCGAGAACACGCTGTCCCTGCACACCAGCGTCCCCGTCTTCGTGTAGCTGGCGAGCATCCCCGCGACGCCGTAGGAGAGCAAGACGACGATGGCGGCGAAGCTGAACCCCGCGTCGATGATTCGCTTGGAGCTCCCGCTGTTTTCCCTCTGCGTCTGCAGCAACAGGTGGAGCTGCATGAACGGCTCGATCGGCGTGCTGAGGACGTACCCGCACAGCAGAACGGCCCTCCCCTCATCCGTCGCCCAGAACGACCCGGGCGCGGACGCGACGGGTCCGACGAACGCGGGCAGGCAGAAGGCGATGTTGATCAAGATGCCGCACACGCCGACGAATTTGACAAACGTCGGGTGCCCCCACCACTTCCCGTCAGCCCTGACGCACAGCGGGCCGAGGACGCGGCATATGCTGCTCATGCTCGTGCACAGCCGGATGAACATGCGGGCGTCCTCGTCCGCCGAGTTGCACGTCCCCGCGGCGGCCGCCGCGCTGAACGGGATGAGCGACCCCACCATGCTCCACGTCATCAGCGTGTTTATAATCGCCAGCGTCGCAAAGTGCTTCAGGTGCGACCCTTCCCTCCCCACGACCGTCACGAAGTTCTCCACGAGCATCACCACGCGCCCGCAAGTGTGGTCGACGTAACCCGCCATGTTCTCGAGGTCGAAGAACGACGCCTTCCGGCGAACGCGTTCGCCCGTAGGCGTCGTCGCGAACGCGTCGCGCGCGGCTTCCTCCGTCAGCGCGATGCCGTGTGTCCCGCGAGACACCGCGCCGCCCGCGCCCAACACCTCCTCGAACGACGCGCGCTTCTGCTTCGTGCGCCCCTCGCTCGCGTCGTCCCCGTCGCCCGTCGTATCCGCGTCCGTCGCGCCGTATCCCCCCCCCCCGCCGCCCCCCCGCCCCGCCCCCCTCCCCCCCCCCTCACCGACCGAGCCTCCCTTTTCCTCATCCGCGGGGAGATCCGCCTCCCCGTGGTCCGCGTCGTTGCGCCTGTACCCGGTCTGGCACGCCAGCGACGCCCACGCGCACGACGCGATGAACGCGCCGGCGAAAACGATGCCGAAGTACGTGGTGACGCTGAAGTTCTCCACGCCCGCGGAGGGGCTCTGAGCGAGAGCCAACACGCCGCAGAACAAGCTCGTGGACGTCTCCCCGACGTTCATCGCGCCGAGGAGCTCGGTGCGGTAGAAGGCGTTGAAGAAGGGGTAGATGATGAAGGCCTGAATGTTCCCCATCATCGCCCCGACGAACGCGCACGTCTCGACGACCCACCGCGCGTGGTCCCAGTACAGCGCGAGCGAGAGCTGCACGGTGCACGACGCGGCGAGGACCGCGGTGATGGTCGTCTCGAAAAATGCCACCGTGCGCAGCTCCACCCCGTTCGGGGCACAGTACAAGCCGAGGAACGTCAGCAAGAGCACGGTCGCGGCGGCGGCGCTCGTGATGTACACGAGGCTGCTCGCGAAGCTCAGGTCCTCGTACACCATGACGTACTTGTTCACCTGCTGAAAGATGGAATCCACGCTCGACCACCCCGTGCTGAAGCCCATGCACGCGAAGGTGAGGTAGAGCCCGATGCCGAGAGCCGCCTTCTTGCCCGCGGGCGCGGGTGACCGCGAGCGGCCATCGTCACCCATCGCGCGCGCGGGGGCAGGGCGAGCGTCCGAAAAACCCGGACGACGCGCCACACCCGTCGCGCGGACGGTGTGGTCGACCCGCGCGGGCGTTCGATCGGCACGTCTCTCGGCCCCGAGAGGGTGTTTCGTTTGGACGCGGGTCGGGTCGGGGGTTCGTTCCGGGGGTTATATCATAAAGGACGGTAAAAAGCATGACTGCAGAGACACTCCTTCGTCGGGCAATTTTCACCGTCTCGACACTTTTCTATGACTAACAAGACACGCATCATCAGCATGCACGAATTTTCCGACTCGGGCGTGTTGAAAAAAAGTCCCCCGCCCTCTACGTCTGTCTCTCCTCCCTTTTGCCCCCCCCCCGCGTCAGTACGTGTACGCGAAGTGTTCGTTGACATCCTCCGCGATGTCGACCGCTTTGGCGTACACCCCCCCCACGAGCGGCACGGGCCGCAGGAACCACCCGAGAGCCCCCAGGGCGGGCCTCGTCGCGCCGTCGAACACGGGTGAGCGCAGGAGGTAGTACGCCAGCAGCGCCCTCCGCCGCCGCATCTCCGCGCGCTCCCCCGCGCTGAAGTGCGCCTCTCCCGGCCCCGCCGCCGCGTTCAAGCAGGTGAACATCGCCGCGTCCACGGCCGCGGAGAGAAGCACCGGGCGCCACGATTTCCTCCCGTGTTTCCGCATCGAGTTGGCGTACAGAAGCGGCCTGGCGATGTGCAGCGCCTCCCCGACGAGCTTCAGCGTCAGCCTGGCGCGATCCTTCATCAGCACGTCCGCCAGCGTCAGGCCCGGGGGCGGCGGCGGGGGAAGGCGCAACTCCGGGGGCACGGACGGCAGCGAGGACGCGGTGGCGTTCGGGGACCCGACCGCGGACGCCGCGCCCGGGGAGGCCGCCGGCCGCGGCGACGCCGGGGTGGCGTCGTTCTCCCCCGAGCGCTCTTCTCCCGCCGCCGGCCCCGGCCCCGGCCCCGGCCCCGGCCCCGGCCCCGAAGGCCCCGCGGGGTTTTCACCGCTCGCCGCCTCCTCTCGGCGCGCCGTGAGTTTCGCGAGCTCGCGCGCCTCCCGCTCGTGGTATGCCTTGAGTCGGAACTGGTATAGCGCGTGCAGCGCGAGCGCGGCGCGGCGCTCCCTGTCGAACCCGGGCCCCGGCGGCGCCGCGAGGCCCGGGGCGGCGCTCGGGTCGCTCGAGCGCTCCACCTCGTCGCCCTCGACCTCCTCCCCGAGCTGCTCGCGGCTGAGTCCGTCGTCCACGAGGAGCTTCCCGCGCTGGTGCGACCAGAGGACGGTCTTCGCGAACGCGCGGACCGCCTCGAGCGCCACCGTCGGCCCCAGGCCCTCGTCCGAGGGGTCGCCGCGCCTTCGCGCCCTCCGCTTGGCGAGCATCTCGGTCAGGACCTCCACCTGCGAGATGAGCGCGAGGCACATCGGCACCGGAACCGCCTCGAGGAACGCGGAGACGCGCGCGGAGGTACTCGCCCGCGACGAGCCGCCCGACGCGGACGACGACGCGCCCGGATCGGTCTTGGCCGACGGCGGCGCGCCCGCGCCCGCGTCGGCGTTTTTCGCGCTGTCGTCGTCGGGGAATTCCGCGGGGCGGCGCGGCTCGGGCCCAGCCGCCGCGGTCCCGACGTCGCCCTCGCTCGCCTCATCCTCGCCATCCTCCTCCTCCGGGGTCTCCTTCGCGTCCTCGAACTCGTCGTCGGAGGAATCCTCGGGGACGAGGTGCTCGTTGAGCGTGCCGACGACGCCGACGAGCGAGCTCGCCGCCTCGGCGTAAATCTCCGCGTTCGCCCCATCCGGAACGAACCACACCAGGCCCGCCGCGCCCTGCTCCACCGCCGTGAGCAGCGCGCGGTTACGCCGGACGAAGGTCTTGTACCCTCGCAAGAACGCCTCCGCGCGGCTCTCCGCGCGCGGTTCCGACATCCTCGCCCGCCGCCGTCGCGGGGCGCCGTTCAAAATGCCGCTCACAACGGAGGAGACTGGCGGGCTCAGCCCGTCGCGGGCGCGCGCGCGCGGCCCGGGATCATCGACGATCTCATGACGGAAAGATACAGCTGGCCTCGTCGTCGTCGGCCGCTCCGCTCCCCGTCCCACCTCCTCTCGCGCCCGGCACGCCCCGCCCGTCGCCTCCCCCGCGCGATCGCCTCTCTCATCGCCCGCTCGCGATGCTCTCGCTCGCGAGCGCGCGTCTCCCGCGCGTTCCCTCGGCGCCCGCGGCGTCGCGCGCGCGGCGACGCTCGTCTCGGAGCACGCATCGCTCGATCCCGACGGTCGGGCGTTCGCGCGGCGGTTCGCCCCGCGTTCCCCGCGCCGCCTCCTCCTCCACCCCCATCTCGTCGTCACTCCCCCCCGACGTTTTGAACGGCGTCGAGCTGGACGACTTCGAGCGGTTCGTGTGCGAGATGCAAGCCTCCGTGTGCGCGGACGTCGAGGCGTTGGACGGCTCCGGCGTGGCGTTCATCCGCGACGCGTGGACGCGCCCCGGCGAGGGCTCCGGCTTCGGCGTCACGCGCGTGTTGGAGGGCGGCGACGTCTTCGAGAAGGCCGCCGCGAACGTCTCCATCATCCGCGGCGTCCTGACCCCCGAGCGCGCCGCCGCGATGAGCGCCAGGGGCCGCCCCGGGGTCGACCCCGCGGGCGGGCAGCCCTACGCCGCCGCCGCGCTCTCGCTCGTGTTCCACCCCCGCTCGCCCATGGTCCCCACCTTCCGCGCCGACGTGAGGCGCTTCACCGTGGACGGGACGTCCTGGTTCGGCGGCGGCGCGGACCTCACCCCGTACTACCTTCGCGACGAGGACGCGGTCGCGTTTCACGCGCACTGGAGGGCCGTGTGCAACGCGCACGACGCCGCTTTCGTCGAGTCCGAGGCTGAGACTGAGGATCGCTCGGGGCCGCTCCACGCGCGGTGCAAGCGGTGGTGCGACGAGTACTTTTACATCCCGGCGAGGAAGGAGCACAGGGGCGTGGGCGGGATCTTCTTCGACGACATGAGCGACGACGATGCCGAGACCGGCGTCGCGGACGTTGCTCGGGCGTCGGACCCCGAGGCGTTCACGCGCGCGGTGGCGCTCGGCTGGACCTCGTCGTACGCGCCCATCGTGAAGCGGCGCGTCGAGGAGCCCTTCGGCGAGGCGCACGAGCGGTGGCACCAGCAGAGGCGCGGGCGGTACGTCGAGTTCAACCTTCTCTACGACCGGGGCGTGCGGTTCGGCCTCGACGGCGGGCGCGTGGAGAGCATCATGGTCTCCGCGCCGCCGAGGGTGAGGTGGGACTACGACGTCGCGCCGGAGGAGGGGAGCGAGGAGGCGAGGCTCGTGGACGTGCTCAGGAAGCCGAGGGAGTGGTGACCGACCGACGCGCGAGACGCGACGGGTGACGGGTGACGCGCGACGAGGGAGGGCATCCGAGTACGTGTACCCGCATCGGATCGTATATTATCGCACGATATCACTCCGCGCGTGACGGGTCTCACTCTTTTTTCGCCGACGCGGCCAGGTTGAGGGTCGTGATGAGTTTGTAGGACACGCTGACGACGCCCAGGGGGACGACGAAGCCGATGATCTCCAACAGGAGCTCGAGGGAGAAGGCGATCGGGTACAGCTGCCCCGAGACGACGCCGCTGCCGACGAGCTTCACGGCGAACTCGGTCGCGCGCCATGCCATGCGGTCGTCCTCGTGCGCCACGAGCTTCATCGCGATGCCGCCGGCGAGGTTGGCCACCCCGAGCAGCACCATGAGCTTCGTCACGGAAAAGAAGAGCTTCCCGTTGAGCTTCTTCGCCGTCACCTGCGCGTACGTGAGGAGGGCGAGCAAAAGGCCGACACCCGCGCCCGCGGCGAAGGGGGCGTTGTGCACGTCCGGCATCGAGCCCGCCGCGAGCGTCGGGCCGATCGCGAACGCCGCCATGCACGGGTAGTACACGAAGAGCATGCCGAGGAGCTTGAGCAAGCGCTTGCGCATCGCCGCAGCCTTCACGTACTTGTTGTCGACGGTCTGGCGGTACGCGTGGTCGCTGCCGTCGGTGCCGGCCGAGCGAGGGCCTCCACCGCGGGAGGACATCGTTCGAGCACGAGAGTGAGTGTTCTCAGAGCGAGGGACGAAGTGGGCGCGAGGGAGGGAGGGGGCGCGAGGCGTGAGGGGTCCCCAATCTCTCGGCGCGGTCCGACCAGACCCCTTTTTGGCCGTCCGACCCGCGCCTGGAGGTCTCACTCGCGTCCCCCCGGTCGACCTCGAGAAAACGCTCGTTCGCCGCACCTTTTCCTCGGAGCGCCCTCGTCGTCCTCGGATGCCGCGAAGGGAACGCCGTCTGTCCGCGGCCCTCGACGCCGCGGCGGAGCGGCGCGCGTCCCACATCGCCGCGCGCCGCGCGTCTTCGCGGCGCCGCGTCCCGCGCCCCTCCGTTCGCTCGCAGTGCGCGGCGCTTCTGGAAGTGCCGAACGCGTCTCGCCGATCTCGTTTCGTCCTCGCGCTCGCTCACCATCGC
>Ga0181571_10004535_pt1 | contig 10396 bp, 8 predicted proteins | sample 101ome_17_FD_132440 | JGI IMG/M metagenome (GOLD analysis project Ga0181571, IMG submission 132440) | Coastal salt marsh microbial communities from the Groves Creek Marsh, Skidaway Island, Georgia - 101407AT metaG (megahit assembly) | ecosystem: Environmental > Aquatic > Marine > Intertidal zone...
CCGACGAGCTCCCTGTCAGAATTGAACTGACGACCTTCTCCTTACCATGGAGACGCTCTGCCGACTGAGCTAAGGGAGCCTGCTCCAGCCGGGGCCAGAGCGGAGAAAATGATGCCACGACTCCTCGTGGTTCCCAACCCCGTTCCCGAATCCTCGGCGCGGTCGAGTGCAGGGGTCGAAGCCACCCCTCCGGGCGTGGCATCGTCTCGTCATGACGAACTTCGAGACCCTGGCTGTGTCGGTCGACGACACGATCGGCCGCATCCAGTTGAACCGACCAGCGCAGCTGAACCCGTTGTCCACCACATGCCTGCGAGAGCTCGTGGCGGCGGCTGACTGGTTCGATGCACGCGACGAGGTACGGGTGGTAATCGTGCACGGCGCCGGTCGGGCCTTCAGCGCAGGCGCCGACCTCGCGAGCTTTGGTGATCCGGCCGAGACCCTTCCGCGCGATGCAGCCGATGCCGGGCGCGAGATGGCGGAGGCGATCGAAGCGATGCAGGCGGTCACGATCGCGGCCGTGCACGGGCACTGTGTCGGCGGCGGTGTGGTGTTGGCTGCAGCATGTGATCTGCGGATCGCCGCCGAGTCGACGCGTTTTTCGATCCCGGAGGTCGACCTCGGCATCCCGCTCGCCTGGGGTGGGATCCAGCGACTCGTGCGCGAGATCGGTCCGGCCGCAACCCGCGAGTTGGTGCTCACCTGCCGACCGTTCAGCGCCGCCGAGGCGAAAGCGCTCGGGATGCTGAACACCGTCGCCGCCGACGGCGAGCACCTGGCCGAGGCACAGGCTCTCGCCGAGAACGTGGCCGCGAAGTCCCGGCTCACCCTGCGGGCCACCCTGAAGGCGGTCGATGCAGCAGCGGAGGCGCTCGTGTCGACCGGCACGGCCTGGAGCGATGCGGACGCCCTCATCAACGCGATGCACGACCCGGAATCGCGAGCGGTCGGCCAGGAGTATCTCCGCGCACGGGGCCGACGCTGATCAGTATCTGGCCAAGCGAGTCGGCAGACTGCACCGGTGTCCGGCCGTTTCTCTACCCCACCTCAGCGGGCGATCCTCATCGGCCTCGGCGCCTTCGTCCTGCTTGGATTGACCGACGGAGCGATCGGAACGGTCTGGCCCGACCTTCGCGACGACTTCGGGCGCACTGACGGCTCGTTCGGGCAGGTCTTCGCCTGCCTCGCCGGCGGCTACCTGATCGCCTCGGTGGCGTCGGGTCACCTCAGCGAACGGTTCGGGATGACGACAGTGTTCCGGATCGGCTCGACCTTGGCCGCGTTGGCGTTCGGGATCATCGGGCTCGGTTCGTCGTGGGCGACGACGCTCGTCGGCTTTGCGCTCCTCGGCCTCGGCAATGGCACGCTCGACTCCGCGGTGAACGCCTGGGTCGCCGTGAAGCGGGGGCAGCGAGCGATGGGGCTGCTCCACGGCTTCTACGGGGTCGGTGCCTCGGCCGGTCCACTCATCGCTGCCGCATTCATCGCCGGCAGCGACCGATGGGGGCTGCCGTTCTGGATTTTCGCGGCGCTGCAGGCCGGCATCGTCGTCGCCTCGCCGCTGGCCCGTGAAGGCTTCGACGACACGCCCGACGCTCCCGACGTCGAGGCAACCCGCGGCCGGGGGGTCGAGGCACCGTCGTATCTGCTCGCACTCGTGCTCGGCTGGTTCTTCCTCTATGTGGGCGTGGAGGTCGCCGCCGGCCAATGGAGTTTCACCATGCTCAGCGAGGCGCGCGGCACCGACGAAGTGCTGGCCAGCGCGTTCGTTGCCTCGTACTGGGGCGGCCTCACCGTTGGCCGGTTCCTGCTCGCATTCGGCGGCGACCGAGTGGCACCCGAGGTCATCATGAGTCGAGCGTCGGCGCTTGCGATCGCCGCCGCCGCCATCTTCGCCGCCAATCCCGCCGGGTTCGGTGGCTTTGCCCTGCCCCTCTTGGGCTTCGCCTTCTCGGTGATGTTCCCGGCTGTCGTCAACCGCACCCCGATCTATCTCGGCGCGGATCGGGCGGCACGCATCGTCGGGTATCAACTGGCGACGTCCTCGGCGGGCGCCATCATCGTGCCCGCCGTGATTGGCCTGCTCGCCGACCGAACCAGCCAGGAGGCGCTCGGCTGGGTTTCGCTCGTCGTCGTGCTGCTGATGGCGGCGATGTGGACGGCGGTGCGGGCCAACGCTCCGACCGGGGGCGCTACTCCGGCGTCGTGAGCACGCCGGCCTTCGAGGAGATCGCGATCCCTCGCCGGCCAACGACGAGATCGTTGCGATCGAGGCCGTGGGTCATGAAGCCGAGCGAGATGCCAGTCGCCGGGTCGGCCCAGCTGATCTGACCTTTCGCCCCACCATGGCCGAAGGCCCACTCGCTTGATGTGTGGCCATGCCCGCGGAGCGCCTTTTGATCATCGGCGCCCGCAATCGTGAACGCATGGGTGCGGTTGGCCCGGGTGCCAAGTGGGTCGGGGTGCGTCTGGCGGATCGTGCGCAGCGCGTCGTCTTTGACCTCCGGGCGCAAGATGTCACCGTCGTCGTGGAGGATCGCCTGGTACCAGCCAGCCATCGACGATGCCGAGGCGATGCCACCGCCGCCCGGGTGCCCACCGGCGCGGACCATCGGATCGTTGAACATCCTGAGGGCATCGTTGGTGACTTCGGTCTCGGGCATGTCGACACCATGGAGGGCCTTGAACTCCGCCGGGTCGACCGGCTCGCCGATATCAAAGACATCCTTGATGTCGCCCTGCTCGTCCTCGGGGATCGCGAGCCAGCGAGGCTGGCCGGCCGGGGTCATGAGGCGTTCGGTGATGACGTCGGCGTACGGGCGTCCCACCACTTCTTCGATCATGTCGGCAAGAACCCAGTGAGCCTGGGAGGGGTGATACTCGAAGCGAGTGCCCGGCTCCCATGTGGTGTGCCAGCTTGCGTACCGCTCGAGCCGCTGTTGACGATCGATCGCCTCAGCGCCGATCGGGGCGGTCGGGAAGCCGCCTGCGTGCAGCAAGACCTGCGAGAGCGTGATGGTGTCCTTCCCGTTCTCCCCGAACGGCGGCAGCACCGAAGCCACGGTGGCGTCGATGTCGAGCATCCCCTCGGCCACGAGCTCAAGCACGGTGAGACTGACGGTCGGCTTCACCGCCGAATACGTGTGGAACCGGTTGTGGTCGGCTGCGTCGCCGTACGCCTCTGCGTAGACGATCTCGTTTTCGAAGCCGACGGCGAGTTGGTATCCGGGCAGGCGGCCCTCGTCGACTTCACGACGGCAACGGGCGACGAGGGCGTCGAGGCGGGACTGGACGATCGAGGTCATGGCGTGACGGTAGACGCCGAGGCATCCGTGCTCCGAACCCCGTTCTCGCTGCGAGCCGGACACACAGCCGTCAGCGAACGTTCACGCACGACGCCTTGCCAGACCCCGACGCCGTAGGCGAGGTGGTCGGCGAGCCGGGCCGCTGTCGCCCGGATCGGGTCGACCGCCGGGCGACGCTGGAACACCTCGACGGCGGCCGCGGTCGTCACCATCGCCGCAAGCCGACACCGTGGACGCCGACCGGCCGCAGCGGCAACCAACGCGAACGGGGCCCACGCTCGCGGGATCGCGGCGACGGTCGATCCGAATGCCTGGGCCATCGCGGCGTTCACTGCGGCCGGCTGGTGATGCTCCCCGAGCGCTCGGCGGACGCGGATCTGGGCTGCGGTGACCGCAGCGGCGGCCGCGCCTGCGACGAACGCCACCGGCGCGACCACGGCAGCGGCTATCGTGCCATACAACTCGACCGGTGCTCGGCTGGGCGCGATCGCGTCACCGTGTCGACTGGCGAGCGGTGCCGCAGCCGAACCGTAGGACATGCGCTGCCGGAACCAGGCAGTCCACGACGAGCGGGGGCGGTGCTGCACCTCGACGGACGGGTCGTAGCGGACGGTGTGCCCGGCGGCGGCGAGCCGCCAGACCACATCGACGTCCTCGCCGTACCGCAGCGCCTTGTCGAATCCGCCGACCGCGTCGATCGCTGCCACTCGGACGATCAGCGCCGCCGTGGGGACGTAGGAGACCCGCCGACCCGGCGCAACGAGCGACGGAGCGTTGCCGAGGTCGAGGGGCGAGAAGGTCTTCTCGTACGCCGCGAGGATGGTGTCACCGGGCGCCGACACGACACGGGGCGCCACCGCCGCAACGGCCGGATCGTCGAAGTGCCCGAGCAATCGGTCGATCCAGGCGGAGCCGGTGGGGTCCACATCAGGATCGACGGTGACGTCAGCGTCGACGAAGGCGACGAACTCGGCACCCTCGGCTCGCGCGACGGCGAGGCCGTCGGTGCGAGCGACGCTGGGACCGCCGCTCAGGTCTCGCCGGACCACCCGAACACCGTCGATCGGGGCAATCGGCGGGCTCGAGCCGTCATCAACGACGATGGTCGGGCGGCCACCGGTCGGGTGGGTGGTGAGGGCCGGTTCGTCCCTGACGGGGATGACGACGGTGGCGTCCCGGTCGGCGGCTGGCGCAACCAGCGGGTGCATCGAGCCGGCGTCGAGGAGTCGACGTGCGAGTGTCGCCTCCGCCCCGGCCCGAACCGGAGCCCCGTCGATCCATCGATCGACCGCCCGGGCGCCGGCCTCGCTCACACGCATCATCCGAAACGGGGAGCCACCGACCAGCACCCGGCCGCTGTCGCGCCGAACGAGTGATGGGTCGGCGACGAGGCGGAGCCCGGCTGGCACGGGTTGACGGACGGACATCACCGTCGACGGTAGCGTCGACGATCGCGACACGGGGCGGTGTCGTGCCTGACCGGTGAGCCCGTCGGTCCCCTACGATCGGGCCATGCACGATCTCGTCATCCGCAACGGTCAGGTTATCGACGGTTCCGGCGCTGCGGCCTGGGGCGCCGACATCGCCATCGACGGCGAGACGATCACGGAGATCGGCTCCGATATCGGCGCCGGGCGACGCGAGATCGACGCCGACGGCCGCCTCGTCACGCCCGGCTTCGTCGACACCCACACCCACTACGACGCCCAAGCGACCTGGGACCCCGAGCTCACGCCGTCCGGTTGGCACGGCGTCACCACGGCGGTGATGGGCAACTGCGGTGTCGGCTTCGCGCCGGCCGCTGCGGGTCGGCGCGACTTCCTGATCCAGCTGATGGAAGGCGTCGAGGACATCCCCGGGGCGGCCCTGACCGACGGCATCCAGTGGGGATGGGAGACCTTCCCGGAGTATCTCGACGACCTCGATGCCCGCCAGTGGGTTCTCGACCTCGGCACCCAAGTGCCCCACGGCGCACTGCGCGCCTATGTCATGCGCGAGCGGGCGATCGACGACGCCACCCCCGACGACATCGACGCGATGGCGGCACTCGTCGGCGAAGGGCTGCGGGCCGGTGCGCTTGGCTTCTCCACCTCACGCACACCACTGCACAAGGCGGTCGACGGCGAACTCGTGCCCGGCACCTTCGCCACCGACGACGAACTCCTCGCGATCGCGCGTTCGATCGCCGAAGTCGGCCACGGCGTCTTTCAGACCGCCACCCATCATCCCGAGGTGCCCGACTCATTCTCGTGGATGCGCGCCGTCGCCCAGATCACCGGCCAACCGGTCGTGTTCAACCTCAACCAGCCCGATTACGCACCGGACCTGTGGCGAGAGGATCTCCGGCTGATCGAGCAGGCCCAGGCCGACGGGCTCAACATTCTCGCCCAGGTGTCGGGCCGGCCGGTCGGCATCCTCGAGTCATGGTCGGCGACGGTCAACCCGTTCATGCTGTGCCCCACCTGGGGGCTCATCGGTCAACTGCCCGAACACGAACGTCTCGAGGAACTCGCCCGGCCCGACGTGCGTGCCGCCCTTACCACCGAGGTGCCCGCCGTCTGGAGCGACTTCATCGCGTCGATCACCCGTAGCTGGGACAAGCTCTACCCGTTCTCCGGTGAAGCCGACTACGAACCCGACCCGGCAGCGACGTGCGCCGGGATCGCCGCCACCCAGGGGGTCGAGCCGGCGGAGGTCGCCTACGACCAGCTGATGTCGGAGAACGGAAGGGGACTCCTCTACTACCCGCTCTTCAACTACTCGAACCACAACCTTGATCACCTGTGGGAGCTCCATCAGCACCCCCACACCCGCATGGGTCTCGCCGACGCCGGCGCCCACTGCGGCACGATCGCCGACGGCGGTATGCCGACCTTCATGCTGCAGTTCTGGGCCCGCGACCGTGCGCGTGGCGACCAGATGCCGATCGAGTGGCTGGTGCATCGCCAGACCCGCCAAACCGCCGAGATGTATGGCCTCCGCGACCGTGGCCTGCTCGCCCCGGGCATGCGGGCCGACGTGAACGTGATCGATCTCGACGGTCTGGCGGTCGAGCTTCCGCATCTCGTCGCCGACCTGCCGACCGGCGCAAAGCGCTATGTGCAACGAGCCGAGGGCTACGGCGCGACCGTGTGCCGTGGTGCCGTCACCGTGCTCGACGACCAGTTCACCGGCGAGACCCCAGGTCGTCTGATTCGCGGGCCGCAAGGCGACCCTCGCTGACCTCGCCTACGGAGCCGTCGGCCACGCCGTCGGCGTGCCATCGGCCAGCCACACCGCCGCCGCAACCGCGGCCATCACCGCATCGGAGCCGTTGACGGCCGGTCGCTCGTCGGCCAGCACGTCGATCTCGACCGTCGGCGTGTCGACGGCGCGAACGACACCGAAGGACCGGATGGTGAGGTCGTGGATCTCGCCGGTCTCGGGATCAACCGCGATCGACTCGCTCCGGACGAGTCCGAGCCCCATGTGCGCGGCTCCGGTGCAGTACGAGCGCAGCGTGGTCGCGTCGAGCGGATCACCGGCTCGAACCTGCACGCAGATCGCGCCGTCGGGGGCGACCGAGGCAGTGGCCTCTCCCCCGGTTGGCTCTGCGATCCAACCGACCTCGCCACGCGCGGCAGCGAGCAGCACGGCCGCCTCGAGCCAACCGGCGCCGCGAATGGCGGCCGACGTCGGCGGGCCGACCACGTCGACCTCCTCGACGGTGACATCGGGGGCGACCCTCGCGATGGCCTCGACGATCCCGGGCGTGCGGGCGACGCGGAGGAGACCGGTGCCATCGGCGTTCATCCCGCCGGCGATCGGGGGACGCTTCGGCCCGTTGCGCACGACGTCCTCGCGGGCAAGCAGCACGCGCACCGGGCGGCCGTGCTCGTCGGCCAGTCGGCGGGCGACCTCACCGAGTCCGGACTCGAGCTTTCCGCCGAACGCCCCACCGTTGCCGAGCAACGATGCCGGCTCGCCGCCGGGCTCACACCAGGACGCATCGGTCTCGAGGTAGGCCGGTTCGGTCCAGGTGGTCTGGAGCACTGCGTCGAACTTCCCCTCGGGAAGCTCGATCGGCGGGGGATAGTCGGCGGTCGTGCGGCGGCCCTGAATCTTTCCGGCGGCGGCGAGCGCCGCAGCGCGGGTCTCGGCGACGGCCCAACCATCGCCGTCGGGCACGGCGACGAGCGCGCCAGGTGGCGCGATGTCGTCGCTGAAGCCACCCTCGCCGAGTGCGACATGCGGTCCGACCGACTGGGCGACACCGCCCTCGATCGTCGCCCGCGCCATTGCGGCCTCGGCATCGCCCAAGGTCACCGGTGTGCCGAAGACCTCCCAGGCATCGAGCACCGGTTGCCATCCGGTGCACCGACACATGTGGGCGAGCAAGGCATCGGCTGCCTTGGCACGGTCATCGTGGGAAATCTCCTTGGCTCGCAGGCCCTCGAAACGGCAGACGATGCCCGGTGTGCAGAAACCACACTGGCTGCCACCAGTCGCAGCAAACGCCTCACCCCAGGCGGCGCGGACATCGGGCGCCAGACCCTCGACGGTCGTGACCTCACGGCCACGCACACGGCGGATGGGGGTCACGCACGAGACGCGCGGCTGACCGTCGACGAGGACGGTGCAGCATCCGCACTGACCCTGTGGCGAACACCCGTCCTTGACCGACACCATGCCTGCGCTCCCCCGCAGGACGTCGAGCAGGGTCGCCGTGGTGTCGGCGACGACCACGGTCTCCCCATTGACGGTGATCTCAACGCTCTCCTGCGACGTACCGGTCACGAACCCCGACGCTAGCGGTCGTCGATACGACCACGGCTCGTCCTCTGACCTCGGACGGCGGTTAGCGTTGTGTCTCGTGCAGGGACTCCCCCGTCGTTCATTCCTCCTGGGCGGTCTCGCCACCGGATCGATTGCGCTGATCGCCTGCGGCTCCGACACGCAGCCCGCCGTTCCGAGCGAGAACCTCAGCTTCCTCACCCCAGCGTTCCCCGATGGCTTCCGGCAGGCACCAATCCTCGTGGCGGGTATCGCACAGCGGCTCACGTTCCTCGTGCGCGACGAGATCGATGTCATGCGTGAATCCGCACCAGCCGAGCTCGCCGTGCGCATCCGTCGGGGCGACACGGTCGTGCTCGAGACCATGGTCGCCCGACGCACCAAGGGCATCATCACGCCGTATTTCCCGCTCGTGATGACCTTCGACGCCCCCGGGGAATTCGTCGCCGAGTTGCCCGACCATCCCACCGTCGGGTCGGTGCCGTTCCTCGTCGCCGATCGGGGCGACGTCGAGATCCCTCAGGTCGGTGATCCGCTCCCATCGGCGCCGACCCCAACGGTCGACGACCCCAAGGGCGTCACCCCGATCTGCACTCGGGCAATCGAGTGCCCGTTCCACGAGATCGATCTCGTCGACGCCGTTGCCAACGACAAGCCGACGGTGCTGCTGATCTCCACACCCGGGTTCTGTCAGACCGACATCTGCGGCCCCGTCGTCGACCTCTTGATCGATGAGGCCACCGGCCGCCCCGACCTCAACGTGATCCACGCCGAGGTCTACGTCGACCCGTCGGACTTCGCGACCGGCGGCTTCCCGGACCTCACGCCAGCCGTGAACACCATGGCGCTCCCGTTCGAGCCCGCCCTCTTCGTCGCCTCCGCCGACAACACGATCCGCGCCCGGCTCGACACCACCTTCGACCGCAGCGAGCTCGGTGACGCGCTCTCGCTCGTCTGATCAGCGGGCAGAAAACGACGAACGCCCTGCCGAAGCAGGGCGTTGGTCAGGGCCGTGGCCCGATCCCGGGGGTCGGGTTCAGCTGAACGATTGGCCGCAGCCGCAGGTGCGCTGGGCGTTGGGGTTGTCGATCGAGAAGCCGGCGTCCTGGAGGCCGTCCTTGTAGTCGAGGGTTGCGCCCTCGAGCAGCTGAGCCGACTGGGGATCGACGACGACGTCGATCCCACCGAAGTCCTTGGTGATGTCGTCGGCGGCGCGATCGGTGTCGAAGTACATCTCGTACGAGAAGCCCGAGCAGCCCCCGGGGCGAACGGCCACGCGCAAGGCGAGTCCGTCTTCACCTTCGGCGCTGATGAGCTCGTTGACCTTCGAAGCGGCGTTGTCGGTGAGCATGATCATGGTGGGTTCCTCCTGAAGGACGGAGATGCGACGGGACCGTCGAACCGTGAACCGTCAGTGTATCGGTCCGTCTTCGGTTGGGGGAAGTGGGCCGACCCCAACGGGACGCGAATCTGCCCGGCCGCTTTCGGCAGGCCGCACGACGCCTATCCTGATGGACGTGGCCACGACGTCTCCCCCAACCCCCGACTACGTCATGGGTCTGATGCGCGGCGTCATCGATCCCGAGCTCGGGAGCGACATCGTCGAGCTCGGGATGGCCAAAGGCGCCACCGTCACCGACGACGGATGGGTCCGCCTCCAGGTTGACCTCACCACGAGCGGCTGCCCCCTGCGCGCCCAGATCCAAAAAGACATTCGCGCCCGACTGACCTCGTTGCCCGGTGTCACCCGGGTCACGATCGACTGGGGCGAACTCACCCAGGAAGAACGATCCGAGGCGATGGCGAAGGCTCGCTTCAACGTCAGCCAAAACGCGCCCGATACGAGCATTCCTTCGACCACCAAGGTGGTGATGGTCGCCTCCGGGAAGGGCGGTGTCGGCAAATCCTCGATCACCACCAACCTCGCTGCGGCACTCGCCGAGCAGGGGTACGCCGTCGGGGTGATGGACGCCGACATCTGGGGCTTCTCGGTCCCCCGCATGCTCGGCGTCGAGGGTGACCTGGTCTCCAAGGACGGCAAGATCCAGCCGCTGGTGCGCGAGATCGGCACGGGTCGTCTGGAAGTCGTGTCGATGGGCTTCCTCGTCGACCAGGAGGACTCCGCCCTCATGTGGCGAGGCCTCATGCTCAACCGCGCTGTCCAACACTTCTGCCAGGACGTCGCCTGGCCAAGCGATCTCGACTACCTGCTGATCGACATGCCGCCCGGCACCGGCGATGTGCAGATGGGCCTCGCCAAGATGCTGCCCCGGGCCGAGATGCTGATCGTCACGACGCCGGCACTCAACGCCCAGAAG
>Ga0181571_10004542_pt1 | contig 10382 bp, 7 predicted proteins | sample 101ome_17_FD_132440 | JGI IMG/M metagenome (GOLD analysis project Ga0181571, IMG submission 132440) | Coastal salt marsh microbial communities from the Groves Creek Marsh, Skidaway Island, Georgia - 101407AT metaG (megahit assembly) | ecosystem: Environmental > Aquatic > Marine > Intertidal zone...
GCAGGAGCTGGCTTAGCTTCCTCAACGGCTGGGGCAGAAGCTTCTTCTGCTCCTTCAACCTCAACTTCCATAATGGCGGTACCTTGAGCTACCTGGTCACCTACTTTCACGGAAATGGAGACAATTTTTCCGCTGATAGGGGCAGGTACTTCCATGGAAGCCTTATCGCTTTCCAAAACAATCAAAGAATCTTCTTCGGCGACGGTATCACCTACCGCGACACACACCTCGATGACTTCAACTTCATCGGCGCCAATATCGGGGACAACTACGGTTTGAATACTCACGTGTTGATCTCCTTAGCTATATTGTGGGTTGGGTTTTGAAGGATCGATGTCGAGCTCTTGCATTGCTTTTTTAACAACATCAACGCTGATTTCACCCTCATCACAAAGCGCTCGCAAGGCAGCGAAAGCCACATACTTGCTATCAACTTCAAAGTGGTGGCGCAATGCAGAGCGCGTATCGCTGCGGCCGTAACCGTCGGTGCCCAGCGTGACAAAACGCTGTTTAATGAACGGACGTAGTTGCTCACTGTATGCCTTCATGTAATCTGTCGCACTAATCACTGGACCTTGGCGACCCTCTAACAATTGGGTCACGTAAGGAACACGAGGTGCTTCATCGATATGATACATGTTCCAGCGATCACAGTCTTGCGCTTCACGAGTCAATTCATTGATGCTAGTTGCGCTCCAGATATCGGCATTTACACCGTAACCGGCCAAAATCTCAGCCGCCGCCTCAACTTCACGCAAGATGGTTCCACTGCCCATTAATTGAACGCGAGGCTGCCCTTTCTTACCTTTGGGAGCTTCTTTTAGCAAATACATGCCTTTTACAATGCCTTCCTCGGCACCTTTTGGCATGTCTGGATGGCTGTAGTTTTCATTCATCACAGTGATGTAGTAGAAAATATTCTCGCGCTTGTTGTACATGCGCTCCATACCACTCTGTAAAATCACTGTTAGCTCAAAGTTATACGTTGGATCGTACGACACACAATTGGGGATCATGTTCGCCATGAGATGCGAATGACCATCTTGGTGTTGTAAGCCTTCACCATTCAATGTAGTGCGGCCCGCAGTTGCGCCAATGAGGAATCCACGAGCTTGCGAGTCGCCCGCCGCCCAAGTGAGGTCCATCACGCGCTGGAAACCAAACATTGAGTAGAAAATATAGAAGGGAATTAACGGTAACTTGTGATTGCTATAGGACGTTGCACAAGCCAACCATGCTGAGAATGCACCTGATTCGTTAATACCTTCTTCCATGATCTGGCCATCTTTGGCCTCTTTGTAATACATGATCTGATCACGGTCGTGCGGAGTATATTTCTGACCCTGCGAAGAGTAGATACCCAACTGGCGGAAAAGACCTTCCATACCAAAGGTACGGGCTTCATCCGGAACAATCGGCACTACCGACTTGCCAATGGTTTTGTCTTTAGTCAAGGTAGAAAGCGTTCGCACAAACGACATAGTCGTTGAAATTTCACGATCACCAGTACCTTTCAACTGACCCGCCAAAGCGTCTAAAGAAGGGGTTGCAGCGGGTTCAAAATCAGCAATTCGCTCAGGTAAATATCCACCTAAAGACTGACGGCGCTTATGCATATACTGCATTTCTGGGCTGTCATCGCTCGGCTTGTAGAATGGAACACTTGGCAAATCTTCATCACTTATAGGCAATCCGAAACGATCGCGGAAACGGCGAAGACTTTCTAAGTCGAGTTTCTTCAATGAGTGAGTTTCGTTTTGAGCCTCACCAGCAGCACCTGTTGCGTAACCTTTTACGGTAGCCGCCAAGATGACAGTGGGTTTACCGGTGGTAGCCACGGCTTCTGCATAAGCGGCATAAACTTTATATGGATCATGACCACCGCGGTTGAGGTGCATGATGTCATCATCACTAAGATCTTTAACCAGCTCTAACAACTCAGGGTATTTGCCAAAGAAGTGTTTACGCGTGTACGCGCCACCATTGGCCTTAAAGTTTTGCAACTCACCGTCGCAAACTTCATCCATACGTTTTTGCAACAGACCCGTCTTGTCTTTTTGCAACAAAGGATCCCAGTGGCGACCCCAAATAACTTTGATGACGTTCCAACCGGCACCACGGAAAACACCTTCGAGCTCTTGAACAATTTTGCCATTACCACGTACAGGACCATCTAGTCGCTGCAAGTTACAGTTAATCACAAAGATGAGGTTGTCCAGGCTTTCGCGTCCGGCCAATGAAATGGCACCGAGTGATTCTGGCTCATCGCACTCACCGTCCCCTAAGAAGGCCCACACTTTACGATCACCTTGATCTATCAAGTTGCGGCTGTGCTGGTACTTCATTACGTGGGCTTGGTAAATAGCTTGGATCGGGCCAAGACCCATAGAAACAGTGGGGAACTGCCAATAATTAGGCATCAACCAAGGGTGTGGATAAGAAGAAACACCTTCGCCGGTCGATTCACGGCGGAAATTATTGAGCTGCTCTTCACTGATGCGCCCTTCAAGGAAAGAGCGAGCATACATACCTGGAGCTACGTGGCCTTGATAATAGATCAAATCACCTAGCTGACCATTTTCCTGGTTGTTGCCCCGGAAAAAGTAGTTGAAGCCTATATCGTAGAGTGTCGCACTAGAAGCAAAACTGGAAATATGACCACCCAAACCTTCGTTGTTTGAGTTGGCACGCATAACCATCGCCATTGCATTCCAACGAATGTAAGAACGAATGCGGCGCTCCATAAACAAATCACCCGGCATGGGGCGCTCATCAGAAGGAGCAATAGTATTTTTGTAGGGAGTAGTTATCGCAGCAGGAACACTGACGCCTTTGTCAGCAGCAGCCTCTGTCAATACATCTATCAAATGTGCGGCGCGCTCTTGGCCATTATATTTGATTACGGACTCAAGTGAATCTAGCCACTCTTGAGTTTCGATAGGATCTCTATCTATCTCGCTCATACTTAAACCTCATGCACGGGTAGTGCACCATCTATTGTTATCTACCTGCCTTGATACCCTTAAAAAAAGGGCTTCGTCTACAGGCGCGGAGAAAGCGGCGAACAAGACGCCACATTCCTAAAAGGGTAAAAATACTACACCCAGAACACTCAAAAGTAAATCATTAGCAACCTAAGGCACTGAATTTAATGGGTTTTTGAGCCATGTAAAATAAGTAGCGAGTGAAACTAAACGCCCTGGAAAATTTGCCAAAATATCAAATAAAAGCAATAAAAATCATAACGTTGCATTCTTGTAAAAAAACTACAAAAAAACTGCATTATTGTCATTTCCTACCGACTTTGACCTCTTGCCAAGCATCTTTTGAAATGACAGACGCACTTTGCTGAGAATGCTTCCCGGCCGCCTCCAGCACAAAGCGGTGCGGATAGCTTTCAGCCAACACATCAAACCCAGTGACTCGCCAATCATCACATTGGCGGGAAGCGGCTAGCGATGCCAGGCGCTGCTTACTATCGAAATTCAATTCACCATATTGAAGGTCTTGCCAATACTCACCCACTTGCTCGGCAAAGTTCTTGGGTTTTTCTGACCATTGTGTGGCCACCGCCGCGGCGGATAAAGACATCGCCTGACATACTTGGGCCACGTCCTGGGAAACAAAATTAGCGTTAAATTCACTAATAGCGGTTTGTATTTGATCAACACTGGCCGAGGGCGATTGCACCAATAGGGCGATCCCCGGATATCCAAATAATGAATACGGGTAGGCTCCCACGACATAGCCTAACTGTTGTTCAGTACGTAGACTCTGGAAAAAAGGTGACTGCAACATATTGGCCAAGATCGCCATATCAACTCGCGCAAGGTCACTATTATCCGGGCCTTGCAGATAAACCAACACCGCACTATCGTTTTCTTCCACCGGCTGCTGACCTTGACATGCCTGCGAACAATTAACTCGCTGTACGCTCACCTGTGGTGGAATAAATGCCGACACAGTCTCGGGAAGCAAATGGCGAATTTTGTTAGCCACAGTAGTGGCATCAGTGCGTCGATAGTTTCCAGCCAGCATCACCTCTGCCTGCCACTGCTGACTTAAATTATTCATATAGGAAGCCAGCATCTCGTTATCAATACTACCTAAAGCCTCCAAATTTGCCTCAATATCACTATTGGGAGACAGCAATAACTGCTGGGCTTGGCGCATAATTTTTCTAAACGGTTTATCGACGAGGGCGCGCTGTAGATCCTCAGTAAGATCTTGCTTCAATCGATCAAAACGCTCTGCATCAATATCGTGCTGCAAAAGATTCATTAGCACCTGATCAAGCAATACTTGATGCCCAGAGCTAAAACCGCCTAGTCGCACATCTATACCCTTAGTACCTCCGGTGACCTGAAAACTCACTCCAGCAATTTGTGCGGGATAGGCAAACTCATTCAGACGGTCAGAAACGACTCTAGCGAACAAGCTATTCAACATAATCTCTTGCGCGGATAACTGCCCCATACCGGCCTTTGAAAAACGTACAATCATCTGTCCTTTGGGCACGTTGAACTGGTTGTCCTGAACAAACCATACTTGCAAACCTGGCTCCTTAAAGAGCAGTACCGGCTTATCTACATAGGCTGAATCGGGCTCAACCAAAATGTGCTCAGCAATAAATGGATTGGGCTTGGGAGGTTGAATTTCTGCAATATCGGAGGCCTGCTGCCATTGCGCGAGCACCTCTGGCTGAACCTTCTCCATACGATACGGCGCCGCAAAATGAGGTGATACACGATCAGTCTTTAACTCAGGCGCAGTCAGTGTAAGCAACATATTGTCAGGTTTCAGATAGGCAACCAGTTCAGCAATACGTTGAGCATCAAATTGTTCGAGCAAGTAATGACCGCGCAAAATATCGTCGGGCGCAAAAATATGCATATCGGACGCTAGCCGGCTTACCTCAGCAAGGGGAGATTGAGGCTCTCGATTCACAAAAGACTGCTCGAACACCTTGGCTTGCTCTAAAAACAACGCTTTGTTTATACCACGGGAAGACAGCATATTGATGGCGGCAAAAGTGGCGCTAACAATTTCATCCACATGAGCCTCACCTGCTGGGGTCAAGTCCATATTGATAGCAAAAATGGCACCGCCTTTGTAGCTTATACTTTGCCCGGCCGATAACCCATCGACCCAGCCATTGCGCTTCAAAAAAGACAACAGCGACCCTTCACCTTCATGGCCAAGCACATTACCTATGTAAGCCGTGGGTTTACTTCTATATTCACTTTGGATATCAGGAATCGGAAAGGACAAGCTTAGCTGACGAATTTGCCGATGAGGCACCACACCAACACGTAGTGGAAGTGCCCCCTGCTCGAATAGCGGGGTATCAATACTGTGCACCTCACTATCGGTGTTAGGAATGGCAGCAAATCTATTTTCAACCCAACCCTGAAGAGTATCCAGTGGCTCAGCCCCATAGACCACTAAGCGCATTTTGTTTGCAGAATAATGTTGCTGATAAAACTCAATCAGCTGCTCTCGCAAGGCATCATAATCTTTGTCACCGGCTAATGTCTGAAGACTTCCGACACTAAATTTAGACAACGGGTGATCAGGGTTGAGGACTGACTTAAATACATCGTAACCCCGTCGAAAATCGTCCAGCATTTTCGAACTGTATTCAGAGTGGACAGCATTAATTTCTCGCTCGACATATCTAGGGTCAAAGCGAGGAGCGACAAAGAATTGCGAAAATCTGTCTAGCGCCCCTTCAAGCTGGTCAACCGCAATATCGAAAAAGTAATTCGTGTGATCAAAGGAGGTGTAGGCATTTTGGCTGCCGCCATGGCTGGCAATAAACTGCTGATAGTCGTCTGGGTTGGGGTACTTCTTGGTACCCAAAAAAAGCATGTGTTCCAAATAGTGAGCCAAACCCATACGGGTAACAGGGTCCTGGCCTGAGCCAACAGCCACATCAAGTGCTGCCGCCGCCTTGTCCGCGTTGGGATCTGACACCAACAAAACTGGCAGTTGGTTTTCAAGCTGAAGATAACGGTACTCTCGATTATCATTAGGGCTTGGAATTGGCTGGCCCTGAAGCTGCGTCGGCTGACCTGGTAAGACCTGACTACAAGCCGATAAAAAAATGACAACAGCGAGACTGGTAAAGCGAAGCATAAGTATTCCTTATTGAACTTCCTCTTCCGGATGACGTGCCCTAGGCCAAGCGTAAAGAAGAGCTTTAATCAAAGTAGCAAGCGGTATAGCGAAGAAAATACCCCAAAAACCCCATAACCCGCCAAAGACCAAGACGGCCATAATAATAGCAACCGGGTGAAGATTAACCGCCTCAGAGAACAGTAGAGGTACGAGCACATTGCCATCAAGCGCTTGAATCACCATATAGACACCGAATAGCCAATAAAATTCTGCCCCCATCCCCCACTGATAAAATCCTACCGCCAGTACAGGGATGGTTACTACTGCAGCACCAACATAAGGGATCAACACCGAAAGCCCGACGGATATAGCCAATAGGGCGGCATAATTAAGGCCTAGCACGACAAAAGCAATATACGACGCACTGCCGACAATAATGATCTCAATGACCTTACCACGAACATAGTTGGCCGCTTGTTCATTCATCTCGACCCATATTGCCTGCATAAATGGTCGATTCGATGGCAAAAAACTACCGAGCCAGCGAAATATCACCGCCTTGTCCTTGAGGAAGAAAAACACCAACAAGGGGACCAGAACCAAATAGATAACAAGGCTAAATAAAGTGGTTAGCGTGGCGAAAGACTGGCTAACGATGGTTTGCCCTACATTCCCCACCTGACTATTTAGGGTGGCCATCCACTGCTTTACCTGAGCCTCGTCGACAAATTCAGGATAGTTAATAACCAGCTCATGCAACCAATGCTGCATGTTGCGAAGCATACTGGGTGCTTCAGTAAACAGCAGTTTACTTTGATTAAATGCCAGGGGTATCAGGAATAACACCAACCAGAAAAAGACCCCCACGAATACCGTGAAGGTAAGCAATACCGCTATTGATTCAGGCACTTTATACCGAATCATGCTCGCCGCGGTGCCTTGCATCAAAAAGGCCAGCACAATACTGGTGAAAACTGGTGCTAATATTTTCCCCATAGAAAAGATAACAGCTGCCGCCACCAATAGTAATACGGTCAAAATGACCGCTTCTTCATTACTAAAGTAGCGCTCTAACCAGCGTTGAAAAATTCTTAGCATGAAAAACCTCTATTATGCCTTTTGCAAAATATGTATATATACGTCGCCTTCAAGAGTGGAAGAAATGAGTGTATTCCCACTCAACTCCGCATAGACAGCAAAATCTCTCACCGAAGCCGCATCGGTAACCAATACCTTCAATTGTTCGCCGGGCTGCAACTCACGAAGCGCAACCTTTGCTTTGAGTAAGGGCAAGGGACAAGCCAAACCGGTAACATCAATTTCTTGCACTTAAATTTCCATGTTCGCCGTATAAAACGCTAGTATAAACACAGCATTGAAAGGAAATGAATTTTTTCCGGGTTTTATGTTCAAACACTAAAACCTGTAGAGTGATTATGTTGACACGAACCCTTACATTATTGATCAGCTTGATGATCGCAGCCGCCACCCAAGCGGACCTAGAACATATTAAATTACCCTCACTTGGCGACGGAGTGTCGGGTATCATTTCTAAGCAGCAAGAAAAAATTCTTGGTGATGCTTGGCTTCGCATGTACCGCGCACGAGCTCAAACCGTTAGCGACCCTATCATTGTCGAATACACTGAAAATTTAGTTAGGCGGATGTCCAACTTTAGCGAACTAGAAGACAAATCATTTCAACTCGTCATTGTCGATAGCCCCGCTATTAATGCCTTTGCGGTACCCGGTGGTGTAATGGGTATCAATAACGGTTTATTTATTCATGCTCCCGGTGAACAAGAATTCGCCTCAGTCGTCGCCCATGAACTAGGCCACTTAAGCCAACGACATTTTGCTCGAGGCGTTGAGAATTCACAGGCCAGAAGTGTGCCCACGATGGCAGGCATGCTGGCAGGCATGCTTATCTTGGCTGCCGGCGGCGGTGATGCTGGGGTCGCGACCATTGCCGCCACCCAAGCCGCCGCTGCAGAATCACAACTCGCTCACAGCCGACTACACGAGATCGAGGCCGATCGAGCAGGAATGGACACCCTCATTCGCGCGGGCATGGAGCCTCTTGCCATGGCTCGAATGTTTGAAACCATGCTTGATGCCAAGCGGTTTTCTGGTCGCAACTTCCCTGAATTTTTGCTTACCCACCCACTCACCGAGCGGCGTGTTTCAGACGCCAAAACAAGGGCTCGCAACTATACCGTCAAAGCCCAAGAAAAATCTCTAGACTACTTTTTAATGCAAGCCCGAGTAAAAATGCACTTTGCCCATTCACCAGGGGAAGCCATTGCTATTTTTAAAGCCGAAATGGCTAACACACTCGATCCCGTTGAACACAATGCCAATCGATATGGCTTGGTCTTGGCTTACACTGAAAGCCGACAATTTGATCTCGCCCAACAGCAATTAGATAAACTGTTGCAGCAAGACAACTTAAAGCTCATCTATCAGTTAGCACAAGCCGACATATATTCTCGCTCTGGACAGCATGAACGGGCTGCCCACTACCTAGAAAATATGCTGATGATCACGCCCAATAGTCACGCCGTTACCATGGCCCTGGCGCAAAGCTACCTGCAACTTGGATATGCTAAGCAAGCGGCAAATTTACTTGAGCAACACAGCCGTATAAAGCCAAATAATCCAGCAATTTGGTATGAACTGGCTGAAGCGAAAGGACTAGCAGGTGATATTTTAGGCGTGCATACCGCACGCGGAGAATACTTTTTGCTCACGGGCATTTTGGACGAAGCAGGAAGACAATTGAATTATGCACTGAATATTGCGCGTGGCGATTTCATGGAAACCGCCAAGTTAGAGCAGCGTTTGCGCTACCTAGAAGAGCTGCGCAATATCAAGTTGTAAGGTTAATTACGCAAACTTGCCGCAAAATCCAACATACGATTCAACGGCAACATGGCGCGTTCACCTAGCGCTGGATCAACAAAAATTTCATTGTTGCCTTGGATTAATACCTGCTCTAAGGCATCCAGTGAATTCATCGCCATCCAAGGGCAGTTGGCACAACTGCGACAGGTAGCACCGCTGCCCGCTGTGGGAGCAATAATCAGTTCTTTATTTGGCACCATCTGCTGCAATTTATAGAAAATACCTTGATCCGTTGCGACGATGATTTGCTGCGCTGAAGACTGCTTAGCTGCATTAATAATTTGCGTGGTAGAACCGACATAATCCGCCATTTCAACCACTGCTGCTGGCGACTCCGGATGCACTAATACAGCAGCATCAGGATACACCGCCTTTAAATCGCGGATACCCTGAGCTTTAAATTCTTCGTGGACAATACAGGCACCATCCCAGCACAAGACATCGGCGCCGGTTTGTTTTTGCACGTAGCTTCCCAAGTGCTTGTCTGGCGCCCAAAGAATTTTTTCACCAAGACTATCCAAATGCTCAACAACTTCTAGCGCAATTGAAGAGGTCACCACCCAATCGGCTCTGGCTTTGACCGCAGCCGATGTATTGGCATAAACCACCACGGTTCTATCGGGGTGCTGATCACAAAAGGCAGAAAATTGATCAACTGGGCAACCAATATCTAGTGAGCAAGTAGCTTCCAATTCGGGCATAAGCACCCGCTTTTCTTGGCTTAGAATTTTTGCGGTTTCTCCCATGAAGCGCACACCCGCCACCACCAAAGTCTGGGCATCACACTGCTTTCCAAAGCGAGCCATTTCAAGTGAATCCGACACACAACCGCCGGTCTCCTCGGCTAAGGCTTGAATCACTGGGTCCGTGTAATAATGCGCCACAAGCGCAGCTTTTTGTTGCTGCATCAACGCGATAATACGTTGTTTTTGGTCATCAATTTCGGCAGGGGATTTGTTGCCGTCGGCAGGGCCAACAGCAGGAATATTCATTGTGATCATGTGCTTCTCATCGGACCGTCAAAAAGGGCCATCTTTAAAAGCTGCTTATAATAACATAAGCCTGATACAAGTTAAGTCGTCATCGCTAAGCTCAGTGGGAACCACTTCCGTGGAGATGGGTGCAGCTTCAACGTCGTTTTTTTCAATAATTTGTTCAGCAACTTGAGTCATAGTGACGATCCTCGGTATTTAACGTTATACGCAAACGTGCCTAAAAAGATCGTCTAAGCCAAGGGGCTCGCCCTAAAACCAGCGTTTTTTCTTGAATGTAATGATCATCACCGTCGCCAGTAGCCCCATAACACCCAATAAAATAAAGTAACCGTTACGGATCTTAAGCTCTGGGATATACTCAAAA
>Ga0181571_10004545_pt1 | contig 10379 bp, 9 predicted proteins | sample 101ome_17_FD_132440 | JGI IMG/M metagenome (GOLD analysis project Ga0181571, IMG submission 132440) | Coastal salt marsh microbial communities from the Groves Creek Marsh, Skidaway Island, Georgia - 101407AT metaG (megahit assembly) | ecosystem: Environmental > Aquatic > Marine > Intertidal zone...
AGGTTGGAGGAGAAGGTCTCGGAAGCCAATTTGAGCGATACGGAAGCACAGTCACTTCTGATGGAACTATTTTCGAAGGCAGACTCCTTTGGTTGCGACAAGCAGGGTCGGATCAACCTGAGCGACAAACTGTTGACTCATGCGGGAATCAAGGGGAAGGCGGTCTTAGTGGGGAAGTTTTCAACTTTTGCGATATGGGCGGAGGATCGCAGGGAGAAGGAAGGTGTGGGTAAGAGTGAAAGAGATATTTTTGATGCGATGAGGGAGCTGGGGCTATGATGCGGTGTTGGATGGATAGGGTGGTGATTAGGGACGCTGCCCATCAAAGGGGATTTCGTCCTGACTGTGGAGCCCCCTCTCTCTCGGATTGTTCGGCGCGGGTTAAGTGGAAATGGTGGAAATTGGGGGAAAAGGATGTATTGTGGAGCGGTTGAATTTGTTTGCTCTCCGTCAGCGGTGAGTCACATTCCAGTTTTATTGGATGAATGCATGGGCTTCTTGAGGCCCGAGCAGGGGGGTGCCTTTGCCGATTTGACTTTTGGTGGAGGGGGGCATTCGAGGAAGATCTTGGATGCTAATGAAGAGAATGTCCTGATGGCGATGGATTGTGATCCCGATGCAGGTAAGCGGGCGGAGGAGATGGCTCTTAAGTATGGCGACCGTTTTAGGTTTGTGGATTCTGCGTTTCAGAACTTGGACCGCAGTTCATCACCCGAGGAATTTGATGGTATCCTTCTTGACTTGGGTATTTCTTCGTTTCAGTTGTCTCAGGCGAGTAAGGGTTTTTCTTTTCGGTTAGATGCGCCAATAGATATGAGACTTGATCCTCGGGAGGGCATGAGTGCTGCAGAATTTCTTGAGACGGCATCAAGGGAAAGCTTAGTCAGAGCTGTTCGTGATTATGGTGAGGAAAAAAGATGGTTTAAGGTCGTGAACGCCATTCTAGATGCAAGAGGTACTGGTGAATTGCAGAGAACATTAAGTGCAGCAGATTTAGTTGCTAAGGCTGTTGGCGGAATTAGAGCAAGGCAACGTATACATCCAGCAACTAAAACTTTTCAGGGCATACGGATTGCGATTAATGGTGAGCTGGAATCTTTGGCAACAGTCTTACCAAAGGCTTTTCATTCGCTCAAGGTGGGGGGAATTTTGGCAGTGATTTCTTTTCATTCACTGGAAGATCGAATTGTGAAACGTTTTATGAGGAAGATGTCTGGGAGGCCTGAGCATCGGGGGGATAAGAGTTTTCTGGATGAGAGGGTATGTGCTGCTGAAATGATAAAATCTAAGGCCATCTTTCCTTCGAAAAATGAAGTCCTATCTAATCCTAAGAGTAGATCAGCAAGACTTAGGTTATTGAGGAAGAAATCAAGTCCGCGGTTTTTATGAAAAAAGGAGTTGCGATAATTCTTTTACTACTTGGATTCGCGATTGGATCTACATCGATAGCTATTGTTTGGATGAGATTGCAAATTTCCGAGTCGGCAAAACTTTGTGGGCGACTTGAGGATGAGCGTGAGGTCGTAATGAGAGAGGTGCAGGAGTTGAGAGGCCAAAGGTCCTGGGCTCTGCGTCCATCCGTTTTGGCTTCGATGGTAAACGGTCGTTTGTCGATGCCTGGCCCGTCTCAGACTTTTGTCGTGGGAGCAAGGGAACTTACCGCAAGAACAGGAGGGCTCCGATCAATGGAAGCATCTGAGACACTGGCAGTCGTTAGTAGGTCAAATTCTGGGAGACAAAGTAGGTGAAAACCCTTTTCGTTTCTAAATTTCGATATTATTTAGTTTTTTTTGGAGTTGTTTTTGCTTTTTGTTCCGTAGGTGGAAGATTAGTCTGGTTGCAAGTTTGGAATGCGGACAAATATGCTGAAATTGCATCTAATGCTCGCAAAAAATTTCAGGTTATCAAGGCAAGGCGTGGAGATGTTGTAGATTCAAAAGGAAACTTACTGGCGACCACTCGCTCTGTTGTTGATGTAGGATTAGATCCTCATGTTCTGGTTGAGGAAGACAAACTGAAGTGGGATACACTTTGTAACTACCTTGATATCACTACAGCTACATTGGAGTCAGCCGCCAACCTCAAGAGGGTGTTTGATGAAAACGGAAATTTTGTTCGGGATAAAAGATGGGTGAAATTACGCGAAGATGTGGATGAAGGCACTTACCGCAAAATTCAGGAGCTTAAAATTAAAGGGATATATGGGAATTATAAACATTCTAGGCTTTACCCAAATAAGAAACTTGCCTCCCATTTACTTGGGTATGTGAACAAAGAAGGTACTCCTTCCATGGGAGTTGAGCGATATGCTAATTATTACCTGAAGGGGCAGGATGGGTGGAGGGAGAGCGAAAAAGACGGGAAAAGGAGAGAGATGCCTCATCATCGGTCTCTCGAAGTAAGTCCGTCAGACGGGTTAAGTGTTGAGCTGACAATTGATCGTAGGATTCAGGATATAGTGGAAGAGGAACTGGTAAGCCTTGTTGGAGAATTCAATCCTTTGAGTGCAAGCATTATAGTGAGTGATCCAAGATCAGGGTATATATTGGCATTGGCGAATGCGCCTGATTTCGATCCTAACAAGTTTAATACCTCAGATTTAGCTAGCCAGCGAAACAGAGCGTTATCTGATCTTTATGAGCCCGGTTCCACATTTAAAATCGTAGCAGTTGGTGGTGCGATGGATGAGGTGTTGGTAAGGGGAGAAGATATTATCGATTGTGGAGAAAGTACTGTTCAGAGTGGAAGTAAGAGATTGAGACTACCAAGCGACCATCATCCATTAGGTAAAATTAGTGTCAGCAAGGTTGTTCAAAAGTCGAGCAATCGAGGTGCTGCACGCTTGGGCATTATGCTTGGAGCGGAAAGACTTTATCGATACTCACAGGCATTTGGTTTTGGGCAAAAAACTGATTTTGGTATAGGCGGGGAGCGAAAGGGTGTATTACATGCACCCAAAAGGTGGGATGGTCTGACGATAACGCGGTTACCTATTGGGCATGCAGTTAGCGTTACTCCGATGCAGGTTCATTCAGCAATGGCTTGTGTAGCGAATGATGGTATTTTAATGAAACCCCAATTTATTAGTCGAGTTTTTGATGGTGCAGGTAAAACAATTATCCCCTTTAACCCAAAGCCAGTAAGGCGGGTTCTCTCTGCAAATACCGCAAATAAACTAAGCAATATGCTTGTTTCAGTGGTAAGTCCTGAGGGGACTGCACGGCGAGGTAGAATTGAGGGGTTTGCTGTAGCCGGAAAAACAGGAACTACACAAAAAATTATTGATGGTAAATATTCCAACCGTCATCATGTTGGATCCTTTGTAGGATACTTTCCTGCTGAAAACCCAAAATTGGTCATTACCGTAGTGGTGGATGAACCAAAGATGCAAAAAGGTCTTTTGGGCTATGGCGGAGTGGTGGCAGCACCTGCTTTTAGCAGAATCGGGTCTGCTATTGCATCTTATTTGGGAATGAAACCAATGAAGAAAGATGCCATGGCTGCCAAAATTCAAAGAGGAGTTAGCGGCTCGATATAATTATCTAATTTTATGAAGACTGAAAAAATAGTTGTAAACATTGATGAAGTCCGCAAGCGGGTGAATTCTCCAAAAGAAATTCTCGAAATTGGTGGCACATCCTTGGAGCAATTTAAAAAAAGTGACCTCCGCAATCTGGAAGTCTCAGGTTTAGTCTCCGATAGTAGACGGGTAAGTCCGGGGAATGCTTTTTTTGCTTTAGCAGGATTACGGACAAATGGAAATGATTATGTAAGTGAGGCAGTAAAAAGAGGGGCTAAGGTTATTGTAACTGATGATGAGGAAGTGGAAGTTCCATCGTCTGTCGTGAAAGTGCATGTAAAGGATGCACGCAAAACATTAGCAAAATATGCCAAAAGATATTTTGGTTCACCAGATCAAGTTCTGGACATTATCGGAATCACTGGGACTAATGGGAAAACCACAGTTTCCAGCTTAACTCGTCACCTACTTGAGGAAGAAGGCAGACCTGTGGGATTAATAGGCACAGTGAGATATCATTTGGGCGACAGGGAGATTCCATCTTTTCGGACGACGCCTGAATCGCCGGATCTTTATTCACTTTTAAAGAATATGCTGATTGGTGGTTGCAGTGAAGCTGTCATGGAAGTCAGCTCGCATGGGATTCATCAATCAAGGGTGGAGGGGTTGAGACTGGGTGTTTCAGTATTCTTGAACCTGACCAGGGATCACTTGGATTACCATAAAACCATGGAAGCCTATTTTAACGAAAAGAGAAAAATTTTTAATGGTGAGAATGGACGGATCCCCGAAGTAGCAGTGATTAACGGCGATTGCCCATATGGCCAAAGGCTGATTAATGAACTTCCTCCTCAGGTTCGAGTGCTAACTTTTGGCATGAATGAAGAGAATGATTTTAGAGCCCGAAATCTTGATTTAAAAGAAGATGGTGCCGAATTTATCTTGGAAGCACCAACCGGTACGCATGTGGTTACCAGTCCAATGCTTGGACGGTTTAATGTTTTCAATTTACTCGCTTCACTTGCCATTATTCATGCGAGGAAAAGATCGGTTCCTGATTCGATTCGTAAAGTTGCAGCCTTTGAAGGCGTGGATGGAAGAATGGAATCAGTCAAGGGTGCGAAAGATTACAAAGTGGTGGTGGATTATGCACATACGCCAGATGCATTGAGAAGTGCATTGGGAATGTTACGGGAATGCACTCAAGGTAAATTGCATGTGGTGTTTGGATGCGGAGGTGATCGCGATCGGGGTAAAAGAATGGAAATGACCAGAGTGGCATGTGCGGGTGCAGATTTAATTTGGGCGACTTCAGACAACCCGAGGACAGAGTCTCAGCATAAAATATTTTCAGATATGAAAAAAGGGGTGACCCGTGATTCAAAAATTCAATTTGTGGAAGACAGAAGAAGAGCCATTAGTATGGCCTTGGATGAGGCCAAAGAGGGTGACTGTGTTCTAATTGCGGGAAAAGGGCATGAAGGCTTTCAGGAAGTACATTACACTGCGATTCCATTTGATGACCGTAAGGTCGCTAAGGAGCTTCTTCAAATCAAGGCTTTTGGGGAATAATGCCAACTTTTGATCCAGATGATTTGGCTCTTTGGGCTCGAGGAACATGGAATCAGGTTCCATCTAAAAGAATTGAAGGATTTTCCATTGATACACGCAATATTGGCAACGGTGAATTATTTGTTGCAATCAAAGATCATAGGGATGGACATGATTTTCTTGAGGTAGCTAAACGAGATGGTGCGGGGGGGGCCTTGGTTTCTTCCTCTGATGACAACCTTTCATTTCCCCAATTATTAGCGTCAGATACCTTGGATTCCTTACAGGGTATTGCGGAAGAATATCGCAAGACATTTGCAGGCACCGTAATCGGAATAACCGGCAGTTGTGGGAAGACTTCGACTAAGGATATCCTTGGGCTCCTCTTAGGTTCTGAGGTAACACATTGCACTTCGGGGAATTTGAATAATCATTTGGGTGTTCCGCTTAGTTTGTTGGGCATCGAATTAAATCAGCATAAATTTGCGGTAATTGAAGCGGGTATTAACGGGAAGGGTGAGATGCAGGATCTTGCCAAAATGATTCAACCAAACATTGTATTGGTAACAAACATTGGTTCTTCTCATCTTGCCGGATTAGGAGATGAGGCGGGAGTCGCCAGCGAGAAAGCTGAGCTTTTTAAGCCACATTCTAAATTGCAAAAGGTTATTTTCCCTGAACAATGCTTGGAGCATAAAGAGTTTGCTGACTTTTACGAGAAATCACCCTCTTTGTGTAATGTTTTACGAAATGGGAAGCCATCTGCAAAGGATAACTCTGGTGACTCTTACTATGAATTTCGGACTGAAACAAACACGACCGGGAACTCATCGACGCTCAGGCTTTGGCGAGATGGGTTCCCGGTTATGACTTTCCCGGTTCCTTCACTATCCGACGGTATGGTTTCAAATATTGCTTTGTCACTACTCGCGTCACTTGAAATGGGAATCGATCAAAAGGCTTTATTCGAACGCCTACCCCAATATTCACCCTCGGCCCTTAGAGGTACGACTCTAACGGGCCGTGGGTGTACCTATTTTGTCGATTGTTACAATGCAAATCCGACTTCAATGCTGGATTCTATTTCCTTTTTTTCCAGCCAATATTCTACACTTCCTCGACTTTTTGTGCTGGGGGGTATGGAGGAATTGGGTGAAGAAGAGGAGCATTTGCATGAAGTACTCGGAGCCCAGATTAAGTTAAATGAAAATGATCTCGTCCTCCTTATTGGAGAAAAAGCGTCATGGATGGCCAAAGGTATTCTTGCTGCTGGTGGGAAAGACCGACAGGTATTGGGACTAAAGGATGGCAGTGAGGCTATACCTGTAATTGAGGATTTTCGTGGAGCTATTTTCTTTAAGGGGAGTCGTGCGCTTAAATTGGAAAACTTGGTTCCTCAATGGGCCGTGGAATCAAAAGAGTAACAATGCTTAGCTACCTCCAGGATTATGAAAGCATATATGGGCCTTTTCGTCTGTTTCAGTTTATTTCAATCCGTGCAATCTTTGCAGGAGTTACTGCACTGGTAATAGGATTTCTGGCGGGACCGCGACTGATATCCTTCTTAAGGCAATTAGGTGCAAGGCAGGCCTTTCGAGACAAGGACGAAGTCGGTGAGTTGGCAGATCTGCATCTTTCCAAGGAGAAAACCCCGACAATGGGGGGGCTTCTCATTTGCTTAAGTGTGGTAGTCTCAACCCTTCTTTGGGCTGAACCAAATGTTTATGTGGTTAGTGCTCTGGTCGTATTTCTTATGCTTACAATCGTTGGGTTTGCCGACGATTATCTAAAAGTTGCAAAGAAAAATAGCGGAGGACTTCCCGGTAAAATGAAACTTCTAGGGCAGGGTGTGACTACACTTGTTGTTTGTTTTATACTTTTTGGCCCATGGTCTCATCTGATGGCCGGTGTAGATGGGGTCCCTTTGGGTAGTGAAATAAAGATGAAAGAGATTTGGGTTCCTTTTTACAAAGAACCTGTTTTTCAGGGTGTATCGATTGTGGGTATATTTCTCTTTTTCCTGGTTACTCTCACAGGCTCAAGCAATGCGATAAACCTTACGGATGGCCTCGATGGCTTGGCCATAGGTTGTACTGTGACAGTTGCATTAACTTATGGCATTATGGCATATGCATCCGGAAATTTCGTGATCGCTGATTATTTAATGATTAGCTGGATTCCGGGTACGGGTGAACTGACAGTTTTGTGTGCATCGTTGCTCGGCGGGAGTCTGGCTTTTCTTTGGTATAATGCTCACCCGGCAGAGGTATTTATGGGAGATACAGGTTCCTTGGCAATTGGAGGTTTGGTTGGGATCATTGCTCTGATGGTGCATCAACCATTCACCCTTATTATTGTCGGGGGTATTTTTGTGATTGAGGCAGGATCAGTCATTTTACAAGTCGCTTCTTTTAAGACTCGTGGAAAACGAATATTTAAAATGTCACCTATTCATCACCATTTTGAGTTAAAAGGATGGAAGGAGACTAAAGTGGTTATAAGATTTTGGATCTTATCTCTTTTATTTGCATTGTTTGGCTTGGCCACATTGAAACTCAGGTAAGCATGGTCGCGGATATTTCAAAATGGGAGGATTTACGGGCCAAGCCAGTGGCAATTCTGGGCGATGGTGTCAGTGGTACAGGAGTAAAAAAACTTTTGGACCGTTTGCATTGGAAATCAAAAATATTTGATGAAAAGGGGATTCCTCTGTCTTATTCAAAATTGAAAAATTCATCCATCGTTGTGGTGAGCCCAGGGTTTTCTCCAGATCATCCATGGATTCAGTTGGTTCGGGAAATGAATCTGCTCCTACTCAGCGAAATGGATTTCGCGGCTTACTTTTTACCAGACAGTCCACTCGCGATAACCGGAACAAATGGTAAAACAACGCTCTCTTCGCTCATTGCTCACGTTTACAATAAATTGGGAGAAAAAAATGTTTTAGCCGGAAATATGGGCTACTCATTATCTGAGTATTTATCGGGATCGATCGGTCTTAACGAAAAAGTTATTCTTGAGATTAGCTCATTCCAATCATGGGATCTGTCTATATTGAAACCAAAGGCTTCAATATGGACTAATTTTGAGGATGATCATTTGGATTATCATAAATCCCGTGAGAATTATTTCGATGCCAAATTGCGACTTCTTGAAAGGACGGACGGACCCGTGTGGGTGGGTGAAAGTGTCAGCGATTGGGCAAATAGGCTGAACCGAGTCTTACCTTCGGGCCATACGATGGTAAAACGGGTTGAGCAAAATGAGTTTCCACTCTCTGAGAATCATTTCTTATCCAGCTTCCCGCAAAGAGAAAATTACGCATTAGCGGAGGCCTTTTTTAATTCGATAGGGATTTCTGAAAGGGCATTTGCAACTCTTGCTGAAGATTATGTTCCCAAGGAGCATCGGCTTAGTGAAACGGCTAAAATTCGTGATGTAAGATTCTGGAACGATTCTAAAGCAACTAATTTTTCAGCTACATTAGCCGCGTGCAAATCGATGAGAGGCAGAACGATTTGGATAGGCGGGGGAAAATCCAAAGGAGTGGGGTTTGAAAAATTTGCGGGATCGGCAAGGAAATATTTTGATGAAGCTTATGTATTTGGAGAAGTTGCCGGGGATTTGGTTGAATCCTTTTCTACTAATGGAATTCGGGTCCGTGCTTGTCAGGATCTTAGGGAAGCGGTGAGAAGAGCTTACGATGCGAGTACCGACAAGACTAATATACTCTTCAGTCCCGGCTTTTCCAGTTTTGATCAATTTGAAAATTTTGAAGAAAGAGGTGAGTTCTTCGAGCGAATCGTCTTGGATTTGAAGAGCCACGCATTTAAAAGTACCCAATTGGAATTGAATTGATTACAGCAAACCAAAAAAAATTATGAAACTCACAAGAATATTCGGTATTGTTTTAGGACTACATGTAGGAGTCATACTTCTTGTTATGATGCAACCCGGTTGCCAATCTACAAAACAGGGTCAAATCTCTGACATGAATGATTCCGCCACGGTTGAAAAAGATCCATTGGATTCTTTCAATCAAGGAACAACAGAGGAAAAGCCTGCTCCGGCTAAGCCTGCCGCAGAATTTGTCTCCCCGACAAGGCCAAAAGCCGGAGAATTGATCATTCCGGGCCAAGTGGACCCGATTATACCCGCGGACACCGTTAATCCGATCGGTACTGCCTCGACGGCTGTTCCCCTCGTTCCTACTGATTTGGATGTCTACAAGATCCAGCGTGGTGATACGCTTTGGGGGATTGCTCGGAAGAATCAATTGTCTACGCAGGAACTTTTGTCAGCGAACCCGAATCTATCAAAGGATAGTCGTTTGAGTATTGGTCAGGAAATTATGATTCCATCAGCCGGAACCGGTGTCAAAGTAACACAGGAAATCATACCGCCTGCTGTTGAGGGTGGTGTGACTTACATCGTCAGACCCGGTGATAGTCTTTCAAAAATAGCCCGTAGTCAGGGTGTTTCCTTGGCCTTATTGATGCAGGCTAACCGAATGAACGCTTCATCGATTATTCGTCCCGGCCAATCTTTGGTTATTCCTGAGCAGAAAAACTCAAACACTGTCACTGTAACTCCCGTTGCACCTGTTCCCGATGGAGCCATTACGCATACAGTGAAAAAGGGAGAGAATCTCACACGGATCTCTGCAATTTATGGAGTTACTGTGAAAGACATTATGCGTTGGAATAACTTGGCGGATGCAGGGAGAATACGGATTGGCCAGGCCCTCATCGTTTCAGACAGTTCGGGATCAGGTTCGGATACATCGGTACCGTCTGCTGCTACGGAGCCAGAAGCTCCGGTTGAACAGGCATTACCTCCATCTGAAAACGATAGTCTGGAGAATTTTTTCAAGGGTAATGTCGAAGAGCGACCTGTTATCGAAGTACCCGACAACTGATGGGCAAAATTTGGGAGTGGTTAAAAATGGATGGAGAAACAAACGGCAGATAGACTTATATCAAAATCAGGAGGTTGGCTAAACCTGTACATCATCGCCGCCGCATTATCGATGGCGATGCTGGGTTTGGTCATGCTTTTCAGTGCGGGTGCAGTCAAAGGGGCTCAATCCTTGCTCGTAAAACAACTGATATGGTTTGGCATATCAATTGTCGCTTTTCTCTACGCCATGTTCATGGATTTAAACTGGCTGAGGAATCGTTCCTGGCTCGTTTACAGCTTTTGTATTTTAGCCTTGGTTATGGTTCTGGTTCCTGGTTTGGGCGTAAAGGTAAACGGGGCCCAGCGCTGGCTTGGGTTGGGTCCACTTCGTGTGCAGCCATCCGAGTTC
>Ga0181571_10004546_pt1 | contig 10378 bp, 12 predicted proteins | sample 101ome_17_FD_132440 | JGI IMG/M metagenome (GOLD analysis project Ga0181571, IMG submission 132440) | Coastal salt marsh microbial communities from the Groves Creek Marsh, Skidaway Island, Georgia - 101407AT metaG (megahit assembly) | ecosystem: Environmental > Aquatic > Marine > Intertidal...
CCGCCGACGACGGCGATAACCGGAACGCGGTCGACGACAACCCGGTGCCAGCACGATGATGCCACGCCCACACGGTCGCCACCGACGACGACAACACCGCCGCCACCTCGGTCACCGTGGGTGACCCATCGAGAGGAATCACCGACACCACAGGCACCCCCGGCAGCCATACCCCCTCCACATCGGCCACCGCCTCCACCCGACGTGTCTGCGCCGCCACAAGAACCTTAGGAACCAGCAGCCGTTGCGCCCACCCCACAAAACGACCGGTGAGACGTCCGCGATCCACCACCGGAGCTGCCAACTGCCGACCAGCGAAGCGCACCGGTCGGTGCCCCCACTCACACCGCCACGGGTCGATGAGCCCCGAGGTCACCAGCGCCGGCCGCTCCGCCGATGGTGCTGCACCGTCGCTGTCGTCCACCGCCTCCACGAGCGCGTAGTACTCGTCGCGAAAGTTCGCCGACACCCGACATCGATCCCCAAGCGTTCCCGCTGTTGCCAACGGCGGTAGCGGCGGCACACCCACACGGCCACTCACCACATGCGACCAATTCGGCTCCTCGGAGATCGCCACCGGTGTCGAACGAGCATCGAAACCCAGAACGCACACATCGACATGAGCGTCGAACACCCGGTCGGGTTGCCACCACCACCGGGTGAGGGACGCGCGTTCCTCCACCTGTTGACGCACCGGCCCGGCATCGCGCGACGCCAACACCGACGACGGCATGACCAACACCACCCGCCCGCCAGGGCGGACAAGGCGCATCGACAGTTCCATGAACGCCAACGCCACATCACCGTAGGGAGCGCGACGACCATCGGCTCGCACAGCGCTGTCACGAACGGGGACATCGCGGTTGCTGTCGCCGCGGGGGAGCGGTGAGCGAAATGGTGGATTACCCACCACAACATCCACGCGTCGACCATTCAGCAACCGACCCCAGTCGAGAGTGGTCGCATCGGCACACACCATGTTGTCGACCCCGGCGGGATGCCCCACACTGGGGTCGATATCTACCCCGATGGTGCACACCTCGTAGCCGGCAGAACGCAGACGCTCCGCGGTGGCGACCAATAGACGCCCATCGCCACACGCTGGGTCGACCACGGTGACCATCGGGCCCGTATGAGGTGACAGTTGTGTGACGGCCATGTCTGCCACACGGTCGACGAGCATTGGCGGCGTGTACCACGCGCCGAGACGTCGCCGTTCGGCCGTTTGCCGTTCCGCCACCAACACAGCGTAGGGTTCGCGCCGTGGTCGACCGCTACACCACATTCTCGCGCGACGAATGGTCACGGCTGCGTGCCGCGACACCGCTCACCCTCGGCGCAGACGACCTCGACCAGTTGCTGGGCATCAATGAACAGATCGACCTGGACGAAGTCGCCACCGTGTACCTGCCGCTCAGCCGACTACTGAACCTGTACGTCAGCGCGGTGCAAGATTTGCACCGAGTGTCGTCCACATTCCTCGGCGACATGGCACCCAAAGTGCCGTACGTCATCGGTGTCGCCGGATCGGTCGCCGTTGGAAAAAGCACCTTCAGCCGTGTGTTGCAGGCCCTCCTCGCGCGATGGCCCGACCATCCCAAGGTCGACCTCGTCACCACCGACGGTTTCCTATATCCCAACGCAGAACTGATCAGCCGTGGGCTGATGGAACGCAAAGGGTTCCCGGAAAGCTTCGACACCCGCGGGCTCCTCGAGTTCCTTCGTGACGTGAAAAGTGGGGCACCACGCGCCGTCGCACCGGTGTACGACCACGTCGTCTACGACATCGTCGACGACCGTCACGTGGTGGTGGAAAACCCCGACATCGTCATCGTCGAAGGGCTCAACGTGCTCCAGGTCAACCGGGACAGCACCGAATTCGTCAGCGACTACTTCGATTTCTCGATCTATATCGATGCCGACCCGGCCCACATCGAAGAGTGGTACGTGCAACGGTTCTTCGCGCTGCGCAACTCGGTGTTCACCCGCCCCGAGAGCTACTTCCGCAACTTCGCCGGCCTTGACGATGACGACGCTGAACAGATGGCGCGCGGAATTTGGGAACGCATCAACGGTGAAAACCTGCGGTGCAACATCGAACCCACCCGCGACCGTGCCGGGCTGGTGCTGCGCAAAGGAGCTGACCACCGGGTGGAATCGGTGATGCTCCGCAAACTCTGAGCGCAGCGGTCGTTCAGACGTCGCCAGCCAACCAGCGGGGAACATCACTGATCGATGCCAATTCGGCATAGTGATGCTCGGGGTGATCGACAGTTTCGTGATGCCAGGTGAGGTGATACGGCACATGAATGCCGAACCCCCCGATCTCCACCACCGGCAATACATCGGAGCGCACCGAGTTCCCCACCATCGCGAACGTGGCCGGATCGACACCCCATTCGGCGAGCAGACGTGCATAGGCAGCCGGATCCTTCTCCAACACCACCGCCACATGTTCGAAGTGATGCTCCAACCCGGATGTGCGCACCTTGCGGGTCTGATGCACCAGATCACCTTTCGTGATCAACACCAGACGGTGGGTGGACCCAATAGCGGCTAAGGCTTCAGGAACACCATCGAGGATCTCCACTGGATGACGCAACAAATCATGCACATGGTCGACGATCTGGCCGATTACCGACGACGGCACCCGACCTGCGGTCACCGTCACCGCGCATTCCACCATCGACAAGCCAAACGCCTTCACGCCGTAGCCCGACAACGCAATATTGCCGACCTCCACCGACGTCAACGCATCACGAAGGTCAACCCCGTCGGGTACGTACGGGCCGACGAGTTCAAGGAACAAATCCTCGGCGCCGCGGAAAAACTCCTCGTTACGCCACAACGTGTCGTCGGCATCAACCGCGACCACCTCGATGGCTGACCGAGCCGCCGGGTCGCGGTGATCGGCGATACGCGCACTCACCGGTGGATCGCGTTCAAATAGTTGTAGACCGTGATGCGGCTCACCCCGAGCGCATCAGCCACATCCTCCACGGCGCGCCGCAACGTGAACGCACCTCGCTCATCCAACAATCGGACCGCACGTTGTTTGTCTTCACGCGACAGCGTCGGCAGCCGGCCACCAAGCTCGGCTTCAACCATTTCGATGAGGCGATCGAGCGCACCATGAATCGGAGGGAGACGCACGGCGGCCACCGCGGCGCCCTCCCAGGTCAGTTCGATATCAGCCGGTGACGCATCATCGAGTGGCACCACGTGCGCACCCACCGCATCAAGAACGGGACGCACCGCGTCGATCAATGGATGGTCGGGGCTGCTCACTGGGCCTCCGCGTCAGCGCTCACCGCAGTATTCACATGGGTGGCACCGTTGCTGATCGCCGTGCCAACCGCAATCGACACCGCCTCGGCGACGCGGTCCGCGGTTGTTTCCACCACGGTCCCGAACGCGTCGAACACCACGGTGAAACCGGCGGCACGTAGCGCATCAACCGGAGCCGTGACATGCGGGCCCGGTTGCCCATCAACGAAGGGCTCTACCGTGAATTCCAGCCGTGCCACAGCCCTGATGCTAGATGCCACGGCACGGCCGCGGGGTGCTCAGGCGCCCATGACGCGGGCCAACTCGAGAGACCGCTGGACACAATCGCGGCCGGCGGCATCGAGGGCTTCTTCTAACCGTGCGAGCACTTGGGTGAATGACCCGTACCAGTCCTGCTCGAAACGCTGACGGGCGGGCCCTTGCCACACCGTGCCAGCCACAACCCGCTCCACCGTGCCGGTCATCTGGCGCACCACATCAATCTGGGCGCTCAGCGTGCGACCCAAGCTGGCCAACTGTTCAGGATCGGCTCCGTACATTGTCATGTGTCCCACCTCGTTCTCGGATGTGTCTGGTTGGCGACGTCGCCACGCCTGCTGCACGAGGTGCGGTGTGGGTGCGTGACCGTCGTCGTTGCTCGCTGGTTGGCGACGAGCGAGCACGCATCGGGCTGCCCGATGCGGTAGCAGTGGCGGACATCAACCGACCCGCGCGGAAAAGCGGTGCGACCCATGTCGCCGCATAACAGACCGTTAGGCCGGAACGGCAGCAGACCAGGTTTGCGCAGCCGTGGCGAGCGCATCAATCAACGTCTCGGTATGCGGACACATGTCGCCCTCAAAATCCCACCACATCGGAGACTCGCCTCGCACTCGCGGCGGCAACTCCAACTGCACCCCGGCCAAACGAGGAAGGTTCACCGGATTCGCAGGATGCATCCCCGCAAGATCCCGTGGCAGATCATCGGCCCGCGACACCACCCGGTACGCCGGCAGCCGTGGCGCCAACTCGTCGGCAAGGTGCTGAGCCAAGTCACGGTTCTGCCCGCCCAGCAGCATCGACGAGAACAACCCGCGCCGACCGAACCCATGCACGGTCACCACCACATCCACATGGTCGATGAACGACGCCATGGTGGTCGAATGTTGCGGATCGAACCGGGTCGACGGCAAATGCGGCGGATCACCCGCAGGATGCAGCACCGCGTAATACGACGCCCCTGCTCGCTCGGCGGCGGCCGCCGCGATCACATCGGTGGCGGCTTCCAGCCCGCCGCCATGAAACGCCATAAACCCGAAACGTGATCGCAGCACGCATTCTTCGCGAACCCCGGGTTCGGCCAACAGGTCACCGAAGGTTTCCACCCCGCAGGGTTCACCCGAGCGTGTCGTGACCATGTCTCCATCGTCGCTGTCGATGACCATCAGCGGCGAACCGTGCGGTACGAGCCGCACATTTTTGGCGGGGCACCGTGAGAGGTAGCGACAGCGGAGTGAAGCAGGTCAATGGGACGAATCGGCCCGATCGGCGTAGCATCGGTGACGTGCTGGTGTGGATGGACCTCGAGATGACCGGACTCGATCACACGGTCGACCACATCGTGGAAATCGCCACCTTGATCACCGACGACACCCTTGAGATCATCGCCGAGGGACCCGACATCGTCATTCACCAGCCCGATGATGTGCTCGATGCTATGAATGACGTCGTCACGAAAATGCACACCGAGTCGGGTCTGCTCGACGAAATCCGTTCGTCTACCATTGACCTCGCAACCGCTGGGGAACAGACCCTGGCGTTCCTGCGTGAACACTGCCCCCAAGCGGGCACCGTGCCGCTGTGTGGCAACTCGATTGGCACCGACCGGCGTTTCCTCGCGCGGTACCTGCCCGATATCGAAAACCATCTGCACTATCGCTCGGTGGACGTGTCGAGCATCAAAGAACTTGCGCGACGCTGGCAACCCGATGTGCTCGCACAACGCCGATGGAAAGCTAATAACCATCGCGCGCTCGATGACATCCGCGAAAGCGTCGCCGAGCTTCGTTTGTATCGCGATCTGTTGTTCCGCAACAGCGACGAGGTGAGCGCCGCAATTGCCGCGCAGGTCGCTGACACTCCGGTCGCTGAGTAACCCGGTTTCGCGAGCCACGACTCGCTAGTGCCCGCACAGAACGGCGACACTCGCACCATGCGTGCAGCCGTCGTCACCACACCGGGTGGACCAGAGGTCCTCGAGATCATGGATGTCCCCGACCCTGAACCAGGGCCCGACGAGATCCGGGTGCGTGTCACCCATTCGGCATGCAACCGCGCCGACATCATGCAGCGCCTTGGCGCCTACCCGGACCCGGTGCGGCGAACCCACGACATCTTGGGGCTCGAATACGCCGGCTACGTCGAGTCGGTTGGTGATCGCGTCACCCGCTGGTCGGTCGGCGACCGGGTGATGGGCATCGAGGCCGGCGGATGCAACGCCGAACTGGTCGTGACGCACGAACGAATGGCGTTGGCGGTGCCCGACGCAGTCGGCGACGACGAGATGGCCGCGATACCCGAGGTGTTCATCACTGCGTGGGATGCACTGGTTGCCCAAGGAGGCCTGTCGGCCGGCCGGTGGGCGCTGGTGCACGCCGGCGGATCTGGGGTGGGCACCGCAGCTATCCAAATCGCCCGCGCAATCGGTGCACGCATCGCGGTTACCTGCTCGGCGCGCAAAGCCGATGCCTGTCGTGCACTCGGCGCCGACCTCGTCTTGGAACGCTCACCGGCGGACTGGTCAAGCGAACTGCGTGCTGCAGTGCCCGACGGTGTCGATGTTGTGCTCGACGTTGTCGGCGGAGACGAAGTGGACCGCAACCTGAAAGTAGTGCGTTCTCAGGGAACGATCATGCAGGTGGGCCTGCTTGGTGGTGGCACCGCGCAGGTATCGGCAGGGCTCATTTTGACCAAGCGCATCCACTGGATTGGCACCACCCTGCGGAACCGACCGATCGAGCAAAAAATTGCCGCGGTGCAACGTTTCGCCGCCGAAATGATGCCCCTCATCGCGCAGGGAACTATGCGACCCGTCGTCGACACCACGTTCGCACTCGACGAGATTGCCGATGCCCACCGGCACATGGAAGCCGATGCGAACGTCGGAAAAATCCTGCTGCGTATGTGACCGTGGCGGAAGCCCGCCGCGGTCGCCGATCGTGATATTTGCCGCTGTGAAAACTGCGAGGAGAAGGCCGTCACGTCCTCTGGACGGACATGAGCATCTCCGATATTCACACCAATGACCATCACGAACTACGTGATCCGATCCTTCCCGACCCCTTCGACGGCCGGATTGACCTTCTACCCACCCGGCGTGCACGCTGCGCCGATGGTGACGGCAGCCTCACGGAACTGTTCTTTTCCGACGATCCTTTCGACATTGCTCGCGCCAAAGCAATCTGTGGGCGCTGCACCTTGGCCGAGTCATGCCTCGCTGGCGCGCTCGACCGCGGCGAGGTTGACGGCGTGTGGGGAGGCCAGTTGATTCTTGATGGTGAAGTGGTTGTTGATCGGCCCCGCCGCGGACGCCCCCCGCGGGTGCCACGGCCAGAACTGGTCGTCGACGAAGTACCAATCCCCGCCCACCTGCTGAACAACAACGTGGCCTGACGACTCACCTCACGGTGGTGGCTGTGATGCAGCCCGACGTGGTGTCACGATGTCGCCGGGCAGCCATCGACGCTCACCGTTAGCCTGACCCCATGGAGCGACGCACCCGGTTGCGCATCTTCGCTGCGCTGTGCGTAGTAGTTGCTGTTGCGGCCGTGTCCTTCGGCGCCCCTCGGGTTCGTGACGCTGTGAGCGGAGTTGACGAGGTGGCCCTTGACACTCCCGGTGAATATCAGCAGCCCGCCGATGACGCCGTGGCCAGTGGCGGCGCTGTTGGCGATCCGTTGCCCTCGGTGGAAGTACTCAGCGTCGACGGACTCGGTGTGCTCACCGGCGATCTGATCGGTACACCACTGGTGGTGAACCTGTGGTTCTCGGCGTGCCCACCCTGTGCGCGCGAAATGCCTGACTTCGCTGCCGTGCACACCGATGTTGGAGATCGCGTGCGTTTCGTAGGGGTGAACCCGATCGATGATGTCGATCGCATGATGACCTTCGCTGCCGACACCGGCGTGCGCTACGAACTGCTGCGTGACCCGCTGGGACGGTTCACCGATGCTCTCGGCACGGTGTCGTTCCCGCTCACCGTGTTCGTCGACGCCGACGGAACGGTGCGCGACCGCACCGGGGTGCTGAGCGAAGACCAACTCCGTGAACGCATCACCACGCTGTTCGGAGTGAGCGCATGACGTTGTCGTTCCTGCGCGGGCTTGTCGCTGCGGTGAACCCCTGCGGGTTTGTGCTGTTGCCGACGTACCTCATGTATTTCCTTGGCACCGAGGCCGGGCGAGCCTCCGCCGCGATGGGCACCCAGCGCGCCGGAATGCGACGCGCCCTCGTCGTGAGTGGTGCGCTGACCACCGGGTTCATTGGGGTGTTCATCGCCGTGGGGTTGATCACCTACAACTTCACATCATGGATTCAAGCCAACGCGAAGTACGCCACGATCGTTATCGCGGTCGGCTTGGTGGGCCTGGGAGTGGTGATGTTGACCGGTCGCACCCCGGTCTGGTTGTCGCCGCGGCTCGACATCGGTGGCCGTGATCGTTCGCTGTGGTCGATGGTGCTGTTCGGCGTTGCGTACGCCGTCGCATCGCTGGGTTGCACCATTGGTTTGTTCTTGCCGTCGATCTTTACCGTGCGTGACGACGGCATCATCACCGCCGTCGGCCATGTTGCGGTGTACGCCGCTGGTATGGGTTTGGTGGTGACCGCACTGACCGTGTCACTCGCCGTGGCAAATGTGGGGTTGTTGCGTGTGCTGCGCGGGGCCATGCGTCACGTCGACCGTGTGGCCGCGGGGTTCGTCATCGCCTCGGGTGTGTATCTGGCGTGGTATTTCTGGGTGGTCGACATCCGCGGCGATATCGACCCGGTCACCGGCGCAGTCGAATCGGTGCAGCGCAACGCGCTTCGTGTGGTGAACGACCACTGGCAAATCATCGCGGTGGTGTTGGTGGCTGTGGTGGCCGCCGCCATCGCGGCAGTGCTTCTCGGACGCGATGGCGATGCGCCACACACCGATGTGGACGCCACCGACGCGGTCACGACGGGCTCTGCGCCCATGAACGACACTGCAGAGAGCTGAGCAGCACCTCGTCGGGCACACGTCCCGCTTCCTAGTAATCCACGCCGTCGGGATACGGTCGCGCACATGGCCCCCAGTAGTGACGACGCCCCACAACGCGCCGACGAGGTCCCTGTTCGTCCCGCCGCGACCGTGATGTTGGTGCGCGACGCCAACCCCGGTGTTGAAGTGTTCATGATGCGCCGCACCCTGTCGGCATCGTTCGCCGGTGGCCAGTACGTGTTCCCCGGTGGACGCGTTGACGACGCCGACCACGCCGATGAACTCGAAGCCATCTGTGACGGCATCGACGATGCCGAAGCCTCGGCACGGCTCGGGTTGGAGCGCGGAGGAATCGGATGGCTCGTTGCGGCAATCCGTGAATGTTTCGAAGAAGCCGGAGTGCTGCTGGCCCGTCGCGCCGGCGACGACGACTTCGTGCGTTTCGACGGTGAACTCGCCACCGCAATGGCGACCGCACGTCATCAGGTGCACTCCGGCGACCGCAGCCTGGCCGATGTGTGCGCGGAGTTTGATCTGCGGTTGGTGACCGACCCGATTGGTTTCGTGAGCCACTGGATTACGCCCATGGGGGAGCGTCGACGGTTCGACACCCGCTTTTTGTTGGCGCGCGCACCCGAAGCACAAGAACCCCTCCACGACGGAGGTGAAACAATTGATTCACTGTGGGTTCGCCCCGCGGATGCCTTGCAGCGCTGCCGCGACGGCGAACTTCAGATGTTTCCTCCGACCATCGTGAACCTGGAATGGCTGGATGCTCAACCCGATGCTGATGCGGCTCTTGCTGCCGGCGAGGCAATGGGTGTACCCACCCCGATCTTGCCGCGCCTACGGATGGGCGACGACGGCAAGATGCGCGGCATCGCGATGCCAGGCGACCCGGACTATTTCGATGTACCACTGCCTGAGTTCGTCCTCGGTGCTCATCGCTGAGTGACGCACCGGTGTCGGTGTCGGGCCGTTGGTGCCCGGCGGGTGGCGCCGCACGCAGAGGAGTTACAGGTCGGCGGCGTCGAGCGCGGCGTTGACCGCGTCGAGCAAACGTGCTGAACAGCCCGACATATCGACCGCGTCGTCGCCGGAGCGCACCGGCGCCACATCGGTGCGGATACGTTCCACAACGTCACGCAACGCCATCGCTGCGGGCCCATCACCGCTGACCACAACCGGTTCACCATCGTCGCCACCGGCGGCCAGGGCGGCTTCCATCGGAATCGACCCCAGCAAGGGCACACCCACCGCATCGGCGAGTGCTGCGCCACCGCCGGCGCCGAACAGGGCGTATTCGGTGCCGTGTTCACACACGAAAGCGCTCATGTTTTCGATGACCCCCACAACGGGCATGAACGACCGTGCGGCCATATCGGCAGCGCGTTGAGCAACGGTTTGGGCGGCGCGCGCTGGCGTGGTAACCACCACCATCTCGGTACGTGGCAGCAACCGTGCCAGGCCCATCTGTACATCGCCGGTGCCGGGTGGCATATCGATCAGCAGATAGTCGAGATCGCCCCAGGCAACATCGCGCAAGAACTGCTCGACCGCCTTGGTGAGCATGAGCCCGCGCCACATCAACGCTGTCGACTCCTCGACTAAGAATCCGGTGGACACCACTTCGAGAACACCGGTGCCGATGTGGCGCCGGTTCGGGATGATGCGAGGGCGCCCGTCGACTTCGTGGGCATCCATCCGGTCCGACATGCCCAACAGACGGGGCACGGAGAACCCCCAAATGTCGGCATCGAGAACGCCGACTGTGTGCCCGGCGGCTGCCAAGCCGGCAGCCAGATTCACCGTGACAGAGCTTTTCCCCACGCCACCTTTGCCCGAGGCGATGGCGAGCACGCGGGTGCG
>Ga0181571_10004559_pt1 | contig 10367 bp, 8 predicted proteins | sample 101ome_17_FD_132440 | JGI IMG/M metagenome (GOLD analysis project Ga0181571, IMG submission 132440) | Coastal salt marsh microbial communities from the Groves Creek Marsh, Skidaway Island, Georgia - 101407AT metaG (megahit assembly) | ecosystem: Environmental > Aquatic > Marine > Intertidal zone...
CCCATCATGCCGTGGGTCTGGGCGATGCTCGTGCTGCAGATGGTGTGGGGATTCGCCACCACCATGACCTGGATGGGCGCGCAGACCAGCGTCTCCCAACTGATGCGCGGCAGTACACGACATGCCGGGCGGCTTTCTGTCTCGGTCAGAATAGGCATGCTGGTGGGACCGCCGCTGGCCGGCTGGGGATGGGACGTTTGGGGACCTTGGGGCGGATTCATCGCGATATCGGTCTGGGCGCTGGGTCTGCTGGTTTCCTGCATGACGATCCCCACGATAGATTCCGACGAGCGCCCGCCCGCGCGCCGCTTCCGGGCGAGCGACCTGATACCCCGCCGTGCCGACTATATCTCTGCCCTCCGCATGATGACGGTGCCCGCCATCGGCATCTGCGTGTATCTCAGCGCCGTTCGCATCGCCAGCTACGGCGTCCAGGAGTCCTTCTACATCGTCTATCTGAAGGAAATCGGGATGAGTGGCGAGAACATCGGGTTCCTGGCCGGCACGGCGCATTCTCTGCTGGGAGCGGTCGGCGCGCTGATGCTGACCTTCGCACCCCGGATAAGGTCGCTCCGCCGTCAGCTTTATTTGTTCCTCATCACGCTGAGCATTGCAGTCGTTCTGATCTCGATCACGCCTCTGTTCCGCGATTTCTGGCCGCTTTTCGCCGCCATCGCCCTGCGGGGCCTGATGCTCGGCTTCAATCAGCCCCTGATGATATCCGTCATGGCGGCGGCATCGCCGCCCGACGTTCAGGGCCAGACCGTCGGGCTTCGGACCACGGCCAACCGGGCAGCCTCGACGGTCATACCGGTCGCCATGGGGCTGATGATCGAGGTCATCGGGCTCCACGCCAGCTTCTATCTGATGGGCGTGCTGATGATGGTTGCCTGCCTGTGGATATGGATCCTGATGCTCCGGGCCTTTAAATCGGGAGATATCGAAGACTGAGCCCGTCTCGACAAGCCACATCGCGCCCGATACGGTTTGGCCTCAACGATCCGAATTACCGAGGAAACAATCATGGCCGGCGAAAACTTCTATCCGGGAGAGCCCCTTCCCGAAGACGAAATCCGCGTCACGCTGCTGGGCACGGGGACGCCGTTCCCCCGGCGCGGACAGGCCTGCGCGTCCATGTTCGTCGAAGCCGGCGACGACAAATTCCTGCTCGATTGCGGGTCCGGAGCGCCGCAGAACTTTACGTCGCTTGAAATCCCCTTCACCGCGGTGGAGAAGGTTTTCCTCACCCATCACCATGTCGACCATATCGGCGGGCTGGATCATTTCTGGATCGGCGGCTGGACCTACGGTCGGCGGACGCCGCTGCAGGTCTGGGGCCCGCCGGGGACGGACAAGATCGTCGAACATCTCCGCGGGATTTACGAATGGGATATCGAAACCCGGCTCGACGCACTGCCCCCCGGCGGGCACGAGATCGTGTGCGACGAATTCGGCCAGGACGGCACGATCTACGACAAGTACGACGAGGGCGGCGTGCGGATCACCGCGTTCAAAGTGGTCCACTGCGAACCGCAGAACACCTTCGCGATGAAGGTCGAATACCGCGATCGCACTTTCGTGTTCTCGGCCGACACCAAGAAATGCGACTCCATGCTGCATCATGCGGCGGGCTGCGACCTGCTGATCCATGAAGCCTTTCCGCCGGCGGAACTATACGCCGAAAAATCCAACCGCCCGCTGGAAGTCGCCAAGAAGATTTCCGAGGTCTATCACACGTCGCCGCGCGAAGCCGGAGAGGTGTTCAACGAAACCAGGCCCCGCATGGCCGTAATCTATCACATGTACAACAACGACGACGTGATCGCCCCGGCGCTGGACCAGATCCGCGAAAACTACACCGGGCCGGTGGAAATCGGCTACGACCTGATGGTTATCAACGTCGGGGACGAGATCCGCGTCCGCCCGGCGATCGTCTCCGACAAGCCCTGGCCGATCGGGAAGACAGCTTAAAACTAGCGCCAGAGAATATCCGACGCCCGCCGGGCGCCGTCGGCCATCGCGGCGAACTTGGCCCAGACGATTTCAGGTTCCACCGCCGCCTGCCCCACCCATGTGCCGTAGCCGCAATCGGTACCGGCGACGACCTGTTCCCGTCCGACCCGTTCCGCAATACGGACGATGCGCTGGGCGATCAGGTCCGGGTGTTCTATGAAATTGGACTTGGATTCCAGCACGCCGGGGATCAGCACCACGTCATCCGGCACCTTCACGTCGTCGAATACCGTGTATTCGTGGGCATGGCGCGGGTTCGCGGCCTCGAACGATATGCCGCTGACATTGGCTTTGAAGGCGATATCGATCACGTCGGCCAGCGGCACGTCGCAGTGATGCGTGCCTTCGTAGTTCCCCCAGCACAGATGGATACGGACCATGTCCTTCGGCACGTTGGCGAGCGCATGGTTCAGCGCCTCCACGTGAAGTTCCGCCCGCTTACGGAATTCCGGCAGGTCGAGGTCAGCGTACTGGATATGCCGCCCCATGCCGAGATCGGGACAATCAAGCTGCAGCATGATGCCGGCATTGGTGACGGCCTCGTATTCGTAGCGCATCGCATCGGCGATCGCGAAAATATAGGTCTCGAAATCGGGGTAATGCGTGTTGGCAAAAAACAGCGAAATCACCCCCGGGGACGCGCCGGTCAGGAAACGTCCGGCCACGTCGGCGCCGTCGGTCGCCGCAATCAGGTTTTCCGTATCGCTGACCACCGCCTCCCGGTCGCTGACGGAGATTTCGGCGTTACAACCGGGCGTCTTGCGCCTCGAGCGTCCCGGATCGTTGAAAACCCGTTCGGCCATCTTCGGAAATTCGGCGACGTCCTGGTAGACGAAGGAATTGCTCTCGCCCCCGAACCCGGCCAGCCGGTCCTTGATGTAGGTGGCGTAGCTCGGCTTGCTCATCTCGCCATCGTTGACGATGTCGATGCCGGCTTCGATCTGTCGGGAGACGACCTCGCCGACTGCTGATCTGACGCGTTCGGCCATCGCAACCCGGTCGACGGGTATGCCCTCCTCTTTGGCGAACATGATCTGGATGAGGTCTTCGGGGCGCGGCAGACTGCCCACATGCGTGGTGAGAATGCGGTCTGTACTTCGGATCATGGGGGGTTCCTGACTGAATTCCGGTGTGCGGGCGACAGTACCGTTTCGTCTCTGGATCGGCAACGAAAGGGCCGGTTATTCTATCGGATGACCAACCTTTTGAGTCAGGACCAAATCGACCGGTACCGGGAGGACGGTTTCCTGTCCCCCGTCCGGATCTTGTCGGAGCCGGATGCGTCCGGTCTGCGCGACAAGCTCGAAACGCTGGAAAAGGAATTGGGCGGCAGCATCACCGGCATCAATCGCTCCAAGCTGTATCTGAAATACGACTGGATCTACGATCTCGCCACGACGCCGGCGATGCTCGATATTGCTGAAGATCTACTGGGACCCGATATCCTACTATATTACGGCAATTGCTGGTTCAAGAACGACCGCGACGAAGGCTATGTGACCTGGCGCCAGGACATCACCTATTTCGGTCACGAACCGCCCGATGTGCTGACATTCTGGATCGCGCTGACGCCGTCGACGGAGGAAAGTGGCTGCATGCAGGTCCTGCCCGGTACGCACAGCGAAGGCCCTTTGCCGCTCACCACACCCGACCTGAACGAAAAGAACATGCTGCCCAGCGGACAGCTGGTGGATTTCGACACGGACTCGATTGTGCCGGTCTCTATGCCGTTGCAACCGGGCGAGGCCTCGATCCATCATGCCTGCACGATCCACGGATCGCTGCCCAACAAGGCCGATCACCGTCGTATGGGGCTGACGTTCTGTTATCACGCCCCTCACCTGAAACAGCGGGGAACAAGACGGACGAGTGCGATGCTCGTCAGGGGCGAAGACCGTTATGGTTATTACGATCCCGAAACGCCCCCCTTCGGCCCCGCGGACCGGGACGCGTCTGTGCGTCACGAACAGGCAGTCAACCTCTATCGCGCGAAAGAGGCGGAACTTGGGAAAAAGACCGTGACCCGGCTGGATTAGAACGAGACGCGGTCTATCTCACATCGTTCAGCCCGACGAAGCTCCCTGCATTCCTCTCCGCCAGCACGCGCATCAGATGCGCGAAGCGTTCCCGGTTGGCCCGGTGTTTCACCGATGTGAACAGAACCGGGAACCCGAATGCGTGAATGCGGACGCGCGGCCTGCCCTTCTCGTCCAGCGCGTTAATGCGGGCGACTTCTTCGACCACGTTGGTGATGTTGCGACCCGTGAAGTCGTCGCCGAACACGTACAGGCTGATCCGCCGGTCCTTGCGGTAGAACCCGCGAATGGCGGCAACGATGCCTTCGACCGGGCTGCTGTTGCTGAAACTGTTCCATCCCTTCAGCCGATCGATCACCGCGCGGCGGCGGGACGGCGTATCCGGTATCCAGCGACCGTTGTAGGTTTCGAACATGTAACGGCCCATGTCGTTCATCACCTGGATGCCTTTGACTTCCGGATAGACCCGAAGAACCTCCCGCACTTTCTGGACGACCAGTCCCCAGGCGTACTGCCGCATGCTGCCCGATGTGTCGATGATGAACAGGATATATTCGCTGTCGACGGGTATGCCGCCGATCACGGCGTTTTCCTTCGGAGGCGTGTAACCGGGCTGATTTAGCAGTCGTTTCATCTCGTCGCTCAGCCGCTGGCGGACGATCGCCAGCTCTGCGGCTTTCTCCGCCTCCTTGCCGAGCTGCGCCGCCGCAGTGGCAGCCCGTGCGGAGGCGCTGGCAGCCTGTTGTTCGGCATCGGCAAGCTGTTGGCGCAATGAGGCCAGGATACGTTCCTGTTCCGCAAGCTGACCGGCAAGTTTCTGCGAATCCTGCGCGTGCTGCTCACGGGCGTCGTTTCGTTTGACGATCGCGCCACGCAGATCCTCGGTGATTTTCTTCACAGTCGTCGGCTCGAGCGCCAACGCCAGGACAAGCAACAGGATTACTGCGCCGAAACCGCAGGACACAACATCCAGAAACGACATGGAAAAGATCTCGGTATCGCGGCGACGGCGGCGCTTCATGGCCAGTCCCTCGCCGGGGTCATGAAGGAACCTTTGGTATCGATCGCGAGTTCCCAGAACGAAACCGCGGCGAGCGGATCTCCTTCCATCGGCAGCAGCATCGTATTGACCGGAATGGCCCCTGGCAGGATGCGTACGGCGCTGCGGAACAGCGCGACGCGCTCGTCGCTCGATACCGGACCAGTGTTCTTCGCGGCGAAATCCTGCGTCGGTAGTCCGTCGGTAATCAGTATGATGCTGTCGGGCAGCGGGTTCAGCAATTTCGGGACCCGGAATGCGCGATGCAGGCTTGTCCCGCCTTCCGGAACCATGTTTCGAAGGCCGTTCAGCGCGCCCTGCAGATCGTCCTCATTGTCGGCGCTCAGCCAACGGCCGTTCGTCCCGCTGATGGCGGGTTCGGCCTTGGTGCTGAAAGCATAAATCTGGAACTGCGTGCCGGATTGCAGATTCGCGACCAGCCAGTTGATGGAGCGGATGGTGCGCTGCCATTTCGGTGCCCTCGCCTTTTGGGCCGCCTGCATCAGCTTGCGGCGGACGATGTTCACGATGGTTTCGTCGAGCATGCTGGCCGACCGATCGACCAGAATCAGCGTCCGTTTCCCACCGAGCTTGAGCCCGGTCAGATACTGCCGTTGTCCGTCCCCCGTGAAACCGACCTTGCGATCGCCGGTTTTCGGTACCGGGGGTTTCCGGGATTGCAGGAGCCTGGCGCTGTTCTGCAGCGCCGTCTGCTCGGTCTGCAGGCGCGCCTTTTCCTTTTTCACCGCTTCCAGCTTTTTCAACGCGTCTTCCCGTGCGCCGATTGCCCGCTGCCGGTCACTGCCCTGTTCCTCGATAGCGGATATCAGGCTGCCGGCTTCGAGCCGTGCGGTGTCGACCTTCTCGCCTATTTGCGTCAGCCGTTCAAGGGCCAACTGCTCCGATACGGTTGCCCGGCTCAGCTCGCCGCGCAGATCCGCGGATTTGGCTTCCCGCTTCTTCAGTACCTCGCCGTTAAGGATCATCACCAGCAGCACCACCGCGCCGAAGCCGCAGAACATGATGTCCAGGAAGGCGAGGCCGAACGGCGTGACGATCCTCTTTTTCATACCGGGTTCAGGTGTGCCTATGTCCGCAGACGACGAACGAACCAGTCGTCGCAATACCGGCGCACGTCGAGCACGAGGCGTTCCTGCGATGACTGCAACGCGTGGATCAGGAACATCAGCACGATGGAAATCAGCAGGGCGATGAACGTCGAGTTGAAGGCGACGCCGAGGCTTTGAGTGACGCCGGTTATATCGCCTTCGACGGCGCGGTGCGCCTGACCCAGCGCGTTGCCGATTCCGCGCACCGTGCCGATAAACCCGACCGACGGGATCGCCCAGGCGATGTATCGGATAATGGAAAGTTCGGATTCCGCCCGTTCGGCTTCTTCGTCGCAGACGGAATGCACTACACTGGAAGCGTCCTGTACGCTCCGTGTTGCCGAGAACCGGTCGATTGCGGCCAGCATGACGCGCGATAACAGGTAATCCTGCGCTTCCGCGGGCAGCCTTTTGCGGATCAGAGACGATGCCTGTTCGGCGGTTTCGACCGAGACGTGCTCGCCTTCCGGCAGTCCGACCAAGTCGAGTTGAAGCTGGGTTTTCTGCTTCCGAATCTGCACCGCCTTGTATCCCAGAATGGCCAGCGCCCAGAGCATCAGGATAAAGCAAATTTCCTGTTCGAAATCCCTCACGACGACGTAAAACGACCGCTTGGGTTCGTAGTCCGCGTTCTGCTCGATCCGGGTCTGCTCCGCTGCCTGAAGCGCGTCTGCGTTGGGGCGGATCAAGGCAACATATACCGCGTGCACGATGATGAAGGCGACGAGCAACGCGAAAATCTGAAAGATCAGTTCGGACGGAAAGAGTTTTTTCATACGATGCTCAGATATCGGAGGGAAAGGACACCGGCTTGCCGGGTGCAATGGTTTCTTTGGGCCGGAAAACGGTTTGATCGGAATTGGCGTCGGCACCAGCCGGCGGACTGCTCGTCGTGGACGGGCCTGTACCTGACTTCGGGGGCGGTGTTTTGACGTCGCCCTTCTGCGCCAAAGCACCCGTCGCCATACCTAGAACGGCGATCAGCACGACGACGGTCATCGCCGCCGGCGACTTAGTTCGGCGTTTGTACATAGCGGGCGATCCTGAACCCGAGATCGTCTCGTTTGCCATCCGAATAATCCCTGAAAGAGAAACGCAGTTCCGTGATCGAACCATGACGCCAGCTCGACCCGCGGACAACGTGAAATCTGCCGGTTTCGGGGCCCAGCGGATCCCGCGTCAGTTTTCGGCCGGCGGCGGAGGCGTCGTAAAAATCGTTGACCCATTCGGCGGCGTTCCCGCCCAGATCGCGAATTCCGTGGGTGTTAGCAGGGAAACTTCCCACCGGCGCGGCGCGGCGAAAGCCGTCCCCGTATCCCCGGATAGGAATCGGTACCAGACCGGCCGCCGCGCGGTCCGCATAATTTCCGCTGCGCGAAGTCGGCGGCATTGACGGTCCCCAGGGATATTTCAGAGGGCGGGTCGACGGCCTATTCCCGCCTTCGTATCGCGCCGCATAGGCCCACTCCGCCTCGGTCGGCAATCTGTAGCCGTCGGTCACCGGACGGATGGCGACCATGCGCTGTCCGTCCGCACGATAGGCAGGCAACAGTTTTTCCTTCTCGCTTAGCCAGTTCAGGTACCCCGCCGCTTCATCCCAGGTAACGGACACGACGGGTTGCGCATCGTCGTTGAGCCCGGTTCCGGAATTGTGCGTCGGGCGGAACCGGCGGTATTCGGCATTTGTGACTTCCGTTTCACCGATCAGGAAACTCTTCGATAATTCAACGGGATAAATCGTTTCGTTCGATCGCCGCCCGGCTTCTCTCCGCGATGCTCCCATGGTGAAACGAACGAACCCGTCGATCGGTACAATCCGTACTTTATGTCCGCTCGGCGTGGTGACGCTCCGCCGTGATTTTTCACGCAGCACGTCGACCTGCCGTTTCAGCGTCACAGTCAGACGCCTTGAAACGCCCTTTTGCGGCGTGACCGAACCCGAATAGGGTACATAACCGGGTTTCGATATTTCGATACTATGCGCCCGCGTCGGGAGGCGCAGACGCTGTGACGCAGCACCTTGCGGCCGCCCGTTTACCTTTAACGTCGCGCCGGACGGCCGGGTCTGCAGAAACACCACGCCATATTCGGGCGCAAGTTCGGTGAAGAGGACCGTCGTCTTGTTCGGTTCGATCGCCGCCGTCACTTCTTTTCGTGCGAAGCCGGGCTTGCTGAGTTTTATGCGGTAGGATTTCCCTGACACAAGGTCGATTTTGACGGGCGTTCTGCCTCGGAACGTGCCGTCGATCGTGACCGTCGCATCGGACGGGCGAGAGCTTAAGTTCAGTTTTCCATCCACCCGTTCCAGGGTAATCGTGCCGAGATCGATAACCTGCCCGGGCTTGATGTCGAATTCGCGAAATGCCTGTTTCCAGCCGTTTTTTTCCAGTTCGAGGCGGTATGTGCCCTGAACGGGTTCGACAGTCTGCGGTGTCGCACCATCAAGACGACCATTGAGCCGTAAATCGGCACCGGGGGGATCGGTCGTCACCCGGACCGTGCCCCAGGCGGGTTCAAGCGAAAACTCGAGTTTCTGACGCTGCCCCTTCCCCGCGATCTCGATTTTCCTCTCCAACGGCAGATAGCGTTCGGGTAACACCGACACAGAATGCAGTCCCGGATCGACTACCACGTCTGCGAGCGGCGCGCGCCCCACCGACGTTCCGTCAATACGGACGTCCGCCGGGACATCGGGTTTCGTAATCACGGAGAGCAACCCCGGCAGTTTGCGCATGCGAACGGCAAAACTGTGCGTCTCTCCGAACTTAACGTCCACGGCCTCTTCCAGATTCCTGTATCCCGGCAGGGTGGCGCGGATCTTGTATGTGCCCGGCAATGCCAGATACCGATCCCCGATTGGCAGAGGGGGAAGCGTACCGCTGAGCGACACGGACGACGGAGACGGTTCGACGGTGATCGCGACAGGAGACGCGCCCAAAACGAAACCGACGCCGATTGCCGGCACAACAAATGCGGCAACGATGTACTTCCGGGAGCCAGAGGATCGGGATTTGAATCTTTTCACCGGCGCTGCCCCTGCCGTCGGCGCGGCTGGCCCCTGTTCGGGATGCACTTCGGGCGGCACTGACGCCCGGGCTGCCTCGATCGGGGGCGACGCCACGGTTGCGAAAGCGAACATACCGTCGTCCACTCGAACGTCGATCGCGAGGTCGCCGATCTCAATCCTGTCGCCGTTCGACAGCCAGACAGACCCGACTATCTCCTCACCGTTATGATGAGCAGGCAAGCCACCGGGTTCCGGTTGCAGAAAGAACCGGTCATTGTGACTGCGGAGCCACAGGCTGGCATCGGCCTCAGCTTCAGCGCCGGTCAGCAGATCTCTGTTCGCGGACAGACCCAGCGCAAGGGGAAACTCCGCCGGAGTCACTTCGATCGTGCGATTGCCGTCCGATATGCGGATCAAGGCGTCTAAATCCTCTCTATACACTGCACGACGAGCGTCAGCGGCGTATCGGAACGGGGTACGCGGAACTCGATACGCACGTCTCTGTAGCCGGGCCGCGATCCGACCGCGGTGTATTTGCCTGGCCGAAGCTCAACCCGTTTTTCCGTGAACGAACCGAAACGGGCAACGCGGTAGATAGTCACTGCCGTTTCGCCATCCGATTTCAGCACCAGAAGCCGGGTTTCCGCCGCAGCCTCGATCATATCTCTCAGGCGTGCGGTTTCCGCACGCAAACGAGGTCCGGGGCGTTCGATCGCCGTCGCGGTTCGCAATACCAGCCGCGCATGATCAAGCGGTGCGTCGGACGACAGCCGATCAGGTGCGTTCAGATACACTGCAATCTGCTCATGCAGGCGGACCATTCGCTCCGCCCTCGACAATCCGGAGACCGCATCGGCGACGGACGAATCTGTCGCCAGTACCTTTCTATAATGGGCAACTGCCGTTTCCCAGTCTTCCCGGCGGATCGCCTGCTCCGCGGCGCTCGAAAGATTTCGGATCGCGGCGATGCGGCGTTCCTGCCGCAGCCGTACGGCAATATCCCTTATCTCCGGCGTGTCCGGGCGGATTTTACGCGCCGTCGCGATCGCTGCCGCCGCTGCCCTGAAATCGCCGTCATCCAAATTCCGGATGGCGTCGGACACGGCCCGCCGGTAATCGCGGTCGGCGATCAGCGCGCCGGTCCGGCGCGCCTCGTCTCGGGC
>Ga0181571_10004561_pt1 | contig 10366 bp, 9 predicted proteins | sample 101ome_17_FD_132440 | JGI IMG/M metagenome (GOLD analysis project Ga0181571, IMG submission 132440) | Coastal salt marsh microbial communities from the Groves Creek Marsh, Skidaway Island, Georgia - 101407AT metaG (megahit assembly) | ecosystem: Environmental > Aquatic > Marine > Intertidal zone...
GCTGCCAGCTTATCGCCATCGATCACATTAACACGTACTATCCAATATGCAGCCATATCCCTATCCTTTTCATATTGATCTGTGTGATTGCTGAATGAAGTTCAGCCAGTTTGATAATTCAAGATTATGAATATCACGGCTAGCGACAGAATGCGAGATATCATATTTTTCTATCAATGCCGGATTATCTGGCTGGCATGCTAGCAGTTTGAAATCTTCGATCACCTCGTCAGGATCAGCTACCTCGCGTCCTAGACATGCTGATATCCGTTCTAGCTGGGTAAAATCCAGAACATCTGAGCGTCTAATATATTTAGCGACATCGTCAAAATTTAGCTCTGGATGATATTGCACCCCCCAGAACCGGATATCCTGTGAAAGGCTGGCAACAGACTGAATAGAACAATGTGAATTTGTGCTTAGAATATTAAGGCTGCTATCGACCGCTAATACATCATCACGATGCATGCATAGCGCATCAAATTGAGCTGGCTTTCCAGCATAAAGCGGATGGGCCGTGCCAGCTTCAGTCTGCTGGATATTGCGCGCCATCAAAAGCTCTGCCCCAGCAGGGTTCACCCCGACCTTGCCGCCCATCACCACAGCCCCTATCTGCATGCCATAGCAAGAACCAAAGACTGGCTTGCCACGCTGAAAGGCGGTGGCCATAACCGCGCGTATGGGGGCAGCTTGATTTTCATCAGCAGACCAGTTCACACCAGAGCCGGTAAAAACCACGCCATCTATCATGTCCCAGTCAGGCGCAGGCGCAGGGTCATGATCAAAATGCGGGCGGGTGACAGAAAAGCTGAGCCCATCTGCCAGAGGCGCAAGCACGTTTGCATATCGTTCTGCTGCCCCTATTATGTGGCCTGAAGAGGAAATGGTCACAAATGATTCACTATTACCTTCAACAATAAGAATATGTGTCATCTAATGCTCTGGTTTCGTTAAATGTCTGAATACCCTATTTCTTCCTTACGCTTCATTACAAATGCTTCTAATGCTTCTATTCTGTCTGCAGGTAATGAGGGCGGCTGGTAATCTTCCAGCGCCTGTTGCCAGATAGCTGTTGCGCGTTCATCGGCCCGCAAGCCGCCCTTTGCCTGCCAGGCCTGATTATTTGACCAGTCGGACAGGATCGGGCTGTAAAAGGCAGTCTTATAGCGCTCAAGGGTGTGGTCTGCACCAAAGAAATGCCCGCCAGCTGGCGTCTGCTGTTGCGCATCAAAACCAAAATCAGCTTCTGAGAAAGATAGCGGGGTAAGGATTTTATGCATGGCCTGAAGTGCTTCTATATCTACAATCAGCTTTTCATAACAAGCCACCAGCCCGCCTTCCTGCCAGCCTGCCGCATGATAAATCAGATTACCATGTCCGGTCACCGCGCCCCATAATGCCATCTGTGTTTCCCATACTGCCTGAGCATCTACACAGTTTGAAGCCGAACAGGCAGAGGTGCGGTAGGGCAGTTGATAATATCGGGCAAGCTGGCCGCCTGCCATATTGGCAAGGGCATTTTCTGGCGTGCCGAAAGCAGGTGCCCCTGTTTTCAAATCTACATTCGAGGTAAAACCGCCATACACAACAGGTGCGCCAGGATTAACAATCTGGGTAAGACATATCCCCATCAATGCTTCTGCATTTTGCTGGGCAAGCGCAGCCGCCATCGTCACAGGGGTCATCGCCCCCATCAGGGTAAAGGGGGTAACCACAACTGCCTGACCCATGCGGGCTAAACACATGGCAGCGCTGGCCATTTCTGTATCAAATTTGCGGGGGCTGTTGATATTGATATTGGTAATACAGCTTGGTGACTGGCCTAGCTCGTCTAGGCTGATACCACGCGCTATCGCCAGCATGTTTGCTGCATCAGATACCCGCACCTCGCCAATAGACATGGTCAGAAAAATTTTGTCAGACAGGGTAAGGTTCACAAATACCGTATCCAGATGACGTGAATTTACCGCCAGATCATTCGGCGCAAGTGTCTGGTTACCAAAAAAATGAATCGCATTAAAATATTGGCCCAGCTTAATAAAATTCTGATAATCTTCAAAATTTCCGGCCCGCCTGCCTTTGATTGCGCAATGCACATTTGGCGCGCCTGAAACCATGCCAAAATGAATATGATTACCACCAATAGTCAGCGCATGGTCAGGATTTGTGGGCGTCAGGGTAAAGCTGGAGGGTGCTGTTTTCAGCAATGACATTACCAGCGCTTCATCCAGCTTTACAATCTGGCTTGTCTCATCTACCTCAGCACCAGCGTTTTTATAGGCAAGGCGTGCTTCGGCACTATTTACCTCAATGCCAAGCTCTGTAAGAATGCGCATCGATTGTGTGTGAATCTGGGCAATCTGGTCATCAGATAGCGGCGTTAGAGGCGGCATATGATTTTGTGGTTTGAAAAATTGCTGTTGAGGCACTGGAACAGGGCCTGCTTCCGGACCTGTCCCGCTAGCTCGTCTGCGCCCTCTTCGTCTGGGAGCAGCTGATTTTGAGGCGATATCTGAAGAAGTTTGTGAAGGCATATCAGGCTCTATTATCCGGATGAAGAGGAACTTACTCCAAGACTGCGCCTGCAGACTCAAATAAATAGCCTATTATCGCCTATTAATGACGTTTTGACGCCATTATCTCTGTGCCTATCCGGCGTCAAGACAGCTGAACAGCTTTAGCCTATATCGAACAATCCAGACAAACTGTCAGATAGCTAGCATATATTCACCATCTTCAAGCATTGACTTATCAGAGCCTGTGGTGCAAGCGTAACGTAGGCAGAAGAATATCAAACAGAGCGATAGATATGCAGACCATACAATCAATCATTGCAGGCAAGCCAGTAACAAGCCCGCTTCAACCTTTTGATAAAATTTATCCTGCCACAGGCAAGGTAATCGCACAGATTGAACCTGCAACGCCTGAAATGCTGGATATGGCTGTTGAATATGCACACCAAGCGCAACAAGAATGGGCCGCACGTCCTGCCTTTGAGCGCGCCAGAATTTTAAATAATATTGCCCGGCTGATGGCACAAAAAAATGAAATTCTGGCAGAAGCAGAGGTTCAGGATGTTGGTAAATTATATTCAGAGGCTGTTTCTGCTGATGTGCCTTCGGGGGCTGAGGCATTTGAATATTTTGCCAGCCTATGCGCAAGCTATCATGGCACCTCGCATAAATGGGGAGACCAGATTGCCTATACGATGCGTGTGCCTCTGGGAGTTTGTGCAGGGATAGGGGCGTGGAATTACCCTGTTCAGGTAGCGTGCTGGAAGGCAGCGCCTGCGTTAGCGGCTGGGAATGCCTTTATTCTGAAACCATCTGAAGAAACCCCGCTAACAGCAAATTTGCTGGCTGAAATTTTTGCCGAAGCTGGTCTGCCAGTGGGGCTATTTTCTGTTCTGCATGGCGATCATCATATTGGCAAGGCCATATGTCAGCATCCGAAAATTGCCAAAATATCACTGACAGGCGGTGTTGATACTGGCAGGCTGATTATGGCGCAATCTGCCCACACACTAAAAAAAATAACGCTTGAGCTTGGCGGCAAAGCCCCATTGCTGATCTTTGATGATTGTAATTTTGATCTGGCAGTCCAGACAGCACTAGATGCCAATTTTTATACTGCCGGCGAAGTTTGCTCAAATGCCACGCGGGTTTTTGTGCAGGAATGCATCGCTGAAAAATTTATTGCGGCTGTTATCGAAAAAACAGCGCAGATGCAGGTAGGTGACCCGATGAGGCCAGATATGAATATGGGCGCCATGATTTCAAAACATCATCTTGATAAGGTGCTAGCAGATATTGAGGCCGCGCGGACAGAAGGTGCAACAGTGGCTTTTGGCGGTAACCAGCTTAACCCTGAGGGGGTGGAAACTGGCTATTATATGCAGCCAGCCATCTTAACCGATTGCCATGATGATATGGCATGCGTGCGTAACGAGATTTTCGGCCCTGTCATGTCTGTGCTGCGCTTTGCAGATGAAGCAGAGGCAATCGCCCGCGCCAATGATACTCAATATGGTCTAGGGGCTGGCATCATCACTGAAAATTTAAGTCGGGCGCATCGGGTGGCAGATCATCTTCAGGCTGGCAATGTCTGGATCAACAGCTATAATCTAACACCACCGGGACTTCCTTTTGGTGGCTCCAAGCAATCTGGGATAGGCAGAGAAGGGTCAATCTATGCACTGGAAGCCTATACAGAGGTCAAAGCAACCTTTATCCAGCTCTGATCTGCTGAGCGAGGTGTAACAAGGCTGATATGCGTTCATCTTCTTATGATATTGTGTTCATCACATCTGATAAAACAGAAGGCGGCATTCAACGGGCATTAATTGACTGGGCATCTGTGATCTTGGAAAACCAGTCACTTCGGTTTGCTAGCATCACAGCTGAAAACAGATTTAGCCGGTGGCTAGCCACACACCACCCGCAAACCACCAGCTTCCGTCTATCTGCATTTCATCGCATCATGATCCGGCATTTTCCAACTTATGCCCACCTGTTTTTTTCTGGTAAAATGGCAAAGATTGCCTTTGTGCATAATGGCTTTGCCTGTGCAGCAGCACAAAATCTAGCCTCGCATGTCATTGGCATATGCCATAATGACAAGCCACATCATTTCAAGGCGGCAGACCAGCTTATCTGTCTTACGCCACGCGGCATCTCGCTAGCCAAACAGCAAGGCTGGACAGATGACAGGCTTATTCTGCTTCCCCATTATCATGATTGCCAGCATGATAGATTGCCAGAGATTGCGCCTGCCACCAGCTTGCGGATAAGTGCTGCTGGCCGGTTTGTCCCTAAAAAAAATTTCGAGCTATTTATTGCTATCGCTGGTGCTATTCAGGCAGAACGTCCAGATATTCAATTCACGCTGGCAGGTGACGGCCCCAAAGACGCATTTCTAAAACAGATGGCAACACATAAAGGCGCCACTATCAATTTTACAGGCTGGACAGATATGGATAAGCTGGCAAGCCAGACGGACCTGTTTATTCTACCCTCAACAGATGAGCCGTTCGGCTATGTGCTGGCAGAAATGATGGATGCTGGCGTGGCTGTGCTATCTACCCCTAGCTCAGGTGCTGATTATCTGCTTGATGGCGGCAAGATAACCCCGCTTATCAGTCCAGATGAGCTAGGAAAATGGGTAGAGACTATTTTGATGCTTGCAGATAATCCGGCCTTGCTGAAAAGCTGGCGGAAAAAAATATTTAAACAGATACGAAACGCGCAATTTTCACGACAGGCATTTAACGACCGCCTGGCGTTACTAATTAGCGATAATCTGGCTCAATAGGTCTGATATTATCTGCTATTGCCAAGCGGCAATGCAGTCGAATTTTTAATTTCTTCCATCGCAAATGACGAGCTTACATCACTAAGCTTAACTGCCGAAATTAAAGACTGGTAAAATTTGTCATAGGCCGCCATATCAGGCACCACCACCCGCAACAGATAATCCACCTCGCCGCTCATCCGGTAGAATTCTACCACCTCAGGGCTTTTTTTAATCATGGCAGCAAAACCACTTAGCCAGTCTGCATTATGCTGATCTGTTTTAATCGCCACAAATACCGACATGCCAAGCCCTAATTTTTCAGCGTCCAGCAAGGCAACACGCTGTCTGATAATGCCTGTTTCTTCAAGCTTTTGTATCCGCCGCCAGCATGGCGTTACCGACAAACCAACTTTGGCAGCAATATCGGCAACAGGCTTTGATGCGTCCTGCTGTAATATATCAAGGATCTGGATATCTGTTTGATCAAGTGCCATGCTCATTTCCCTGCCAATCTCATTATGAATTTTTAGAATAATAGTCTAATTTACTATCTTAATGATATCATTTTTAAAAATATTTTTTAATATTTTGTAACTTGTAAAAAAGGCAAACAATAGGCATCATCTGGCTCATGACACAAAACGCACCAACATTCCACTGTCTCACCCCCAAAGGCTGGCAGGATTATGCCCTGATAGATAGTGGCGACGGACGCAAACTGGAACGCTTTGGGCGATTTCATTTCATCAGGCCAGAACCTCAGGCCATGTGGGCACCTTTTTTTGATCATAGTCTGTGGGAACAGGCAGATGGTATTTTCACTGCCTCAGCCGAAGATAAGGGCAGATGGCAATTATCAGCACACCTGCCTGAGAAATGGGATATGCAGTTTGAAAATATTGCTTTTCATGCCATGCCTACCCCGTTTAGACATCTTGGGTTTTTCCCTGAACAAAGCCCGCACTGGCAATGGTGCGAGAAGAAGATCGCCGGTTTTATCGATACCTATGGTCGGGCACCACGCCTGCTTAATCTATTTGCCTATTCAGGGCTGGCCAGCCTGCATGCCGCCCGCGCAGGCGCAGAAGTAACCCATATTGATGCCAGTAAAAAGGCAATTGCGCAGGCATTTGATAATCGTGCGCTTGCTGGGCTGGAAGATGCCCCTATCAGATTTATTACTGAAGATGCTGGCCGGTTTGTTGAAAAAGAAGTTCGTAGAAATCGGGTTTATGATGGCATCATGCTTGATCCGCCAAAATATGGGCGTGGGCCAAAAGGCGAGGTCTGGCAGATACATGAAGATTTGCCGCGCCTGCTACATGGATGCCAGCAGCTATTATCAGATACACCGCTATTATTCATCATCACCATCTATGCTATCAGGACATCTACCTCTGCTGTCTATTCATCGATAGCTGATCTGCTGGCTGGATATGATGGCCAGCTTGAAGCAGGCGAGCTAGCTATTTGTGAAGATAGAGACGGTGGCAGGATGATAGGTCAGGCACTTTTTGTGCGCTGGTCAGCGTAACGCTTCATATAGACAAATGGCAGTTGCAACTGCCAGATTCAGGCTGTCAGAACGACCATGCATTTCGAGCCGGACAAGCTGGGTGGCTAGCTGAGCCAGCCTATCTGTCAGCCCCTGCTGTTCATTACCCATCAGCAGAATAAGCGGGCGGCGCCAATTTGCTTGTCTAAAATCAACAGAGGCAGGCAGGGCTGTTCCGATAATCTCGCCAGACCAGTTTTCTGCAAATTCTGCAAACCCCTCTGTGGTAGTGGTGATGATCCGCAAGTTGAAAATGGCCCCCATCGAAGCCCGGCAGGCTTCAACCGAAAAAGGGTCTGTACAATCATCAATTAAAATCACCCCTTGCGCACCGACCGCATCTGCAGTGCGCATAATCGTACCAAGATTGCCAGGATCACGCACCCTGTCCAGCGCAATCCAGATGCTATCTGAGGCCTGTTTTATCTGTTCTGTTTCAAGTGCCTCAACAGGCTCGGAAAAGCTGGCAAATGCGCCAAGCACTGTCTGGGGATTATCCTTTTTTGAAATTCTGGTCATCAGCTCTTCTGTGACTGTTAGCACCCGCCCGCCTGTTCTGGTGCAGTCATGAATCAGCGCGGCAACGCCTTTATCCTGAGCGCGTCCTTTGGTGATAACCAGACGGCTTGGTACATGCCCAAGCTGGCAGGCTTCGGTGACAATCCGCACCCCTTCTGCCAGAAACATGCCTTCTTTACGGCGGTATTTCCGTTCATGCAATGAACGTAGCCGCTTAATTTCTGAATTTCCAGCAGAGGTGATAACTTCTTCTGTGAACGCATTATGAGCCATATTTCGGGTGTAACATACCAGCATGCCAGTCATCTACTATTCTTCTGCAGTTGGAGCAAATTTAGGCAGTTTTTCCTTTGAAAATGCATTTTACACTATCCAGCGCTAGTTTTTTTAGTAATGTTTGAGATGAATACAGCTTTTGTTCGGATAAAGGCACAGGCGCGATGCGGTCAGGTGACAAGGAACAGAAAATCAATATGATGTTGCGCTCATCAAAAAGCGCAGGCCCGTTAAATGTTGGCTTTTTATTGATTCCTAATTTTTCGATGCTTGCATTTGCATCTGCGATTGAGCCCTTGCGGGCGGCAAACCGCATGTCAGGCGAAACTCTGTTTTCTTGGGTAATCGCCAGCCCTGATGGTCAGCAAAGCTATGCTTCTAATCAGGTCAGAACAGAAGTTGATGGTGACTGGGAAGTATTGGCAGATTGTCGCATTGTCTTTGTGTGCGCTGGTCTGGATGTCAAAGCGCAATCAGATAAAACCACCCTGAATATCTTGCGGCGACTTGATAGAAATGGCGCTGTAATTGGCGCGATTTGTACAGGCACCTATATGATGGCAGCAGCAGGCCTGCTAGATGATAGGCGCTGTACCATTCACTGGGAGAATATTGACGGGCTAGCCGAAGAATTCCCATTGCTGGAAATCACCAATGAGCTCTTTGAAATTGACGATACCAGAATCACCTGTTCTGGCGGTACTGCCTCGCTTGATATGATTTTATATCTGATAGGACAGGTGCATGGCCAGACCCTTGCCGCGCAGGTATCAGACCAATTTATCCATGACAGAATAAGAGACCCAAGTGATAGACAAAGAATGGAATTGCGCTCAAGGCTTGGCGTGTCCCATCCGAAATTGCTGGCAGTGGTGGATTATATGGAACAGGGGCTGGAAGAGCCTTTATCACAGACTGCCCTTGCCCAGAAAGCCAACCTGTCAACCAGACAGCTTGAACGGCTATTCAGAAAATATCTGTCTACTACCCCTACACGCTATTATCTAAATCTCAGGCTGGCACGCGCGCGACAATTGCTTCGTCAGACCTCTATGTCGATTTTATCAATTGCGCTTGCATGTGGATTTGTATCTGCATCACATTTTTCAAAATGCTATCGTGAAGTATATGGCCGCACACCTCGCGCAGAAAGACAGCCAGATCACGTAGATAGCTAGCCTTGCGCCTGTCTGGCCGCCTGTTTTATCGCAGATACCATGCTTGCCAACCCTGTTTTGCGAGTTGGTGACAGGTGGCTATCAAGACCTATTTCTGCCAGAAAATCCGGCTCTGTTGCCAGAATTTCTTCTGCAGTGCGCCCTGAATAGACACGAAGCAGCAAGGCAATCAGCCCCTGTACAATGGCAGCATCAGATGACGCGCTAAAAAATAGCCTGCCTTCTTTTTCTTCTGCACCAAAATACACAACAGACTGACACCCCTTTAGCTGGTGTGCTTCATCTTGCCATTCTGGCTTTATCGCTGGCAGATGCCGGCCCTGATCAATCAGATGCTGGTAGCGGTCGGCCCAATCATCGAAAAAAGAAAACTCGTCAACCAGTTCCTGAATTTCCTGAATAATAGACATGTGAACCTTCTTTTGCTGTGTGTGCAATCTGGCATCCAGATGCAGTCTGGCTGAAATTATAATTTAATGGCAGACGGCAAAAGGCTTGCAGTGATACCCTGTTTTCCCATAAAGCTATGTGTGTTGACATAAAGTTTCAAGCCAGACAAGAGCATTTAATGAGGCAATTGCCACAATCATCATCTTTTCTGCCCCGAAATCTATTCTGGGGGCTGGTTATCGGGCTTACGGTTTTCAGGCTTGTGATGATTGCTATCTCGCCGCTTGAGCTGGGGGTAGATGAAGCTCAATACTGGCTGTGGGGACAGGAACTGGCCTTTGGCTACTATTCTAAACCTCCGTTAATTGGCTGGTGGCTAGGTCTGACAGATGCGCTATTTGGCAGTTCTGCTGCTGCCACCAGAATTGGCGCACCAGCACTTCATCTGCTGATTGCAATGCTGGTCTATCACACCAGTCTGGAACTTTATGACAGGCTGGCCGCACAGTTTGCCGCTCTTTTATGGATAAGCCTGCCAATTGTGGGGCTCGGCAGTTTTGTGATTTCCACAGACAGCCTGATGCTGATGTTCTGGAGTGCTGGTCTGTACTGTATCGCACGTTCCAGAAATGCAGATGCCAATGACAGTCTGAAATGGTTTGGGCTGGCAGGCCTGATGATAGGGTTTGCCATGTTGGCAAAATATGCTGCCATTTATTTTGCTATCGGGATAGCTGGCATGCTAGTTCAGAATCGCAAGCATCATTCAGTCAGGATTATTTTTTATCAGCTCGCATGGTTTATTGTCGGCATGCTAGCTGGCGCCGCACCTACCCTGATATGGAATCTGCTAAACGGATTTGTGACAGTGCTTCATCTTGGCCAGAATGCCAATCTGGAAGTCCCGCTTTATTCCGTGCAGAATTTATTCAGCTTTATTGCCGCACAATTTGCCGTGATAGGTCCGGTTCTGGCGATGTTGCTGTTGGGTGCGTTTATGCGTATCAGCCCTGCTGAAAAGATGCGTAAGAAAACAGCCTTTCTGATCTGGTTTATTCTGCCACCGCTTTGCATTATCTCGGTACAGGCTTTTATCAAAGAAGCAAATGCAAACTGGGCGGTAGTCGCCTATCCAGCGGCGATGGTCCTGAGCGCC
>Ga0181571_10004562_pt1 | contig 10365 bp, 7 predicted proteins | sample 101ome_17_FD_132440 | JGI IMG/M metagenome (GOLD analysis project Ga0181571, IMG submission 132440) | Coastal salt marsh microbial communities from the Groves Creek Marsh, Skidaway Island, Georgia - 101407AT metaG (megahit assembly) | ecosystem: Environmental > Aquatic > Marine > Intertidal zone...
AACATCAGACTATGCAATAACAGCTTAACATATAACGAAATATTTACGAAAATGAACGTTCATAGATACCGTCCCTATCCCGCTGTCGAGCTTCCGGACAGAAGCTGGCCAGACAAGATTATTACCAAAGCACCTATCTGGTGTTCTGTTGATCTCAGGGATGGAAATCAGGCGCTTATCGAACCTATGGATTCAGTGCGCAAAATGCGCATGTTCAAAGCGCTTGTTGCAATGGGATTCAAGGAAATTGAGGTTGGCTTTCCCTCTGCGTCCGATACAGATTTTAATTTCCTGCGCGAACTTATCGAAGCAGGCCATATTCCTGATGATGTCACCATTCAGGTGCTGACACAGGCGCGCGAACATCTGATTGACAGAACCATTGAAAGTCTGCGCGGTGCAAACAGGGCTATTCTGCATCTGTATAATTCTACCTCGACCCTGCAACGCCGTGTGGTGTTCAAAACAGATAAGGCAGGGGTAAAAGAAATCGCTGTTGATGGCGCAAAAATGGTGGCTGACAAGATAGGCCAGATCAATTCATCAACACAGTTGCAATTGCAATATTCGCCTGAAAGCTTTACTGGCACAGAGCTAGATTATGCTCTTGATGTGTGCGAGTCCGTGATGGAAGTCTGGCAACCAACACCAAAGAATAAAACCATCATTAATCTGCCTGCCACTGTAGAAATGTCTACACCCAATATCTATGCAGACCAGATAGAATGGATGCATCGTCAATTCTTACGCCGTGATGCAATGGTGCTGTCTTTGCATTCGCATAATGATAGGGGCTGTGCGGTTGCCGCCACAGAACTTGGATTGATGGCAGGTGCAGACAGGGTTGAAGGCACGCTATTTGGCAATGGCGAGCGCACCGGCAATGTTGATCTGGTGACGCTGGCATTAAATCTGTTCACACAAGGGGTAGCGCCGGAACTGGATATCTCTGATATTCACGGGCTGGTCGAAATAGCTGAATTCTGTAACCAGCTTCCGGTGCATGAACGCCACCCCTATGCCGGACAGCTTGTGCATACGGCCTTTTCCGGCTCTCATCAGGACGCCATCAGAAAAGGTATGGAAGCACAGGCAGAAGCAGATGATGATATCTGGGAAGTGCCGTATCTGCCGATTGATCCGGCTGATATTGGCTGTACCTATGAGGCGATTATCAGGGTAAATTCGCAATCAGGCAAAGCAGGGTCAGCATGGCTGCTTGAGACTGAACATCATGTCCGCCTGCCACGCGGCATGGAAGTTGAATTTAGCCAGCTTGTCCAGAAAACCGCCGATAGCTCGGGCCGCGAGATGACAGCAGATACCATCTGGCGCATTTTTGACGAAAGCTATCTTCAGGCGCAAAGCCCATTCAAGCTGATCAGTTTTGAAACCCACCCATCACAAAAAGAAGCTGGCAAAGAAGCTATTCAGGCGACCTTGTCCTATCAGGGTGTTGAACAGACTATCTCGGAAATAGGTAATGGCCCGATTTCAGCCTTTGTCGATGCGATCAGAAATCACTATGATGTCAGCTTTACGCTGGCTGATTTTGGCCAGAATACCCGCAGTTCAACCTCAAAAGCAGAAGCCGCTGCCTATGTTGAGCTGAAGGATGATACAGGTAAATCATTTTATGGTGCCGGTATCGATACCTCAATCACACTTGCCCCCATCAAGGCAATCATTTCTGCTGTGAACAGGCTGGTAGTGATAAAATCTGAATAGGCTGGCAGATATCTTGCCTGCCAGCAATTCAGGAAACAGGCTTACGCGCCTCTGATTTTGCCACCATTATTTTTATCAACAGTCGAAATAATACTATCTGAGATAGCCTTTAGCTCTTCATCTGTAAAGCTGGCCGTTTTTGGCTGTAATGTGGCGGTAAGGGCAACTGATTTCTTGCCAGCCTCAATATTGCTGCCTTGATAGATATCAAACACCTGAACATCGGTGACAACATCGCGCGCGGCTTTGCGCACAGACTGCACCAGTGCTTGCGCCTCTACCTGCTCATCGACAATGAAGGCAAAATCACGGCTTACTGGCTGTAATGCAGACAAGTTAAGCAACGGCTTCATCGGGCCTTTATGGCGTGGCAATGCGATATTATCGAGCCAGAATTCAAACGCTACAATCGGTGATTTCAAATCATAATGTTGCAAGATAGCCGGATGCACTTCGCCAAAATATCCCATATCCATCTTGCCAAGCTTCAGCCTGCCAGACCTGCCCGGATGCATCCAGTCAGGGGCATCTCGGCTAGTGGTAACATTATCAACTGATACACCAATAAGCGCGAGGGCAGCCAGAATATCTGCCTTGCTGTCAAACACAGATACAGGCTCTGCCTTATGACGCCAGTCTGCTGTCCTGATATTGCCTTGTCTTACCGCAGATACTGATATACGCTGACCAGTTTCATCAGGCGACAGAAATACAGGGCCAATTTCAAACAGGCTGATATTATCAACGCCGCGATTATTATTGCGTGCAATCGCCTGAAGCAGATTAGGCAGAATCGATGGCCGCATCATATCCAGATCAGTGCTAATTGGATTGGCCAGACGCAAACTGTCATCACCGCCACCAAACAGGCGGGCATCATCTGATTTCAGAAAAGAAAAAGTCACCGCTTCGGTAATACCGCGAGAGGTAAGCAGACGCCGCAATAGGGGCGCACGTTTCTGTTCGGCAGAATAGGCAGGACGTGCAATTACCGAATTGCGTGGCAAGGCGGTCATATTCAGCTTATCAAATCCATAAATTCTGATGATCTCTTCTACCAGATCGGCACTGCCATCAATATCATTACGCCATGATGGCACGCTGACATTCCAGCTATCATTATCGGTATCATCCACGCTGAAGCCAAGCTGTTCAAGAATCTGTTTCTGCTTAGCCGGAGGCACATCCACCCCTGTAAGCTGGCAGGTACGTGCCAAAGAAAAGGCAATTTTTTTCGGGGTGTAACTTTTGCTTCCTGCAAGTGTAAGTTCGGAAAAACTGCCGCCGCAAATTTGCTGGATAAAGCGCGCAATATAGCCTGCCATCTGTTCAGGCCCGCATTGATCAAGACCACGTTCAAACCGGTAACGTGCATCTGAATGCAAATTTAGCTTCCGGCCTGTTGTGGCTACGCTCACAGGGTCAAACACAGCAATTTCAAGAAACATATTAGTGGTATCGTCACTTACGCCAGTGCGCTCACCCCCCATCACCCCTGCAATATCATCAGGGCCATCCTCATCGCCTATCACCAGCATACCCATTTCGGTAGTATAGGTTTTTTCATTTAGTGCCAGAATTTCCTGCCCTGAAGAAGCGGCAGTGATGATAAGCTTGTCGCCTGCGATTTTGTCGCCATCATAGGCATGAAGCGGTCTGCCAAGATCAAACATGATATAGTTTGTAATATCTACCAGTGCCGAGATAGGGCGCTGACCAATCGCTGTCAGCCTGTCTGCCAGCCATGCTGGTGAAGCGCCATTTGAGACGCCGGAAAACATTCTGCCAGATACGGCCGGTACAAGCGCCGTTGCGCTATCATCAATATGCCATTTAACAGGGCTAGCACCTTCGCCTGCCGCATCGCTGAAATCAAGCGGTTTCAGACTGCCCATACCAGCGGCGGCCAGATCACGTGCCACCCCTCTTACTCCAAGACAGTCACCACGATTAGGCGTAATGGCAATCTCAATGACAGGGTCTATCTGGCTCAATTGCGCCTGTTCTGCATAATCAGCAAAGCTTAGACCTGTCTGTGCGTCTGCAGAAAGCTCGATAATGCCCCCTGCTTCTTCACTAATGCCAAGTTCGGCTGGTGAACACAGCATGCCTTGCGAAGTCTCGCCTCTGATTTTGCCTGCCTTGATGGTGATATCTGCTCCAGGCACGTAGGTACCAACAGGTGCCAGAACAGTTTTCAGCCCTGCGCGCGCATTAGGCGCACCGCAAACAATAGACAATGTCTCACCACCTGCATTGACAGTACATACCCGAAGCCTGTCTGCATTAGGATGCTGTTCTGCTGTGATAATTTCTGCTACACGGAAGGCTGAAAAACTTTCGCGGGGATTGACCAGCGATTCAACTTCAAGCCCCAGCATCGGCAGCATATCAACAATCTGCTCAAGAGTTGCATCGGTATCAAGATGGTCTAAAAGCCAGGATAATGTGAATTTCATAGCCCTATTCGCCTCCTAAACCTGTATGAAGTGCCGCCATATCGGCACTGACAAATCCATAATGGCGAAGCCAGCGCATATCTGAATCATAAAAGGTGCGTAAATCCGGAATACCATATTTCAGCATTGCCAGCCGCTCAACCCCCATCCCGAAGGCAAAGCCCTGAACCTGCTCTGGGTCATATCCGCAATTTTCAAGCACACGCGGATTAACCATGCCAGAGCCTAGAATTTCTAGCCAGTCATCGCCTGCGCCAATTTTTAGCCCACCATCTGAACGGCTACAGCCAATATCTACCTCAGCAGATGGTTCGGTGAATGGAAAAAAGCTAGGCCTGAAGCGCACCGGTAAATCATCTACCCCGAAAAATGCACGACAAAAATCAATCAGACAGCCTTTCAGATGCCCCATATGAATATTCTCGCCGATCACCAGCCCTTCACATTGATGGAACATGGGCGAATGGGTAGCATCATGGTCAGACCGATAGGTACGGCCCGGCACAATCAGCCTGATTGGCGGTTTCATCTTCTGCATGGTGCGCACCTGAACAGGCGAAGTATGGGTACGCAATACAGGGCGTTGTCCTGCTGTATCAGGCATGAGATAAAATGTATCATGTTCCTGTCGGGCGGGATGTTCTGGCGGGATGTTCAGCGCGGTGAAATTATAATAATCTGTTTCAATATCAGGGCCTTCGGCAATTACAAATCCCATATCGCTAAAAATGGCGGTAATTTCTTCAATTGTTCTGCTAAGCGGGTGCGCAAAACCCTGTTGTGGCTCACCGGCTGGCAGTGAAACATCTATCTGCTCTTCGGCAAGTTTTCTATTCATGGCCTCTGCACTAAGCATACTAGCGCGTCTGGCAATGGCGTCTGCTATCTCATCTTTCAGGATATTCAGCGCCTGCCCTGCCTGTTTGCGCTCTTCTGGGGGCAACTGGCCTAGCATTTTAAGCTGTTCTGAAATGCGGCCTTTTTTGCCAAGCGCATCCAGCCTGATAGCCTCTAAGGCGTCATTATCTGGGGCTGCCTGAATGGCCGCCTCAAAATCTGATTTTAATGTATCAAGATCACTCATCATAAATACTCATCGCTAGCACAAACACATTGAAAAATGCACGATACCAAAAAAAACGGCGCCACCTTAACCTGAAGTCAAGGCGCCGCCATCATGGAATAAATTGGAACCAGTATTAACTGGCAGCCTTTGAAGCAGCGCGTGACTTCTCAACAAACGCTGCAAATGCCTGTGGCTCATGTACAGCTATATCAGCCAGCATTTTTCTATCTACTTCAATGCCAGCATTAGCAAGACCACCCATAAAGGTTGAATAGGTCATGCCATGTAGGCGGGCAGCCGCATTAATACGCTGAATCCACAATGCTCTAAATTCGCGCTTACGTACACGCCGGTCGCGATAGGCATATTGGCGCGCTTTATCAACGGCCTGCTTTGCTGCTTTGAAGGTGTTTTTACGGCGGCCATAATAGCCTTTTGCCGCATTCATTACTTTTTTATGACGGGCGTGTGATGTAACGCCTCTGCTCACTCTTGCCATCTTTTACTCTCCATCCAGAATCATTATCTCGCGATTTTCCCCAATGCCTTAGGCATATGGCAGAAAACGCTTTACGATGCGTGCATCAGCGTCGCTCAGGATCATAGTGCCCCGTGCTTTACGCTTCATCTTCTGGGTACGACGACGCAAGTTATGTTGCAGAAAGGCCGCAGAACCGCGTACCTTGCCATTTGCGGTGACGCGGAAGCGTTTTTTCGCTCCGCTTTTTGTTTTCATTTTGGGCATTTCAAACCTCTTTGTTTTGGGTGTGTCTGATGATCCTAAGATTTAGGCAGAACAGACATATCAACCGGCCAGGCAGCCCTTTTATCGGCCCGGACGCGGCGCATTTAGTCACAGCGTTATAATCAACTTGGCTCAGAAAATCAAACCGAATCTTAGAAAGATAGCCAGATATCTGCAATATAGGCTATTTAGGGGCAATCACCATCACCATCTGGCGGCCTTCCATCTTAGGTTCAGCCTCAATTTTTGCTGTTTCTTCAATGTCTTCGCGGACCCGCGCCAGAAGCTGGCTACCTAGATCAACATGCGCCATCTCTCTGCCTCTGAAACGCAGGGTGATCTTTACTTTATCGCCTGCAGACAGGAATTTCTGTACAGCCCGCATCTTCACATCATAGTCATGGCTGTCAATATTTGGCCTAAGCTTTATCTCTTTAACTTCAATGACTTTTTGTTTTTTGCGCGCTTCGGATGCACGTTTCTGCATTTGATATTTGAATTTACCATAATCCAGAATTTTACAGACAGGAGGTTCAGCATTTGGCTGAATTTCAACCAGATCAAGACCAAAGGATTCTGCTTTTCTTAACGCTTCTTCAATCGTTAGGATGCCTAGCTGTTCTCCTTCAGGATCAATACACCGGATTTTTGCTGAATCAATTTCAGCATTTATACGCGGGCCTTCATTTTGAGGCCGCTCTTGACGTGGACGTGCTATGAAACTCTCCTATCTTTGGTTCATAGATATATTATATAGCCAACTTAGCAACCGAATGGCTATAGAATTTTGGTATAGTATGACGTTCTTTTTGCAGATCATTTGAGGGTTTTGCAAGTTTTTTATCATATGGCAATGCTAGAATAAGCTGGCATTTTAGCTGGTGCGCATATCTGGCGGCACAGCCTGTTCCGAGATCAGTGCAACCGCATCATCCACAGATAGCGCATCTTGAGAGTTTGACCCTAATTGGCGTAATGCGACTGTGCCAGATTCTGCCTCACGTGCGCCAACTGCCAGAATAAATGGTACTTTAGCTGTAGAATGCTCTCTGATTTTATAGCCGATTTTCTCATTACGGGTATCAATCTCAACTCTTATGCCTGCCTGCAATGCCTGTTCATACACAGTTTGCGCATAGGCATTCGCAGCTTCTGTAATTGGTGCGATCACCGCCTGAACAGGTGACAGCCAAACAGGCATGCGGCCTGAATATTGTTCAATCAGAATGCCAATCCAGCGTTCCAGCGAGCCCAAAATCGCACGATGCAGCATCACAGGGCGACGACGCGAACCATCTTCGGCAACATATTCAGCATCCAGACGGTCAGGCAGCACAAAATCAACCTGTAACGTGCCACATTGCCAGTCTCTGCCAATCGCATCTCGCAACACAAATTCCAGTTTTGGCCCATAAAAAGCGCCCTCGCCCGGATTAAGTTCTGTTTCCAGACCGGCGGCTTTGGTCGCCTCAGTCAAGGCTTTTTCTGCCTTGTCCCATGTTGCATCATCCCCTGCCCTTACCTCTGGCCGGTCAGAGAATTTCACCCTGATATCTGTGAAGCCGAAATCTGCATAAATATCCTGAAGCAGATTACAAAAAACAACAGATTCAGCATTAATCTGATCTTCTGTGCAGAAAATATGCGCATCATCTTGGGTAAAGGCACGCACCCGCATAATACCATGAAGCGCACCTGAGGGCTCATTGCGATGACAAGAACCAAATTCAGCCATCCGTAATGGCAAATCGCGATAGGATTTTATCCCCTGACGATAAATCTGGACATGGCCCGGACAATTCATTGGCTTTAACGCTAATGTTCTATCTTCATTGGTTTCAGCTGTGAACATATTTTCACCGAACTTGTCCCAATGACCAGACGCTTCCCACAGGCTTCTATCAACCAGCTGGGGTGTTTTTACTTCGCCATAATCAGATGCTTCAAGACGGCGGCGCATATAATTTTCAATTTCGCGATATAGCACCCAGCCTTTTGGATGCCAGAATACAGAGCCTGCCGCCTCTTCTTGCAGATGGAAGAAATCAAGCTGTCTGCCAAGCTTGCGATGGTCTCGCTTTTCTGCTTCTTCTAGCATCATCAGATAGGCTTGCAGGTCTTTTTCGGTTAGCCAGGCGGTCCCATAAATCCGTTGCAGCATTGGTTTGTTTGAATCGCCGCGCCAATAAGCGCCCGCGACCTTCATTAGCTTGAACGCGTGACCAGCTCTGGCTGTCGAGACCAGATGCGGGCCACGACATAAATCAATAAATTCACCTTGCCTATAATAGCTTACCTGCTCGTCAGCAGGAATTGATTCTACCAGCTCAATCTTGAAGGGTTCATTTTTTTTCTGATAGAAGGCTAGCGCTTCATCTCTGCTCCAGACACCACGCACAATTTCTTCATCTCTGTCCACAATCTCATGCATGCGTGCTTCGATTGCTTCCAGATCATCTGTGCTGAACGGCGTTTGGCGATGAAAATCATAATAAAAACCATTTTCAATCGCAGGGCCGATGGTAACTTGCGTATCCGGATATAGCTCAAGCACCGCTTCTGCCATAATATGCGCACAGTCATGACGCACAAGTTCAAGCGCCTGTTCTGTGTTTTTTGCAGTGATTAATGACACTGTACAATCATGGTCAATCTGCCTGTTTAAATCCCACATGGCGCCGTCAACGGTTGCCGCCATAGCAGCTTTGGCAAGACCTGGACCAATATCAGCCGCTATCTCTGCCGGACTAACCGCCGCTTCAAACTGTCTATCTGAACCATCAGGCAATGTAATTACAGGCATTACAATCAATCCTTCTTTGCGTTTTAGGCGCACTTGCTATTATTTTGCATCAAGCAGTTTTTTATATATTGCGATTGTTTTATCACACATCTGCTGTTTTGAAAAATGCTGCTCGACCTGCTCGCGTGCCTCTTTTGCCAATTTTTTCCGCTTGCTAGCAGAAAGTGATAATGCGTTATTCAAAGCCTGTGCCAATTCATCGGTCTTGCATGGAGAGGCTAGCCAGCCTGTTTTATCTGGCAGAATAGATTCAATCGAACCACCATGACTAAATGCCACCACTGGCCGCCCCATCGCCTGTGCTTCAAGGGCAATCCGGCCAAATGGTTCTGGGTCAGTTGATGGCATCGCCACCACATCAGCCAGCATCAGTGCTGCTGGCATATCAATTGAAGCTTCTGCTATCCGCAACCGGCCACCCAGCCCTGTTCTGATTGCGCGCGCCCGCAAATTTTCGATGAATTTCATATCGCCACTGCCTGCCCCAACCAGCACCAAAGACACGCTTTTATCTTCTAGACTGGCAACAGCATCTATTAATACATCATATCCCTTCCATGCAGTTGGTCGACCGGCCAGCATGACAATCTTCCCATCTTCGGGCATGCCAATACGGGCAGCTTCTGCAATGATCCGTCTTTGGTTCACACTGGCCGGATCAAACAGGGTCAAATCCACCCCCCGATGAATAACAGTGATGTTATCTTCAGCAATATCTTTATGATAATATTTCAGCAGATTATCACGAACATAATGTGATATCGCAATGACGCGGTCAGCCTGCAATATTTTGCGATTATAAAAATATTTGAATATGCTGGAGGGGATAAATTTGGAATGGATGGTAGATACAGTTGAGATGCCAAGCCGTTTTGCTTCACCTAGCCCTACCCATGCAGGCACGCGCGATCTTACATGTACAATATCAGCGCCCTCTTGTTGCAGAATACGTCTTATCTTGCGCCTGATAAATGGCCATTTAAGCGGGTTTTTCGAATGAACCGGCAGCTCATAGCTAATCGCACCAATGCGTTTTAGCTGGCCAGTTAATTTGCCACCATTGCTGATTACCACCGACTTCCAGCCACATGCCTGAATAGCTTCAGCCATTTCGATGGTGCCACGCTCAACGCCGCCTTGTTCTAGTCTTGGCAGAATCTGCACAATGACAGGCTGTGTAATGGAAGAGATAACAGACATAGAACCCTTTTATTTTTACTGGGCATGAACGCTGACAGGTCTGGGACTTGTAACCAGCTAGCGAATTCAAAATTACAGAGTTACTGATAGAATGAAAAGCAGTTTGTGACAATAGATGTTATCGCTATAATGGAGATGTTATCGCGATAATGGCCAAAAATAGCCTGATAAATGCAGATGAGGATAGCATGCCAGAATTTTTCATTTTGCCAGATGGAAGCAAACGCGCCTATATGCGCCAGCTTGCAAGCAACCAGCAGGCTGAAAAACCAGCTATCATATTTCTGGCAGGTCATGGCTCTGATATGCTTGGCACAAAGGCAGAATTGCTGGCAGATTATGCCCAGAAACATGGTCTTGGCTA
>Ga0181571_10004567_pt1 | contig 10362 bp, 6 predicted proteins | sample 101ome_17_FD_132440 | JGI IMG/M metagenome (GOLD analysis project Ga0181571, IMG submission 132440) | Coastal salt marsh microbial communities from the Groves Creek Marsh, Skidaway Island, Georgia - 101407AT metaG (megahit assembly) | ecosystem: Environmental > Aquatic > Marine > Intertidal zone...
AGAAACTCGGCGGTTATGACGACAAGGCACGCGCACATGACGATCGCGATTGGAACGTCGGCTTCGTCCGGCGCCGAGACGCACGCGGCGACGTCGGCGAGGAAGAGCGCGAGGAGTATGGCGAGGAAGAGGAGGCGCTGCGAGGGGGCGGCGTCGATGACGGCGATGACGTCGCGGCGAACGCGGTCGGTGACGCACCACCACCGCGGAAACGCGCGCGCGGATCCCCGGCGGGATCGGCTCGGGGAATGCGCGATGGATCTGCCGCCGACGCTCGACGCGCCGAGCGATCGCTGCGAGAGGAGCCTGGGGCGCGGGGACGCGGAGCCGAGCGCGGGGTACTTGCCCGGGGTGAGACTTTTCCCCGCGGATTGCAGCAGGCGCATTTGGGTCCCGATGCCGACCTGCCTGGGCGGCGTCCTGGGCTCGCCCGCGGGCTGCGGGTCCACCCTGACGGTCACGAGCGTTTCCTCGGCATCGGCATCGTCGCGTCGCATGGCGCGGGATGCGAACGCGCGCGGGCGCGCGCGGGCGGCGGTCCGGGGGACCCGACGTGGACCCGATGCGCGATACGACCGGACGGTTCCTCGGGCGCGGTGCGCTTCGCGTGTGGCGCGCGTCGGGGTCGGCCGGGAGCCCAACCAAAAGCGTCCGAGAAGACAAAACGACGCTTTTCATCGGAAAATGAGAGGCGGTCACACCCGACGGCGAAGGGTCTACGGGTGTTTTGGCAGAATCTCGAGAGCCACCTTCTGCACGCCGGGGTACTCCTCCCCGGTCCACACCACCTCCAAGCTGTCGTCCCGCCGACGCCGCATCACCTGCCACGGCCCGGGGTAGCACCTGAACAGCACCGCCGGGTTGCTCCCCTTGAAGTTGTGGATGAAGTAAATCTGCTCAAACACCTTGACGAACTCGCGCAGCGGCGCCATCTCGCCGGCGTTCCAGAACGGCGGGTAGTAGTTGGTCCTGGTCCGTTCCAGCTCGCCGTTGCACACGACGATCGGCCTCGCCCCCGCTCCGCGCCCCAACTCGCCCTCGTACAGCTCACGCGTGCACGTGAGCTCGCTGACGTTGGACACCGGGTACGCGACGACGAACGCCGTCTCGGTCTCCTTAGCCTTCTTCGCCGTGCTCACCCGTTTGTTCAGCACCTTGTCCAGGCCGGACACGGACAGGAACGAGGGGGACTCGAGAAAGTCCACCGGGCCCGGCCAGTTGTTCGGAGCGAACCACGCGCGCGTCTCGGAGTTTGAGGGAGCTCGGACCCCGTCCGGCGACGCGTTTGTGCCGGTTCTCGCGAGCTTAGCCTCGATTGGATCGGGGAAGAACACGCGCGTGGTCTTCGCCGTCTTGTTGCGCTCGAACTGCGCGCATATCCCGCGGAGGTGCTGCACGGTCAGGTTAGACTCCATGTTTCCCTCCACGTCCCCCGGCGCGGTCTCCAAGCCGCCGGGCGGGAACTGGATCTCCATGAGCCCCAGGCCGTCGTCGAGGCCAGCTTGCAGCGCCTTCTGGCACTGGCTCACCATCTGCGCGTAGTCCTTCGGGAACGGCGTGAGCGCGCCCGCCTTGGAGGATGACTTGGACGACGCGCCCTCGTCGGCTCCGCGCTTCGCCGGCTGGCCCAGGCCCTTCCAGAACCTCGCCACCTGCGCGTCCCCCCTGCGCGACGCCGATGGCCGAGCGACGACACATCGACTGGCGGTGTCGCCGGGTGGCGCGGACGACGGAGATCCGCGCGCGCGCGAAGGATCCGGACCGCGGCGGGCGGGCGCGACGTGTCGCGCCACGGACGATGCCGATGCGACGAGGGCGGACATCTGCGCCGTGGTTCGGTGCGGGAGGTGGCTCCGCGCTTCCGTGTGGGAGAGTCCTATTGGCTGGACAGCTGGCAGGGCAGATATCCTCAGGAGCAGAAAAATTTGCAACCGACCCCGACACTTGTCTAATGACTCAAAAAAGTCTACGTATAAAGTCGGCCGGACACCCTCGCCGGCGGTTACCTTCGAAGGTACCAATCGATCCGGACCTCCGCGCGGGCCACTCATCGACGCGCCCGCGCGACGTGACCAAAGCCCGCATCGAGCGACATCCAACGCTCGCCTCGTACGAAGCGAACCCAGCCTCGAACGTGCGTCCACTCACCCGCCCGGCGCTCGGCACGTGCTCCCGCGATCCCGCCTCGGCCGTTCCGAGCCGTCCAGCCCCCGCGGCCCCGTTCCGACGGACCCCTGACCGACGTCGTTCCCACCTCTTCCCGCAGGTTATCCGCCTTAAACGAGACACTGAACGTTCGAAATGAACTCCGATAACGTCCCCCTGCTCGGTACGCGCCCGCCCATCGCTCCGCGACCCCGCACGCTCCGCGTCACCCCGCGCCTGAAACACCCCTCGAGAAAATCTCCCCCGTCGAATCTCGCCCCGCCGACGCCGCCTCACTGACGATCTTCCCGCGCCTTCCCACGATCTTTCCCGCACACGCAGGCGGCGCGCCCATCGACTCCGGCCGTAAGTTCACGACTCACATCGTGTCCATCGCCCTCGGCGTCCTCCTCTTCTTCTCCGCCCTGCTCAACGTGGCGCAGTACCAGCACGGCCAATCGCCGATGGCGCGCGCCGCGCTTGGCGACGGCCGCTACGCCATGCACGCCGTCTTCACCCTCGAGAAACCCACCAAGCACGGCAAGTGCGCCGAGGAGCTGGTGCACATGTGCGTCGACTCGCGCTCCGCCACGCTCGCGGCCCCCAGCAGCCTGGGCGCCGCCGCCGGCGTCAGGGATTGGGAAGTTCGCGGTAACCGAGCGCACCTCGGGTGGACCGCGCCGGGCGTCATGCACGGCGTGCTCTCGCTCGTGCATCCCACGCACGGGAAGTGCGCCGAGGAACAGGGGCTGGTGCGCATGTGCGTGGACAAGAGGTCCGCGGCGCTCGCCTCGACGAATTGAGCGGAATCGAGCGCCGCTCGTTGTACAGTCCGTCATCCGTTCGCGTGTAATAAAGTCGACCTTATTTATCATATCCGTCACGCCAACAAACCCCAAATGATCGAGTTTCCCAAACATATTCGCCAGTACAGATGCGGCGCAATCGGAACCCAATTGGTATTTCGTCCGCGAAACCTGACCGTTTGCCACCCGGGAATCGATTTCGGAGAGCGGACATCGCGATCAAGCCATCAGCACTGCCGTTTGTCCCTTCCCTGTCCCTCGTCCGACCCGACCCGACCCGGTTGATCACAGTGTCAGGGCTGCGGAGCAGCGCCTGGAGTGATCGGTAGCGAGGAGTAACCGAAACTCGCGATGGTACGATACGCGCGACGCCCTCGCCGCGCGCCCGTCTCGCCTCGCGCGATCCCGCGCGTCCGTTTTCCGGGTCCAATCCGCCAGGGCCGCGGAAAAAGGAAAACTGAAACAGAGCGAGAGCTGACATCGACCCCGACCCGTTCCCCCTCTTGCGCAGGTTGTCCTCGCGGCTTCCGTGGTGACCAAGGGCGGCAAAGGTGAGTTCATCGACCCGAGACGTCGCCTACGCACGCGAACCCTGGTTCAGTCGCTCGCGTCGCGGTGTCATCGCGCGCGGACGGCATCGATCCGGCGAAGATTTTTCCGGCCATTTACCCTATTTTCGCACACGCACTGACCGCGTCGCCTCCTCCCCGCCCATCCGTCCGCAGCCCTGGTGTCGCGCCAGTACGTCCCGATGACGCGCATTCGCATCGAGGGGCTGCTCGCCGCGTTCCCCAAGCTCGTCAGCACGGGCACCCAGCACACGTACGTCGAGACCGAGAACGTCCGGTACGTGTACACCCCCATGGAGCAGGGACAGCTGTACCTCCTCCTCGTCACCAACAAGGCGTCCAACATCCTCGAGGACCTCGACATCCTGCGACTCCTCGGCAAGGTCCTCCCCGAGTACACGCAGCAGCAAACCGACGAGGAGGGCATCAGCCGCGCCGCCTTCGATCTCATCTTCGCCTTCGACGAGGTCATCGCGCTCGGCCACAAGGAGAACGTCACCATGTCGCAGGTGCGAACCTTCACCGAGATGGAGTCGCACGAGGAGAAGCTCCACAAGATGATCATACAGTCCAAGATCAACGACACCAAGGACGTGATGAAGCGCAAAGCGTTGGAGATTGACAAATCCAAGATCGACAAGGGCGCCGGAGGATCCCGGTACGGGCGCATGGACGGCATGGGCGGCGTCGGCGTCTCCGGCATGGGCGGCGGCGGCATGGGCGGCGGCGGCATGGGCGGCGGCGGTTCCGGCTACGACGACGACCGCTACGGCATGGGCGGCAGGTCCGGCGGGTACGAGGATGAGCTCGGCAACAGAGTCGGCGGGTTCGGCGGCGCCGGCATGTCCCGCCCCAAGGCGGAGGAGGCGATCAAATCGCAGGCTGGTCCCACGCGAGGGCTCAAGCTCGGTGGCGCGAAGGGCGGAACCAACACCAACAAGTTCCTGGCGTCGCTCGCCGCGGAGGGCGAGGACGTCGCGATGTCCATGGAGAGCTTAGCCATAAACCCCAAACCAGGCGGCGGCGTGCCCGCGGTGGCCCAGGACGGCGTCTCTCTCAAGATTGAGGAGAAGCTCAACGTCACCCTCAAGAAGGATGGCGGGATCGAGGGGATGGAGGTGCAGGGGACGATGATGCTCGAGATTCGCGGCGGCGAGGAGGACGCCTTCATCCGCGTCGGCGTCGCGACCGGCGCCAACGAGGGGTTCCAGTTCAAGACCCACCCCAACATCGACAAGCAGCTGCACGCCGAGCAGGGCATCCTCGGCCTCAAGGATCCCAACCGCCCCTTCCCGATGGGCTCACCGCTCGGCGTACTCAAGTGGCGGTACCAGACCCGCGACGAGAGGGCGGTGCCCCTCGCGATCAACTGCTGGCCGTCCGTCTCCGGCGGGGAATCGTTCGTCTCCATCGAGTACGAGGCGTCCGACCGCATGGACCTTCACAACGTCGTCATCTCCATCCCGCTCCCGCCCCTGCGCGATCCACCCCAGGTGAACCAGGTGGACGGGGACTTCAACTACGACGGACGCCGCAACACGCTTCGATGGGAGATCCAGATGATCGACCGGAGCAACAGGAACGGGAGCATGGAGTTTGTCGTGCCCGCCACGGACGGCGGCAACTTCTTCCCGATCAGCGTCGACTTCACGTCCAAGCAGACGCTGTGCGACGTGCGCGTGGCCGAGGTCACGAGGACCACGGATGGGTCCAGCGTGAAGCACTTCGGGGAGTCAACCGTCGTGTGCGAATCGTACCAGGTCGTGTGAAAAAATTGAAATGACAATCAACAGAGGGGTTCATCCCATCACACCCGCCGCCTTTTGTTACCCACCCCGCAGTTCCGCTCGATCGCCAGCCGCAGCAACCCGAGCTCGGCGTCGCGGAGCACCCTCGCCGCGTCCACCCCCACCGCTCCGCCCCCCGCGGGGACGGCGTATCGGACCGAACCCCCGTCGTCGATCCCTCTCGGAAACGCACCGCTCTCCTCCCCTTTCCCTTTCCCTTTCCCTACGTACATCGCCGCGCGTCGCTCCAGGATCGTTCGGAGCGACGCCTGCACGTCCGGTGACTCCGTCGTCGGGTCGTCCTCCTCGTCCTCGCCCCTGTGCGCCCTGCCCAACACCGCCAACAGCGCCTCCTCGATCGTCCCGTCCGGTTCAATCTCAAAGTACTCGTCGTCGGCGACGTCCACGCCGAGCTCAGCCGCCGCGTCGCGAACCTTCGTTCCCCCCACAACGTCCTCGACGAGAGCGACGTCGACGCACACGTTGGTGTACGCGTTGCGAAGCTCGCAGAAGCCGTACTTGTGAAGCAGCGAGGCGTTGTTCTGTTGGCCGAAGGTGTTGAAGAGCTCGTCGCCTTTTTCGGCAGGCGCGCACGCGTGGATGACGAGCGACCCCGTCGGCGGCTCGATGGGACCCTCCTTCTCCTCCTCCTCCTCCTCCTCCTCGTTCTGCTCGTTCTGCTCGTTCTGCTCGTTCTGTTCGTTTTCCTCTTCGGATTCCTCCTCTTCGGATTCCTCCTCTTCGGATTCCCCCTCTTCCTCATCGTCATCATCATCGTCGTCGTCGTCGTCTGCGCCGAGGACGTGGACGTGTTCCCCGTCCGTCTTGTGGTTGAACATGTCCGCCCACGGCACCAAGGCCTCGCCGCACTCCTCGCCTATGAAAAACGCCCTGGACGCGGCCAAGCTCGCCGCCTCCATGTACGCCTCGAGCGTGTGTTTACCCGGCGGGAACGACGCCGGGTGCGTGACGCACAGCCCGTCGACGACGTTCTCGCCAAAGTCCAGACGCATCGACTCGGCGTCTTCGGTGACGTGCCTCAGCAGGTCGGTGCCTCGCAGGTGTTCCAGCTGGGCGGAGGTCCAGAACATGGGCAGCGTGCGCTCGCCGCGCGCGGGAAGCACCGCGAAGTATCCCGCCCACCTGGACCCTTCCCCGAGAGACCTCTCGTGCATGATGGCGATGTTCAGCGCTAAGCCGCCGCCCAGCCTCGCCTCCCTGAGTGTCTCCGCGACGGAGCACGTGCGCGCGCTGAGGCACGCCGCCTTTGGGATCGCCGTGACGACCGGCGTGTCCACCGCCAGGTTCCGCTTGGCGTACACGGCGTAGTGGTACCTGTCGATGCCCATGGTGCCGTCGGCGTGCGTCGTGATGTCCACAGCCTGCGTTCCCGCGTCGGGTTGCGGATGAGAGTTAGTTGCGGGCGCTCGTCAGTTGCGGTCGTTCTCGAGGGACTCGGGGCGCGCGGGTCGGGATCGGTAGAGCGCGATGGTCTAACCTCCTCATCGTAAGTCACGCCCTCGGCGCGACACCACTCGTGGAACCTCCGGAGCGCCGCCTCGCCAGCCTCCGTCATGGTGGCGGTGGGCGCGCTTCACTTTTTGCTTCGCTTTTTTCCCAGCCGTCCGTCTTGGTCCTCGTTCAGGCTGTGCTGTGGTCGGGTCGAACTGGAGGATATCGATCGCGCGGCGGCCACACCTTAGAACGCATTGACCATGCCGCTCATCCTCGATTCGCTCAACCTTATGTTCCTCGGGGCCGTCGCCGTCTTCGCCGGCGGCATCATCAAGGCCAACCCGGACCTGACCAAGCCCCACCCGGACTCGGCGTACGGCAAGTGGCAGGCGAAGAAGCGGGAGAAGGTGAGCCACGAGCAATCGTCTCGCGGGTGCCTCCGCATCGCTCCGCTCGAGCGGGAGCTGACGATGTCGTCCGACGCGCGGCGAGGGACGCGCGATCGATCCCGCCGAGTCCGTGTGCCCGGCTGACGATGCCGCCCGCGCGCGTCTCGCGCCGCGACCCGAGTTCCGTCGCCGAAGCCTGTCGTCCGCCCCTGGCCGTCCACCGCTGACTGGCGTATCCCCCCTATCCATTTCCCCCGCAGGCTGCCATCGCGGCTGCCGAGGCGGACAAGGCGAAGAAGGTGCGCGCTTCATCCTGATATCCGCCGATACCCGCCGTTCACGCGGACGCGTCCCGAAGAGTCGCGGCGCCTCGACCGATCCCCCGCGTGCACCGCGTCGACCGGCTGACCCCCGACCCCGCATCGATTTTCGCAGGGCAAGGGCAAGAAGAAGTAGTGCTAATGGACTTCCAGTTGGGAACGGGGAGTGGGGGAGGCTGGCCGCATTATTAGCACGGGCCCGCGAAGTTGTGATACGCAAACGCGCGTTTAGATCGTCGCCATCGTCGTTCGCCTCAACCCTACGTCGTATTAAAGCCGAAGCGTTTGCGGCTAACCCGCGCCTTCAACACTGCGTCGGAGCCGCGCACATCGTCGCGCCCTGCGACTACTTTGCGCTGCCCCTTCGCAGAACACCCTCGTTGCTTTTCGCGTTTACGCTCCTCGCGCGCACGTGAAAGCCTTCACCACTCACATGGTTAGGTCCATGATCGCGGACACGATGTCTCCGTCGTTCGCCTTGAGCGCGTTGACCGCCTTGCCGCGGGACACACCCGCCTGGGTCATGACGAGCTCGATGTCCTTGGGCTCGACGCCAGTCTCGTCGATCTCACCCTCATCCTCCTCCTCGGCGGCGGCGGCGGAGGGCGCCTCGACGGCGGGCATGTCGGACTTGAAAGCCTCCGCGGCGGCAGCCTGGGACGCGGCGGAGAGGTCCTCGATCTTCGCCTCGCCGAAGATGACGTGAGTGTCGGAGTTGGGGGACTTGAACACGTCGGGCTTGGAGATGACGAAGAGGATGTTCTTGTTCTTCTTGATGGTCACGCGCTGAACGCCGGGGACGGGCTTCATGCCGAGCTTCTGCATGGCCTTGCGGGACTTCTTCTCGCTGCGGCTCTGCTTGGGCTTGCCGTCTGCGGGGAAGGAACGGGATGGGGAAACGCGGGTCAGTCCGCGGCCGCGGGGACGCGAGCGGGATGGGGAAACCCTCCGTGGGAGAGGACCCTAGAACCTGGTGTTTTTTGGTGCGCGCGCGGGTGATTGGTCGACGCGTGCGTTCGCGTCGTGAAAGGGGAACGTTGACTCACCCTCGCCATCCTCATCGTCGGAGACCTCCTCCTCGGACTCGACGTCGTCCTCAACGTCCTGCGAAACGCGCGAAAAGGGGAAGCGGGGTCAGCTCGGTGCACCTCGTCCAGGCCCCCGTGTGGACTGGCGTAAAAACCCTAAAGAGCAAAAAATGGCCGCTCGCGCTCCGGAAACGGCGACGCAGTGGGACTCGATGCGCGCGTCGGCGCTCACCTCGACGGTGGGCTCGTGCTCCTTGGTGTCAGCCATGTTGAAAGAGGTTGGAAGTTCTAAGGGTCGTCCTGCGACGCGCTCCAGAAAGGGCGAGAAGGCTGGGATCCGCGAGCTGAAGAGGTTGGCAAGAAGGCGTTTGCGAGCACATTGGACTTTTCGCAGCTGCACATGCAAACAGTTAAGATGAAACCGAAATTATTATAGGTAATTAACCGTGAATTTCCAACCATGTTCGCTATGACTTGTCTGGCATTTTCCGGCAATTAGATTGCCGGCCCGTCTTCCACCTTGTCCACGAGCACTCTGAACCCCGCCGGCGTGGTGTACTGCCGCTGCAGCGCGCTCCTCTCCCAGTCCTCCAAGCTGACGTGCGTGCCGTGCGCCGCGTGGTCCGTCAGCGTCTCGAGCTCCTCGTCGTCGTAATCCGCCGCCACCGGGTACTCCGGGTCCTCCTCCAGGTTGACCTCGACCAGGTCGCCAGCCTTGCGCAGCAGCGCGGCGCAGTCGGGGGAGAGGTGTCGAAGGGTCACCACCTTGCCGCAGTTTCGAAACTTATCCGCGACGTCGTCGATCGCGACCAAGGCGCTACTGTCCCACACCTTCGACGAGGCGAAGTCGAGAACCACGCGATCGTTGCCCTCCATCCTCGGGTCGAGCTGCTCGAGGAAGGAGCCCACCGATCCGAAGAAGAGCGGGCCCGATATCTCGTACACCGTCCTGTGCTCGATCGAGTCCGTCTTGATCGGGACGGAGGTCCTCCTCGCCTCGATTCGCTGCGAGCTCTTGTACGCGTACCCAAGGGCGCTCAACACCACCCCCGCGAACACCGCCACGGCGAGGTTGGTGACGACGGTGACCCCGGTGACCAACACCAACACCGTGGCGTCCGTCTTTGGTATCTTTCGGATCCGCGCGAACGAGGTCCAATCGAAGATGTCCAGGACCAAACAGAGCATCGTACCGGCGAGCGCGGCGATCGGCACGCGCTCGATGAACCCCGCGCCGAACGTTACGTACGACGCGATGGCCATCGCGCACGTCAAACCGGAGACCCGAGTGCGACCCCCGGCCTGAACGTTGATCATCGACTGGCCGATCATCGCGCACCCGCCCATGGCGCCGAAGAATCCGTTCACCAGGTTCGCGGCGCCCTGCGCGATGCACTCCTTGTGGGTGCTGGTGCGACGCTCGGTGACGTCGTCGACGAGCTGCTGGGTCAGGAGCGTCTCGATCAGTCCAACCGCCGCGACGGAGGTGGCGAATGGGAAAATCGTAGCCCACGTCTCGAAGGTGACGGGAACCTTTGGGATGTGAAAGGCCGGAAGGGAGCCCGCGACCGCCGCGACGTCCCCGACGGTCTTTGTCGCGATTCCCGTCACCTGAACGAGGGTCCCGACGGACGCGATGGCCAGCAACGGCGCGGGTATCTGCTTGGGGACGAAGGACAGGTTGGGTATGAGCTTGATGAGCGCCATCGTCAAAGCCGTGAGCGCGACTTGCGTGTACAGCGCCGCGTCGGCGAGACCCGCGAAGGAGTTGATCTGCGCGGAGCCGATGACGATGGCGAGGCCGTTGACGAACCCGATCATGCACGGCTGCGGCACGAGTCGGATGAACTTTCCCAGGCGCAG
>Ga0181571_10004568_pt1 | contig 10360 bp, 4 predicted proteins | sample 101ome_17_FD_132440 | JGI IMG/M metagenome (GOLD analysis project Ga0181571, IMG submission 132440) | Coastal salt marsh microbial communities from the Groves Creek Marsh, Skidaway Island, Georgia - 101407AT metaG (megahit assembly) | ecosystem: Environmental > Aquatic > Marine > Intertidal zone...
GATGTTGTAAACTATGCATCTGTAGAGAAGCAAAAGAAGAGAATAAATAATGTCACAGGAATCCGTATCTGTAAATCAGATTGTAAACGACTTTATACTCACCCTAGCGTCAGATGATTATGCATCTAATGTTAGCGATACAACACTGAGAAACTTTGCGTTACGTGGCATTAGAGAGATGGGCTTTGATATGATGCGCCGCATCAAGACTGCACAGCTATCTGTTGATGAGACACTGGGTACGGTATCATTACCTACAGACTTTGTGGCGCTAACCAAGCTTGCAGTGCTTGGTAGCGATGGATTACTCTACAGCTTTGTAGAAAACCCTAACCTCAACTTGCTTAAGAGCCAACCTGCTGAGACGATCCCAGATTATATGGCGGGCTTTGAGTCGTACGTATACCGTAACTACTTGAACCAAACATCTAGCGGTAGACTCTACGGGCTAGGTGGTGGCCAGGGTGCGGGTGAGTACCGAGTAAACTTTGAGCAGAACCGCATTGAGGTATCATTGAATACAGCTGTTGCTAAGGTTATCATTGAGTATGTAGGTGACGAAGCATTGGCTACGAACCCATCGGTACACGTGTTTGCTGAGGAGGCACTACGCTCATACATCTACTACAGAATTATTGAGCGCAAGAGTAATGTTCCAGCTAATGAAAAGGCTAGAGCAAGACAAGAATACTACAACGAAAGACGTAAAGCTAACGCAAGGCTTAAATCCTTTGGTAAGGATGACGCCTTGGCTATGCTAAGACGCAACTACAAACTATCGCCAAAGTATTAATATGGCAGTACAGAAGCTAACCCCACGATACCTTAATAAGGATGATGACAGTCGCCTGATTAAGAGTACAGAAATGACTGATGCTCTTAACGTTCGTATCTCTTCGGACGATGATGGTGACGCGCTCGTTATTAAGAATGCATATGGTAATGATGAGATCACATTAGAGACTGCGCTACCTGCCGGAACCAATAAGGTTATCGGCTCGGTAGCAAATGAGCAGAGCGGTTCCATCTATTACTTTATCTGGAATAGCAATGACGACCATAGCATCTACAAGTACTCTGTAGGTAGTAATAAATCAAGGTTGGTATATAAGGATTCCGTACTCTCTTTTGGTGAGAACGGATTTGTTAAGGCTAATGTTATCACCTCTATTGATGGTGATGAGCTGTTGTACTTCAACGATGGCAACAGCGCACCTAAGAAGATCAACGCATCTAAAGCGTTGAGAGGTCAGTATCCTCCACAATTCATAGGAGGTACTGATGAAGAGAAGCTGTTGTACTTAACTGTTGCTAAGCAGCCGCCATTAGACCCACCAAGCTATAGCATTGTAAACAATCCTGACTTAGGTGAAAACCGAATCAAGGATAAGGTATTTCAGTTTGCTTACAGATATGTGTACGCAGACGGGGAGTACTCTGCTTTATCGCCGTACTCTTCCCTTACTGCTTCAATAGCACAGCTAAGAGATGGGTTCAATACGGAGAGCGCTAAGAACTTCTACAATCAGATTAACGTATTTGTAAAGAATACGGTAGCTGATGTAGATAAGATTCAGCTATATGCGCGTGAAGGCAATGAAGGTACGTTCTATCAAATCAAGGAGCTTGCCAACTCAGGGCTAAGCGGAACAGCTACAGTTAACTTTACCAACAGCACAGTTGGTGAGGCACTGAGTATCAACGACAAGAACAAATTATACGATAATGTTCCGCAACTTGCTGACTCTCAGGAGATAGCGAATGGAAGATTGATGTACGGCGGGTACACTGAAGGGTACCCTAATACAACTACCAGTGTTGATATGCTAGCAAACTATAAGGGTGTTAGTGAAGTATACAACATAACTACTTCTATATCAACAACCTTTGATAGAACTGTAGATTTTAACTACACTTCTTTACCTAGTACATTCCCTAATGAGTCCAAGATGTATGTGAATTTCACATTTGGATCTGACGATGTACTTATTCAAGACAACTCTGTTTCATACCTTAGCATCCCTGATGCTAGTGTTACGCTGTCTAATGATGACGGAACATCTGCAGGCACAGTTGTTATAGACAGGGTAAACGATAATGGTATCTCTGGGACTATGTCTGGCATTCGCGTTCAGGAAACCATAGTAATTCCAGCAGGTTCTACAAAGGCTCAAGCTATATCTATATTTGAGTCAGCGCTAAACAATAATAATTATCTTTCGCTGTTGTCTCCTAAGGATGGTGGCGCATCGATAAAAGGGTTAAGAGCTTCCGGCACAACACCGTTCACAGCTGAGAAAGCAGACTTTAGAGGCCGTATAAATATGGTTTCTTCTGCAACATCTGGAAGAGTTTCTTTCAATATATCATCTGCTTTATTCTATTTCAATAGATTTTTTGAAGATGATACAAGAAAGGATATAGTATCTTCAGACGTTATAGATATAGATTTCACATCAGGTTCGTATTCATTCTTTATGACGGACCCTATACTATCTGTAGGTGGTGTATTTGCTTCAGAATCTATCTCTCAAACAAAAGCATTTAAATCAGGATCTAGCCATAAACTAGGTATTGTATACTACGACGACAGAAATAGAAGTGGTGGTGTACAAGAGTTAGGTGACATCTACATAAACGCACTTAACGATAGATCGTCTGAGAACGATCTATACGGAGCGGCTTCTGTGGTTATGCGAATAACTGAGAATGCGCCTAGCTGGGCTAGAAGATGGGCACCGGTATACGGGAAGAGCAACACAGACCTCAAGTTGATGTACGGTATCAATGGTGCTTTTGTGCCATTTAAAAACAACGGCATCACAAGCGGGATAACAAACTCTGATGCGATATACCTGTCTTTAAATAATTTATTTAGCAAGGCGTCTTCATATACTGAAAGCACATCTGCTGATATAAACTACGAATTTAAAAAGGGTGATGTCTTACGCGTTGTATACTACGGATCAGGCAGCAAGGAGACAGCTGAGTTTAATGTAGTATCATATGAGACACTAAACAATAGCGATGACAATCCTATACTAGATAGCTCTTCAGAGAACGCGATTGAAACAACTACAGGTTCTTTCTTAGTTGTAAAAGAAAATAAAGAAGCATCAGACTTTACGATATCTAAGATACTAGCTAACACAAGCGGTTGGTTTGACAAATGTATTGTAGAGATATACAATAAAGATGTTGTTGATACCGACATCTATTATGAAGTTGGTAAATCTTATGAGGTATCTAATGGCGTACACTCGGACGACAGAACAGCTACAACTATAGATGTAACCGTTACAGAATCACTTAGCGGTGGGTTCTTTAAGGGAACCACTACCGCGAAAGTATTCAAGGGTGATGAGATATTAGTAGGATCAAATGTAATTAAGATTACTAACAGCTTTGTACTGAATGGTAATCAATTCTATGCGTACTCACTGTCAGGTATCCCATTATCTACGGGAACTTATACTAACGCAACAGTTCAGAATCCAGAAAAGGTTATTGACCTTTCTCTAGGTGATGTTTACTTTAGATTAAGGTCTTTGTTTACATCTACAAAACAGCCAGATCAAACAGCTTACAGAGAGCTGTCTTCTCAGAATTCTATTGTAGAGTACATTGAAGACTACAGCGTAAGCGATTTCTTCGCTTCTAAGAGCTCTTCTATTGGTCGCCCTATAGCTTATATACCTGATGCTAAAACAGTGAAGCGTAGCGGCTCTATAACGTATTCTGAGCCGTACTTACAGGAGGGTACATTCAACGGATTGTCATCATTCAATCTGTCGCTTGCAAACTTTAAAGATTTAGCATACGAGTACGGCGCTATCAAGGGGCTTATTAGTTACAATGAGCGACTGTATTTCATACAAGAAAACAGGAGCGGGGTATTAGCTGTTAGTCGTAATGTTATTGATACAGGAAGCGGTGATAATTTGATCACGCTATCTAAGAATATCTTACAGGCAGAACAATACTATGTTGGAGAATATGGAACAAACAACCCGGAGAGTATCGCTCACCGAGATGGTATGGTATATTTTGCGGATGTTAAGAGAGGTAGAGTTCTACGCATCGACGGGCAAGGACTAACCGTTATTAGTGATACCAATATGTCTTCGTACTTCCAAGACAGATTTGGAATCATCTCTAAGTACGGAACTACTAATGTTGTTGCAGGTGTAGACAAAGACAATGATGAATACATAGTATCATCTGATACCATCACAGAAGCTACTGTAGCAATCAACACTGATGAATACGTATACACTGCACAGATAGACTCTTCTGGTAATCAGGTACTTGCAAATTACGATTACAATCCGGCAGCTGTATTTAGTTTCAACACAGAGGTTAGAACATTTGATGCCATCTGTGATGAGTTTCAGGACAGCATTGGAGCTGTTGTATACCTTGATGAGTTAGCGGATGGTGGAGTGATTTATGTTGACTCTCCCTACGAGGTCAGCAACCTTTATGGGGTTGCGACCAACAGGAACTACGACTTCTTCGTATCTATCAATGTTAATATGTTCCTTCCAGGGTTTGTATTTGACAACGGCTACTGTAACTCAGACGACGTGGGTTCTATTAACCCAGCGTCTTCAGTACTTGATGCGTTTACAGCAGCGTATGGTACAAGCGATAGAGTATGGACCACAAGATATTCATTTATTCCTGAGTCTATTGTATCTGTTCATAATGACCTGTACACATTTAAGTCAGGTAAGATTTACAAGCACAGCGAGGCAGCAAGTAGAAACACTTACTACGGAGCAGCAACAGCTGAATCTATTGTAGAGGTTGTATCTAACTTATCGCCATCAGCAATTAAGTCATTTGAGTCTATCTCGTTGGAGGGTGACGCAGCTTGGGATGCGTTGGTCTCAACAACCAATCAGTCATCTACTATTGACGACACTTCATTCAAGGAGAAAGAAGGATTCTACTACGCTTACATTCACGGTAGCACATCATCCTATGGTAGCCAGGTCACTTCTGTAAGTAGCACTAGTGAGATATTCTCTCTAGGTGTGGTTGCTGCAGATGTTACTGCGGGTTCAGCTGTTACCTTTAGCAATGCGGTGAACACCATCTCATTCCCATTAGGATCAACAGCTACACTATACAAGGTGAATACAGCTAGCAATAGGCTAGACACTTTAGGTGTCTATCCATTGTCTGTAACGGGACAGAAGTCTATCACATTCAGCGGTAACATTACTGTATCTGCGGGTGACCTACTCGTAGTAGTAGGGAACAGCGCTATCGAGGGTGATCAGATTAGAGACTACTTCGCTAAGATTAAACTTACAAAGACAACATCAGCACCTATAGAGCTGTTCGCTGTGAATACAGTGTTCGCAGACTCTAAGCTGCATAATTAAAATTAGTATTTTTGCAATATGCCAATCGACCCATTAACATTATCACTTATCGCTGGAGGAGCACAAGCAGTAACCGGATTGGGTACCGCTGCCTTCGGAGCGTCTCAACGCAGACGAGGCAACCAAGCATTAGCCGCAGCTTATGAAGCGCCAACTGGAAAGCCTAGTGAGTACGCAGAGCTGTTAAAGCAAGCTCGCGCTAGTGATTTAGCGCAGCGCCGTATTGATGAGATCAACCGTTCTATGGCAACCTCAACAGCTGCTCTACAGCAAGCTGGTTCACGTGGTGTTATAGGTGGCATTGGAGCTGTTACAGAAGCTGGCTCTAGAGCTACAACAGGAGCGCTATCACAGCAGCAAGCTGAGATTATGCGCGCACTAGAGGCCAATGTACAAGGTGCTGAAAGAGAGCGTTACCGTCAGACACAACGCCAGATAAGAGAAGAAGGTCTTGCACAGCGTTCTATTGAAGCAGGTATTCAGAATATTGCTACAGGTCTAGGAGACATTGGCCAAGCAGCCATCACAGGGGTTGAAGCATACGGTATGATGAACCCTTCAGCACCTGTTGATAAGGCACAGAGGAGAGCACAAAGAATGTCTACAGAGACTCAACAAGACATATTTAATCAAGCTACATCTGGTATGACGGCAGCTAAGTCGCCTATGGAGTCAGCACTATCTAAAGATCAATTCAAAAAATTGGCAGAAGGATTTACTGGTGAGCTATCATTAGAAGGCTTAGAAGAACTACAACAGATTCCTCAATATAAATATGGTGGAGTTAAGAAAACTCCAGGGGAATTCTCACATAACAAGAACCCAATTGACATTATGCAGGAAGGTGCTAAGATTGGTGAGATGACAGGCGGTGAATACATCTTCAATCCTAAACAGGCTAAGCAGATGCAGAAGCTTGCTAAGTCAGGAAACTCAGAGCTACATAAATTTGTAAAGTCTCTACTTAACAAACCACAATTCAAGTAATGGCAGATTTCGTACCAGGCAATATAATTCAGACGCCAGACTTTGGCCAAATGGCTAGAGGATACATACAGCAAAGTCGCCAAGAAGAGGCGGCTAAGAACGCTTACCTCAATCAATTTGAGAAAGCTAATGGCTTATACTTAGAGGGTGATAAACCAGCTGTTCAAGAGGCCTGGAACAAGGTTCAGAGCACTATGGATATGGTGGCCGAGAACGACACACCAGAGATGAGACGTAAGCTCAAAGAAGCTTACGGTGAATACGGTCAGGTAGCTGGAGCCGCACAGGTAATCGCAGATCAATACAGAAAAGAAGTAGCCGCATACAAAGCAGACCCTACAAAGTTTGCTGTTGCTGGTAATGATTTCCTTAATTCGTCAGAAGAGTTTAGACTGCAACGCAGGTCAGTAAATGATATCTTTTCTACGCTAGACAATCCTTATGCGCTTCCTCGTTCAATGCGCTATGACCTACTCAACCCTTACGATCAAGCTAAACAGCTAGTCAATGATAGCAGAATGAAGCTGTCTGACTTCTATGATAGTGAAGGTAATCTTAATAAAGGTGCGCTACGTGCTTACGCTGAGAAGCGTGCACGCGCTCAAGTGAATGCTCTACCTGAAAACATTGAGAAGGCAGAAGCTTGGGGTGGTATCAAAGAGGGATACGTTGGTGGTGAAGACGGTCGCATTACTTCACCGCAAGAACTAGACTTCTTGAGAGGCCAAGACGAAGACACACGAGCTGGATTTGTTGAGAGCTACATAGACGAGTTGACAAACAACTACGTAGACTTAGTAGCAAATCAATTGAAGCCTAGCAAGGGTGGTAACAATAAAGAATATTTATCATTGGAGCCTTACAAGCCTGATGCACCAACGGTAGGAACAGCTGAAACAGATGTTGAATTCCAAGCATTTGCTAAGCCGCTAACTGGAGCTATGAAGAACATCGTAGGTTTCGGATACAATAAGCTTAACGAGCTTTTGGTAGAAGAAACTACAGAGGTTGAAGAGCGTGATGCTCAAGGCCAGAAGTTTACTAAGCTCGAGACACGTATCCGCAAGGCACAGCCAAACGAAATAGCAACCATCAAGCAAGCACTTAAAAAAGATTACGGCTTATCGCTGTCTGAAAATTCCGTATCTTCGCAGGAAGAATCGACCAATGGAGGTATGACCGAAGAGAAGTACCAACAGTGGTTGAAAGACAACGGTTTAGATGGATAAAGAACTTCAAATACTCCTAGAGGAAGCCCGTAAAAGAGGCGCATCGAGAGAACAGCTAGACGATATCCTAGCAAGATATAACTCAAAAAAAAAAGATCAGCCTCAAGAACCTTTTCAGTTCGGTGTTTCGGATACAGAATTACCTTTACCTTCTCAAGAGAAAGCTGAAGAAGTAGCTGTTGATACTCCCGTTGAGTCGGCCTTCGCATTTGATGACGCGTTCAATCCTGTAGGAAGAACGCTAAAGAAGATTCCAGGTGTAGCTGAACTATACTCAGGAGTAGAAAACCTTATAGGTAGCGTATTCAAAACTGGCGAGATGGCTATTCGTGAGAACCTAGCCTACTACACACCAACTAATCCAGGTGTTGCAGCAGCTAAGAATGCCATAGAAGGCACGGGTGCTGTAGATACAAAGATTGCAGACGCTCTAGGTTACATTGGAGATTCATTTATGGAGAGTTCTCAAAGAACTCTTATCAATAAGCAGAAAGATTACGGACTATCTAACGAACAGATAGAATCAGGTATCGTTGGCAACGTGCTCAATGGAGATGTTGGCGCTGCAGCCAAGCTTACTGCGTCAACAATAGCACACCAGATCCCACAACTTGCAGCAATGGTAGCGACAGGCCCAACGGCTGGAGCTGTTCTATTAGGTAGCTCTGCTGCCGGTAGCAAGTATGCTGAGATTCAAGATGACCCTACACTATCTTCACAAGATAAAGCACTATACTCTATAGCCCTAGGTACAGCTGAAGGACTCGCTGAGTATATGTTTAGAACTGATGTGTCTCAAATGAGACGTGTATTCGGAAAGAAGGAAACGCTTGATCAGTTTAGAAAAGCATTACAGAAAGAACTCAAGAAAGAAACACTAATCAAATCAACGCTTGAAGAAGGTGGTGAGGAATTAGTTGTTGGTATCACAGACCTACTTATTGAAGATGGCCTACGCGGTAACTTTGATAACTGGGATTCAGATGCAGTACTTGAGTTGGCCGATCAGTTCCTTATAGGTTCTTTGATGGGTGGTGGTGTACACAGTGTAACAAGAGGTGTTAACGCACTAGGCTCTACAAAGAATGAGCGCGACATTGCAAAAGCAAAGGCAGACATTGATGCACTCAGCTCTAAAAAAGCCAACGCTAGTGAAGCAGAAAAGAAAATCATTGACGAACTCATAGATGAAAAGGTAGGTGCGTTAGTAGACCTACAAGGTGATGATGCTAAGTTCTATTCTAAGTTTAGCGAAGACGACTTAAAAAAAGTCGCACAGCTAAACAAAGATATCAGAGGGTTAGCTATTAAGTATAACGCTACCAACATCGAGGAAGATAGAACAAGATTTAAAAATGAGATAGACAAGCTCAGAGCTGAAAAGACTGAGATTGAAAATAGATATACTGACGAACCTGTAAAATATATCAAAGACGGTAAGCTTGTTAGTAAAGCTGAGTTCATTGATATGATCAACAAAGCAACTCCTGAAGAGATTGCTACTGGTCAATGGGGCGTTGAGAATGACGCTGAAGTAGAACAGCTACTACTAAGTAAACTACCGCAAGATGATAGTAAAAAAGAAGAGCGGGTACCAAGTCCTGTCAAAGAAGAGAAAGCCCCTGTCAAAAGCGAACCTATCCAAGAAGGAGGCGTTGAAGCGCCTCCAACAGGTGGAGTGGTTCAAGAAGATGAAGCAAGGAAATTAAAAATCTCTGATGAGCTTACTGTAAAAGCTGGTGATCAGGTTGTCGCAAAGAACCCAATAGACGGATCTCAAGTACAGGGAACCATCGTTATAGAAGGTGATGAGAAGAACCCTAGAATATCTGTAGAAACAGAAACAGATATCGTAGAACTAGGCACAGCTGAAGATGCAAACCTATCAGACATCAAGCCATTTGTTGAGGCTGTTGCTGAAGCGGAGACGCTCACAGCTAATGAAGATGGAACGCTAACATACAATGCAGAAGGCAACCCTACTATAGCTAAAGGAACCAAACTTACAATAGATAAAGATAAAGGTTTGGCAGCTGTTTCTGTTTTTTCTGGAGGTCAGTTTGTACCTTTGACAGAAGACGCTGATAGAGAGAAGGGGCTTAGAGTCCAGATGCTCGACCAAGATGGAAACACTATTCAGCTGTACGGTCAAGATGCTGTAGACGCTACATATAACATTATGTTAGCGATGAATGAAGCAGAGGCAGAACAGCTAAATAAAATACTAGACAATGAAGAAACAATCGCCGCAATCCAAGCAGCAGAAGACGCCGCTAGAAAGGATACTGAACTTGCCGAAGAAGCAGCGGGACCAGCTGTTGAAGAAGCTGAAGTAACTCCATTAGCTGAAGCAGAAGATGCTTTAGAATTAGATATCGTCTTATTACAGGAAGACGGAGATAGAAAGATATCAAGTGTAGATGCTGGATCAGACCCAAGGAACTTAGTTCAGGGAAAGATGACAGCTACCTTCACTAAGGATGGTATTCTATTTAAGACTGACGAAGATACTGGCAAAATGAAGAGTAAGGGTGGGGAGATGTTCGTACCCAACTCTAAAATACAAACAATGCCAGAGATTGGTGATTACGAAAGAGGCACTCCAGATTACGCCTACTACGTAGCCAATATGATGGACATTGCTGACAAATCTGAAGGAGACCCTGTTGAGATTATGAAGTCTAAGCGGGTGAAGCCTGAAGATATTGGTAAGAAAGGTACGCCATCAGCTAGAATGTTTAGCGTAGAGCA
>Ga0181571_10004574_pt1 | contig 10354 bp, 6 predicted proteins | sample 101ome_17_FD_132440 | JGI IMG/M metagenome (GOLD analysis project Ga0181571, IMG submission 132440) | Coastal salt marsh microbial communities from the Groves Creek Marsh, Skidaway Island, Georgia - 101407AT metaG (megahit assembly) | ecosystem: Environmental > Aquatic > Marine > Intertidal zone...
CCATTCATAGCTTGCACCAAGCAACCAAAAATGGCGCTATTGACACGGAACATGGTATGAGACCGCAAGCCCAAAGGCGCTGGCGAGCGTGGCGATAACAAAGTCCCGGGAGCTGTTTTTATTTTTCCCAGAGCACGGATAAACCCAGCATTCATTATAATGCCGGGTATGTCACGTGTTAGATATAAGCCAAGCATGAATTTAGGAACTGACTCATCCATGATGAAATTTATAGGCCCATCAGCCTGTTTGTCAGTTTGGCTGAAGTCTATTGTTAATTTTGAATTTTTATGTTGGAGGATGGCATCAACAAAGTAACCTCTCTCAGAAACGGCATCACTGTCTATTCGATCGCGAAAGGCCCACTTACCTTCAGGGATCAATTTTTTAATCTGGCTTTCGAGTGCGTATTGGGTTTGTGAGATCGTTGTCTCAAAGGCCAAGAGCATTGCCTGAGCACCGTGAATTTTAATACACTCTTCTACACGTTTTTTCCCAAGCTGGCATGCAGCCATAAGACTGTTTAGATCCCCTTCCAACATGTCGGGAAAACGTGAATTATGAATAAAAATCCTAAAAACTTCGTCATTTCTATTGCCCGCCTGGATAACCCGTACAGGAGGTATCATAATGCCTTCTTGAAAAACAGATTGTGCATGAGGACTTATTGATCCTGGAACTGCACCGCCGATATCCCATAGGTGTCCCCAGCACTCAACAAATGCAACAACTTCAGATTGTGCAAAAACGGGCATAATAAATACCATGTCAGGTAAATGACTGACAGCACCTTTGGTGGCGTAGGGGTCATTGTACCAATATAGGTCGCCGTTTTGCATGCTTGAGATTGGGTAGACCTCAAGAATTTTATCAACAAGATTTCCCGCAAGGGTAAGGCTTGTTGAAACTACTAGCTCGCCATTGGCGTTCAATATTGCTGTGAAAAAATCCTTTTTTTCTCTGATAAAAGGTGACATTGCGGTGCGCGTAATCAATGCTTCCATTTCACGCCGTGTTGCATTCATTGCACCCTTGATCAATTCAATAGTAAAATGCTGATTGGCATCTTCTGATGCGAGATTCATTTCAACACCTCAGAAACTAATATATTTCCCCACTTGTCGACGTGAGCTTTTTGACCAGGCAAAACTATTGAAGTGGTATCCAGTTGATCAATTACCGCTGGACCATCAATAATATGACCATGGAGGAGAGATTCCCTTCTCCACACTGGAACTTTCTGCGGACCATTTGCGTTTAGGGTAACATACCTAAAAGTACTTTGAGGCAGTTGTTGCGGTTTAGCGTCAGGTATTTTTGGTGGGGGAACATGTTCGATAGGACTTGTCGCCGTTATGCGAAAATTGATTATTTCCACACCAGCATTTTTATCGGCAAAATTATATAACTCTCCGTGGAATCTATGAAATTCACTTATTGCTGAATTGATTGAGGCTTTTATAGATTTTTTGCTAGAAAAGGGTACGGTGAGTTCTGTTCCCTGACCAGCGTAACGAAGGTCAACGCTTCGTTTTAATTCGTAGGTGTCACCTTTTAATTTATCTTGCAAAAGTTTGCTTATCGCCTGTGCAGAAAGCTTATCGAATATTTCTTTGATTTCTTTTTCATTGTATTGTTCTGACCTCTGGACACGAGTTGTAGCAAAGTCGTACCTGAGGTCTGTAGATAAAAGGCCGGTTGCACATAATATCCCAGGGTACCTTGGCAGCAATAGATTTTGACACCCTAAAAGGCGCATTAACTCTCCACCATGAACGGGCCCTGCACCACCAAACGCCACAAGGGTAAAGTCTTTGGGATTTAATCCGCGCTCGACTGTCATGAGTTTCAGAGCATTATTCATCGTCTCATTGACTATAGCCAAAATACCTATTGCTGCATCCTGAACTGAAATCCCAAGTGGTTTAGCTATATGTTCGTGTATCGCATGTTGTGCAGCATCTTTGTTGAGGTGCACTTCACCGTCCAACAGCTTTGGGGGTAATCTACCAAGCACTAAATTTGCATCAGTGACTGTTGGCTGTAACCCTCCTTTCCCATAAGCTGCTGGTCCAGGATATGCACCAGCACTTTTCGGGCCCACCAGAATTGCCCCATTTTCTGAAATACTGGCAATAGATCCACCGCCAGCTCCAATTGTGTGAATATCAATAACTGGTAGGGAAAGGGGCAATTCATTTATTTTAGTACTGGTGGTAATGGCTGCTTGACCATCCCGAATTAGGGATATGTCGGCGCTGGTTCCACCAATGTCGATCGTTATAATGTCTTTAATTTTGCACAAACTACCCAGATATGCAGCGCCCATAGCACCTGCTGCTGGGCCTGACAAGGCCATGTGTGCACCAGAACGGGCGGCTTCTGTCGGCGGGAAAACCCCCCCATTTGATTTCATAATCAGCATAGGCGCTTGGATATTGCGCTCTTTTAATCCTGCCTCAAGTTGACTAATATAATTGCCAACAAGCGGTTGCACCATCGCATTCATTACTGTTGCCATGGTGCGTTCATACTCCCGAAACACGGGCAACACATCGCTTGATTTTGAAATCTCTATACTGGGAAGCTGTTCCCTTAAAAAGTTGTCTATTACTTGTTCATGGGCGTTATTCATATAGCTGTGCAATAAACAGATAGCTACCGCTTCGTAACCCCCTTTGGAAATTTTTGATGCTAATGCTTCGAGCTCCGTCTCATCTAGGGGCGTGGCAACAGAGCCATCTCTACGGATTCTCTCATTGATTTCAAAAATATTTCTGGGCAGCACAGGTCTCTTCGGCTTTGTCCATCCGTAGAGGTTTGCCTCTCGGGGTATTTCGGCGCGACCAATTTCAAGAACATGGCGAAACCCCTTGCTAGTGATTAAGGCGGTTTTGACTCCTTTGTTTTCGAGAATTGCATTAGTGGCAACGGTTGAGCCGTGAAAAACTATTTCAATGTCCTCTGCATTAGCATTGCTGAGTTTAAGGACGGATTCTATAGCTTGAAAGAATCCCACAGCTGGGTTGTTGGGGGTAGAGCTTGTTTTTGTAACAAAGAAAGAATTATTTGATCGATTGGCTAAAACGATGTCTGTAAAGGTGCCACCGATATCAATAGCTATGGAAATTCTTTTTGATTGGCCTGGCATCTTATGGCCCACCTGTTACTGCAAGTGTTTGGCCTGTGATCCAACTTGCAAAATCTGAAGCAAAGAAAACAACTGCATTAGCTATGTCGTTTGGCTCTCCAATGCGCCGCATAGCAATATTTTCAATCATCGCTTTTTGCTTGACGTCTCCATATGATTCCCACTGTCTGATATAGTCTGGGCTTGTTGGCATGAAACCAGGTGCGACAGAATTTACTGTTATCCCAAATTGACCTAACTCAGCTGAAAGTTGTTTCACCAGTCCTATTTGTGCGGCTTTTGCGGTCCCATAACTTTGGATGCCTGTAAGTGAAACGCCAATACCTGCACGGCTTGAAATTATTATGATCCGACCATGCTTCACGTTTTTCATATGTGGCACGACCGCTCGGGTTATGTTAAACGCCCCGTCTACATTAACAGCTTGTATTATTCGCCAGTCAGAGTCTGAAACTTTTTCAATTGGTGTTTTGGACCTTGATCTAACACCACCAGCTGAGTGGACTACTATGTCAATTGCTCCAGTAAGGGAGTTGTTTTGTATGTCCTCAACAAGCTCTTGAACCATTTTTGGTTTAGTGACATCAACCAGAGCGGTCTTGATTCGAGAAGCAATTGTCTCACCAACGCCCTCGGTAACAGTAGAGAGCAGGTCTTCTTCAATATCAGCCGCCCAGACATTTCCGCCAAGTTCGGCAAAGCGGTGGCAAATCGTTTTTCCAATACCTCTAACAGCGCCAGTGACTAAAATAGTTTGTCCTTTAAACTGTATATTCATTCGCTCTGTACCATGGTTAGTTCGGGGCTCAAGCCTCGCTGAGGTTTCTGAGATCTGGGAATTTTTCAAGTAAATTTTCGAATTCCATTTGAACGGCGGTCCCATCTAGCTTGCTGGGATCGTTGTCATGCAATTTTTCTATTGCACAGAAAATTTGGTGTTTTGCGAAAAAGCGCCAGCTAACGGGCAATTTAGACAAACCTGTAGTCAGGTTGTCATAATTTTCTCGGGTCCATACTCTCTCAAAGTCCTGTTGTGAGGCAGAAACATTGTAAAAACTATCAGAAGAGCTTTGACTAGTTTCAGACTTTTTAATCTTGCGGCAGACAGCTGTCGCTTGGTCATCAATGCTACCACCTCTAATGACTACACCATATCTTTCCTTGGCATGTTGCTTCGTGATCCAGCCGCACTTGTAATCGTGCAATACTGCTTTTGGATCGCGCTCAAAAGGGCAGCCCCACCCGCCAGCGCCGCCACAACTCACATATATTATGTCACCGGGATCAACAGTGACTATGTCTGTGTTGCCAAGGTTTATCTGGTTGGGTTTTCCAGGGTTTCGTACAAAAGCAGATGCGGCACCAGCTTTTCCTCCGACGATACCCCAGCCGGAGAACCTTGTCCGATCTCTGTTTCTTGCCGTTATTCTCGTATTTGGCGCTAATGCTTCAAAGATCATTTCTGTGCCAAGCCCTCCGCGGTGTTTTCCTGCGCCGGCGGAGTTTCTCATTAACCCATAACGATGGACTAAAATTCCAGCTTCTACTTCGTTAACTTCGGTTGGTGTATTCTTCAAGAAACCTTGATTTGCACCAGATCCATCATTGCCATCCCCACCAGCGCTACCCCCTGAGCCACCAGTCATCGGGTTAATTGCGGCCATTATTCTTCTTCCAGTTTTGATGTCCGTAGTGTTCACATTCATTATAGGACCGCCGCTTGCAGGAGCTCCCATTAACCTGTCAGGGGCAGCTTGAGCAAAAGCGCCAAATGTTAATCCGTGAAGCCTGTTACATGACAATGTACGCATTCCAACGGCAGCTGGAAACTCTGGGTTAACCATGGTTCCAGATGGCAGAATGCACTTACAGATACGCGTGATGCCGGAGTTCAGATAAAGTTTAGGGTCCAGTGAGTAAAGCACATACACAACTCCAACAAGGACAAGGACATGGCGTGGATCACCACCTGTTGGAATGTTCATTGAGCTCTCAAGTTGGGGATCAGAGCCTGTAAAGTCGAGAATGAGTGTTTCATCCTCTATGATTAAAGTAAGCTTGATTCTACACGGCCATCCATCTACGGCATCTTCGTCGATATAGTCCCAAAATTCATATTTACCATTGGGTAGGCCCCTTACAATCGCGCGGGCTTGTTTCTCTGCATAATTTAGAAGTTCTGGAATACCCTCCCGAAAGGTTTCAATTCCAAACCTTCTGATCATTTCCTGGACTTTGCGTTCACCTGTGTTGCAGGCTGCAATTTGAGCCTTTAAGTCTCCCCAGTTCTGTTCTGGTGCTCGAACATTTTTAAGGAAAATATCAAGGATTTTCTGATTTATCCCGTCTCCTGTGACGATTTTTGTCGGTGGTATCCTTATGCCTTCTTGGTGAACTTCAGACAATGATCTTGATAGTGAGGCTGGAACCGCTCCTCCAACATCTGTGTTGTGGATGTGCCCAACCGAAAAAGCAACAATTTCGCTTTGATGAAAGATTGGTTTCCAGATGTGCATGTCAGGTGGGTGGGTGCATACAAACCCAGAGTATGGATCATTCGTTATGCATATATCGCCGGGGCGATAATCATTTATCATCTTAATTGCACGGCCATAGTTAAGCCCAACAAACCAGGTAGCGCCCAGTTCCGTAGGCGTTGCAAAAGTTTCACCATCAGCAGTTGTTAGGCCTGTTGTGAAATCCTCTGTTTCTTTAACAAAGGTGGAATGGGCAGTCCTATAGAGCGTGTAGGCCATGCTTTCTGCAGCGGCACGTGTATGGTTTTTCAAAATTTCAAGCGTTACATTATCAACTGTCATTTTTAGTCTCACATGGAGTTAGAATGATGTTTTGTGAGCCATCGATGTAACCTTTGAAACCCGGCAAAACTACGGTTGTAGTATCATCTTGGATAACAACTGCGGGGCCAAAAAACTGATGTCCTGGTTGCAATTTAGTCCGATTGAAAACAGCAGCATTTCGAAGCGCACCATCGACAAAGACATTGGTGTGTTTGTCTGGTTTTGCTTCAACTTTTCGCTCTTTGATTTTTGGTATGCTGGGCTTCGGGATCAGGCCGACAACGACAAGCCTGAGGTTCACAATCTGAACCTCTGCTATCTCATCACAATGGCCGTAAATCTTATGATGCTCGCGATGGAAGGCGCTGAGAATACTATCAGCATCAGCCGAGAAAATAGAGTCTCTTGTCAAGATGGTTTCAATTTCATATGACTGCCCGCGGTACCGGATGTCAGCCGACCAACTTAATTTTGTTTTACCTTCAAAGCCTTGTTCCTTTTGAAGCCAATGTATAGCTTCAAGTTCAAGGGCTCCAGCGACATCAATGATTGTACTTAGTCCATCTGCGTCAACATTGACAAAGACCGTTCTGATGAAATCATTTTTGACATCTGCTATTAGGCCGCCATACGCAGATAAAACTCCTGGTGTCGGTGGAACAATAACCTCAGCCAACCCTAAATCACGTGTTAGGTGACAAGCAAGCATTGGCCCGGCACCGCCAAATGCAACTAGTGAAAACTGTCGAGGATCAACACCCCTTCTAGAAAGAAGTTTTGATGTTTCTAAAAACATTCCTGATACCGCAATATTTATTATGCTCTCTGCGACCTCAAAATTTTCCTTTCCCAGTTTCTGTGAGATTGACGAAACTGCTTTTTGGGCTTTGTTAATATCCAAATTTACTGAACCGTATCCTAAATTTTCAGCGGCTAGGAACCCCGAGACAGCGAACGCATCTGTAATTGTTGGGCTCGTACCACCCAAACAAAAGCACGCGGGGCCGGGGTTTGAGCCAGCACTTTCTGGACCAACCTTTAATACTCCAAAGTCATCAATCCATGCGATCGAACCACCGCCCTCGCCTATCGAGGTAACCGAAACTGTGGGAACATAAATTGGAAACTCTCCCACCATTTCCCCACTGCTATATGCTGGATTACCCTCTAAAATCACTGCAACATCGGCACTAGTTCCGCCTACATCAAAGCTTAGCACGTGTGAGCGGTTCATCCTGCTCGCTACATTTGAAGCGCCGATTACTCCTGCAGCAGTTCCTGACAACAACATTGAAATTGGATCGCGTTTGCCAAGTTCTGCCGACATAACACCGCCATTAGATTTTCCAATAAGCGGCAACGCAGGGACATTTGCGGTTTCTAGAGCAGTTTGAAAAGCAGTAAGGTAATTCGCTACTCGCCTTTGGATGTAACCAGCAACAGTTGCGGTTACAGTTCTTTCATACTCCCGAATTACCGGCCATACATCAGAAGAGAGAGTAACCTCTAATTCTGGCGCCTCTGACATTATAATGTTTCGAACCCTTTGTTCATTTTCAGGGTTTGCATAACTATGTAACAGGGCAACTACAATAGTGTCGGCTCCATCTTTCTTGGCGCGGAAAACAGCGTTCTTTACAGACTGAATGTCAATTGATTTTAAAATTGTGCCGTCTTTTAATGTGCGCTCTTCAATCCCATAAACACGGTCTCTTGGAACAAGGGGCGCAGGTCGTTTAGAAAAAATATTGTATGGGTCTGGGACTTTGAGTCTGGCCAGCTCCAAAACATCCTCAAAACCCTCAGTCACCAGTAAACTTAATGCCGCTCCTGTACGTTGGATAACGGTGTTCACACCAACGGTGGTTCCGTGGCTGAACCACGTCACGTCTTCCGGACGAAAATCAAATTTTTTAGAGAGCTCATTTAAGCCATTTAATATCTCTGATCCTGGCTTTGTTGGTTGTGATAAGACTTTTAATGTTGTGAGCTGCTTTGTTGTGTCATCAAAAACACAAAAATCTGTAAACGTACCACCAATATCTACCGCTATCCGATAAGCCATGACTTCGTCTCAGGATTGTTTTCAGGCTGTGGGAGGAAGATAGACTGCTCAATTCTAGCGGAAGCAGATTTTATCGCTTGAATGATCTGATTTTTTTGGTGCCACAACTGAGGTGTCAGCATAACCATATTTATCGCCGCTAAAGGTTTGCCGCTTTGGTCTAGAATTGGCACTGCAAGACCGCTCGCACCGTCAATTCTCTCATCAACGTTCATGGCGTAACCGCAAAGTTTCCATTGGCTAAGTTTTGCCATGATTTTGTTAGTCGATGTTTCAGTCTTTGTCGTGAATTTCCGCTTCACTGTGTTGTTAAGATAAGTCTCTACTTCAATTTCAGGTAGCTGTGATAACATGGAGTGACCCATGCAGGAACACCATGATGGAATTATCGGCTTATCTCCGACTCTATATGACATTTCTGCGGCTGACTGCCGCGCGTCAATGATTTGGACGTCATATGATGACGTAAGACGTCCAAGAACAACGCTGTGCCCAAATTGTTTTAGCAAGCGGTCCATTTCTGGAGCCGCAGCACGTCGAATCACGCCTGGCCAACCATCAACCCAGCTTTGTTTAAGCGAAGCAAAGCATGATAGCTTGTAAACACCAGAAACAGGCTCTTCAAGATATTGCTCGCTTACCAACGTAGCTAACAACATGTATGCAGAGCTCTTTGGTATACTAAGAGATTTGGTAACATCCTTTAATGTTAAGTCTTTATTAACATTACTAAAAAGTTCGAGTATACGGAGAACCCTAACAGCAGATTTGACAGAAGCTGTCACTCTATTATTCCTTTTACAAAGCTCTCGGTTGTTCACATATATGAACCAAAAAATCATATATGTGAATCTTGTATTGACTTATAAAACGCATGCCTGTCAATATTTTTGTGTTCAAGCTTTAGTGGGGTTGTCTGCAATTGTTAGGTGATCGAAAAGTAGCGATTGTTACTGGCGGTGCTAGAGGTATCGGTAGAGGCTGTGCACTACGTTTGGCTTCAAGCGGATGTGATATTGTACTAGTTGATCTTCTCGAGCCTGAAATGAAGTCTACTTCGGCTGAGATATCTGAATTGGGTGTGCGATGTATTGATTTTGTCGCTGACGTTGCCGACCACAACCTCTCTGCTGATATAGTTAAAGAAGTTCATGCACGCTTTGGGCGATTGGACATATTGGTTAATAATGCTGGTAGACCAATGCCGGTGGGCATTAGGGAAATCACAGAAGACCAATGGGATCAAACGATCAACATCAATTTGAAAAGTTGCTTTAATTGGATTCAAGCCTCAGCAGAATTTATGCTGAGTGGCGGTGGTGGTCGTATTGTGTCTATGTCGTCGCTAAATGCGCATAGTGGCGGTGTAACCGCGGCGGTGTCGAAGTTTGCGTATGCCGCAGCAAAGGCGGGTATCATTGGGATGACCCGCGCTCTAGCTAAAGAGCTTGGCCCAACAATACTAGTCAATGCTATTTGTCCTGGATTGATTAAGACTGAGGTTGCAAAAAACCCAGTAATACAAAGCAGGGAAGCCGAGTTAATCGAGGGTATAGCAGCCAAGCGGGTCGGTACCCCTAGTGACGTTGCCCAAATTGTTGAGTTTCTTTGTTTGTCAGACCCCTGTTTCATTACTGGCCAGGATTTTGTTGTCGATGGATTTCAATGGAACAGATAGGCAGTCTGCTAGAGAAAATTAGGATAAAATTTCAGTAAAACAGGCAAAATAAAAGGAGGAAAATTATGAAGTATCTAAAAGCCTTTAAAGCTCTGACGCTGTCTGTTGCCTTGACAGCTATGAGCGTAATGGGGGTGTCGACGGGCAGCTTTGCGAAAAGCAAATTTGTGTTTGCCAATTCCTCTCCCTATGACACTCTTGATCCACATGTGATCTATGATGTCGGCCGTGTCGCTTCTCGTCTAAATATGTATGATGGGCTAATGAGGTGGCTGGACAATCCACCGAAACTCACACCCTGGCTAGCAGAAAGCTACGAAATCTCTGCAGATGGCAAATCATATACGTTTAAGCTAAGAAAAGGCGCAACCTTTCATGACGGATCCCCAGTCGAGGCTAAAGACGTCGTATATTCAATCGAGCGTATATTAGCGCTCAAAAAAGGGGCTTTTTCGCTCTTCTCTAAATCCATAGAACCAGGTTCAACACAGGCTCCTGATAGCCATACTGTTGTTTTTAACCTCAAAGCCGCCTCGTCTATTTTTCTTGCTACGGTTCCAGCCATACATGTTGTTAATTCAGACTTGTTAAAGTCAAAAGAGGTTGACGGCGATTGGGGCGGCACTTGGCTATCAAAAAATGAAGCAGGGTCAGGTTCA
>Ga0181571_10004577_pt1 | contig 10352 bp, 4 predicted proteins | sample 101ome_17_FD_132440 | JGI IMG/M metagenome (GOLD analysis project Ga0181571, IMG submission 132440) | Coastal salt marsh microbial communities from the Groves Creek Marsh, Skidaway Island, Georgia - 101407AT metaG (megahit assembly) | ecosystem: Environmental > Aquatic > Marine > Intertidal zone...
GGTTCGAGGGTAACATCGAGAAGGTGAAGAAGGCCATCAAGGAGCTCAACGGCGTGGCTGGCGACGGCAAGGGCGTCGTGGTGACCCGGCCCAACGGCGACCGCAAGGTTGTCATGCCCACGCCCAAGCAGCTGTTCCTGTACGCCGACGGGTTCAGGGTGGATGACGGCCCGTTCCGCGCCTTCGTTGACGATAAGAACAGGAGCTTCGTGCGAGACCTTCAGGATGGGTACTTCCCTTACGAGATGGTTCACACCCATCCCGACGGTGTGCCGTTCAGGCTGGTTGACAAGCACGACGAGGACTGGGAGAGCGGATTTGTCGCCTTCACCGGCGCGGCGCGGCTGCTCGACAGTCAGAGGTTTCGACCCCCCGCGCCCATCTCCTTCGCGAACGTTCAGACCGAGCCGGGGACGTGTTCGGAGGATGACAGCGACGAGGACTTGGCGGCGGAGGAGGACGGGGAGGTGACCACGCTGAGGGTCAAAGCGATGAACGGCGGGAAAACGTACGTGGTCAGGCTCAGGTTCGACGACACGGTGGGCGACCTGAGGCGGAGGCTGGAGAAGGTCAGCGGCGAGGATGAGGACGACGCGAACGTGGGAAACGAGTTCGAGATCAGGGGAGGGTACCCGCCCAGGGCGTTCACGGAGGATGAGGTGACGCTGCGGGAGGCGGGTCTGGTACCCAACGCGGCGCTCCTGCTGAAGCCGGTGTCCAAACGATGAAGCTCTGGTAAGAGTTACAGGTGCAACAAAGGTACGACAAGTCCCGAATCGGGATCAAAACGCCACCTCGGCTAGCTAGTAGCTAGGCTAGCTAGAATGAAGGGAACCAACGGATGACCTCGTCGATCCGCTTGCGACACACCGGACAGTCCTTCACCTCGTTAGCGCACCTCCAGCACATGAGCGAGTGCCCGCACGGCTTCAGGACGCTCTGCACGGGCATGTCCAGGCAAATCTTGCACGTCGTGACCCCCGTTCCGCCCCTCCCGTCGCTCCGAACGTCGCCGCCGTGGATCCGCTTCAGCGCGTCGATTATCCTGAGCCGCGGACCCTTGGGGAGCCCAACCTCCGCCATGTCCGCGTCCGTCATCAGCTTCAGGTCCTCCATCGTGAGAATCTCCGCGCGCGTGAACGAGCGAACGTGCGTGGACAGGCCCAGGTCCAACAAAAAGTCAACCAGATCCCCGTCGGGCGTTTGCGCCGGCGACCCCCGACCCGACCCGTTCGCGGAGCCGACTCTCGTCGTCGCCCCCGAACCGTCCGAGTTGCTCCTCCGCAGCTTGGACCCGGACCGGTCCCTCAGCCGCTGCAGCGCGTCGCTCGTCCTCGGGGAGAACCGCGCCTGCTGGCTGCCCTGGGCGCCGTGAACCCCGTCCCGCGCGGATGAAACGTTTCGGCCGAGGCTGTGTTCGCGCGACAAACCGCCGCTCGCGGACCGACTGACGCCGCCGCCCGCCGACCCGGGTGAGTCACGGCCGTCGAGAGGGATCCCTCCGTTTTCCGTGCTCCCCCTCCTCGTGCCGCACGCGCTGCACTCGGACTTGTTCCGCGGGTTCAGGAGGGTGCACGCGCGGCACGGCCAGTGGTCGGGGGTCGACGACGAAGCGGGGGGAGGCGAGGGTTCCAGAACCGGGGCGAGCGTCAGAGACTTGGACGGCGCGTTCGGTCTCCGAAACGCGTTGTGTCCCCCTTGGTACCCGCCGCCGCCGTTGGTCTGTCGCGACCCGACCTCCTCGCCCGCGATGGACGCGCCGAGCCTGTACTTGGGCCCGGAGGAGGATCGATCGTCGAAGCCGGTGGCGACGTTACCCTCGGCGTCAATCTGCCACCTGCCCAGCGACTGCATCAGCTTCTTCAGGTCTCCCTCCGTCATGCTCCTCACCACCTTCCCCGCGTCCTCGCTGTTGGCGTGCATGAGCCTGTAGAGCATCTCCGCGGGTTGGAATATCTGCGGGAACCTGGCCACCAACAGCTGGAACTCCGAGAATCCCATCCGCTTCGACCCCATGTTTCGAGTCATCCGATCCAACTCTTCCCTCAGCTCCGCGGGGTTACCCTTAACCTGCGGATCGTAGGGTCGCGGCCTCGCGCGCATCGGCATCTTGATCCTGTAGTGCGGAGGAAGCGTGCTGTACTGTTTCGTGTCCGTCTCCAGCGTGGCCTTCGCCGCGGCCATGAGCTCGTGCTTGTCGAGGGAACCGTCCCCGTCCAAGTCGAATAACCTGTATGCAAACTGCACCCGCCGGTCGAAACTGTCCACCTGGAACTTGGACAATCCGTAGACGAACTCCCTGAAGCCGATGGTGCCGCCGTTGTCCAGGTCGAAGATGCGCACCAGCCTGTGCGTGTACACGTCCGCTTTCAGGCCAAATATGGACACGAACCCGTCGTGGCTCAGCTGCCCCTCATCGTCGGGGCTGCCCTCCAGGAAGAACTCGTGCAGGCGGATGAGCGCCTCGGTGGTCTGCCTGTCCGAGCCCTGGCGGCTGGAGAAGAACGTGAAGGAGTTGTTGCGTCGCAGCGCGGTGGAGAAGTCTTCGACGTTGTAGAACTTCTTGCTGTTCTTGATGTGGACCGGCGCGCAGCCCAGCATGTGGGAGGTGTGATTCCCCATTGCGGTGTCGGCTAAAAGCGGGGGCGGTTCGGATGTCGAACGGTACACGGCGCCCGGTGATGCGCGGGATCACGTACGAGCCATCGCGCGGGTTTTTCCGGGTCAGATCTCGTGATACGGACGGAGAGGGTGGCGCATTCGAACCCGGCGCACGAGCCAGACGCGCCGCGAGGTATGAGCGCTCCTTCACCCGACGTCAGCTGAGTGATTTTCGGTACTCGAGCGTGACGAGCCTCCGAGAGAATCAACAACGCGACGAACTGACGAGAAAGGACGGGGCCGATCACGTGAAGGCCGCTCACATAGCTAACGCGCGCACGACATCGGTAGATGTCCTTCGCTCGCATCGCAGCCTCCGCTCTCGCCATCCGCGTCAGCTCATCCGCGAACGCATCCGCTCGCCACACCTCGCTCCGCCGCGCCGCCCCCGCGTCGCGCATCACCAAACCCACCCCGAGTCTCGCAACCAACCGATCGGTGAAGACGATGGCTGCCGCCGGCGACGAGAAGACTGCCGCGATCGAGGCGCACCTCAAGGGCATGGCCAACAGCGGCGAGCCCACCATCTTCGATAAGATCATCGCCAAGGAGATCCCGAGCGACGTCATCTACGAGGATAACCTGTGCCTGGCGTTCCGGGACATCGCGCCCCAGGCCAAAACTCACTTCTTGGTCATCCCGAAGATCCGCAGCGGCCTGACGCAGCTCAGCAAGGCGGAGGAGGGTCACAAGGAGCTCCTCGGCCACCTCTTGTACACCGCGCAGAAGGTCGCCAAGCAGGAGAAGCTGGACCAGGGGTTCAGGGTCGTCATCAACGACGGCGTGGAGGGATGCCAGAGCGTCTACCACCTGCACATCCACGTCGTGGGCGGCCAGCAGCTCTCGTGGCCGCCCGGGTGCTGAGGCGCTTCGCGATGAACGTAGTCTACGTAGTCGACGACACATTGGCGTGTAGCCTAATTCCAAATGCTAACTTTAAGGTATCACTCCAGTTCCGGGTTACCCCCGAACCCGCCGTCGGGCTCGGGCGCGGGCTGATCATCCTCCCTCGGCTCCTCCTTGGGCGGCGTTTCGACTGGAGCGCCGGACGCCGTCACCCCGCCCGGGAACACCATCTTCCCGACGTTATCCACCGCCTCCCGGGCCTCGGCGCTCAACGGTCGACCGAGTACCTTCTCGGCGTCGAAGAACTGATCGGCCAGCTTGAGATCCGCGGCGCGTCGCTCCACCGCCTTCTCGCACTCGTCGACCAGGTACTGCGCCGCGGCGATGATGGCGGGGTACCGCATGAGGACCTCCTCCTCGGATTCGTGGTAGAGCTTCGCGTTGGTGAGGATCTGTCTCACGTCCTGCATCCAGGATTCCGCGGTGTCGTAGCCCCCCGCGCGCCGCAGGTTTTTCATAATCGTGGAGAGGTCCATCGGCCTATCCACAAACTCCCTGTAATCCGGCACAATCTTCTTGGTGACGGGCACGTTGAACGCGTCGCAGTTGCGATCGCGCTGTAAGGACTCGATGATCTCCTGGAGGATCTCGTCGCGCCTGCTGCCCCTGAACCTGGTGGTGGTCTTCCTCGGTCCCCCGTAGTCGGTGTAATCGTCCTCGTCGTCGCCCCGCCGACCCTTGACCTTACCCTTGGGCTTGGGAGGAGGAGCAGCCTTGAGCGCAAACTTGAGCTTGAGAGGACCCGCGCCCGGCTTGGGCGCAGCCTCCGCCTCCTTCATCTCCTTCAGCTTCTCGAGGTCCTGGGCGCTGACCCCAGCCTGCGCCTGCAGCTGAGCGAACCGCTTCTTACGCCGCCTCAACATCTCCATCTTCCGCTTGCGCTGTCGTATCAGCTCAGCCTTCTCATCCTCCGGACCCGTGAAAGCAGCGCCGATACCCGCGGCGGCGCCACCGCCGCCGCCGCCGCCGCCGCCGCCGTGTCCCGCCTGATCCCCGGAGACAAACTGGGGCGGGTCCACGCCGTGCGGGTACAGGATCTTCATCACCGCCTCGCGCGACTTTTCGAGGTCGACCTCGCCGTCGGGCTTGAACTTCCTCGCCTTCATCCACGCGTCGCCGACGGCTTCCGATACGTCATCCTCGATCTTCTCGATGCGGCCGTCGGGATAGGTCCTGGTGACGATGCGCTTGAGCACGAGTTTCTTGCCCGGGGGAACCTGCGTGGGTCCCAGGGGTCGCGCCTCACCCGGCGCGCCGCCGCCCTCGCCGCCCATCAGCCGCCGCATCTCCTCGAGCTCCCTCCGCTCCTCGTCCTCATCCGGGCCGTCGGTGTCCTTGTCCATGCCCTGCTCCAGCTCGTCGGCGAGGGAGTCGTCGGATTCCGACTCCTCCTCCTCGGAGGATTCGTCGTCGTCGTCGTCGCTGCCGCCGTCGTCGTCGTCGTCGTCGGAGCTGCCGCCGCCGCCGGCGCGCGCGCGTCTGGTTCCCTTCTTGTCGGAGAGCATCTTGCGCATGTTCTTGAAGATCTTGTTCGCCGCTTCCTTCTGCTCCGTCATCTGCTGCTGGATGCCGACCCTCAGGGACCGGGCGAAGCGGCTCAGACCGCTGTGCTCCGCGTTCTTGTCGGCGGTGGCGGCGCCGGACAGCTCGCGGATCAGACCTATCCTCTTCCAGCGATGCAGAGACTTGATCGTCGACTCCGGGACGCCAAAGCCCTTCAGGATGCGCTCCGACTGGGGCATGGTGAGCTTACGCAGATCCGCGTCGGTGCCCGTCACCGTCCCTGGCTTAACCTTGGGCTGCGCCGAGACCTGGTCCTCCTTGGGAGGCTGCCTGCGGACGTAGTGGTAAAACTTACCCGTCTTTTCCCTCAGACGCCGGCTCGGATTGAGGTGGAGCACCGCCCTTCCCCCGACCGCCGCCAGGAACTCCACCGTCTGGTTCCACGGCTGCAGCTGCAGCATGAGCTCCAGGTCGAGTAACCCCTTGCGCTGTGCCGGGGTTGTGCCCCGCATGACGGACTGGAACGCGTTTTGCATCTGGGTCATGGAGGTGCCGATCAGCTTCCGGATCCTGGCGATGCCGTCGCGGTCCCTGCCAGCCTCCAGCTTTGCCTTGGCGGCGCGCATGGAGTCGTAGGCGCAAACCTCCTCCACGGGGCACATGCGGTGGATCATGAGATCATCCTCGAACCTGTAGCCCGGGTTGAGCTCGAACTCGTCCGCGTCGTCGTCCCATTCGTCCGCTCGGCGTCTAGTGCCGGGCGGTCGCACGGGTTGGACCACCCTGCGGCGTATCCTTCGCTTGATGTCGTTGCCGACGATGGCGCGGTTGAACTGCTTCTCGATGTCGGACACCTTGACCCGCATGTCCTCCTCGGGCACCTTCTCGTCCCTCTGCTTCAGCAGGGTGTGAATCACCGCGGAGTTGATCGCCCGCTCCTCGAAGTCCCTCAGTCGGTCGGTGTTGGGCTGAAACACCTCGATGTGGGGCTCCTGCTGACCGCACGTGAAGTACTCGGTTATTTCACGCATCGTCATCGCGCCGTGCGGCGAGCGTATGAGCAGGTAGATTGCCTCGTCCTGCCGGATCACCCGCCTGAACATGGGCGCTCGGTACATGGTCGTCTCCAGCGACTCCTGCGGCTGACCGGGGCTTAAGTCGCTGATGAAAGGAGACGCCGCCTCGGGTCGAAGATCGATGACGTGTCGCTGCCCGCCCTGCGTGAGCGACCTGCCCGCGGTGTCACCCTGCGTTCGACGGCGGTAGTAGGTCACGCGCTTGGCGCCCATGCCGGGCTTGCCGATGAGAGGCGGGTCCCTCTCGGCGTATTGCACCAGGATGAGCTTGCCGTTGGTCGCGGAGAGATCGGAGGGTTTGGTCATCGCCATCGCGACAGCCTCCGCCGGGTCACCCGCGGCGATGGCGGCGGCTGCGGCGGCGGCTTCCTCCGCCGATTGGTGCTTGGCGTTGTACGCGGCGTCAGCCTCCGTCTCTTCTCCCATGGCGCGCGCCAACGCAGCCTGCGCGGCGGCCACGGCGGGTGGTTTCTCCTGCCTGACCGTGTCCTCGTCCAGGAGATAAATCTCCGGAGCCTCCACGTAGATGAGCGGCTCCGGGACCCTGCGCTTGATGCCGCACTGCTCCATGGTCGCCGCCGGATCCAGCGGCACGGCCCGCGGACGCGGTTCGCCGTTTTTCTCCGCCTCCTCGCACGCGACCTGGTACGCCTTGCCTCGCTCTCCCTCGGGAAAGTGCGCGTGGATGACGCCCCTGAGGTCGGTCCACTTCTTTCGAAGTTTTCGTAGGAGCCCGTCCACGCTGTCGGTGGGTCGGACCGAGATCTTCACCGACGGGGACTCGGTGGTGAAGGACTTGACGAGCACCTGGAACTTGTCGTCCGCGCCGGTTTTGAACCCGAGCGCGAGACCGACCTTGGCCTTCTTCTGAAACGCGGGCGGCGCGAAGATGGGCTCCGGTTTGGGCCAGCTCTTGATGTAGGAGTGGGGCCTGAAGGCGGGCGGCCCCGAGACGACGGCGGCGTTGAAGATGTTGTCGAGCCGCCCGGGGCGACCCACCAGTCCCTTGTCCTTCTTGGCGTCAAACTCCTTCTTCTTCGCGCCCGTCCCCTCCTCGTCGCTGTCCAGACCGATGTTGAGCTGGGCGTCCACGTCCTCCACGGGCTGAAGGTGTCGGCCGGGTTTGACGAACGCCTCGCACGCGGCCCACTCCGTCGCCTTCATCTCCTCGTCGCCGCCGGGGAAATAGCTCCGAAGCCGCATCATGCGATCGTTCGGGTTGATCGTCACGCGGGGCGGACCACTCATCTCCCGCGCCGCTAGGAGCTCCGCCGGGGACCAGTGAATCCCGTCTAACCACTCCCCGCGAGCCAACGCCTGGTTACGCCGCGACAGCAACTCCTTAGCCGCGCCGGGCTGAGACGCTCGATACTCAACCTTGGTCTCCATACCCGGCCCAAACACGCCGGCGCCGACGTGGGTGACCACGTCCGCGGAGCTGTCCGGTGATTCATCGCCGGTCGCGTCGTCGTCGTCGTCAAGCTCCATCCCGTCCTCGCCCTCGTCCTCCTTCTCCTTCTCCTTCTCCTTCTCGAGCGCAAGTTTAGCTAGCCGCTCCCGCTCCGCGGCGAGCGTGGGTTCCTCGTCGTTCCACAGCCGCGTGTACTGAGCGTGACGCGTGAACGGCACGTGCTTGACGTCGAGGGGCGCGTCCGGGTCCTCGCCCCACCATCCGCGCATCCCCGCGGTCGCTTTCACCGCGCCCTTGTCCTCCGCGGTAAATTCCGGTCGGTCGGAACCGCCGTCGCCGCCGCCCGTGGTTATGGCGCGGATGCCCCCGTCGTCTCGGTCGTTCGCCGCGTCCCCACCGCCGCCTCCCGATCCACCGCCGCCGCCGCCTGATCCGCCTCCTGATCCGCCGCCGCCGCCGCCTGCTGGTCCGCCGCCCTCCCCCGACGGTTTGTCTCCTGTGCTCTCCCCGGGCTTACACGCGGCGGGGGGCTTCGCGCCGCCGAGTCGAAAAAGCAACTTCTTGGGCTGTTGCGGCGGCGGCGCGGCTTCGTCCACGGGCTCGGAGTCCGCGGGCTCAGCCTTGATCTCCGCTTCGACTTTCACCTCCGTGAGTTGCGCGGGTTCTTCCGGGAGCGCCGCGGGTTCCTCCGGGAGCGCCGTGGGTTCCTCCTCGTCCTCCTCGGAGTCTTCCCCCCAGTGGATGTCGTCCTCCCACTCGACGTGCTCAGCCGGCGTATGCGCGGGCATACCCTTGAAGTGTCCATCCCCGGCTCTCGTCGCGATGGCGGGATCCGCCCTCTGATCGTACGCGTCCATCTCGTCCTCCGCTTCGTCCTCCGCTTCGTCCTCGTCGTCCTCGTATTCGTCGTATTCGTCGCGGTGTTTCCCGGCGGGGGCGCGTCCGAGCTGATCCCAACCCCGAGGGGGTCGGGGCGCGGCACGTTCGCCATCCTCCTCGTCGCCGTCTTCGTCCGAGGACTCGTCCTCCTCCTCGTCGTCCTCTTCCAACAGATCGTCGACGACCACGGGCGGGGCTCTGGGCCGCGGGATGTCGTCGCCGATCGAGGGGTCCTTATCCTTGTCCTTGTCCTTGTCGTAGGCTTCGCGGAGCTTCTTCTGCATCTTGCTCTGCTCGTGCGCGATGTCGGTGAACTTGAGGATGGCGCCGCGCTCCTCCTTGGTGCGCGGACGCTTGGGGACCGCCGGTTTGGGTGGCGCCGCAGCCTCCAAGGCGGAGATGGTTTGGACCATCGGCACGCCCGGCGGCACGGCGGCTGCCGCGGCGACGGTGGGGACCACCGGCGCGGGCTGCGCCATCCCGAGCCCGACAGCGGCGGTAGCGGCGACGGTGGGGACGACGACGGTCTGCGCGGGGGTATCGGCACCGCCGCCCAACGGGTCGTCGTAGTCATCCTCGTCGTAGTTGTCGTCGTCCATGCCCCCGCCTCCGCCCCCGCCTCCGCCCCCGCCCACCGGCACCACCTGCGCGCCCTGCGCACCCGCGGTTGTCATCATCGCGGACGGATCCACGGTTGTCACGACCGGGACGGCGGGAGCCTCCCGCGTCTGCTGATCCTCGTCCACCTCATCGTAATCGTCGTCCTCCTCGAACTCGGCGAACATGTTGGGGCAGCCCGCCGGCCTTCTCCGGGCTACCGCGCCTTCTCCGTGCGCCGCGGGTTAGGGCAAAAACCGAACCTCGAGGGGCTTTTCGAAAAACCAACAAAGCAACAGGATTCGCTTCGTTTCGATTTGTGACTGGCTTGAGTGTGTTCCTTGAGAAAATCTCTGCCCTATCCGCCTATGATTGACAGTGAGGATAAAACGGATTCTAACGTCAAATGCGAAACCGCTCCGTCCGAAGTGGATAGAGCGACTTTCTCGACCAAAACCGATGGTGGCCACTCGACTGAGTGCACCGGCGCTCGATACGAAAAGCACTCGACATGGCCACCGCCTGCATCTCGGCGTCCTCTATCGCTCCCGCCCTCCGCGTGCGCGTCCAACCCCGCCGCCGCGCCGCTAGGTCCACCAAGGTCAGGGCGGGAATGGACATGAAGCAGGGCAGCGGTTTCGAGACGATCGAGGTCACGCTGGACCGCCCGATGGGCCTCCAGCTCAACAGCGGCCGCGAGGGCATCGGCGCTTACGTCGCGGGCATAGTCCCCGACGGTAACGCGGCCAAGGCGGGGACCGTGCGGGTCGGTGACGTCATGGTATCCTGCGCGGACGGAGTCGACACGCGAGGGGTCGATTTCGACGACATCATGGACGCGCTCGCCGCGAACCCGGACGCCCCCACCATGAAACTAACGTTCAAGCGGTGGCCGGACACGCCGAACAAGACATCACCCGAGGGGTACGTCTGGCTCGAGGCCAACGCGAGACGCGAGGACGTCGTGGTCCTGCCCTCCGGCCTGCAGTACCGCGTATTGGAGGAGGGAACGGGACCGACGGGCCGCATCACCAAGGACACGCCGTGTTCGTGCCACTACGAGGGTAAGCTCATCGACGGAACCGTGTTCGACTCGTCCATCAAGCGGGGTAAGCCCATCACCTTCGCCCCGAAGCAGGTCATCCGGGGCTGGACCGAGGCCATGGGGATGATGCGGGAGGGCGATCGGTGGGAACTCTTCATCCCCGCGGAGCTCGGGTACGGCGGTAGGGGGTCGCCCAGCGGGAGCATCAAGCCGGGCGACGCGCTCATCTTCGAGATGAAGATCGAACGCGTCAACCCGTGACTGACGGTCGAGA
>Ga0181571_10004578_pt1 | contig 10351 bp, 4 predicted proteins | sample 101ome_17_FD_132440 | JGI IMG/M metagenome (GOLD analysis project Ga0181571, IMG submission 132440) | Coastal salt marsh microbial communities from the Groves Creek Marsh, Skidaway Island, Georgia - 101407AT metaG (megahit assembly) | ecosystem: Environmental > Aquatic > Marine > Intertidal zone...
ATCCCCCACACGCGAAGGCGAGATCCTTGACCAGGATGCCTTCCGCAAATTGCCAGAGAGAACTCGCAAAAAAATTCAGCGAGACATGGTTGCCCTCCAGGCAGACATAGAGAAAATCATCCATCAAGTGCCCCGGATTAGGCGTGCCATCCAGCGCAAAGTCAAGGAGCTCAACCGAGGTGTCGCGAGGGCAGCGGTCTTGGGTTTGATTGAGGATTTGAAGGCCTCCTATGAAGGGCTACCAGAAGTCATAGCCTATTTTGATCGTGTCTTGGAAGATGTGGTCGAATTTGCCGAAGAGCTTTTTCTTACCTCAAAGGACGGCGGGGTCGCCATGGCTGGTAGTGCCAGCGGTGAAGAATCTCAGCCTATCAGTCTGACTCGCTACCGTGTGAACCTCCTGGTGGACCACCGACAGTCCAAAGGGTCTCCTGTGCTGTACGAGGATAATCCCTGCTACAATAATTTATTGGGAAGGGTGGAACACCTTTCCCACATGGGGACCCTCTTGACTGATTTCACCCTTATCAAACCTGGAGTCCTTCATCTCGCAAATGGTGGTTACCTGGTGATTGATGCGATGCAGTTACTCATGCAACCCTTTGCTTGGGACTCTCTTAAACGCTGTCTTCGTTCAGGTGAAATTCGAATCGAATCCCTTGGTCAGTCTTTGAGTCTGGTCAGCACCGTGTCTCTGGAACCTGAGCCGATACCGCTGGATATCAAAATCGTCTTGGTGGGTGATCGCATGCTCTATTACATGTTGCATGAACTGGACCCCGAATTTTCAAAATTTTTCAAAGTTGCAGTCGATTTTTCAGACCAGATTGATCGCAATTCACGCAATGTGACCCTATATGCGAGGCTGTTAGCCACGCTCATTCAGCGCAGAAATTTGTTACCATTTGATCGGACAGCTATCGCGCGAGTGATTGAACAGAGTTCTCGCCTTGTGGAGGATTCGGAAAAGCTGAGTATGGAAATCCGCTGTGTGATGGACCTTTTGCAAGAGGCACATCATTGGGCCACCACTGCTGGTGCCAAGCTTGTGAAAGCTGCGCATGTGGACAAAGCACTGGCTCAGCAGCAAACGCGTCACGGTCGTATTGGCATGCGCATGAGGGAGGAAACCCTGCGGGAGACCTTTCATATCGATACAGAGGGCGAACGAATTGGTCAGATCAATGGTCTTTCGGTGATTCAACTAGGTGGTCATGCCTTCGGGCACCCTGGCCGCATCACAGCTCAGGTCAGAATGGGTGGCGGGGAAGTGGTGGATATTGAGCGTGAGGTAGAACTTGGCGGTGCCTTGCACTCCAAGGGAGTCATGATTCTCTCTGGCTACCTGATGGGGCATTTTGTCCCCGACCAGCCGCTGTCTTTAGCAGCTAGCCTGGTTTTTGAGCAATCCTATCACGGTATTGATGGAGATAGCGCCTCATCCACAGAACTGTATGCGCTGCTTTCAGCCTTGGCAAAAGTTCCCATTAATCAATCTCTGGCTGTGACAGGCTCATTGAGTCAAATGGGAGAAGTTCAAGCTATTGGTGGGGTAAACGAAAAAATTGAAGGTTTTTTCGACCTCTGCCGTGCTAGAGGCCTGACTGGGCGACAAGGTGTTTTGATTCCCAAGAGCAACGTGAAGAATCTCATGCTCAGGGCTGAGGTGGTCGATGCGGCTCGTGCTGGAAAATTTCACGTCTACCCAATTAGCCATGTGGATGAGGGTATTGAGCTCCTTACAGGGATACCTGCTGGGCGTCGCCAGGCCAACGGGCATTTCCCTAAGCGCAGCATCAACGGGTTGGTTGAGAAACGTCTCATTGATTTTGCCGAAAAATCTCGATCCTTTCATGCTAGTGAAGGCAAGGAGGATAGAAAATGAGCCCCGAGCGCTGCCTGCTTGTGGCCCTTGACACTTCTGCTCAGAGTCTGGCTGCTTTGGAAATGGGGGTGGAACTTGCCTCCATGGGAGGATGCTCCATGAAAGGGGTCTATATTGAGGAGAAGAAGCTGCAGGATGCCTGCCTTTCGTCTATTTCCAGGGAGGTTGAGCTGGCTACGACTTCTAATCGATCCTTCGATATGGAGCGTTTAGCATCCATACATCGTGCGCAGGCTGCCCACGCGCGGCAAGCGATTGAAATGGCTTCTGAGCGTCGGCGGATAGACTGGGAATTTGAGGTGCGGCATGGCGTCGCCTCTGAGGTGATTCAAGAGTTGGGGAAAGTCTCCGAGATGGTTCTAATGGGCTCTAGAAGTATGAACTGGGGCCAAGGCTCTGGCTTTGGATCGACAGCGTTGCCGATGATCACGCGCTATCCGGGAAGTCTTTTTCTGGCCAGAAAATCCAAATCTCTTGCGTTCCCTCTAACGGTGGTCTGCTGCGGGTTCGAGGCCAATCAGGTCATGCTTAAACTAGCCTTTGATCTAGGGCAACTTTGCCATCATTACGTGCATGTGGTCTATCTGCCGACCAAGAAGACAGATGACGAAGCTGCCCTGAGGCATTGGTTGACCCAAATCAGCGAGGATAAGGGGGTTATTTTCAGAATGTATGTGGTCGAATCGGCCACGCGCATGCATTTACTTGGATTTCTTGAATCTTTTAAGCCAGGCACACTCATTTTTCCCGAACTTAACTGGTGCCGCCAAAAACGGTTCATTGAGGCCGTGCAGCGGCTTGATTGTCCTATCCTTTTTTACCGACCCGCCGCAGCCGTGTTATCACCGACTCCGGTCATGACCGATGGTGAGTTGAATCGCAAAATGCTCCGAACCGATTCGACCGGCATCTATGAGCGATCCAAGCAGAGGTAGTTCTGGCTTTTGCGTTGATTCAGAAACCGAATAGGCTTAGTTTCTAAGGGTGTTTCTCCTGCTTCAAACCAAAAAAATAGGGGATCTGTATGGTCGGTTTTTAAGGCTTGCCCGCGCGTTTTTTTGGGGCGCCTGCATTGTTTTCAATTTCAGCTGCGGTCATGTGGTGGCCGAACAGGCCTCTGAGATTACCTTTGAGCGAGACATACGCCCAATCTTTAAGGCCATGTGCTTCCACTGTCATGGCGAGGATGATCACAGGGAAGGGGGGTTAGATCTAAGGTTGGTCAGACTCATGAAATCAGGAGGCGATGAGGGTCCAGCCATCGTACCTGGAAGCGCAGATACAAGCCTTTTGTGGCAGCGCATTGCCGAGGATGAAATGCCTGAGGGTGAGACGAAGCTCACACCTGCCGAAAAATCCAAGATCCATGGCTGGATCAACGCCGGGGCCATAACGGCACGACCTGAGCCTGACAATGTTGAAGATGCCAGGTTTACGGAGGAAGAGGTCAATCACTGGTCGTTCAAGAAACCTGCCCATCAACCGGTTCCCGAAAGGCTGGAAGGGGTTGAATCCGATAGCCCTATCGATTCCTTCATCCACGAAAAACTGACAGACTATCAACTCACTCCGGCCCAGACGGCAGATCGTGCGACGCTGATAAGGCGCTTAAGTTTTGATTTGCGTGGCTTGCCCCCATCAGAAGAGGAACTCCGCGCTTTCACTGAGGATACCAGACAGGATCCTTGGTCACCTTTGGTGGATCAAATGCTTGCCTCCCCCCATTTTGGAGAACGTTGGGGGCGTCACTGGCTGGATCTTGCGGGCTTTGCCGAAAGTGATGGCGGCTCCCTCAATGACCCGGAAAGACCTTATGCATGGCGGTATCGCGACTATGTCGTGGAGAGTCTCAATGCTAATCTGCCCATCGATCGATTTTTCCAGGAGCAACTGGCCGGAGATGAAATGATTCAGGGATCGGTGGATCCTGTGAATGCCGAACATCAAAGGTTACTTTCGGCCAGTGGCTTTTTATTGATGGCACCCGATGCCACGCGCGTTTCCAATACTTTGGAAGATCGCAACAATGCGGCTGCCGAAGTGGTCAAGGTCGTGAGTTCCTCCATGCTGGGTTTAACAGTGGGTTGCGCACAGTGCCATGACCACAAATATGACCCTATTGGGATCGATGATTACTATCGTTTTCGAGCGGTTTTTGACCCGATCCTCCCTCTGGAATCCTGGAAGACCCACGATAGTCGGCTGTTCGATTTTACTCCAGCCACTGTTCGTTCACGCATTGAGTCCATCGAGGCTGAGGCCAAGGCTCTGGAGGATACCATTAAGGGTAGACGCGATGAAGTGGCCCTGCGGATCCAGGAGGAACGTTTGGCACTGGTGCCCGAGGACGTTCGGGATGTATTGCGGGACGCTGTGGTTCATCCTTCCAAGGAACGCAGCCAGCAGCAGAAGGAACTCCTGGAGGCCTATCCGATGGTTAAGCCACTTCCAACCATCATCGGCCTTCTGGTGGAATACGAGCCAACGACCTATCGGGAATTTGAAAAAGAGTTTGCCAAGGTCTCGGAGATACGAGGGCGTAAGCCGGATCTGCATCAGGTCATGACACCTCGCGAGGACGGAAAGACTCTGCCGGTCAGTCGGGTCTTCTTCAGAGGTAATCCAGAAAGCCCTAAAGAAGAGGTGATGCCTTCCGAACTCAGGGTGCTTCAGCTCAACGGCACAGATGCCGACCTGCCAGTGAATAATCCCGGTCTGTCGACAAGTGGTCGCCGCCTGGCTTATGCAAGGCATTTGACCAGTGGGGATCACCCCTTGACTGCGAGGGTGTTTGTCAATCGTATCTGGATGCACCTGATGGGAAGTGCTTTGGTTCGTTCCACGGGGGATTTTGGCATTGCTGGAGAACACCCCACCCATCCTGAACTGCTTGACTGGCTGGCCTTGGATTTTGTGGCGCATCAGTGGGACCTGAAGCATCTGATCCGTCGCATTGTTCTCTCTCATACTTATCGGCAGTCCTCCAGGCGCGAAGCGGAGACAGATAGCAAGGATCCGGTCAATCAATGGTATGCTCGAGCCAATCTTAAACGCATGGATGCCGAATCGTTACGCGATGCCATCCTTGTGGCTAGCGGGTTGCTGGACACAGCACTGGGTGGGGCAAGCCTTCCTGTGACAGAAAATGCTGAAGGCAAGACCGTGATTGGCGTCCGCAAAATTAAGGATGGTTTGAAGGCAGGCGTGGACGCTGCTGCCGGGCACTCCCATCGCCGTAGCCTCTACGTGCAGCGCCAGCGCAATAAGCCTTTGGATATGCTTGCGACTTTTGATTTGCCAGTGATGACGCCCAATTGCGAGGTGCGTAAGGAAACAACTGTGGCAACGCAGTCGTTGTATTTTCTCAATGATGAGTCTATTTCACAATATGTCGAAAGTCTCCTGCATGACTCGGACGCTGACACCAAGCCGCTGGATCAGTGGGTGGGGGACCTTTATCAAAGGCTTTTTGCCGCTCTACCTACCTCGGAGGAGTTGCAGCAAGCTGAGACTTTTATCACAGGCATGGAAGGTGTTTTTGCCCAATCCGATAAAGATGCAGCCCAGGATGAGGCTGGCCAGGTTTCGTCTCGTCATCAGGCTTTGGCCTTGTATGCCCAGACGCTGCTCGCATCCAATCGGTTTTTATACATCGACTAGTCATTCAAAACCCTACCCTCAAGATGAAAATCACACGTGTATGCTCCAGACGGCACTTCATCGGCTCTTCGGCATTTTCCCTGAGCGCCGTTGCGGCACCATGGCTCATGAAGAACGACGGGCTGCTGGGCGCCACCAGTGAAGGGCCACAAAAGCCTGTGCTGAAGCCCTTGACGCATGATCTTTTGCCTAAGGTGCCGCCAGCACCTGTTCAAGCCAAAGCCATGATTTCGATGTTCATGCTGGGTGGCCCTAGTCAAATTGATTTATTTGATCCCAAACCGGCTCTCTACAAGTGGCACGGCAAATCCTTCGAGGGGGATATAAAATTCGACAATGCAGCACAGGCCAGTCGAGAGATCATGGCACCGCTGTGGAAGTATCGGAGCCACGGTCAATGTGGGATGGAGCTTTCAGAACTTTTACCCCACCTAGGCGGGATCGCTGATGACATTACCTTGATCCGCTCCATGCATACCGGTGTCAACAACCACCTGCCGTCCAATTATGCCATGACAACCGGACAGCACCGTGGTGGTCGCGCCGTGCTTGGTAGTTGGTTGCTGCACGCTCTTGGGAGCGAAACTCAGGAGCTCCCTGCCTATGTAGCCCTGACAGACCCTCGAGGTTTGCCTCTTTTAGGGGGCGAAAACTGGTCGAATGGACCTTTACCATCGATCTATCAGGGTACTCTGGTGAGGCCGAAGACGCCTCGGATCTTTAATTTAGAACCTGCGCCACACTTGAGGGGCGAAGCACAGAAGAGGCAATTGAGTTTCCTCCGGGATCTCAACCAATCCCACCTGGAAACGCATCCAGGGGAAGCGGACCTGGAGGCTCGTCTGGCAAGTTATGGGCTGGCTGCCAACATGCAAACAGCCGCTAAAGAAGCTTTTGATATTTCCAGTGAGCCAGAACATATCCGTCAGCTTTACGGTGTGGATCAAGATCGTACGCGAGATTATGGAACCCGCTGTTTGATTGCCCGAAGATTGGTAGAGCGGGGTGTCCGCTTTGTTCAAATCATGTGCAATGGTCAGATATGGGATCATCATGGTTCGATTCAGACGGCTCTGCCGGAGCGTTGCGCCGAAATCGATCAACCCGCTGCTGCATTGGTGAAAGATCTCAAGCAACGAGGTTTATTGGATTCGACGCTGGTTCATTGGGGAGGGGAAATGGGGCGTCTTCCGGTCATCCAGTTTCGCGAAGGTCTCGATAAACGTGACAAAGTTGGAAGGGATCACAACACCTATGGTTTCAGCATGTGGGTGGCAGGCGGGGGGATGAAAAGAGGCTACATCCATGGTCAAACCGACGAATTTTCCCACTATGCCGTGGAAGACGTTGTGCACCACTATGATTGGCTGGCTACCGTGCTGCATCAGTTCGGGCTGGATCACCGCACATTGGAATACAAGTTAGGCCCGCGCAATCATCGGCTCGTAGAGCAGGCCGATGCCCAGGTGATTCACAAACTGCTTGCCTAGCGCAGGATCTGCCTCAGTAGGCCTTTTAATACATTGCCTGGGCCAATTTCCTCGAAAACCGCATCAGGTTCTTGATTCATCAGGCAGATGGATTCGACCCATCGAACTGGAGAAGTGATTTGTTCAGCCAGAAGTTGTTGAATCCTACCAGGGGCATAAGGTTTGGCCTCAACATTCGAGATAACGGGCAGTTCAGGATCCTTGAGGGCCGCATCAGCCAGAAAGGCTTCAAACGCAATTTTGGCGGGCTCCATGAATGGAGAGTGAAATGCTCCGCTTACATTCAGTGGAATGTAGCGCTTGGCGCCTGCTTCTTTGAAGGCATCCTGCAATGCAGGAATCATCTCCTGAGCTCCTGAGACCACAATCTGCGTGGGGGCATTGAGGTTGGCCAAACCCACCTGACCTTGGCCTGCAGCATCGAGCACCTGGGCGACTTGGTCGTGGGTGAGCCCAATCACGGCTGCCATCCCGCCTCCTTTCGCCTCAGCCATCAGAGCCCCCCTCTTTTGAACCAGGCGCAAACCGGTGGCGAAATCAAAGGCGTTGGCAGCATACAAGGCGTTGTATTCCCCCAAACTGTGTCCGGCCGTCATGGCTGGCTTTTCACCTGTAGTTTCCAAGGCTGCCAGATAACTCAAGGCACTGACGGTGAAAAGGGCAGGTTGGGTATATTGTGTTTGGCCTAGTTTTTCATCAGCATCCTCCAGACAAAGTGCCTGGATATCGTAGCCAAGTATGTCACTTGCTTCCTCTGTGATATGGGGAAAACGCTCAAAAAGACCCTCCCCCATGCCTTTTGACTGGGAACCTTGTCCTGGAAAAAGATAAATCATGATCCTTTGGCTCTTGAGAGCATTGGTGGGCGCCAGCATCGCAGGCGCCATCATCTGTTTGGCCTAAGCCTAGGTTTTAGACTCCAATGGCTCAAGGTAATGTTGACGTTGCCTTATCGAAAGGCAGGGTGGTCCGGTTGACCACCACTGATGACATAGGCCACCAAGTCGAGGATTTCCGATTTGTTGAGTGCGGCCAAAAGCCCTTCGGGCATCGGAGAAATTTTCGACACTTCGATGCTCTTGACTTTTCGGCGGTCGACGTTGACTCGCTGGTTCGGGTTGGTGAGATCGGTGTTTAGTGTGACCGAATCGCCATTGAGGTTTACCACAATGCCACTGACCGTATCGTCGTCCTCCATGGTAACGACGATTGGAGCGAATTGATCACTGACCTCCTTGCTTGGGTGGAGAACATGGTCGATTAAATCATAGGCGCTGAAGCGGCCACCCGCACCGGTCAAGTCAGGCCCGTTCATGCCTCCTGCATTGCCGAAACGGTGGCACGCCAGGCAGGCTGCGGCGGTAAACATGCGCTTGCCAGTGTCGAAATCTCTGTTCTTCATTTCGTTGCGGGCTGCAGGGCCAAGTTCATCCAAAGTCCATTCCTTGGGTTCTCTCCCGGCAAAAATGGCGCCCAGGTTTTCAATCACACTTTTCTGTTCGGGTTCACGAGCAATCAGCTCAGCAAGGGATTGGGTTTCCTCATCGGTGAAACTGGCGAGTGTATCTTGTTTGATGAAGTCGATGAAGCGTTCAAAACTGGCTCCACCACGGTAATTGGCGGCCTTGAGGAACCAATCGAGTTGTCGCTTTCGCAAATCAGCGGTCCAACCTTTCTTAAGGAAACGCAGGCTGCGGGCGTATTGCATCTGGGGTTCCTGACTTTCGGCTGACTCGATCAGTGCCATCGTTTTGGCTGCGGTGTTGGGCGCCTGAAGATGTGCGAGGGTTTCAGAAAGTAGCCAGTTCGTCTCAAAGCTATTTGCTGGGTAAAGTGGGTCTAATTTCTCTATGCAGGCATTGATGATTTCAGGAGAAGGGTCGCCAAATCGCACCATGATGATTTGCAGGGTTCTTACTAGAGCCCGAAGATCATCTGGAGACAAATCCTTTGCACTCACAGCTAGAAGACTCTGCAACATCTCATCGCGTAATGACGTGTTGATGACGTGCCCATTTTCAGGGCGATGACCAGGCCCCACGCCTGAGACCCTTGCCAGGGCCATGATGGCCTGAATACGGCTTGAGGCATTGGACTCTGAAAGAGCTTTTTGTTGCCAAGTCTGAGTAGGTTGATGCTCCAACGCCACGCGAGCAGCAAACTGAATGAAACGATCGTCATGATCTAAGTAGCGCCATGCTGTTCGGATGGCTTTGGGGTCCTGTTTTCCGTGAAACGCCTCAAGAGATTTTCGGATGGAACGCTGGCGGTTGCGCTTGGCCTTGACGGTAACTGGACGAGTGTCTTCGGTGCCTTCATAGGTTACACGATAAAGCCCTGACTGAACCCTTCTGCCTCCAATGGTAAAATACATGGCCCGATCTTGCGGGTGGATAATGATGTCTGTCACCGGAAGGGGGGCGCCGGTAATGAATTCTTCTTTGGTAGCCTTATAGGAGGCACCATCCTCTTCAAGATGCACTGCATAGATTTTGCCCCAACTCCAATCCAGGACATAAAAGGCATCTTGATATTTGCTGGGGAACTGGGCCCCATAACCAAATCGTGCGCCGGTAGGGCTCCCGGGGCCGATGTTGAGGGTTGCTGGAAGACTGTCTGGGTAGAATTCAGGATACTTGCCGGCTCCATTCCTCCATCCGTATTCAGCACCGCTGACCACGTGATTGACTCGAGTAGGTCGATACCATGGTGTGTTGAAATCATACTCCATGTCGGCATCGTACGTGAATAGCTCCCCATCTTTGTTCAATCCTCCGCCGTAGATGTTTCGGAAACCAGAGGCAAAAATTTCGAAGTCCTTCCCATCACGACTGACGCGATAGACGACACCGCCCGGAGCCAATACCCCTCGGTTGTGGCCTCGACCATCGGGCATACTGGGTAGCAGGTGGTCATCACCCCAAACCTTAGCAACCTGTGAGCTGGATGAGGAACCCGTTTTGTAGTCTGGTTCGATCATCGCATTGTTTCCGGTGATCAGGTAGAAATAGCGACCATCAGGTGTGGGGACGACAGCGTGAACCCCATGATCCCCGCTTGATTTAAAAGGTTGCAGTAGCTCGACCGCGTCGAGTTCACGATCGCCATCACTGTCACTGATGCGGTAAAAGCCACTTTGGATTTTACGCTCGTAATCATTCACCCCAGCCCAAAGGGCCCCATCGGCGAAAACCATGCCATTGATGGCTCGGATATCGACTGGAACCGATTCGATTTGGCTGCTTGAAAGTGTCTGCCCGGGCGCTGGTGCGTTGAATTTATAAAGGCCTCCGTATTGATCACAGGCGTAAATACG
>Ga0181571_10004580_pt1 | contig 10350 bp, 7 predicted proteins | sample 101ome_17_FD_132440 | JGI IMG/M metagenome (GOLD analysis project Ga0181571, IMG submission 132440) | Coastal salt marsh microbial communities from the Groves Creek Marsh, Skidaway Island, Georgia - 101407AT metaG (megahit assembly) | ecosystem: Environmental > Aquatic > Marine > Intertidal zone...
AACTCTAAAGGTAACTCAACTATTTTTGGCGAAAAAGAAAGAACCAGCGCCGCAACAGCAGCTTTGGCTAATGGTGCAATTGCGCACACTATTGATTTTGACGATACGCATATGCCTTCTATTACTCACCTCGGATCATCATTAGTCGCGACAACATTTGCCCTCGGTGAAGAATTAAATTCCAATGGTAAAGATATAATTGAAGCATTCGTGCTTGGTTTTGATGTGGCAGGTCGTATAGGAAGATGCGCCATGCCCAGCCACTATAAATATTGGCATCCGACGGCTACTTTTGGTGGTATCGGTACAGCAGTCGCTGGCGCGAAACTCCTGAAGCTAGATAGTAAGCAAATCGAGATGACCATAGGCCTTGCTGCTGATGCAGCGGGAGGACTTCGTTATGGTGTAGACAACGGGGATTTTTCCAAAAGCTTACATCCAGCCATGGCAGCAATGAAAGCAGTGCTATTCGCCCAATTAATAAACAATGGAGCGACCGGCCCTTTAGGAATTCTCGAATATTCCTCAGGTTTTTTTAATGCCTTTTCTGAGGAACCAAACTTTGAACCATTACTTGATAGGCTAGGTGAATATTACGAAATAAGTGTTGGTGGGCTAAAATCCTACCCAACGATCCAATGCAGCCATACTGCTATTTCAAAAACGTTAGAATTGGTTCAAGAAAATGGACTTCATAAAGATGATATAGCAGAGGTAAGTATTGTTCAGTCTGAGACGATGCCTGGCCAAGGCATGAATTACAATCCCCAAAGTCCTTTGGCAGCCCGCTTGAGCACACCCTTTGCAGTATCGTTAGGTCTTCAAGACGGCGAAGTATCTCTTGAAAGATTTACCGAAGACACACTCGCTGATCCAGAAATTAATGAAATAATGTCACGCATCAAAATTGACTCTAGCACTGAGCTGGCAGAAGAACATCCGAACACCGTTGCATCGATAGTTGATATAAAAACTCGAGATGGCAAAAGTTTCTCTGGAAAGCAAATCTTCGCAAAAGGAGACCCAAACAATCGGATGACAGCAATAGAAATTGAGGATAAATTTCGTAAACTAAGCGCGCCCATTCTAGGAAAAGAAAAAGTAACCCAGGTTACTAGCAAAATAAATAACTTGCAAGAAATCCAAGACCTAGATGAAATTACTCAAATTCTACGATAAGCATTAGTTAACAAAGAGGATAAGAAATTGAGCAACCCGTTTTCCGACTTGCTTGTAGTTTCCGTTGAACAAGCTCTTGCAGCGCCTCTATGCACATCAAGACTGGTTGATATGGGTGCAAGGGTTATAAAAATAGAACGAACCGAGGGAGATTTTGCGCGAGGTTATGATGCGGCGGCAAATGGTGATAGTTCATATTTTTTGTGGACCAACCATGGTAAAGAGTCCGTTGTTTTGGATTTGAAATCCAAAAAAGATATCAATCTTATGAAGCAACTCCTTAAAAAAGCAGATGTTTTCGTTCAAAATCTGGCTCCAGGAGTAATGAAAAGGTTGGGATTTGGCTCAGAGGACATGCGAAAGAAAAATTCCAGACTCATTACGTGCGATATTTCTGGATACGGAGAAACTGGGCCTGCGAGTGACTTAAAAGCTTATGATTTTTTAGTTCAAGCAGAAAGTGGACTTGTTGATATTTCTGGCGGACCAAATGAACTTGGACGTATTGGAGTATCAATATGTGATATTGGTGCTGGAATGACTGCACATGCAGCAATTGTTGAAGCTCTATTTTATAGAGAACGCACGGGTGAAGGTTATGGCGTTAACGTGTCTTTATTTGGTGTAGCATCAGATTGGATGAATGTACCTCTATTACAATATAAATATGGTGGTAAGAGCCCTAAAAGGGTTGGATTAATGCATCCCTCTATTCAACCTTATGCAGCCTTCTCTGTTAAAGACGGGTCTAAAGTCATAATTGCGATCCAAAATGAACGGGAGTGGGCACGATTTTGCTCGCAAGTTCTAAAAAAACCTGAACTTGCTACTGATCCTCTTTTTAACAGTAATAACGCAAGGGTAAAAAACATTGAGGCTCTGCATGAGACGATCAATAATACTTCCAATCAATTATCGGTTAGCGAATTTACTAACTTACTCAAAGAAGCTGATATTGCATATGGTTCAGTGAATTCAGTCAGTGCATTATCTGACCATATTGGGCTTAACTTGGTTAATGTAAAAACTACTAAAGGTGACGAAGTAACGATGGCAGCACCGCCAATTAACAGGACTATAGATACGGTCAAAAGTTTACCATCACCACCCAAATTGGGAGAGCATACTTCTAAAGTTTTTAAAGAGTTTGGAATGTAGATTAATAATAAGGTAATATTTATAGATGACGCATTACACAAGCTACGATCTTATCGAGTGGGGTAAACCGTTTGAGAAACGACAAAATGCATTGCCTGAGCCAACAGGCCCCGAGGTGCTAGTGCGGGTGACGGCAGCGGGCCTTTGTCATTCAGATCTTCATGTGCAGAAAGGTTTCATGGATCTGGGACAGGAAGGTAAATTAACTTTCGCCGAACGCGGCGCTGTACTGCCAATGACCTTTGGACATGAAGTGGCTGGTATCGTCCAGGCTGTTGGGCCAGAAGTAAATTCAGTCAAACCTGGTCAGCAGGTTTTAGTTTTCCCCTGGATTGGCTGCGGTGAGTGCGACGCTTGCAACGAAGACCGTGAAAGCGACTGTGCAGCAATGCGCATCATAGGATTGAAACAAAAGGGTGGTTTTGCAACACACTGTTTAGTGGAACACGATAAGTTCCTAGTAGACATTGACGGTTTAGATGCAGCTGATGTTGTACCACATGCTTGTTCTGGAATTACAGTTTTTAATGCCCTTGAAAAAATGGGGGCTCTGCGTTCTGACGAATGGATGGCCATAATGGGCTGCGGTGGACTGGGCTTGAACGCCATCTCTATTGCCAGAGCCATGGGTTTCAATAACATTATCGCAGTGGATATTGACAACGGTAAGTTGGAAGCAGCTCTTGAAATGGGTGCGACCAAAGCACTAAACAGCCAGAATGATGATGCCGTCAGCGAGCTACAAAAGCTAGCAGAGGGGCGTCTTATGGGAGTGCTGGACACCTTTGGAGGAGTCGCAACTGGACGTATAGCAGTGCGAGCCCTCTCAAAAGCTGGACGTTATCTGTTAGTAGGCCAAGCTGGCGGAGACTTTCAAATGCCTCAGGTTTGGCTGCCACAAAAAGCAATGACCGTCCGTGGCAGCCACGTCGGAAACTCACCACAATTGCGCAAAATTATCGATATGGTCCGTAAAGGAAAAATCAAGCAAATGCCGATAGACAGGCGTCCACTTTCTAAGATTAATCAAGCTGTTCATGATCTTGAAAACGGTAATGTCACTGGTCGAATTGTATTTCAGCCTGATGAAAATGATTAAGGGAGGCTTAGAAAATAATGAAAATGTATAATCACTTCATTAATGGCAAATGGATTGAGCCAATAAAAAGTGAATATTTTGACACTGAAAATCCTTTTACTGGCGAGGTTTGGGCAAAGGTTGCCCGTGGGTGCGAAAAAGACGCAGATCTAGCTGTTAAAGCTGCAAAGGCCGCTTTCGATACTGGTGCCTGGGCAGATATGCGACCAACGCAAAGGGGCAAGCTTTTAGTGCGACTTGCTGAAATAATTGAACGTGAATCTGAAAGATTGGCCAATATAGAAGTACGTGACAATGGTAAACTTATCACAGAAATGAGTGCTCAGACTAAATATTTGGCAGAATGGTACCGCTATTTTGGAGGCCTTGCTGATAAAATAGAAGGAGCCGTACTGCCAGCAGATCGCCCAGGTATATTTAATTATACGCGATATGAACCATTGGGTGTAATTGGAATGATTACAGCCTGGAATTCTCCTCTCTTACTATTAGCCTGGAAGCTAGCCCCTGCCCTTGCTGCCGGAAATACCGCCGTAATTAAACCCTCTGAATTTACGTCTGCTTCATCATTAGAATTCATGGAACTTGTAAACGAGGCGGGTTTTCCTGCAGGAGTTGTAAATTGCATTACTGGATACGGTTTGGAAGTAGGTGCCGCTATAGTAGAGCATCCAGATGTCGCCAAAATTGCCTTTACGGGGTCTGATTTTGCAGGTCAGAAAATCTACGAGACGGCTGCAAAAAAAATTATGCCCGTTACTTTAGAATTAGGCGGGAAGTCACCTAATATTGTTTTTGAAGATGCTGATTTTGAAGCTGCGGTCATGGGTGCAATATCAGGCATATTTGCAGCAACTGGCCAGACCTGCATAGCGGGCTCACGGTTGCTGGTCCAAAGAACCATTCATGATAAGTTTGTTAAACGCTTAGTTGAAGTTGCAAGTGAAGCTAAAATTGGAGATCCAATGTCCGTGGAAACACATGTAGGACCCGTCACTACCGCTCCTCAATACGAAAAAATTCTTCAATACATAGAAGTTGCAAAAGAAGATGGTGCAACCTGTGTTCTAGGAGGCAAGCCTTATACCGGTGATGGCATTCAAGGTGATCGATTTGTTGAGCCAACAATCTTCACAGGTGTGACAAACAATATGCGAATTGCCCAAGAAGAGGTGTTCGGGCCTATTTTATCAGTCATTCCTTTTGATACAGAAGAAGACGCCATCCGCATTGGAAACGATATCGTGTTTGGTCTTGCAGCAGGTGTATGGACTTCTGATTTAGGTCGAGCTTTCAGAATGTCCGAAAAGCTTAAAGCTGGCACTGTTTGGGTAAACACATATCGAGCGGTTAGTTTTATGACGCCATTCGGCGGCTATAAAAGATCAGGTCAAGGAAGAGAAAGCGGTCAGGAATCAATTAAAGAATTTATGCAAGTAAAGTCCGTTTGGATTGCTCAGCAGACAACGAGCTCAAATCCGTTTATAATGCAATAGTCTCAAAAGGTTTTTGGCAGCAAAACGGTCACTTAAAATAGATAAAATCTATAAAGCTTAGCTTTTATCTATACATCTGCGATAAATATAAAAAATATATATGAAAGCATAAATATTTTATATTGTTCTACATGGAACATTTCGTTGCTATAATTCATAAAACTGTTACCGTTACCCTACATAAAACTAGTTGTATCAAAGAGTTTGGTGCAATGTTTATGCAACTTGATTAGTGATGTAGGGAGGACATCTCGATGAGACACTACTTAACCAAACAAGCTATGAAAGCCGTTAAAGCTTCCGTGGTTATGTTAACATTCTTCGGCTTAGCTGGGACTGCTATGGCTGATAAAAAAATTACTTTTAAAACCCCTTCAGCTTTTGGAACAAACCTACCAATAACCGGTTCCACTTCGTTATATTTTGCTGACGTTCTAGAAAAAGTTTCTGGCGGAAACATGAAAATAAAAATGTTTGAGCCTGGTGAGCTTATGCCAGCATTTGACGTGCACCAAGCGGTATCAGACGGACAAGTACAGGCAGGCTATACCTGCGGTGCTTATCTCGGTGGATCTTTGAAAGAAGCTATTCCATACTGCACAATGCCATTTGGACCAGAACCCCACGTAATGTTAGGCTGGTTGTACGAAGGCAACGGCACAAAACTTTGGGAAAAGTTTTATAATGACGCCGGATATAACGTAAAAGTTTGGCCTCTAGCAATCTACGCAAACGAAGGTGCGGGTTGGTTTACCAAGAGAATTGAAAAAGTTGAAGATTGGAAAGGAACAAAAATCCGAATTGGTGGATTTGCTGGTGGTACCGTAACCAAATTAGGCGCCGTTCCGACACTTATTCCTTTTGGTGAAATTTTCCCAGGGCTTGAAAAAGGTGTGATTGACGCTGCTGAAATGGGGCTTCCAGCTAACGATCTAGAAGCTGGTTTACATAAAGTAGCTAAGTATTATCACATGCCAAGCTGGCACCAGCCGTATACAATCATTGAAATTGTTTTAAACAAAGATGTTTGGAATGGCATGAGCGAAACTCAGCAAGCTCAATGGGAAGCGTCAGTAAGACAGGCAAACGTTTGGTCAATGACACATTCCAATGCAATTCAAAATGCTGCGCTTAAGACACTTCAAGAAGAAAAAGGTGTCGAAATCGTTAAGTTTGATGACGAAATGCTCAAGGCTATGAGAGCAGCATTCAATGAAACAATGGATGAGCTGATGGCAAGTGACCCAGAAGTGAAAATGTTGATGGATGACCTTACAGCTTTTATGGAAGATTATAAGAGTTGGGAAAACATTGGCTCCATTGGCCGCAACAGTTTGTGGGACTAATAGTTCTGCTATAACCAACTAGCAATGCAAGCATACAGCTTGCATTGCTAAAACAAATTAACAAACTCCGTTACGACAGGTAAATCTCAAAGTGAATTTTGTTCAGAATATAGAAAGACAAATTATAGCCTTGGGCCATGCTATCAGCTGGCTCGCACTGTTTCTCGTTGCCATTGTATGTTTATCAGTCTTCCTTCGATATGTACTCGGCGTGTCCAGTTTAGGGTTTGATGAGTTGCAATGGCACATATATTCTTTTGGATTTATGATGGGTTTTTCATATTGTACTTCTATGGAAACACATGTCCGCAACGACCTGTTTTACAGTAAGTTTTCAGAAAAAACAAAGCTTTGGATAGATCTTGTCAGTCACCTTGTTGTACTACTGCCATTTATTATCGTGATTATATATCACTCCTGGTTTTTTATGATGAGAGCTTATGTAACTGCAGAGGGTTCAATTGATCCCGGAGGGCTGCCTCACCGATGGATTATAAAATCAGTTTTAGTACTATCATTTGTATTATTTGGAATTGCAACGGTGGCTAGATCAATCGCCATTATTGCAAAACTCAGAAAAGTAACGGGAGATGCCAAGTAATGTTTGTTGAAACCATTCTGCTGACAGCTCTTTTTGTAACCTTTTGCGCTATGCTTCTTGTGGGTTTTCATATTTCCTACACACTTTTTGGCGTTTCAATTTTATTTACCTTAATAGCAATGATATCCGATCAATATTTTGATACGGCTACTGGCTTGGACTTCTTTTATTTTGGGATTGTTGTTAAACGAATTTATGCCGTGATGACCAATTGGATCCTAATAGCGGGGACGCTATTTATTTTTATGGGCTTTATGCTTGAAAAATCTGGAATAGCTGAGCGGCTGCTTACGTCAACTCAAGAATTGTTTGGTAATGTCAGGGGCGGAATGGCCATCACAGTCGCTTTGATAGGAACATTGCTAGCTGCAAGTACTGGGATTGTTGGAGCCTCAGTGGTTCTACTAGGTGTATTAAGCCTTCCAATAATGATCAAACAAGGCTATTCCAAAGAGCTGGCAACGGGAACAGTTGCCGCATCCGGCTGTCTTGGGATCATCATACCACCGTCAATTATGCTGGTTTTTATGGCAGACCAACTTAATCTTCCAGCTGGTGATTTATTCATGGGTGCTTTTATACCAGGATTAATGCTTGCCGCACTTTATGTGATCTACATACTTGGATTTTCATTCCTCAGACCTGAGTCAGCACCTTTGGCAGAAGACAGACAACCAGTAGGATTTAAAACTCTTTTTAGGGTACTATTAGATGCCGTACCGATACTGGCTTTGATGTTTTTGGTTTTAGGATCAATCATAGCCGGTATTGCTACAGTAACTGAAGCCAGTGGAGTTGGCGCTTTGAGCGCAATGATCTTGGCAGCATTCTATCGAAAACTAAATTTATCAATGTTGAAAGAGGCTCTTTACGGCACTTTCAATACCATGGGCTATATTTTCTGCATCATAATAGGCGCAACCGTCTTTGCTTTTGTTGTGCGCGCTTTAGGTGGAGATGAAATCATAGAAGAAGCACTCACATCGTTACCTTTCAGCGATAATGGCATTATTCTCTTTGTGATATTTTGTGTGTTTCTGCTTGGGTTTTTCCTCGATTGGATTGAAATAACTTTTATTGTGTTGCCCCTGCTTGTCCCAGTTATTGGGGCCATGGACTTAGCAATAAGCGGTTATGGTGTGGTAGACAAACCAGTGCTCGTTTGGTTTACGATCTTAGTTGCAGTAACACTTCAAACGTCTTTTTTAACGCCACCTGTAGGATATGCCCTCTTTTATATGAGGGGTATCAGCCCCCCTGGTGTGGCAATGAAAGACATTTACAAAGGCATAATTCCTTTTGTAATTCTTCAGCTCATAGCTATTTATTTAGTTTTTCAATGGCCGGCTTTGGCCACTTGGCTACCGGCGTATGTTTACGGTTAATACTGTATGAATGGGGATGTTAATCAATGGCAACAAATAAGGAATTTGAACTAAGACGCGATGACTCCGTAGCTAAAGCCATCGCTTATTCGTCCACATTTATCGCCGATCGCGCCGAAAATACAGAGATATGGGATGTCGAAGGTAAACGGTACATAGATTTTTGTGGTGGTATTGGTTGCCAAAACACGGGTCACCGTAATCACAGGGTTGTGGACGCCATAAAAAACCAATTGGATACACTAACTCATACTTGTTTCCAAGTCACACCATATGAGAGCTATATAGAGCTAGCTGAACGATTAAATGATATTTATCCCGGTGACTTTAAAAAGAAATCTATGTTTTTCTCAGCTGGAGGAGAGGCAGTCGAAAACGCAGTTAAAGTGGCTAGGTATTATACAAAACGCCCAGCAATTATTACTTTTACCAATGGATATCACGGACGCTCATATATGGGGATGGCATTGAGTGCGAGGATGATACCATTTAAACAAGGGTTTGGCCCATTCCCAGGCGATATTTACAGACTACCTTTTCCCGATGAATTCCGAGGCATAACTTTGGAAGACACAAAAAGAGCCTTCGCAACATTATTCAGAAGTGACTGCCCACCTGATCAAATTGCTGCAATATTTTTTGAACCCGTTCAAGGGGAAGGTGGTTACAATATAGCCACCCAGGAATTTGTGTCATATTTACGTGAGCTGTGTGATGAGCACGGAATTGTTTTAGTTGCTGACGAAATTCAATCAGGAATTGGTCGTACCGGCAAAATGTTTGCCATGGAACACTTCGGTATTGATCCCGATTTAACCTGCGTAGGAAAAAGTATAGGCGGAGGTTTACCAATATCGGGAGTAGTTGGTAAAGCGAGCGTTATAGATACCGTGCCTCCTGGAGGTCTCGGCGGCACATTTGGTGGTAATCCAATGGCCTGTGCGGCCGCTCTAGCAGTACTAGAGACAATCGAAAAAGATGGGTTACTGGCAAAAGGCTTAGAAATCGGGGAAGTCATAGATAAGCGTCTTCGAGAAATGTCATTAAAAAACTCAATGCAAAATATTGGCGATGTTCGTGGTCTGGGTTGTATGAATGCTATTGAGCTCGTTAAGGATCGTGAGTCTCTGGAACCAGATGGTGATATGGCCGCTAAAGTAGCTCAAATAGCACTTAAAAAAGGTCTTATCCTTGTAACAGCCGGACCAACGCGAAATGTTATAAGAATTTTGGTTCCTCTATCAGCCGATCTGAAAGTTATAGAAGAGGGCTTAGACATTCTGGAAGCTTCACTGGAGGAAGCGGCAGCCTAAAACCTCAAAGTCAATAAATTGTATTGTAGGTGATAGTATGAAAATAAAGGCAGCAGTTTTACGTCAATCGGGGCTTCCCAGACCTTACACTGAAAGCAAACCACTCTCTATTGAAGAAGTTGATCTAGACCCACCCAAATCAAATGAAGTCATGATAAAAGTCAAAGCCGTTGGTCTTTGTCATTCCGATCTTGTTGCAATTAGTGGTGAGCGTGGAAAGCCTATGCCAATAGTACTTGGGCATGAAGCGGCCGGGATAATAACCGAAATTGGTGATAATGTTGAAGGCTTCGAAATTGGTGATCATGTGGTGCCCTCCTATGTTGCAAGCTGTGGCCTCTGTGAAATGTGTAGCTCCGGCCGACCAGCCCTCTGCGAACCTGCTACAGTTGCAAATGCGAAAGCAGTTTTAAGAGATGGAACAACAAGGCTCAGCCAAAATGGTGAATCTATCCACCACCATTCGGGTGTTGCTGGGTTTGCAGAGTATTCGGTATTGTCAAAAGAAGCGTTGGTAAAAATTGATAAATCAATTCCCTTCGAGCAAGCAGCACTTTTTGGTTGTGGAGTGGTAACCGGTGTAGGTTCAGTAATTAATACTGCTGATGCTAAAGCTGGTCAGTTCATTGGCGTTGTTGGGCTAGGTGGCGTTGGACTCAGTGCTGTTTTAGCTTCGTTGGCTTTAGGAGCAGGCAAAGTAATAGCAATAGATTTAAGTGAAGAAAAACTTGAATTTGCAAAGGCACTTGGGGTTCATCATGCTTTAAATGCAG
>Ga0181571_10004581_pt1 | contig 10350 bp, 11 predicted proteins | sample 101ome_17_FD_132440 | JGI IMG/M metagenome (GOLD analysis project Ga0181571, IMG submission 132440) | Coastal salt marsh microbial communities from the Groves Creek Marsh, Skidaway Island, Georgia - 101407AT metaG (megahit assembly) | ecosystem: Environmental > Aquatic > Marine > Intertidal...
AAGAACCCGCTATGGTGCATTTGAAAACACTTGATTTACATTTAACACCTATGTGTTGGCATTTTCACCGCTGATTGATATAGGGTCAGCAACAACATATTCAATGAAAGGAACGACCTTTCGGTGATGGATATGGACAGAGATTTGGAGGCCTACACGAACCTTGTTGTTGACTCGTTTGAATACCGTAACGGTATCTTTCGAAGCTTCTGGGACCGCTGGATGACAGCGGTGGCTTTCTATCGAAGCGGTGTTGATCGTCGTGGGGCGCTCATGGCAAAAAGGAGGACGATTTGATGGACGCATATTTGGAACGCTTTGTGGATGAAACGATGGACGCTCAAGTGACTCGAAACGGTATATTCGCCGCTTCATTCGGATCACGTGTTCGCCGTTGGTTCCGCATGAAGTAAAGCCACTCTTTACATGAGGGCAGGGCTCAGACCCACGTATGAAGTACCGATGGGTGCCTCATCTTTGGGGCTTGTTAACACCTTGCGTTGCACTCGGAGGTCTGGTAGCAGGCGGTTGGTGGATGGCTTTGCCGATCGTGTTGCTGTTGGGTGTGTATCCTCTGCTTGAAGCGGTCCTGGGCCAGTCGGCAACCACGGAACCGCTGCAAGAAGGTCGAGCTCATGACATCATCGTGCACCTCCACGCGGTCTGTGTGCCCCTGGTGTTGGCGGTTTTGTGCTGGCGTATTTCCCTTGACGGCATCACCCTCCTCACTGGGATCGGCATCGTTTCGGCAGGGTTGAGCAACGGGGCCTCAGGCATTGTTTCAGCCCACGAACTCGGCCATCGCAGGCCTCGTTCGAAGAGTTGGTGGACGGCGCGACTTTCCCTGTTTTCGGTGTTGTATCTTCATTTCACCACCGAACACAACCACACCCATCATCGGCACTGGGCTCGTGACGTTGACCCGACCTCGTCTCCGTGGGGGCGAAGTGTGTACGTCCACGTGCTGCAGACCATACCTCGACAGGTGAAGGGTGCGTTCCGAGCCCGACCCGTTGACACTCGGCGTTCGCTGGCTGCTGAGGCGTTGTTCATCGGTGTTCTTGCTCTCGTCGGCTGGCCGTTCGTGGTGGCTTACCTCGGTCAAGCCGCCGTCGCCATCTACCTGCTTGAGTTTGTCAACTATCTCCAGCACCACGGTCTTCGCCGTGGCGATGACGAGCGACCAAACGCTACCCACGCTTGGGAAAGTCGCCATCGTCTTTCACGCTGGACTCTCATGGAGTTGCCCCTTCACCCTTCGCATCACCTCAAGTCGAGCACACCCTATCAGCGGCTCGACGTGCACGACGATGCTCCTCAACTGCCGCTTGGATACTACGGCATGTTCTGGGTGGCTCTGATTCCACCGCTTTTTGGTCGTTTGATGAGACGGCAAGCCAAGTCTGCAGGTTTGGCATCGTGAACAACCGTCATCGCTCATCGATGTTCTTCTTGGTCGTTGATCTCACTCCAAAATGCACCAGCAGGTTGGTGTTTGTCCTCGGTTGAAGTGATCGCTTGGGCAGATTCAGTTGTCTTGGTTTGGTGAATTTGATCAAGCAGTTCTTCTCTTGAAGCGTAGGAAAAAGCGGTTGGTGCCAGATCATCTTCCTCGTCTTTGCGTTCGGCAAGTTCTTCCAAGCTCACGACGTACGTGAGGCCTTTTCCTGTGATGCCGGAAAACAGCGTCTTCAAACCACCATTAAGCATGGCGCCTCCGACGAACAGAAAGATGCCGAAAAAGGGTACAATGCAGAACATTTCCGAGAGGTAGGCATTTTCCAAAAACATCATCAGCATCCATAGGGGAATGAAAAAGAAGACACCGCCAAACAGGGTGAACAACACGCCCATGCTCAGGGCTTCCTCTCTGGGGGTCTGCTCTTCGATGCCGACAGGGTAGCCGTGTTCATCGAGTTTGATGACGCTGCCTTCATGCTCCCTTTCGAGGGTGGCGATCAAGGCTTCTTTGGTCTGCGCATCTTGTTCGTTTGTCATGGTAGGTCCATCCTGAGAGGTTCTTTGAAATCTTCTCAAAAACGGGACACTGGTTAACTCATCCAAACATGACTTGATATAGCAAATGGAAATGATATTGATACGAAAGGTGCAGAGATGTTATCAGTTAACGGACTTACCAAGGCCTTTGGTTCAGGCGCCAACAAATTGCAGGTCCTCAAGGGCGTGGACATGGATATCAAGCAGGGTGAAATGGTCGCCTTGATGGGTCCCTCGGGTTCGGGTAAGTCCACCCTGCTCAACATCATCGGGGGATTGCTCGCCGGCGATAACGGCAGCATCACGCTGGGCGAGCGTACCTACGGGCTCAAGGGACCCTCGAGCGTCGTCGACGTGCGTCGTGAACTGGTGGGATGGATCTTCCAAGACTTTCACCTGCTTGACAACCTCACCGCAGTGGACAACGTGGCCATGGCGTTGGAACTTTCTGGCATGCCATCGGCTGAAGCCGTCGCTGCTGCGATGACAGCACTGACCAAAGTGGGCCTCGGTGACCGAATGCACTTCATTCCCGACCAGCTTTCCGGCGGTCAACAACAACGCGTTGCCATCGCTCGAGCCATCGCTGGCAATCGTCCTGTCCTGTTGGCTGACGAACCCACGGGCAACCTTGACATTGCCAGCGGCAAAGAGGTCATGGCGTTGTTCAAGGAGCTCTGCCACGATGAAGAGAACCCTATTTCCATTCTGATGGTGACCCACGACCCGGATTTGGCTTCCAACGCCGACCGCATGTTGTTGCTCAACGACGGTCGGACGGAAGCTTCCGACATTCGCTCGGCCTGGGGTCTTGACGATGAGGAGGATTCCACCGCTGATGGGCCAATGGATGCCATCGGTGAAGATGATGGAGGTGAGGAAGAATGAGCGAACGTCAAGACGGTTTGTCCGACGCTGACTTTTCAATCGGTCGTTCACGCTTCGGTCGCCTCAAGCATCGGGCGTTGGAACTTCCGAGCCGTCTTCGTCTCGCCGGTCAAGGGGCATGGCGAGGGAAAGAGCGTGGACTGGCGGTCATTGCTGGTGTCTTCCTCGCTTCGCTGGTCATCACCACGGTGCTGGCCTACGGCGTCGGTTTGTCCCAACTCTTTTTCGAAGAATCGCTCAAGTCCGAGCCTTTTGATGCCAAAATCGAATACGCACGAACACCGGTGGAGAACGCCAGTGGTTGGTCAAACAACACCTCGACGATGGTCGAAGTTTGCGACGAACTGATGGATGAATTCTCTCAATTCAACGACTGCACCCTCGTTCTTGGCCGGCAAGGCATCCACAGTGCGGGGCTGTTCAACATTGAATTCGTGGTGGCGCAGCCACTTGAAATGCGGGCCATCGCTGATGATGAAAACCCGTATTGGGGTAACGTGACCTTTGATTATCCCGAAGCGGCTGACGCTGGACCACCTATCTCGGACATGCGAGCCATCCGATTCTACGGTCCGGAGGCCTTTGATGGTGAACTGGCCAAACGGTACAGCGAGAACATCATCGCTGGAGCAGGGGAATGGCCGAGTCCTGAAAACATGAGCGCAAGCCGCGGCATCATCTTGCCCTCCACCATTGCCAGTGAAGCCCAAGCAAACGTCGGGGACGTGCTGGATTCGCTCACCTTTGCCTATGTCGTGGATGAATCCACCATCCTCGAAGGCACCGTAACCGAAGACAACTGTGCGGGTGAAATCACGCCCGAAAACAACGAGATGATGTATTGTCGAATGTGGATGACGGTTGAAAATTTGACCGTTATGGGTATCTACGAGCCTTGGCCATTCGGCAACCCGACCCTCCCGTTCAACCCCATCTTCTCCACGTGGGAAGTGCTGACCGAAGACCAGCGCGCCGTCTTGATGGACAACGACCACATGTACCTCGGGGCCACAATCGACCGAGGTCAGTTGCCCACCACGTCCACTGCGGATGCTGCCGATTGGCTGGAAGCCCTGGGCACCGATGTTCAGGACGGTTCCTACACCGACGAAGAAGTCGAACTCTACTACACCGACATCATCAGCGGGACCATCCTCTTCCTCAACATCTTCCTCGGATTGATTCAGATTTTCGATTACATCATCATGATCCCCATCGTGTTCCTATCCGTTTCTGTTCTCATTTACGGTCTCGTGCTTTCGCTTGAACAACGACGTCGTGAAGTCAGCATTCATCGCGTCATTGGAGCCGACGGTCAAAGCCTGCAAGGGATGGTCTTGCTGGAACTTTTCGTCATGTCCTCCGTAGCGTGGCTTGTGGGCTACCTGCTCGCTCTCCTCGCCGTTCCCGTCGTGCTCTCGGCGGTAGGCTTCATGGAATTCCGAACGGGTGATTTCGACGTCACGCCGACCCTTTCGGTTGGGTCCACCATTTTCACCGCCGTGACCACCCTCGGTTTGGCTTTGCTCTTCGGCCGAAGCCGGGCCCGGCAATTCATTGAACTTGAAATCGAGGAAGGCGTGCGAAAGACCAGTCAAGCGGCTGAACCCAAGCGCTGGCTTCACTGGCTGGCTTTCCTGTTTGGCATGCTCGCCGTTGGCGATACATGGCTCGAGGCCAACGGCAGCGAGGACGGGCTGGTCTCCAACTTCTTCTTTGAGGGCCTGATCAACATCTTCGGGCCCTTTGCCTTGTGGATTGGCGGAGCGCTCTTGCTCGGTCGTATTGGTGCTCGAGGTCCGCAAATCATGCAAGTCATCTTCGGTCGTACACCCCTGCTCAAGGACGTAAAGAGAGGGCTCAAAGGTTCGGGTTCTGCCGAATCCGTGAACCGTTTGGCGGTCATCATGCTCCTGACGCTCTCGATTGTCACCTTGGCGGCCGTTCAAGGCTACACGGGGACGCTGGTGGACGAAAAAACGGTCGACGCCACCGTCGGTTCGGACCTCAAAATCACGGTTGAGCAGCCCATGAACGAAACGGCGTTGCTGGCATTGGTGGGTGAATTCACCAGCGCCAGTGTCTCGCCAGTGGCGACCAGTGTTCCCGAAATCGGACTTGCCGACAACACCGGTGGCGATACGCTCCAAACCTATGTGTTGTTCAACGATAACGGCGATGTTTTGCGATGGAGCGAACAAGCCTTGCCGGGAGAAGACATTGACGCGACGCTGGCTGCCTACGCTGCCGGTGGGTTCAGCGCTGGTGAGGATTCGGCGTACTCGCTTGACCTGGCAGGTTCGGGAAGAGGTGGCGACGAGAAGCGTCTCGACGATGTTTTGCTGAAGCCGAGTGATGAGAAATCCGAAACCATCACCTTCGTTTGGGAGAAAATCGAATTCAATTTCACCACGGGTGGCTCTGAAGAATCCGACCCCTTGGCTTTGTTTGAGGCATACACCCTGTTGATGGACAGCGATTGGTCTCGGCTCAACTTGACGGGCCAAGACCTCAGCGGCCGTGACATCAGCCGAGTGGACCTTTCAGACAGCAATTTCTCCGGAACGAATTTCGCTCAAAGCAACCTCAGCGAATCCATTTTGGTGGACACCGACCTTTCCTACGCCAATTTCCAAGGCGCCAACCTGCAGAACACCGTGCTGGTCAACTTCATGGGCGGTTCGCTCGAGGGCACGGACTTCACTGATGCTAACCTCGAAGGGGCCTTCGGTTTCTTTGACCTCTCCGGGGCCATTCTGACCAATGCGACCTGTCCAGACGGCACCGCTGCAGACGAGACCTCGTGCGGTTCGGGACCCTCTCAGGTCCCGCCACCGCTGGGAGCGAGCCTCTTCTTCACCGACACCACGGTGCGCATCATCACGACACCGTTTACCACTGACCTGTACTACATGGGTGTGCACGAATACATCCCCGGTGTGAACACCGCAACGGCTGCAGGCGCCCTCATCATCGGTGAGGACGCTTGGCGCAGCCTGGTGGGCGATGACGAAGCCGATAACTACACATCGACAACGTGGATCGTTGATGTGGGCAGCGTGGAGGGCGAACAACTCGAAGCCTTGGGCTCGCAACTTTCCGCTGATGCTCGCATCGCAAGCGCTGAAGATTGGGCGAGCACCCACAAGGAAGTGGAGCGAAACGGCGGGCTGATTTTCGGAACACCGGGATTGCTTTCCCTGCAGTTCGTGGTCGCCAGCGTCGCCGCCGTAGCGTCCAGCTTTGTTTTCCTCTCGCTGGTGCTCAGTCAGCGGCAGAAGGAATTGGCGGTGTTGCAGGCGATTGGTGCCTCCCCGAACCAAATCATTCGCCTCGTGTTGTTTGAAATCCTCTCCATCGTGATGGTCTCTATGGCCCTCGGTATCGTGCTTGGCGTGGGCCTTGCGTTGTCGTTCAACGGGTTCTTCGACGTCTTCGGCTTCATCTTCCAAATCTTTGGTGGCTCCACCACCACCATCCAACGGACGCTCGTCTATCCGTGGTCCCAGATCATTCTGGTCTCATTGGCGGTGTTTGCTGCGGTGGTCGTGGCGCTCTTGGTAACGACACGACGGGCGCTGAAGGCGGATTTGGCCAGCGTGCTCAAGGGGGAATGAAGATGAGCGATACGATTCTGCATGCCGATGGCCTCTACCACGTTTACGAATCCAAAGCCGAAGACGGTAACGTCGTCGCTTTGCGAGGGTTGCACATCGACATGAAGGCCGGTGAGGCCATCGCTGTTGTTGGGCCCTCGGGTTCAGGAAAATCCACCCTCATGAAGTGCCTTGGTGGCCTGATGAAACCGAGCGCTGGCTCGGTCAGTTTAGCGGGCAAGAACATGACGCGGTTGACCGGTCAAGAACTGGTTGAACTGCGCCAGAAGACGGTCTCCTTCATCTTTCAAGAAGGCAACCTGTTGCCCGACCTGAACGCCCGGGACAACGTCGCTCAACCGCTTCGCCACCAGGGCGTTTCGTCGAAGAAGGCCCTCGCGCTGGCCGACGCCATGCTGGACCGCCTCGGGATGGCGCACCGCATCAACGCCTTGCCCGCCATGCTGAGCGGTGGCGAGCAACAGCGCGTGGCCATCGCTCGTGCGCTGATCACCCAGCCTCGCCTCATTTTGGCCGATGAGCCAACAGGTGCCCTCGACCCGGTGACAAGCCGTGAGGTGCTGGCGCTGTTCAAGGACCTCCACGAGAACGACGGCGTGTCCTTCCTCATCGTGACCCATTCCAAAGAGGTCGCCGCCTTTGCTAACCGTTCACTTGAGCTTCGTGACGGCCGCTTTGTGGCGGAACACGGCGAGGGCGTGAACGTTGAAGACTTGAGCCAAGACCGTGAACTGATCATTGATGAAACGGGAACGGTGACCCTTCCGCCTGACTTGCTGGTGCGCCTTGGTGGCGCCGGTCGCTACACCGTGGGCAACGTCAACAGCGGCTACCTCTCCTTACAGGGCGAGGCCGTCGAGGCCATGGGCAAGATGGAACTCGCCTCTGCGTGTCCAGCGTGCAAGCACGATTACGGGGAGAGCGACGACCAAGAGTGCCCTTCGTGCGGTTCAAGTAGGCCGATGGTCGAGGTCAAAGCGTGAAGAACTGGGTCTCGCTGGTCGGCTATTTGGAGGGCTTTTCCTTCCTCATCTTGATGTTCTATGCGATGCCACTGAAGTACATCGCCGGTGAGCCCGAAATGGTCTCCCTGTTCGGCTCGCTTCACGGCGGTTTGTTCGTGGCTTATCTCGGCCTTCTCTTCCTCGGGGTAGGCAAACACTGGACCATGACGGCGCTGATTCACGGTTTCATCGCGGCGGTGGTGCCCGCTGGACCGTTTTTGTTTGAAGGCATGCTCTCCGGTGGCGAGTACGATCTTGAGCAAGCCTGATGGTTTGCCAACACTCGTTTCCTCTCAAATCGGTTTTTTGATTTCTTTATAAGCAGTTGGGGGTTTGGAGAGTCATGACAATCGGAGAACCCCGTGCGACGAAGCCTGCTGCTGATGCCTCAACCCATTTGGTTGAACTCTCGATTCCACACAACGTGTGGGTCCAAATCCCCGAACGCTTCCGAGCGTCGGAAGAGGACTTGATTGATTACCTCCAGAACGCAACGCAAATCGGCATTCTGGCGATGGCCAACGCCTCCCTCTCCTTGGACACCACCGAGCTTGAGCGCATGGTGGAGCACACTGCGGAACAAACGCTCTCTCAACAGCAAGAAATCAACCAAAATCTCGAGGCCTTTGTCGAGTCCAACTTGACCGGCAACGATTCCCTCCTCGCTCGTCGCTTGCAGGAGACCCTCGGCTCAGACGGCCTGCTCGAGCGCCTTTTGAGCACCCTCTCCGACAACCTGACCGACCCCGACCACGCCAATTCCATCCCCGCAAAGACCGGCCAGGTGCTCTTGGAGCAAGCCACGCAGGTGATGACGACCCTGAATGAGGCCACCGACATCACCGACGAGAAGACCAACCTCGGCAAGTTTGTTCGTGAACAACGTGAACGTGTCGGCGAAATTCAAACCATGGTTGCGCAGTCCATGACCGAAATGGGCGAGCAACTTGACGCTCGCATGAAGCGCATTGAGGATGCCCTCAACGTCGATGAGGCTCTCCAAGCCAAGGAACAGGAGATTGAAGAGCTCCACGAAAAGAGCACCGGCAAGGGCATTCACTTTGAAAACGACAGCGTTGACGCTCTCCAAGACATCGCAGGTCTCTTCGGAGACCGCGTTGAACACACGGGCGGTGAAGGCGAAGGGGCCTCACGCTCGAAGGTGGGTGACATCGTTCTGGTCATCAACCACACTGGCCTTCCTCCGTTGCGGGTGGCCATTGAAGCCAAGGCGGGCAAGATTCCTCGCAAGGAACTGCTTCGCCAAATTCGCTCAGGCGTCAAGAACCGTTCTGCACTCTGCGGCATCGGGCTCATGGAGCGCAAGCACATGGGGGTCCGGTCATTCGTTGTGGAGAAGGAAGACGAGAACTACCTCGTTGGTGTTGACTGGAAGAACGACGACTTCCTCGCTCTTGAGGTCGTCTACCGCACCTTGCGCATCCAGCTCATCAACGAGCAACTCCAGGCTCAAGGTGAAGTTGACGTCGACGTTGATGCCTTGAAGCGCTCCCTTGCTCAAATCAAAACCGACCTCGGCGACTTCCAAGCGATGAAGGGCAACGCCAGCAACGCCATGAGTGTGATTCAGAACCTCAAGGACCAAATTGAGGCCCTGGAGCGCAAGTTGAAGCGCGAACTCAAAGATGCTGAAGCACTTCTTGAGTGAGGCTCAAGCGGCTTTGACGCCTTGAGGCCAAAGCACGAGAATGAGGGTCTTGCCCCGCGTCTTGGGCGTGTGGGTTGATTCCGGGTCCATCCAAACGATGGATCCTGTCGGATAGGTCCCGTCTTCGTCCCAGACTTCGCCTTCGAGGACAACGTAGCACTCACCACCGGGGTGGCTGTGAGGCATGAACGCATCCACTTCCACCTCGGACTGGGCTTCGTAGAGCACGAGGGAGGTTTTCTCTTCTCGCTTGAGTTTGCCAAGGCGCACCCCAGTGCCGAAATCCTTCCAGGAGATGTTTTCCTCAAGCCAGGTTTCGTCGATGTTGAAACTCAGCCAGTCCGCCATGTCGTGCGTGAAGACCATGCCACGCCCAGCGGGCGGTGAATCATCATCCCTTCGGTGAGACGGTCAGCCGTTCTCATTCGGCCAGCGGCTCTGCTTGCAAGCGGTCCTTGCGCAGCACATACCACCACAGGAAGGCCAACGCTCCCACATTCGAGAACCAAACGATGGGGGTGGACCAGCGCACGCCGTCGAACATGGCATTAGAGAGCGGATGGAACACCGGCGTAGGGAAGAACTGCAGCGTGTGGGTGGGAATGTCGAGCGCGATGTGAACGTACCAGGGAGCCCAGAGCAGGAAAGCGAGTTTGAGCGGTTTGCCACGAACCCGCTCCGTGAACTGGTCCTCAAGACGTGAGCCTTGGTAACGGTTGAACAGCCACCACGATAGCAGCAAGCACAGCGTCACGATCACGGCGCTGTGGCTGAACTGGTAGATGTTCCAAGCGATGGCGGGGAAGTCCGAAGTCAGGGTGGTTTCGTCCACGCTGGTGCGCTCGAGACCGTAGGCAAAAGAGTAGATTCCTGAGGGGATGAAGGCGAGCAAATCAGGCAGGACGCTCATCGGCCCAGAGACCTTCCAATTGACGTCTTTGCGGGTGACGAGCACGCCCCAGAGCCAGTGGGAAAACACGTCCATGCCAAGCCCAGCCGCGAGCGCTTCTTCAATCCGACTCTGTTTCTGACACACCGTGGAGTATGGCCGACCATATAGCGACCCGAAAATCCACTTTTACTTCTGCTTCAACAAGCAGAAAAAGACGGACATACCAACCCAGTGTCCAAGATTTCGGACGTCGCGTAGACGTATATAGTAAACCTGAGAAAT
>Ga0181571_10004582_pt1 | contig 10350 bp, 7 predicted proteins | sample 101ome_17_FD_132440 | JGI IMG/M metagenome (GOLD analysis project Ga0181571, IMG submission 132440) | Coastal salt marsh microbial communities from the Groves Creek Marsh, Skidaway Island, Georgia - 101407AT metaG (megahit assembly) | ecosystem: Environmental > Aquatic > Marine > Intertidal zone...
CTCTGGCTAAAAGTCGAATCGCGCCATGAAGCTGAAGCGACGATCATTTCTGAACGCGGATCGAGTGATGCGATCACCCTCAAAGTTCACCACCTGCGATGTTTGAGTTACCTCATCGAGTAGGTTCACTCCTTGAATACCGATTTTGATTTCATCGGTAACTGCATAGAAAATTGACGCATCAAGCTGCCCTGTCGATTCCTGCCAGATTGGCGAATAGGGCCATATGTCATCACGAGCGGTGATTAGGAAATCGTCTCTCCAGTTATAGGCTGCTCGCATTGCAAGTGGGCCTTTTTCATAAAAGACGGTTGCGTTGATGGTGTGCTCTGAAATGCCCGCCAAAGGCTGGAGAGCGGAGAAAATACCGTTGCTGCCGTTGATATCAGAGTTACCAAATGCTCCGCCATCCACATAGGTATAGGTAAGCTGCGTACCAAGGCCGCTTAGAAGGCCAGGCAGAAAGTCATAAGTTTGCTGATAGGTGAGTTCGAAACCTTTCAGCGTTCCACTCGTGTTATCGTCAGGACCATTAACCTCAACCGGCGCTGTGATGCCAGTTGGGCTTGTATATTCAACGAGTTCGACGCCTGAATTTACAATTCCAGAGATATCTTTGACAAAAACGTTGCCCGTGAGCGACCCAACGTCAGCAAAGTACCATTCCAAGGAGAGATCGTAGTTCCAAGAGTCGATCGGGCGGAGGTTTCTATTTCCCGTAAAGAGCTGGAATAATGGCCCTGATCCGAGAGTGCCGCCCGCCAGCAGATCGGCTGTATTATCACCGATCGTGCCTCCAGCGCGATAAAGTGTGAGGTCTGGCCTAGAGATTCCCTTCGATACAGCCGCACGAAGAAGTAAGCCGTCACCGAAATCAAACTTCACGTTGAAACTTGGCAGTAAGTGATCGTACTTAATGTCCCGATTGTCGACTAGAATTTCACCGGTGTGAGCGGCGACGAATTCCTGCTGACGAGCCGTGGACAAGTCACAGTAGCCCCGTACAACACCAGGCTGACCGGGCCCGACACATGCGGCCTGTAGTTCTGCGAGGGTCAGGACGCCATCTTGGTTGCCCTGCGGCCCCTGATCAATAAAATCAGGGCTCGGAAATGCGAGAAGTCCCTCTGTCTTTACAGTCGTGTGAATGTAGCGAAGGCCAAAGTTGCCCTCCATGATTGTGCCGCCGGGAAACTCGGTGCCAAAATCTATGCGGCCGTAGAGAGCCTTTGTTTCTTCTCCCACTGCATTGATTTCTGCGGGACAGAAGGGGGCGCATGCAACCGGGTCTGTTTGACCCAAGACTTGAGCTGTACGTCCGTTAACCCCGAAGAAAGGGTTTGGAGTTTGTGAGAAAGCGTTGATTTCAGCAGCTGCTTGCTCAGATATACCCGATAGATATTCACCAAGCAAATCATCGCTACCACCGAAGAAGTAGGCCGCGCCATCAGGGATTGGCTGGCCAACATTCCCACGCATGAAGCCATTTCCAAATGGATCACGTTGGCGTGAATATTGCGGGAATTCGTCCGTAAATGCGCCTCCGCCAGTCGCATTCTCTTGACCGCCGAGACCAGTGTAAAGACGACCCGGAGTAAAGCCCGGCCCACCCCAGTCGTAAACGATTGTACCCGGGGCATTAGGCTGACAGCCCGGCCCGGCGCCCCATGGTGCGCAGCCCGCACGGCCCGCCCAAGGCGCCGACAAGTTGCCCCAAGTGCTAAAAGCAGTGTCGCGCGTTGTGCGATCACGATCCGACCAACGAGCACCGAAACGGGCCGACTTAAAGAAGCCATCGTCGCTGATGTCGTATTCGACATCAAAACGGGCGCTATCAAGTTCGCCATCGTTCTGCTCAGCACTATCGAGCAAGAACCAATAGTAGGTGTTCAAATCATAATAATTTGAAGGAGCGATTTCACCAGCGCGGGTGCCAGTCGCAGCACCGCCTGGAGTTAAGAATTGTACGCTCGGCACCTTGCCCGTAAGGTCGAGTGCCAAATCTGACCATGTGTTCATTGCCCCAATTACAGCATCGAGGTGCTTGTCAGATTTAATGTGCTGGTATTCAAAATTAAAGCGAAGACGGTCGGTCGCCGCGAAATCGATATCGATCGAAAAATCTTCCGTATCTGCTTCGGTATTGCGCTGAAAATTGAGCGTCTCTTGACGGAGACCGCCATATAAGCTCGCATAGCCACCAAAATTACTGAGAGTTAGAACGCCACTTTCAAAGACGCCATTCTCATCGAATGTCCAAGTAGACCCAGCCGCCGGCTCTGGGGTTTCCCCATCATTGTTCACCTGGGCGAGTAGAGCATATTCATCAGTGAAAAACTCTGTATCTGCTCGCAAATACTCGGCTGTAATCAATAGCCGCTCGTCACTACTTTCGAATTGTGCGACAGCGGAAAACGCCTGACGCTCTCTATCGAGTGTAGTGGATCGGACTCCGGCGCCCTTTGGAATTAGGAGTGCGCCCTCGGGAGGAAAATTATCGGCGCTGAAGTTCGGCTCTCCATCAAAGCCGCCATCGATAACTGTCAGTGCGCGTAGGCACGCATCGTTTCCTGTTGTCCCCAACCGATAGCACGGATCCGTCACCTGAGACGCATCGGTTCGGCTTTTCAATTCGGAGTACGCATAGCCAAGCTGCAGACCGAATGTACCCGCACCAGTAACCCAAGAGTTGGAAATGAGGCCTGAAAACTCGGGCGTCCACTCCTCGCGAAGATCGCCATAGGTAGTGCCGACAGTGCCCGCTACTTTCAGGCCAACAGAATCGAGAGGTTTCCGCGTCACGAGGTTAACTGTACCAGCGACGCCGCCGTCAACCATGTCCGCGGTTACGTTCTTGAAAACATCAACGCGACCGAGGAGCTCTGGCGATACATCGTTGAAACTGAGGACACGCCCGCCAGTTGCTGAAAAAATATCTCTACCATTCAGCTCAGAACGCACGAAAGGCAGGCCGCGTACGATAACCCCAGTCCCCTCTACCGAAAACCGGTCGGGATCAGAAGGCTTCTCAAAACGCCCGATATTGACGCCAGGGACACGCTGAAGAGCCTCTGAAACGGATCGATCCGGCAGGGCACCGATATCCTCTGCAGTAATTGCATCGACAAATGTGTCCGCATCCCGCTTAATATTCTGCGCACTTTCTAGTGCTGCGCGAAAGCCAGTAACGACAATGGCGTTATCGGCTTCGACCACAGCCTCTTCATCATCCGATTCCACATCTTGCGCCATGGCGGGAGCCGCTATAATCGCTGATAGGGCGATGCTCGAAGCGGTGCTTAGAGCGAAAAAGCGCCTCGAAGAGACAGCGCGGGCCTTTTTTTGTTGAGACAAGATTAATCTCCCCCGAAATTTAAAACTATACCCCATTTAACATCGAGCTTCTTAAACGAGTATGTGAGCGTTCACAAGGATTAAATGAACGTTCACATTTTACTCTTCCACTCATTGCCAAACCATGGCATTCTTGCAACAGCTGCTATAAGGCGGATGGCGCTAAATAAGGGAATTTAAAGCAGAATGAACTATGGCAATCCCATAAAGCACATCGTAATTGTTGGCGGCGGAACCGCTGGCTGGATGGCAGCGGCAGTCCTTTCCCGACTAAAAAAGGGGCGCACGCTGGACATTACGCTAATCGAATCGGAAGAGATAGGCACGGTCGGTGTGGGCGAAGCGACGATCCCTCCATTTGTTGAATTCAATCAGCTCTTGGAAATAGATGAGCGCGAGCTGCTTTCCGAAGTCCAAGGCAGCTTCAAGCTTGGCATTCAGTTCCAGAACTGGGGCCAATTAGGTGATAGTTATATACACCCGTTTGGCGCATATGGATATCACATGGGTGGAATTTCTTTTCATCAGATCTGGCGGCGGATGCAGCAGGCTGGCGATAAACGACCAATCCAAGCCTTCAACCTTGAGACCATGGCGGCATACTTTGGCAAGTTTGCCCGCACAGAAGATTATGCGCAAGAAGATTTACCTCCGGTCAATTATGCCTACCATTTAGATGCAGGCCGCTATGCTGCATTTTTGCGTAAATATGCCGAAGCTCGCGGGGTGATCCGGCAGGAGGGTCGGATCAGTCATACAGCACTTGCGGATGAAACCGGCTTCGTCGCTTCATTAAAACTAGAGAGCGGCAAGGCAATCTCGGGAGACCTCTTTGTCGACTGCTCTGGTTTTCGAGGCCTGCTGATAGAGCAGGCACTAGGCACAGGTTACGAAGACTGGACGCACTGGTTGCCCTGCAATCGCGCAGTGGCCTTGCCATGCGATCGTGATGACGGCAGTCCGCCACCGCCCTTCACGAAGGCCACCGCGCATTCAGCAGGATGGCAATGGCAAGTACCCCTGCAGCACCGCAACGGTAACGGGCACGTTTATTGCGACGCATATATGTCAGCCGACGAAGCACACGAAATCTTGGTCGACAATATTGCAGGAAAGCCAACCGCGGAACCGAACCATTTGCGCTTCGTGACCGGTCGCAGAAAGAAATTTTGGAACAAGAATGTGGTGGCACTAGGTTTGTCGGCAGGTTTTATGGAGCCGCTCGAATCAACCTCAATCCACTTGGTGAATACAGGCGTCAATAAACTTGTCGCACTGCTTACATTAGAGGGGATAAATCCTGCCCAAGTTGAGGCCTTCAATCGTCTGACCGCTAAGGAATACGCTCGGATCCGCGATTTTTTAATTCTGCATTACAACGCAACGGAGCGAACCGACTCAGACTTTTGGAATTATTGCCGAACAATGAGCGTTCCAGACACTCTCACCGAGAAAGTCGAGCTGTTCAAAACGAACGGACAAATATTCCGCGAGGAAGACGAACTGTTCACCGAAACAAGCTGGGCCGCTGTTATGATGGGGCAGCGAATTGTGATGGGCGGCCACAATCCGGTTGCAGACACTTTCGATCTGCCTGCAACCAAAAGCGAGATGGATGAGATGGAGAAATCAATCCGTTTCGTGGTTCAGCACATGCCGGGACATGAAGACTATCTGAAGCGCTACTGCCCGGCTCCCGCGATCTAGCCGCTGGCGCATGCAACAGTAGTTTCACCTACAAGCATCTTCAAAACATTGCGTTGGCAAACCTCACATTTAGTAACCCCAGTTTGCTCCCGGACGGCAAAAGTAATCACAAACCTTATGCCAGGCCCGCCGCTCGACGGCTAGAGGTGAGAAAATGCTGGCCGCCTGACTGGGGTGGCTAGACGCTCTGGCATTCAAGCAGCAACCAAATGCCAAAGGGGCCGGTCAAATTGGGAGGCCCTGTTCTCAAGGCAGAGGGGGCGACCAGCCGGGCAGGCGATAGCCTTTTATTTTTCGGCCAAAGTCTTGGGCGAGGCGCTACCACCATTTCTGATTTCTCTTGGTATAGCAAAGCTCTGGAGTGCAATTCAGCAATCTCCGGTTTCGCTCAGAAACGAATGCCTCCGATGACTTGGTCTATAGATCGTTTTCTTGGTACTGTTGGCGTTTAGCCTCTATGAAGCGGTGGTGCTGAGCGAGCCACAACCGACGCGGAATCGACCGTGGTTGACAGTGGATAGTCGGCCAGCGTTCCACCCTCCACGAATGGCCGTCGCCCAGAAAAATTAAATGGCGCCCTCTTTCATAAAGCCGAGATCTGAAGAAGCAAAACGACCGATGTTGGGAGCTACTGATGTCATTTCGGATGACGAAACTCCAAACCAACGGGCAAGAGTGGCGGAGTACTGGTCTACTGATATGTCTGGTAGTAACCTTCCCTGACCCACCTGGTCATCGGTGTCGACCGAAATATGCGGCGCGCGCCCATAAAATCGTCCTCCATCAACATCGCCGCCCAAGATGAAATGATGGCTACCCCAACCGTGGTCTGAGCCATCGCCGTTAGAGGCAAGAGTTCGACCGAAATCGGAAGCTGTGAAAGTCGTTACTTTATCTGAGATCCCAATTTCCACCGTTGAGCGATAGAAGGCATCCAATGCCTCATCAACTTGTTCGAGAAGTCCTTCGTGCTGCCCTATCAATCCGTCATGAGTGTCATAACCACCCATACCAACCATGAAGACCTGCCGCGTAACACCCAGCCGATTTCGTGCAGCTATAAGCCTTGCTACGACTTGCAGTTGTGCGGCCAGGAAATTGCCTTCGGGAAATTCAGTTTTTAAATTTGAGTTGTTCAGTGCGTTGTTTACGAAGTTGCCGTATTCAATAGAGCGTGCATTTACATGGGCGTAGTCAGCCTTGAAAAAATGTCCTGCTCCTGACCGCAATATCGTTTCGAGTGCTTGAACAGAGCTTTGAGGTAAAAACCCCGGATTGCCGCTAATCGGCTGAAAGAGAGTCGCTCCGTGAGGTGCGACTTGGTAGGGAACGGCATCTTGGCCACTTAAGAAAACTGAATTGCCAAAAGCATTGATCGCAGTGAACATCGAATTCGTGTTCGAAGAAAGTGCCAGATCGCTTATCCGCCCCCCCCAGCCGGTCGGAGCGCCCTCAGTTTGAGAGCTTTGCCAGACAGACTGCTGATCATTGTGCGAGAAGAGCTTAGGAGGCAATGGCACTGTCCCATTTTCGAACTGGGATAGGGTCGTTGGAGCAATTAATGGCCCCACATTTAGCAACGGTGCCAGTCTGCCCTCATCGAATCTCTGTTTGAGGCGGGGCATGGTTGGCGCCAAGGCCAAGGCTTGGTCGTCAGTTAGAACCTGGTCATCGCGGGGATTAAGCACAGTCTGCGCGAGAGAGGCACGGGGTAATGCTATACCTCCACCGCCTTCGCCATCACCACCTCGGATGGCAGAGTACCGAGCGTAATTTGTGGCATCAAAAGGGATTAATGTATTGCTATGGTCGTTGCCGCCATAAAGAAACAGGCAGACTAAAGCCTTGTAATCTCCGCTCGTTGAAAAGGCAGCAGCCTCTCCGATACTCGCCAAACCCAACGCATACGATGAGGCAGTGCCCATAACGGCTAATTGGCTCGAGCGACGAATAAAGGCGCGCCGTGACAAATCTATGCTCTTACCGATGAACATTAGGCGTTCCTATCTCTGAACCAAGTAATCACTGGAAGTCATGATCAGCAATACCGCCGTTCTGACCTTAGTAATCCGCTGGTTCTGGCTACTTGTTGCTGAAATGGGCTGATCATCCAAGGCGCTAAGTATGGTGGCCCGAACGTCATCGGTCAGCTGGTTGGCCGTTAGCAACAATTCTAAGTGTGCCAGTAAACTGGCACTATCTTCTGCGAGAGCCATCTCAGTTGAGTAATCCAACTCCACGTCCTCGAAGGGCCAAAATTCTGCCTGAACTGCCGCATGCATGAAGTTAACATAGCCAGCCACCGAGGTTTCATTAACCAGCTGGAATTCAGGGGCGAGTAAATCTTGGTCGGCCGACTGCGAGCCAGCCCTAGAATATCCAGGGCGGAAAAAATTAAAAACTGAGGGCGCTCGCAGCGGTGACTGGCCTAACGCCCAAGATGGGTTTGATGCATCACCCAAGTCCCAATCTCCGCTAACCGACCGCATGTTAAATGTGCGGCCAAGCTGAACGAAACGAAGCATCGGTTCCCTCAACTTGCCAAAAGTAGGGTCCTCTAAGCTCTGAGATGATAGGGCCTCTTCATCCAGCAAAATCGCCTTGAAAACAGCCCGTAAATCACCCCTCACCCCTACGCCGTTGTTTTCAAAGACTTCAGCAACCCTTTGGATATAAGAAGGAGAGGGATTACTGGTGACTAAACGCTGGATCATTTGCTTGCTAAAAAATGGCCCAACATTAGGGTGCGCAACCAGATGATCGAGGGCCATTGCCAAGCTATCTGCTGCATTAGTGCCGGCCGGAATTGTTAGACCCAAGAAACTCTTTTCTTGCTGAGAATGGAAAGCGTCCCCAGCCGCATTCCAAGGCTTCCAACGCCAACGATTCACATCCGAAGTCATGGGATTGCGGACCCAATCCGGATCAGCAAGTTCCCAATTTCCTTGGACTGTAGTAGTACCGATACCGGTGAAATCAAATTCATAGCCAGTAAAAACCTTAGCGATGCCGGTGACATCATCATTGGTGTAGGTTTCGATAGGCTCACCGCCAGAAAGTTTCAAAGAACCATCTATATTGAGCTCAAATAGACCTATAGACATGAGCTGCATAATCTCACGGCCATAGTTTTCATCGGGAACCCGGCCGCTATTGGGATCTGCCTTTTGGTTCCCCCTAGTGTTTAGGAAAACGCCCATGGCGGGGTTAAGGGTAATCTCCTCAATCAGCTCGCGGAAACTGCCAAAGGCGTTGCGATTGAGGATGTCCCAATATTCACCAATCGCGGGTCCGGGCCACTCAACCGCTAAACTGTTGATTGAGACAACGAAAAATTCTGAAAGGGCCAACGCCACCCTTTTGCGAACGCTACTCCCACCAGATAGGAGTTGAGACCAAATCATCTGATCGGCAATGCGATCGCTGTTAAAGTAGTCGTTTTCATCGACCCGATCGAAGCCACGATCCGCAAAAAAAGACTTTGCTGTCTGGCTGTTGGCCTGATCCATCTGACCGTCAAGCCAGGGCTCATAACCATCCCGTTTCAATTGCTCAATCGCACGCTGAGATGCTGCAAAGGAGGCTTGCAAAAGGAAACGTGCCGCTTCTGCATCGGAAGTAGGGGCCCTAACCTCAACGACCGGACCGGCACCAGGACCAGCGACCGCACTAGTAGAACTATCTCCGCCCCCGCAGGCAGCCGTGGCCAAGGCGAGAGCGCTCACCCCCGCAAAGTTGGTGAATTTAGTCTCTTCTATAGCGGGTTGAAGCAACGCCTCTGGATCATCGACTGGCTGACACAAAGGCTCCACCAAATCGGCATTTCTGATTGCGAGGTCTAGATCGGAGGCCACATTTTCATCCTTATAAATGCCAAACTTAAGCTAACCCATAAGGTGAAACAGCACAAATCCCGACACATCAGAAATTATATCAAAATGGGAAGGAAGGGCCTGTCGATGATCCCGCTCAGGCTGTTGTGAGTCTGTTTCAACGCCGGTATCGAGATCTAGGCCTAATCGGTTGCTCATCGCTTCAGGCCGCCCAGCGGTACATCGAAGGCGGCAGCTAAGCGAGAAAGCGAGTTGTTGAGTTGGTTTGATTATTTCATGTTTCAAATTGTATTTACGGTTGTGCTCCAAAGGCTTGGTATCTGGAACGACCCGAGGGGTTTGCTTCACGCCAATCTCTTAGCGCACTACCCAGCGCCTCTTGGCGCTTAGTATTTTGTTGCTAGATAAACGGCATTGAAGTATCCACAGAGTAATGCTTCGCCTAATCAATTTCATAACAAGCCTTAGACGTTTGCCTCCCTTGTCCGAGATATCCGGGGATGAAGAGCGCATGCTTTTTGAACTGCGGGCATTGTGGGAGGAGAAAGGCAGCCTGTCTGTTGCCGACGTCTATGATTTGGGCGGCAATCAATCTGCATCGACCTCATATCGCCGGCTTATTGCTTTGAGAGACAAGGGTCTTCTCGATGTGTCTGTTGATGAAGGGGACAAGCGCCGACGTGACGTGAGCTTCACGAAAGTGTCGGAATCTCTTTTCGCAGCGATGCGTTGATTTATGGAAAAGTCTCTGCCGCACACTGCTTTAACCGGCGCAGCCCTCGTTTTTCTCTACGTTGCTCTTTACGATCTGTCGGACTGGATCGTCGGCACCGAAGCATTCAGAGACACGGCGGGCATAATTTTCTTGCCGGCGTTTATCCGATTACTGGGATTCTTGCTACTTGGATATTGGGTGATCCCCGCTTTGTTTGTGGCGGGCCTTTTTTGCGTTGATCTTGGGTTGGGTCTAGGCGGCAAAGTTGTAGTTTCTGCCTTCATTGCTGTTGGAGGTCCGCTGGGGGCCTTTATCGCCGCAAAGCTGTCTGGTCTGCAGCCGTCTCTCTCCAATTTGACGCCTATGCGCCTTCTTGTGCTTTCTGCGTTCTGTTCAGCGGGCAATGCCGTCTTCTATCATCTGGGGCTTCATTATGCCGGAGTAGGTGGGCATTCGGACATCTTCATGGATCTGGTTGTTTTTGCTGGCGATATGGTCGGTACTTGGGCCGCCATTTATTTCATCAAGCTGTCACTAGAAATGCTTCTAAAGTGGCGTTCCAACTATTAGGGGCAAGGCCCTTGTAAAACTGCGCGCGATTGAGGCACTATCATTTGCATACGGGCTAATGCCAAAAAGAACTTCGCGCTGGCGGGGAAGGTCGCCGAAAAATCACTTTGAAACAAAGTCTAAGTGATTTCAGTAAGCGCAGATACGAATTTCTTCTCCTACCCAGCACGC
>Ga0181571_10004585_pt1 | contig 10348 bp, 7 predicted proteins | sample 101ome_17_FD_132440 | JGI IMG/M metagenome (GOLD analysis project Ga0181571, IMG submission 132440) | Coastal salt marsh microbial communities from the Groves Creek Marsh, Skidaway Island, Georgia - 101407AT metaG (megahit assembly) | ecosystem: Environmental > Aquatic > Marine > Intertidal zone...
ACGGCGATGTTCCCCTGTCCATAGCGCAGCTGCCTTCCGTTGATGCCGTGCTCATCTCACACGATCACTACGACCATTTAAACAAATCTTCGATCCAAGCACTGGACGAAAAAACCGCGCTCTTCATCACGGGTCTAGGCGTGGGCAATCGCTTGGCCCAATGGGGCGTAGAGCGAGGAAAAATCCGCGAATTGGACTGGTGGGAAAACCTGTCGATGGGAGACAGCCTCAACATCGTCTCGACGCCCGCTCAGCATTTTTCCGGTCGTGGCCTAACCGATCGCAACAGGACGCTATGGACTTCGTGGGTCGTAGAGGGCCCGCAGCACCGCATATACATCAGCGGAGACTCGGGTTACTTTGACGGCTTTGCAGAAATAGGGAGGCGCTATGGCCCCTTCAACATGACCTTTGTCGAGTGCGGTGCCTACAACGAGCGCTGGCGCTACGTGCACATGTTTCCCGAAGAGAGCGTGCAGGCCCACCTCGACCTGCGCGGCGACGTGCTTCATCCCATACACTGGGGCACGTTAAACCTAGCGCTCCATCCCTGGTATGAGCCGATGCAGCGCCTAAAGACAGCCGCCGAGACTGCTGGCATCCAAGCGGCCACGCCCATCGTTGGACAGACGACTCTGTATGGAGCAGCGCTGCCGCAAATCGAGTGGTGGGAAGACGTCGATAGAGTATACCAAGTAGAAGAAAACCATCCGCACGAACACTAGGCGAGCCCGAAAAGTAGGGCTGCTTTAAACGCCGATATCCAACCCCACTTCCAACGCGCGCTGACGGCATCCCGACAGGTTCTGATCGACGAGTAAGAGGCCAGCGCACGCACCGGCCTGAGCAGGATCTGTAACAAAGAGTGCGCCCTCACCAATCTGAGCACCGTCGTCTGCCAGACGAGCCGGCCAGACCGTCTCAAATTCGGCGGCCCATTCTGCTAAACTGGCGTAGCCTGCGGCCTGGGCCTCGCGCGCCGTAACCACGAGCCAGAGCGCCGTGCGCGCCGAGTTGACGCGCTGCCGCAGCGACAGCGCAACGCGTCCCATACTGGTGCGCGGATTGATCTCGACGATGGGTTTAAAACGCAGACCTCCCCGACATCGATAGACCAATGCATCGATGCAAACGGGGCCGACGTAGCCCACCTCAGCGAGCGACGATCCGAGGTGGGCGCTCAGCTGTTCGCCCAAGCGGCGCAGTCGGCGCGGATCGCGGCCGTCGCCATAGAGAAACTTTTTAGTCTCATCGTCCAAACCCGCTACCATCTGGCTGACAAAGGTTCCGCGGTACTGTCCGCGCTGATCGGTAAAAAAACGCGTCCACCCGGCTACGTGCACCTGGCCATTTCCGTCGATGTCAAAGTGCAGTGAGAGATCGAGGACCTTGTCTAACCAGGGTTCAACCACAACCTGCCCGTGCCGCGCCAGCACATTCTCTAACCAACCGCGCTGCTGGCTGCGCAACCGTCCGCCGCGTGCGTGGATCTGTCCGCGACCCGACGATTCGATTGCAGCTTTGATCACCACTTCGTCCCAATCCGTCCAGTGCGCTAATGCGGACTCGACTCCATCTACACTCTGACAAATGCGCCCGATGACTTCCGTGCCACACATCCAATCTTCACCGGCTTCATCCATAAAGTTGCGCAGGTGATCCGCGCTCCACGCCTTTGAATAGAGTGCGCGCCACGCCGGCTGCCAGCCCAGCGTTTCACCCGGTGCGAGTTGGTCGGCAAGCGGTGCGAAAAAAGCCGCGCTCTGCGGACTCCAACCCCACGGACGCACTCCGTGCAGTTTGCGTTCAACGAGCGATTCCAATGCCATAGGTCCACTGTCGCACTCGACAAACTCGGGAACGGTAAAGCCCAGCGCGCGCAGCGTGCGAAGAAATTCTACACTCGGCCGACGCTCTACTAGCACGACATCGTCCTGGGCACAGTAGAGCATGGGCAGCGCGCGCAGATCGTTCGCCAGCTGGCGGATCTGCTTGGAGGCCAAGTCTCCCGGGCGGCCCGCAGCAACTTCTCCCTCGCAGTTTGGATTAAACCAGAACGCGTTCGGACAGCGTCCACGCGAGCGCGAAAAGACCTCCAGCTCGTCGATATAGGCGCAGTCAAAGCCCACCTTGAGTCGCCCTTGTCGATTAAAGCCGATTCCCTTTGCACGCGCCGGACTCAGCGGTTCGGGCAGGCCTTCTCGATAGGCATCCCACTGCGTCTGTTCGGCGCTGCGCCAGCGCTCAAACCAGACCAAACCGTGTTTGACATGGCTTATTTCGTCTTTGTAAATCTGTCGGAGAATCGCAGCGGTCGATTCATCACCAAGCCCCTCGTAAACCCCTGCGTAGTGGACGGCATAGTCGAGGTTAGCCTGCTCTAACGTCAGACTCAGGCCAGTGACAAAGTCGCTCGGGCTGCGCATCGGAGCGATCGCTTTCCAGAAGTAATCGCTGACCGGGATCTGCCCAAACTCCACGCCGATCTCGTCCATGCGTCGTCGGTACATGCGCACGTGCTCCTGCTCGTCCTTTAGCGTTTGCACTACCCCGCGGCGAAATTTCTGCGGCGCGTCGGGGAATTTCAGCAGGGCGAGCGCCATAAGCTCGAGGGCGAGCAGCTCGTGGTTGGCAAAAAAGTGAAGGACGAGGCCGCGCTCTCTTTCCGAGTGCAACTTACCCACGTCGCGAAAGCGCATCTTTTCGCGACCGTGCCACTCGTCTAAGCCCAAGCCCACGGGCCGTCCTGGCCGCTCGGGCACGACAAACGCAGTGCCAGGCGCCGAATCTTCATATCGATCCAACGCGACTAATTTATCTTCCCAGCGATCTCCAAAGAGGATCCGCTCTGCCAGCTCTCGTATTTGCATAGGGCCTAATGTATGAATAAATCCGCGTGCCGTGTGACCCATGCACGCGTCCTCTTATAGATAGATCTTGAACATACGCCAAGGCTACACGGCACGCACCGCATTGTTACATTTTTTCTTCCGTTCTTGACAACCTGTCTGGACTCAGCTATCTATTTCGCCTGAAATCGCACTCCCCCAAAGAGAGGTTACCATGCGAATCAAATCTGTCCAACTGATTCATATCGACGTCCCCTTCACCAATCATACCAACGCCCACATGAAGTTTTGGCTGCCCCACTGGCGCATTGTCCAGCTGTGCAAGATCACCATGGACGACGGCACAGTCGGTTGGGGAGAAACTATTCCCAACTACACCTGGTCCAAAGTTCCAACTGATATAGAAGATCGCATCGTCGGCAAGACGGCCGCGGATCTGCTCTGGGACGACGCGCTGGGCGCCGGCGTGCAAATGGCACTTTTTGACGCCGTTGGCAAGAAGCTGGGAACGCCAGCCTATCGGCTGCTCGGCAACAAAGTGCGCGACTGGTGTCCGCTCTCTTGGTGGGCTATGGATATGCCTGCAAAGGACTGGGCGCGCCAGTGTGCTGACGCCGTAAAAGCCGGCTATATGACGGCCAAGCTCAAGGCGCGCACCTGGTACGATCTGCACAACGCCATTGGCGCTATCATCAAGGTCGTACCGCCGCAGTTCAAGCTAGACCTCGACTTTAACGCTACGTTGGGCAACGCGGCCAGCGCCGTTGAGTTTCTCTCGACGCTAGAGCAGTATGAGCAAGTGGCCATGATCGAGACGCCCATTCCGCAGGGCGACGTCGCGGGCAATGCACAAATTCGCAATCGCCTTGACCGACCCGTTGCCATGCACTTTGGCAGCCCCCCTATTATGACGACGCTGCAGCACGACGTGACCGACGGCTTTGTCGTATGCGCCGGAGCAAATAACATCATGCAGCAGTCGGCCATCTCCGACGCAGCCAATAAACCGTTTTGGCTGCAGCTGGTGGGCACGGGCATTACCACGACGTGGGCCGCTCATTTGGGCGCCGTGTGCCCGCAGGCCAAGTGGCCCGCTATCACCTGCATGAATATTTGGAAAAAACAGCTTATCAAAGAGCCCATCGAGCTGCGTGGCGGCTACTACCGCGTGCCCGAACGGCCTGGGCTTGGCGTAGAAATTGACGAGAAGTTTGTCGAGAAGAACCGTGTAGACTACACGTGGGTCGATTCACCGCGCCACGTGTATCGCTACGCGCGAGCCAACGGAGAAGTCACCTACTACGGCTGCTCTAAGCAGGCGCTGCACAACGTCTATCCGCGCGACGCCATGCCCGTATCCGAGGCGGGATCGGAATGCGTGCCGGTCGAAGACGACGGCAGCAAATCCTTTGCGGCCATTTACGACGCCGTGCAGGATGGAAATACCCTGCGACGGGTCGAAAAGTCCAGAAGTCGAAAAAAGAAGTAAACTCTAGACGCGTAGCGGCGGATCGGCCGCTACGCGTCTAGATAATGCCCGTAAATGGGTCGCAGCCTCTCAACGGTTTCAGCGGGAATGGTCCCGCGATCGGTTACAATGGCGTGCGCCGCTGCGCTGAGACAGGCGCACGTCGAACGAGCGGGCAGCGCCTCGAGCAAGCGGCGCACGATCTGATGTGCCGTCGCTGCATTGGCTTGCATAACGGCCAAGACCTGTTCGATCGTAACGTCTTCCTCCTCTTCGTGCCAGCAGTCGTAGTCCGTTCCCATCGCCAGCATGGCGTAGCACAGTTCGGCCTCGCGTGCGAGTTTGGCTTCGGGTAGGGCCGTCATACCAATCACCGCCGCGTCGACCGTTTTTCGATAAAAATTAGACTCGGCGCGCGTGGAAAAAAGCGGCCCTTCCATGCAGATGTAGGTGCCCCCAGCGTGCACCGTAGCGTCCGTTTCCCCCGCCGACTGCAGCAGCAACTCTCGCAGTTCTCCGCAAAATGGATCGGCGAAGGGTAGATGCCCCACGATCCCATCGCCAAAAAAGGTCGAGGGACGCTGGCCGCGCGTGCGATCAAAAATTTGGTCCGGCACAACCATATCGCCCGGAGCAATTTCTTCGCGCATAATTCCGCAGGCACTGACGGCAAGCACGTGCGTGACGCCCAGCATCTTTAATGCGCAGACGTTGGCTCGTGCCGGCACTTCCGACGGCAACAGGCGATGACCGCGTCCGTGGCGCGGAAGAAAAAACACCGTGCGATCTCCCAAGCGCGTCTCGACAATTGCATCGGACGGCTGGCCAAAGGGCGTGCTGATTGCGTGTTCTGCCACGACCTCGGCACCCTCCATTTGATACAGTCCCGAACCGCCAATAATGCCCAACACGACGTCCACTTCTCTTGCCATAGTTCATCTCTCCCAACTAGCGTTTTACAATCCGGATTAGAAAATACAAATGGCGCGCATCCATTACACCATCGCACTCAGTAGCGCCGCCTAAAATAGCTCCTATCTTTACCTAAATCTACTATGACTACGCACGCACTGAAAACTTCTGTCCGCGCCCTCGTTGGCTTTGTCCTGCGCTCAGGTAGCCTGTCCTCTGGCGGCTTTGGCAGTCCAGATCGCCTCGTAGAAGGCACGCGCGGCCACCAGCGCATACAGGACACGCGGCCCGAACACTATCAGGCAGAAGTCCCCGTATCTCACTCCGTCGAGGTAGACGGTATAGCACTTGAGATTAACGGGCGCATCGATGGATTGCTGATCGAAGGAGACTGCGTGCTCGTCGAGGAGATAAAAACCACCGAAAGAGCGCTCGATCCCGAAAAAGAAGACGTCCCCGTGCACTGGGCCCAGGCCAAAGTCTACGCAAGCATACTGGCGATCCAGCACGATTTAGAGTCGGTCGACGTCCAGCTCACCTACGTGCAGCTCGAGAGCTTGGCCTGCCACGAAGATCGACGCACGTTTGAGCGTGAAGAATTACTAGCTTTTTTCGAGGATGTGATAACCCGCTATATGCACTGGGCCCATATCTACCACGGCTGGTGCGACGAGCGCGATGCCACGATTAAAGCGCTACCCTTTCCCTTTGCCGACTATCGTCCCGGCCAGCGCGCGCTGGCCGTAGCCACTTACCGAGCCGTCGAAAATGGCGGACGCGCCTTTGCTCAAGCCCCGACTGGTATAGGAAAAACAATCTCCACGCTCTTTCCCGCCGTAAAGGCGCTAGGGCTAGGACATGCGGAAAAGCTGTTTTATCTCACGGCCAAAACGATCGGTCGAACCGTTGCCGAAAAAGCCGTAGAAGACATGCGAAGTGAGGGACTACAGCTCAAGAGTCTAACGCTAACGGCACGCGATAAAATCTGCTTCAAGCCCAACGGCGGCACGCGCTGTGATACAGACCAGTGTCCCTTTGCCATCGGCTATTTCGACCGAATCAACGATGCGCTCCAAGACGCATTTGAGCACGACGCTTTCACGCGTCCGCTCATCGAGGAATACGCGCAAAAGCATCAGGTCTGCCCTTTCGAATTCTCGCTCGAACTCTCGCTGTGGTCCGACCTAATCATATGCGATTACAATTACGTTTTCGACCCACGCGCCCATCTGAAACGCTTTTTTGAGGAAGAGGGCGGCCAGTATGCATTCCTCGTTGACGAAGCACATAACCTCGTCGATCGGGCCAGAGAAATGTTCTCTGCCGATCTCTATAAAAGCGAGATACTCGGCGTCCGCCGGCTGGTGGCCAAAGAGCAACCGTCTCTGGGCAAACTGCTCGGCGATATAAATAAATACCTGCTGGGCGTGGGAAAGAAAGTCGAAGGGGAAGGCGATGGCAGCGCTTGGATTGATCCCAAGATGCCAGAGGATATTCTCCCCAAGCTCGATAAATTTCTCCGCGAGGCCGAACGCGTTTTAACGCGCAGCGCCGCCTCGTCCTTTTTCGAAGAACTCATGGAGCTATATTTCTCCATCCTCTCCTTTACTCGCATTGCCGAACTATACGACGCGCACTATACCACCTACGCCGAAAAGCAGCAAAAAGAAGTGTACCTACGGCTCTATAACGTAGACCCTTCAAAGAACATTCGCGACGCACTCAGACGAGGCACGTCGGCCGTATTCTTCTCCGCTACGCTGACGCCGTTAGACTACTTTCGCCAAATGCTCGGCGGCGACGAGGACGATCCGATGCTCAGCCTGGACTCGCCTTTCCCACGGGAAAACCTGCGTCTGCTCCTGGCCGACCAGATTGATACGACGTATAAAAAACGCGAAGAGAGCTATGGCGAAGTAGCCGAGTCGATCGCTGCGAACGCGCGTCAACGGCGGGGTAACTACCTGGCATTTTTCCCCTCCTACCGCTACATGCAGGAGGTATCCGAGCGCTTTGCCGAAAGCCATCCCGACATCGATGTATTGGTGCAGGAAACCGGTATGTCCGAGCGGGAGCGGGAGGCGTTTCTCGCAGTCTTTGCCGAGGATAACGCACGACCCACCGTCGGCTTTGCCGTTATGGGCGGCATCTTTGGCGAAGGCATAGACCTCGTGGGAGATCGCCTCGTAGGAGCGGCTATAGTCGGGGTTGGCCTGCCGCAGATCTGCTTAGAGCGCGATTTGATTCGCCACTATTTTGACGAAGCCGACCTCCCGGGCTTTGACTACGCCTACACCTTTCCCGGCATGAATCGCGTTCTACAGGCGGCCGGGCGCGTTATTCGCACCGACGCCGACCGCGGCACCGTGCTCCTATTAGACCGCCGCTTTGACCAGCGCCGCTACCGACGCCTCTTTCCCCCCTTCTGGCAGGACGTGTATACCGTGCGCTCTTGCGAGGACATCGAACGCTCGCTGGGACGTTTCTGGAATGAATAGAGCAACCGATGCAGATCCGCGGGATATCCTTCCGTTGCCCCTTCGGGCAGACCTGCCGATGTTTTCTACAGTCATGCATTTAATCCGATCTTTCCTACTTGTCGCGCTGCTCTTATCTAGCGCAATGCCTCTACGGGCAGAGGATCCCGTCACGATCTTTGCGGCGGCGAGCCTGAACTCAGCCCTCGGGGAACTGCTGCCGCGCGCGCGCCATCCAGACGTGCATCTCTCTTTTGCCAGCTCTTCTACGCTAGCCAAACAAATAGAGGCTGGGGCCCCCGCAGACATCTACCTCTCGGCCAACGGCCAGTGGATGAATTACCTCCAGCAGCGAGCCCTCATCGACTCGACTACCCGTATCAACCTACTCGGCAACAAACTCGTTTTTATAGCATCGACGGACCGCTCTATAGAAATCGACGTGCAGAACCAGTTCAATCTTAGCGATGCATTTGAGGGCCGCATTGCTTTAGGTGATCCGTCCCACGTACCGGCTGGCATCTATGCGCGCCAGGCTCTTAGACGCCTTGGTTGGTGGAACTACCTAAGCGATCGCCTCGCGCCTTCGGCAGACGTGCGATCGGCCCTGAACTACGTCGCGCGCGGCGAATGCGACATAGGCATCGTTTACGCAACGGATGCCATGATTTTGGATGAGGTGCAGATCATTGCTCCTCTCCCCGACAGCCTGCACGCGCCCATTCGCTACCCCGCTGCGATCGTCGCCGGACGAGATCGACCTGCCGTGCGGCGCATCTTTGCACAGATCCGGTCCGACAGCGCACAGACCCTGTTTAGCCGGCACGGTTTTACCACACTGCAGGAGGAGGCGCCACGTGCTCAGCCCTGAGGAGTGGGACGTGCTCAGCCTTTCGCTGCGCGTAGCGCTGGGCTGCGTCGCTATCACTTTGCCACCGGCCGTGGCGCTGGGCTGGCTGCTAGCGCGGCGCGACTTCCCGTTCAAAGTGCTGTTGGATGGCCTGTGCCATCTGCCGCTCGTATTGCCTCCCGTGGTTACCGGCTACCTGCTTCTGCTGCTCTTTGGCCGCCGCGGACCGCTTGGCCCCACGCTCGACGCGCTCGGTATTGCGCTGGCCTTTGATTGGAAGGGTGCAGTGATCGCCTCAGCGGTCGTTGCATTCCCGCTCGTCCTGCGCTCCGTGCGGCTGAGCATAGAGGAAATCGACCCACAGCTCGAGCGCGCTGCGCGCACGCTCGGCGCGTCTAAATGGCGCACCTTCTGCACGATTACCCTGCCTCTGTCCCTGCCCGGACTGCTCGTCGGCGCGCTGCTAGCTTTTGCCAGAAGCCTGGGTGAATTTGGCGCTACGATCACGTTTGTATCCAATATTGCCGGACAGACGCGCACCCTGCCAGCCGCTATCTACACCTATCTCAACCAGCCCGACGGCGAGGCGGCCGCCGCACGACTCGTCGTCGTATCTGTCGCAATCGCGCTGGCGGCCCTCGTGGCCAGCGAGTGGGCCAGCCGACGCATGCGGAGGTCCTGACGTGCTGCGCATACACCTAGAGCATGCGCTGGCCGACTTCGCGCTCTCGGTCGATCTCCAGTGCCGCTACCCGACAACCGCCCTCTACGGTCCCTCCGGCGCCGGCAAGACCACCCTGCTCCATATAATAGCTGGCCTCCTGCGACCTGACCGGGGCGAAATATCCGTTGGGGACGACGTGCTGTTTTCCTCCCAGCGCGGCATCGATCAACCGCCGGAAGCACGCGGCATCGGCTACGTCTTTCAGCGGGATTTGCTCTTTCCCCACCTCAGCGTCGAACGCAACCTGCGCTATGGCTATGACCTGCTGCCGAGCACCGCGCGGCGCTTTGCCATCCACCAGATTGTCGAACTATTGGAGATCGGTTCCCTGCTCAAACGCTCCCCCGCCCACCTGTCGGGCGGCGAGCGTCAGCGCGTAGCGTTGGGACGCGCCCTGCTCTCTTCCCCGCGCCTGCTGCTGATGGACGAACCGCTGGCCGCGCTCGATCAAGGGCTGAAGAGCCGCATCATACCCTACCTACGCCACATCCGCACCGAACTTGAAATTCCCATGCTCTACGTCAGCCATTCGGTGGCTGAAATACTTGAACTCACGGGTCAAGTTATTATGCTGGATCGGGGCCAGGTCCTAGCGCACGGTGATTTTTTTAGAATCGCCACCGAACCGGGCGTCTTGCCTCTACTGGGCGAACACGGCTTTGAAAACGTGCTGCAGGTCGAACTGCTCGAATCACCATCAGGGGCAGGTTTTAGCCGGGCGCGCTGCGGCGCACAAGAGCTCAAGATCCCCCACGTCGAACAGCCCGTTGGCCAGCGCATATTTATCGGCCTGCGCGCCGACGACATCATTCTCTCGCGACGGTCACCGGACGGCTTGAGTATTCGCAACGCGCTGCGCGGCCCCATAGCGCAGATCGCGCCCGTAGAAGAAGGCGCCTACTTGGTCTACGTTGACGTAGGGCGGAGAATTGCCGCCAAAATTACGGGCGAGGCGCTGGGAGAACTGGCACTAGAAGAGGGACAAGAGGTTTTCTGCCTAATCAAGACCAACGCACTACGCCTAGGCCCTCGCGTCGATTAGACACTTTATGCCCCCTCCTGAGATTA
>Ga0181571_10004596_pt1 | contig 10335 bp, 8 predicted proteins | sample 101ome_17_FD_132440 | JGI IMG/M metagenome (GOLD analysis project Ga0181571, IMG submission 132440) | Coastal salt marsh microbial communities from the Groves Creek Marsh, Skidaway Island, Georgia - 101407AT metaG (megahit assembly) | ecosystem: Environmental > Aquatic > Marine > Intertidal zone...
TTTACAAAATCCTGCAAACCTCAAGGAAGTAGATTTAATTATCTTTGATGAGTTTCATGAAAGGAGTTTGTTTATGGATGCCTCTTTAGCTTTGGCTAAGTCCTACCACGAATGCGGTAAAATTAATTCAAGAATAGTCGTTACTTCTGCAACTCTTGAATTAGAAAAAATAAGTAACTTTTTAGGGGCCAAGTTCGGGTTGGAAGTAAATACAAAAAGCTTTCCTGTAGAAATCCACCATAAAGCAATAAATTCAAAACAAACCTTACCTGCCCAAATTTGTGACAATCTTAAAGAACTTCTTTCTCGATATGAAGGGGATGTCCTTGTTTTCACGGATGGGGCAGCTCAAATTAAGAGAACCATTCGTGAAATCGAAAATCGTATTGGAACTAAAAATTTAGAAATTTTGGCTCTTTTCGGTGAAATGTCTCACGAAGCTCAAGATTACGCCTTATCTCCATCCCAAAAGAGAAAAATAATTGTAAGCACTAATCTTGCCGAAACCTCCCTTACCATAGAGGGAATCAAGATAGTTATCGATACGGGGATTGCGAAAAAAAATCGATTTGATCCATACCGAAAAGTTAATGTTTTGCTCCCGGAGCCTATAAGTAAGAGTTCTGCTTCCCAGAGAGCGGGTCGGGCAGGCCGTTTGTCAGCAGGATTTTGCTTACGTATGTGGTCCGAGAATGAACATGCTCATAGAAAAGAATTTGAAGAAGCCGAGGTGCACAGGCTTGATTTGAGTGAAATTTATTTAAATTTAGCTTCTACGGATAGTAATCCTCATGAAATGAATTGGTATGAACCTCCTGTTGAGCTTAGGCTTAACGAGGCCAAAAATTTTCTAATTTCCATCGGCGCTTTGAATGCGGAAGGTGCACTCGTTCCAATGGGTTATCAGTTGGCACAATTACCTGTTCATCCGAGAATTGGATTTGCTTTACTTCTAGCGAAAGAGAAGAATTGTCTCACAGGCTTTTCCTTAATTTGTGCTCTTATGGATTTTAAAAATCCAATTGATTTTGGCAGAAGAACTGATTTTGCTGAAGGAAAAGAGATCCCTACCTCAGACTTACTCATTTTCCTTAAGGCGTATCAAAAAGGAAGCGAAAATCATTTCAGTGGTTCTACTTGTAAACCTCTTGGGATTCATGGTTTGAGATTGAGAGAGATTGAAAATACTGCTCGTTTATTTTGTGAATCTCTTGGGGAACAGTTTTCGTTTCAGCATATTTTATACGAAAATGTAGTAGAAATTCTCCTTAAAGTTTATCCCGAAAGACTTGCTTATTTAGAGAATAAAGGAACCAATTCTTACAGAGATTCAAGTGGCCTTAGTTTGCAGTTGTTTAAAGAAAGTGTCGTAAGGGGTTCTCAATGGGTATTACCATTAAGAGTTCTTGAAAAAAAGAAACAGGGCAGAATCGTTCTGGAAATGGACGAAGTTACTGCGATAAAGGAAACGGAAATAAGGAAATTTCTTCATGATAGGATTATCAGTAAAGAAGATGCTTACTTAGATATAAGCACTCATCAGGTTTTTGTTAGAACAGTTGAAATGCTGGGTGAAGTGGTTGTATCCAAAAAAGAGTCGGTCGAAGTTAATGAAAGTCAACGCATTGAAGCATATGCAAATGCCATTCTTGACGGAACACTTGGCCTTAAAAAGTGGGACCAGGGTGTCGAGGACTTTCTTTCGAGAGTAAATTTCTTGGCGTCGTTCTCATCAGATTATGAGATTGTGCCTTTTGACGAAGATGCACGGAGAGTAATTGTTAAGGAAATTTGTTCATCCAAAACGAAATGGAAGGAAATTCGAAACGCCAATGTTTTGGAATTCGTTCATTCGTATTATGGTAATGAAAAACTGATGTTTATTGAGCAGGCAGCACCCGCAAAATACTTACTTGAGGGATGGAGTAAACCGATTCCGCTAAGATACGAAAATAAAAAAGTATACCTTCAGGCCCCTATCCAGAAATTATATGACATAAAGATACAGCCTTCGGTTGTTTTCGAAAAATGTCTTGTTTTAATTGAGCTATTGGCACCTAACGGAAGAGTGATTCAATGCACGGACGATATTTTGGGTTTTTGGGATAGATCCTACCCCTCCATTAAAAAAGAATTGGCAGGTAGATACCCTAAGCATGAATGGCGGTAAATTATTTTTGTATTTTCTTACTCATTGTCGGGCTGTTTTGGCAGAACTATTTTTCGGAAAAGATTTAAGCACCAATGACCTGAGGGGAAAATTTGGGGAAAAGCTAGCAAAAAGATTTTTAAGAAAAAAAGGATACTCTTTCTTGGAAAAAAACTGGCGGTGCCAAAAAAATCGGCGGCTGGAAATTGATTTAATTTTTAAAGATGGGGAAATTCTTGTTTTTGTAGAAGTAAGGGCACGATCTTCGAAAAGTCTAGTGAGCGGATACGATTCAATAAATCGTAAAAAATGAATATTCTAAGACGGGCTTTTAATTCATACCTCAGAGCAAACTCAATGCAGTTTCCGAATTATAGATTTGATATCGTTGAGATTGATTTACCTTCAGAAAAAAATCTCAAACCATCTATTTATCATCATGAAAACATTGCCATTTTCTAGGCAATCATCATGAAAGGTATGTACATGAAATTACCATTACTTTCCAAATGCGTTAATCAAGAACTTGCACAATGACTAACCCCGTCCCAACAATACTTGTCATTTTTGGAGCTTCTGGAGATCTCACAGCAAGAAAGCTTGCACCAGCAATTTTCAATCTTTCTAAAGATAATCTTTTGCCCCAAAATTGTTTTTTAATCGGAGTGGGAAGAACTCCCATGGAGGACAAAGCTTTTCGTGATTACTTAAAAGACTCTTTGGAAAAACATTCAAGGCGAGCCATTGAAAAGGAAGAATGGCAAAAACTTGAGTCAAAAATCTTTTTTCACACCGGAGGGTATGACGATCTTGAAAGTTTTACTACCCTTGAAGAAAAGATCCTGGGACTGGAAAAAGACCTCGGTATGGAATCTCAATGCCTCTTCTATATTTCAACCCCACCAAATGTTTTTGAGCCTATTTTAGATAATTTAGGTGAAAGTGGATTGGCTAAAAGAAACCATGGTACCCAATTTGCCTCCAAAGTGATTATAGAAAAACCTTTTGGAAAAGATCTCGAAAGTGCCAAAAAGCTAAATCATGTAATTAATCAGCGATTTGATGAGTCTCAGGTATTCAGAATAGATCACTACCTTGGAAAAGAAACGGTGCAAAGTTTACTTGTACAGAGATTTTCAAACTCTATTTTTGAGCCGATATGGAATCGAAATTATGTATCCTGCGTTCAGATTACAGTTTCGGAAGAATTGGGTGTAGGTACAAGAGGAGGATATTATGATAAAAGTGGTGCGTTACGAGATATGGTACAAAACCATGTTATGCAACTATTGGCTTTAACCGCCATGGAACCCCCTTCATCCTTAGACCCGGAAGCCATCCGTGACGAAAAAGTGAAAGCACTTAAGGCGATAAAACCCATTGATTGTAAAGGAGAAATCGATGAGGTGGTTCGCGGAGTTTATGGGGAAGGATTGATTGATGGGGAAAAGGCTATCGGCTATTTGAGCGAAGAGGGAATACCTTCTACTTCTTTTACTGAGACATATGCTGCCTTATGCTTGAATATTGAGAATTGGCGGTGGAAAGGAGTGCCATTTTATTTAAGATCAGGTAAGAGGCTGGCAAAGAAAGCAAGTGAGATAGCGGTACAATTTAAAAGACCGCCTGGAATTCTCTTTGGGCAGGATAATCGGTTTTCATTGGCTCCAAATCTATTGGTAATCAGAATTCAGCCTAATGAAGGGATTACTCTTTATTTGAATTCAAAAACTCCCGGACTCGAAACTAAACTCGAACCAATCAATTTGTCATTTGGATACGAGACAACCTTTGGCTCAAATACCCCAGAGGCTTATGAGAGACTAATCCTGGATGCTTTAAACGGTGATGGAACTTTATTTATTAGAGGAGATGAAGCCGAAATTTCCTGGAAACTACTAAGCCCTATCCTGGATGAATGGACCGGCAAAGAAACAGTTGGGCTGGAAACCTATTCTTCTGGAACTTGGGGGCCGTTAGCAGCAGATAAAATGCTCTTAGCCAGAGGTCATGAATGGATCACAGGTAAACACTACAAATAAAATGAAAAAACTATTATTTATTATATTTTGGCTTGGAGCATCTATGGGATGCGAAGCAAATAAGACCGAAAAATCTTTATCTTCTAATTCTCAAAACAATAAAAAAACAATGAATGAATCAGAAATTGCAATTTTAGGGGGAGGGTGTTTTTGGTGCACTGAAGCTGTTTTTGAAAAAGTTGAAGGAGTGAAGAGTGTGATTTCGGGTTACGCAGGAGGCAAAAAACCTAATCCAACTTATGAGGACATTTGTACCGGACTGTCCGGACATGCAGAAGTCATCAAAATTACCTATGATCCTGAGATTACAAACTATGAGAAGTTATTGAATATATTTGGTGAAGCTCATGACCCCACCACTTTGAATCGCCAGGGAGCAGATGTTGGCACTCAATATCGTTCAACAATAATGTTCCTGAATAAATCTCAGGAGGAATCGGCGAAGAAATGGAAAAGCAAGCTTACCGAAAAACTCGTTGATCCAGTAGTGACCGAAATTGTCCCGGCTCCCACTTTTTACGAAGCGGAGGCATATCACCAAGATTATTATGAACTAAACCCCAATAAGGGTTATTGTAATTTTGTCATAAAGCCCAAGCTCAAAAAATTAAATTTAGAGTAGGCTTAATAAAGGAGTTTATGATTTGAGGTTTGCATTGTGCCGTGGTGTTAGCCCTTTCGAGTCTAGTACAAACTGAACGGTTTCAATGTTTGCCTTTTTGCAGATTCTTTATTCTTTAGCTTAAAAATATGTGATAATTGACATTTAAATTTCAGGATCACTATTGCATTTAAAGGTAATTATGTTTAAATGACATAAAATGGATTCTAAAAAAAGCAGTAACTTTTCTCGCTGGTTAAGCAATTGTGATTTTGACCCATTCCAGCTTTGTAAACCTTTTGAAAATATTCCAGGAGTGTCTTTTTTCATTAAAGATGCCGAATCAAGGTTGCTCTACATGAATAAAAAGTTTTTGCCCCGTATAGGGCTTGATTCAAACGAGGAGTTGTTTGGTAAAACTGATTTTGACCTTTTTCCTCCCCGCTTGGCAGAACATTTTAGAAGAGACGATCAAGTTGTTATGCAAACGAAGGAACCAATGTTGAATATACTAGAGTTGGTTTTTAATGGTCAGGGTTTACCGGATTGGTTTTTAACGAATAAATATCCATTGTTGTGCAATAAAGGAAATGTGTTGGGAGTCTTCGGTTCAGTGCGACCCTATGCTGATAAGAATAATTCATCAAGTATCGGAGAATTAAAGTGGGAGAGAGACGATGAGATTGGGCGTGCAGTAAATTACATCAGGAAAAATTTCAGAAAAAATATAGCAATTTCCGATCTCGTTAAAGTTTCAGGCCTAAATCACCGTAAGTTGCACAGGGGGTTTATTGAACTTTTTGCAGTCGCACCCATGCAATTTATTACCAGAACACGAATTGAATCCGCATGTGATGATCTCTTAGTAACACAAAAGAAATTAACCGAAATAGCGCAAGATAATGGATTTTATGATCAAAGTTCTTTCACTCAGCATTTTAGAAAGATGATGAAGATTACTCCTTTAAAATATCGGAAGCAAAAAGGCTACGCTTGAATCCTAAAGCCCTTTGGCAAAAATCTTTATTCGTCTGACATAAACCTCTGAATTTTTTTCAACTAAATCCCACCAAAATTCATCTTCATCCATATCCTCTGGTGCAGGTATAAGACCATCCTCAAATGCTGCCAGGGAGTTGGAACCTTCGGTAGTCATAATTCTAATCATTACATCTATTACATCAGGAAAGGCATTAAGGAGTTTATTTTGTGGGTCCTTGTAATAGTTTGGGTTTGAAGATGCCTTGTAGCTGAAGGTGCTACCTGTTTCGTTTAGATCTGGATAAACCTGATATAAATAGCTTGTTCCCTGCGGTTTTTCACGCAGAACATAGGCTCTAATGCCAAAATCAACTATATTGCTAGCTAGCGAAAAGTCAGTTGAAGTAGATCCACTCTTTGTAAATAACGGGTTTTGAATATTACCGGATTCCCTAGCTTCCATCCCAGCCGCTAAGGTATAATTCCCTTCATTTGGATCTAAGTGGTAGCCAGCAAGTAGAGTATTTTTATTGCTTACATCTGAACGAAACAGTTGATATCTAGGCGTGGAGCTATCAGACCCAGTCAGTCCATGCCTGACGATTTGGTATGCTATTGCTCTCGCACCCCCGGTATTTTCTGCATTTGGATCCACTTCTGGTGCTCCTGTAAAAAAGCGGAGCCATACTCCAGCGAACCCAAACCGAGATTCTCTGAGCAAGCCTTGCTTATTCGCTTCCATATTGGGAGTTACTAAATCGCTGGGCCAATGGGTGTGTAAAACCCGCAGGGATTTTTCCGTTGGTTTGGGTACTTCAGCTTCTTTCCATTCCCCACTATTATCACTGTTATCTAATATATCAGCGGCCATCCATACATATCCATCGTTTCGAAAAATAGCGCATTGTAAATCTTCCTGAATCCGATCAAGTACAAACTGGGCAACCTGATTTGTTTCTAGATTTCCCGATGCCTGGTTCTGCGTCTGCATAACCTGGGAAGTGATGTTAAAAAGCATTCCTGCAAGTAATGCGGTTACGGAGACCGCTACCAGAAGTTCAAGGACTGTAAATGCTTTTAAGCGCGTTTTGCTGGATGGTGGTATATCGATCACTACACTAATCTTATAAATTTTTTAGATATTCAAAGTCTAGTAAAATAAGGGATCAGCCATAATATCTCCCATGTGTGCGTATGATTCATATCCCTGTTTCGTCATTTTCAATAAATCTTCGTCAAGTTGTATTTTTTTCGGCTGGAAGAGAGTTATCACAGAAGATCCTCCAAAGGAAAAATAACCCAATTCATCGCCAACTTTATGAAGAATATTTGGTTCTGCCGTCACTCGTGCAGTTCCAACGCAGGTGGCACCAATAAGAAAAACTGCGACCTTTCCCAATTCAGGATTTTCCACATAGGAAAGATATCTCTTGTTTTCCCAAAAAATGGATAAGTTTTTCCTCAGTGCGATTGGATTTACTGATAAAAGGCTACCATTGATTAATCTATGTTTTCTCAAGATACCTTTTACTGGAAAATGAAATCTATGATAATCAGTCGGGCATAAGCGACTTAAGATTAGAGTTCCCCCGAAATAGGGTTCAGCTTCTTTTTTCGAACCAAAAAGTTTGGTCAAATCAAACTTTTGGCCTTTTACAAAAACCTTATCAGCAGTTGTGATATTTTCATATCCGAAGTGTCGACCATCGGCAGGAAAAATAATTGCGTTTTCGTTTTTTGGAATCGGTCTACTGGTTGGTTTGAGTTTTCTTGCAAAAAAATCATTGAAGCTACGATACTCCGATATTTCATCTCTAAATTCGGAAGGATCCAATCCATATTTTTCCACAAACGGTTGAATTTTTTTGGCACTAGATTTGGCGTTCATTCGCCAACCGTACCATTTGGAGAACCATGGCCTTTTAACTATTGTCCATAAAAAAGCTTTGCCCAATGGATTGTTGTAGGCGAAATCCAACCATTTTTCGCCATAAACATGCTCAGTTTCAAGCCTGTGGGATTTTCTGTTGTGGATTAAAATATCAGGTTCCACAACAAACCTGCCGGTTTCTCAAAATCTTAGTTACGCCTTTTGGATTTTCCCAGCTTTGATAGCTTTCACGGAAACCCAGATGCGTTTTACTTGTCCGCTAGGTAATTTTACACGAACCCTTTGGAGATTAGGCCGGAAAACACGCTTATTGTTTTTGACCAACTGTAAGCCGATACCTCCAGCTTTTTTGCTTACTCCTTTGTGGATGATTCTGCCACCGGTTACGGGGCGCTTACCTGTGATTGCACATATTTTAGACATGATATAAGAGGGTAAAAGAAAATAAATAGGGATTATGTCTTTATTGATCAAGATCGAAATGTGGATCCTTCAATTCAATTGTTTTGGGAGATTGTTGGTCACCGATTATAAAATAAGCGGTATTATTCGAACCTTTCACTAATCTTTCAAAGGTCTTTTCGGGGCCGAGGGAAATAGCACTTGTGGCATATGCATCAGCGATCATTCCACTCCTTGCAATGAAAGTCACTTGCATTTGATTTTCCATACCTAAGCCTGTTTTAGAATCCAGAATATGTGAATATCGTTTTCCCTCGAATTCAACAAATTGTTCGAGGTCTCCGGAAGTAGCCACTGAGCAATTCGATAAATTTAACTGGGGTAGATGTGTATTATTACTGTTACCAATCTTAACAACCCAACCTTTTCTTCCAGTAGGTGGATCTCCCATAGATAAATCACCACCCGCATCGATAAGACACCTTGTAATGCCCAGTTGCCTGAGCTTAACCATCATCCGGTCAGCAGCAAATCCCTTGGCTACCCCACCCAGGTCTAAAATAATACCCTTTTTTTCAATTCTTGCTTTTTTATCCTCTGTAAGTTTCAGGTGCTGGTAGCCTGAGAGATCAAGGGCCCGCATAAGTTGATCAGTTGATGGAAGTTTTTTTCTAAATCTGGCAACTCTCCAAGTTCTTGATAAGTGGCCAAGAGTGGGGTCGAAAGCACCATCAGTTTTTTGGGCTAGTTGTAAGCTGAATTGTAAGACCTCAAATAATTCTTGAGAAATTTCCACAGATTTTTGTTCATGAGAAGAGTCTGAAAGTTTGGAGATTTCACTTTCAGCTAAATAGTCGCTAAAAATTTGATTCAATCTTTGGCACTCATTAAAAGCCTTTTCAGCTCCTCTTTTGCGAATAGACGCGTCTTCATGATCAATCAAAATTTTGAATTTTGTACCCATGCAGGTGGCTGTAAATTCTTCAATCGTCCAAAGCGAACTTAGGGGCAGCATAATGGCCATTAACATTATAAAAGCTCTAATTAACTGTGTCATCATATTCTCTTTAATAGCACGTCAGCTTATGTAATATCTTGAACAGAACTCATATTTTTGAGAAAGAATATACTTTTATTACTATAAGTATACCATGATAACATCCCAAAAGTTTACTTTTTCATTTTTCTTACTCGCCTCTTTTGGAGGACTCTTTGGTGAAATAGATTTCGTTCGCGATGTCCAACCCATTCTTGAGCATAACTGTGTGAGTTGTCATCGGGAAGGTAACGATAAAGGCGGTGTAAGGCTGGATAACAAAAAATCGGCATTCGATGGAGAGGATGTAATTATTCCAGGCAATCCCGAAGACAGTTCCATATATTGGACAACTACCCTACCACAAGATGATGAATTGTTTATGCCGCCTATCAAGAACGAGGAAAAAGATTATCCTTTGACCAAAGCAGAAAAGAAAATCCTCTTCGACTGGATAAAGGAGGGAGCGATTTGGCCAGAAGAAATCAAATTGGAGACCAAAAAACGACTTCCTAAAAAGATTGATTTTGTGGAGCATGTACAACCTATTCTCGAGTTAAATTGTGTTGCCTGTCACTACGATGGAAAAGTAAAGGGAGATCTACGCCTCGATTCATTTGAGCATGCATTTGCCTCTGAACATGTTATTGTTCCGGGAGAACCTCTGGAAAGTGACTTATGGGTGTTATGTACCCTTCCTCAGGATGACGAAATGTTTATGCCTCCGGAGGGCAATGACCCTCTTTCCTCAACCGATCTGTTTATGCTCCGTAGATGGATAGAAGAGGGTGCGGATTGGCCAGAGTCAGCCAAACTATCTCCCCAAAAGAAAAGTTTTACAACTCTAGGAATGCTGGCCAAAGATCTTTACAAGGAACTAGGTTTTTCTGCCGGGAAGTCGCAGGATGAATTTGTTTCGTACAGGCAGGAAATCGAAACTTCCAATATTAATTTTGAAATGCTTCCAATCGAGGGTGGCCGCTTTCAGATGGGTAGTCCATCCACAGACGACAAAAGAGGAGATTCCGAATTACTATCACACCCTGTAGAAGTTTCAGACTTTTGGATGGGAAAATATGAAGTCACCTGGGATGAATACGAATTATGGATGATCAATCTCGATAAAGACAATCGGGAATACAATAACAAACAACCCGATAAAGCAGATGGCTTGGCGGATGCCGTAACAAAGCCCACTGCCCCTTATGTTGACATGAGCTTTGGGATGGGAAA
>Ga0181571_10004607_pt1 | contig 10325 bp, 9 predicted proteins | sample 101ome_17_FD_132440 | JGI IMG/M metagenome (GOLD analysis project Ga0181571, IMG submission 132440) | Coastal salt marsh microbial communities from the Groves Creek Marsh, Skidaway Island, Georgia - 101407AT metaG (megahit assembly) | ecosystem: Environmental > Aquatic > Marine > Intertidal zone...
CATAATCTAAGGCTACCACACCGCAATTGCTAAGGGGCAATTGTAAACGGCCTACCGTTTGTTGTTGGGCTACTTTGCCAGACACGCAGCGGTCAACTTTGTTGGTAAGCCAATCTTTACAGGCAACTGCCTCAATTTGTAAGACTTCGTCTAAATATTTTGTTACTTGACTAGGGTCATAGACCAATGCCTCAAATTGAAAGGTGGAGGTTTTGTCTTGCATGATGGTTTTGGGCGCACTTCCAAAAAAAGCATCTAAATTTAAATCAATGGGCTTAAGGTTTTTTGGGGTGTCTTCAAAAATAAATTGGTGATCGTCGCGCACAGTGCCTACCACATAGAGCGGTGCTCTTTCCCGTTGGGCAATTTTTTCAAGCAAGGGAAGGTCTTCTGGGGCAATAATCAAGCCCATTCGTTCTTGTGATTCATTTCCGATAATTTCTTTAGCGGAAAGAGAGGGATCTCCTAAGGGCAATTTGTCTAGGGCAATATGGCCACCATTTTCTTCTACTAATTCTGAAAAACAATTTAAATGTCCTCCGGCCCCATGATCGTGAATGGAAACGATAGGATTTTTTCCCATTTCAACAAGTGCTCTAATGGTGTTGGCTACTCGTTTTTGCATTTCGGGGTTGGAGCGTTGCACAGCATTTAATTCAATTGTATTTTCAAAAGCTCCGGTGTTGGCCGAAGAAACGGCAGCACCTCCCATTCCAATACGATAGTTATCGCCACCTAAAAGCAGAATTAAATCGCCAACTTTAGGTTTTTGCTTATGGGCTTGGTCTTTTACTCCGGCGCCAATTCCTCCAGCAAGCATAATCACTTTGTCATACCCCCACTGTTGACCTTGTTCTTGGTGTTCAAACGTTAACAAGGAACCATTGATGAGTGGTTGACCAAATTTATTCCCAAAATCAGATGCCCCATTAGAAGCTTTGATGAGGAGTTCAACAGGTGTTTGATAGAGCCAAGGTCTTTCAGGCACTGCTTTTTCCCAAGGTTGTTTTTTATCTAATCGCGCATAGGGGGTCATATACACAGCACTTCCGGCATAGGGGAGAGAACCTTGTCCGCCCGCCATTCTATCGCGAATTTCTCCTCCGGAGCCGGTAGCGGCACCGTTAAAAGGTTCAACGGTGGTAGGAAAATTGTGCGTTTCTGCTTTTAAGGAGATAATGCTTTCAATTTCTTTTTTGGTGTAAGCACTGGCTTCTTCTGGCTGTTCCGGAGCAAATTGAACCAGTTTGGGGCCTTCTAAAAAGGCTACATTATCTTTATAGGCAGAAACAATACTATTGGGATTGGCCTTGGCCGTTTTTTTAATCAATTGAAAAAGGCTGTGTTCTTTTTCTTGACCATCTATGATAAAGGTGCCGTTGAATATTTTATGCCGACAGTGTTCTGAATTTACTTGTGAAAAACCAAAAACTTCTGAATCGGTTAGAGAGCGTCCGAGGGATTTGGACAGTTGATTTAAATAGTCAATTTCTTCTGCATTTAAAGCCAAACCTTCTGCTTCATTATAGGACTCAATGTCCTCTATGGCTTTAATGTCTTCAACCTGTACCTGGGTTTTGAAAATATCGTGATGCAATTCCTCATATTGAGACAAAAGCATGGGGTCAAAGGAAGTGTTTTCTTTTTTGGGTTTAAATTCTTCAATGCGTTTAATGCCAACAATTCCCATATTTTGTGTGATCTCCACCGCATTGGTAGACCACGGACTAATCATTGCTGCATGAGGGCCCAAAAAAGGACCTGAAACGGAAGGAACATCAAGGAGTGGGGCTTCAAAAAGCCATTCTAGTTTTTCAAGTTCATCAGTAGAAAAGGGCGTTTTGCTGTCAACCACAAAAACCTTGTCGTTTTCCGCTCCAAAAAAGTGGATCATAGAATAAAAATTAAAACACAAAAATAAATTTTTAACAGCAGAATCTTCCCCTTGTAGGCAATACAATGCAGGAAGTTATCTTCTGTTTATTCACAAGCAGGCCAAGAACACATGCTAGGCAGGAATGGAATTGCGGTAGAGGTAAATTATGCCTGCCAGTAAGCTTAAATTTTTGAAGACATATTGCTCCAACAGAGTGAGTTGGAAAGGGATGTTTCCAAAGAGTTGTTCGGGAAATAAAAACAAAGTTGAAAGGGAAAAAAGGAGATGAATTAGGACACTAATTATTGGCTAGAAACGGCTTTTTTTCTCAGTCGTGCCATATAGAATCCGTCAAATCTGGTTTGATGCACCATTAGCAAACATTCTTTTTCCAATGCAAATGCTTGTCCATTAGAGGATGCCAGGAAAGATTTAATTTGATCTTGATTTTCTTCCTTTAATAGCGAACAAGTGGCATAAACTAAGCTGCCATTGGGTTTCACAAATTGGGCTTTTTCTTGGAGTAGGTTGGCTTGCAGTTGGGAGAGTTGCGTCACTTTTTTGGGATTGAGTAACCACTTGGTTTCGGGACTTCTTCTAATCACTCCGCTGCCGCTGCAAGGGGCGTCAATGAGCACCACATCGGTGTTGTTGAGCCAAGATTCTGGCAAGGCATCTGCTGCTGCAACTTGAATATTTTTGATCCCGTTGCGGTTTGCTCGCATCACTAGTTGGTCCAATTTATGAGCTCTAATATCGGAAGCAAGAAGCTGGCCTTGGTTTTTCATTAGGGTAGCCAAATGAAGACTTTTGCCTCCGGCTCCGCAACAAGCATCTAAAACTTTTTGCCCCGGAAGCACTTCACAGAAGGCAGTCACTTTTTGGGAATTGGCATCTTGAATTTCAAAATGCCCTTCTTTGAACAAAGCTAACGGCTCAAGTTTTTGTGTTTTAGCTACCACCAACGCATCCGGATAATTTTCAATTTGATGGGTCACAATGTTGTGGTCTTCTAGCAAAGCCTGTTGTAGTTTTTCTAGTGTTGTTTTAAGACTATTAATCCGAATGGTGAGTGTGGACGTTTGATTGAGAGCCTCCATTTCAAGTTGCCATTCTTGTTCGCCATAGGTTTGAGACCCCAATTTAGTCATCCACTCGGGAAAGCTATGACATAAAGTTGGAACGGCTTTAGATTTTTCAAAAAGCGCCAAAATAGTTTCTGCTCTTAAGTTTTGAACTTCTTCCCATGGGGGGAGTTCTCCATTTTTTAGAACACTCCAAACTCCAATGAGGTGCCAATAATAGTAAGGGTTATCTGGGTTAGTGGAAGCGCTATAGGCATAGCGATCTTTCCATCTCAATAGATCAAACAGCATTTCGCCCACTGTTTTTCGATCTCGAGAACCCCATTGGCGATGTTTTTTGTAGAGTTGAGGCAACACTACACGAGCCGGTTGTTGTTCTTCTAAAATGCGCTGCAATCCCAAGAGGACACCTTGGGCCATGTTTTTATGAAGTTTCAAAGCGATACCGAATGCCTTTATTGGGGTGAAGTTTTCTCTTCTTGTTTTTTTGTATTGCCTTGTCCTCTTCGAAACATTTCTCGACTAAATTCTTCGGAAGCATTGATGATTTCTAGGGCTTTATGAGGAGAAAGTTGTTTCATTAAGGCTTGATTTCGATTTTTGATGACCTTAACTTTTTCACTCTCCAGTTGGTCTAGCAATTCTATTTTAGCTTTAATTTCTGCTGCCGCTAAAGAAGCGCTGTTTTCTTTTAATTCCTTAATAATCTCTCTTTTTCTTCTAAAGAGATCCTTGTATAGGGTATCTTCTGTTGGGCCAAAAATTTCCCAAAAAATGCTTTCTTCAGCAGCATTTAAATTGCTGTTCTCAACTATAAAAGTCATTTTATGTGCCTTGATCCGCTCAAAGCTTCGTCCTTTTTTTTGGGCAGAAAGACTGAGGGTAGTCAAAGCAAAAAGGAGCAAGGTTAGATTAATTTGAGCTATTTTCATAGGTGTTGGTTTCGTTTAAATCTAAAGCATAATCTATAAAGTCAAAATTAACCCCTTCTGTGGAAAAGTTCACATAGGAGAGGTCGGTTTCAATAAAAGTAGCCATTTCGTAAGTGTTCATTTCTTCTAAGACTACCCACTCAATGGCATCGTTGGCTATAGCTTCTTCGCTATCAGTTTGTGTCCAAAAGAATCCCATCACTAAAACCAAAAATATAGCTGCCATAGTGTAGAGAGATGCATATTCTTCTTTAACTGTTCTCTTGTTCACGTTTTGTGTAATCTTTTCTTCAAGGGTCTCAAAATAGAGTGGGGGCACCCGGAAGGGGGATTGCGATTTTGCAATTGGCTTTTTTAGTAGCGATGCTTCCAATTCTTCAAAATAGTTGGAAGGTACTTTGAAAGGATTTGATTTATTCGGTTTCATCACTGAGTTGTTTTTTTATCTTTTGAGTAGCATGATGGTAGGAAGCTTTTAGCGCTCCTACCGAGGTATCTAAAATTTCTGAAATAGCTTCATATTTAAGATCATCAAAATATTTCATATTAAAAATCAAGCGCTGTTTTTCGGGCAAACTCGCTATGGCTTTTTGAAGTTTTAAACTAGCTCTATCACCATCAAAATAGGTGTCAGCCACCAACCCTGCCGCTTTTGCTTCAATCCAACTACTGTTGGAGAGCCCCAATTTAGAGGCCTTTTTTTGAATGAAATTCAACGATTCATTGGTGGCAATGCGATACATCCACGTGTAAATTTTACTTTGGCCTTGAAAAGAATTAATATTCATATAAATCTTAATAAAGGTGTTTTGTATCACATCATTTGCATCATCGTGATCGAGCACAATTTTCCGAATATGCCAATACAATCGCTCTTTATAGGTTGCTACAAGACGTTGAAAAGCCAGTTCTTGGGTTTCCGGATCTTGTAGGGATCGAATCAATTGCGATTGTTCTGTCTCCAAATTTTTTATCTTTTTGACTTGAATTTAATAAAAAGGTTTAATTCCTACTTTTAAGATTGTAGTGAAACGAGTTTTTTATAGCGTAAATTTTTCTGCATCAATTCTTGGTGTGATCCTATTTCAACCAATTGTCCTTCTTCTATCACTCCAATTTGAGAGGCTTTCTTAATGGTGGAAAGTCGGTGGGCAATGATGAGCACGGTTCTATTGGCCATGAGTTTTTCTAAGGCCTGTTGCACCAGTTGTTCTGAAACAGAGTCTAATGAGGCGGTAGCTTCATCTAGAATTAAAATTTGTGGGTTTTTTAGCAAGGCACGGGCAATAGATAGCCGTTGTTTTTGTCCTCCTGAGAGTTTATTTCCATTGTCGCCAATCACGGTATTATAGCCTTGGGGTAGCTTTTCAATAAACTCATGTGCATGGGCGGCTTTAGCTGCTTCAATCAGTTCCTCTTGTGTGGCCTTTGGATTGCCAAGCAATAAATTTTGAGTGATCGTGTCATTGAATAAAATAATTTCTTGCGTTACAACGCTCATCATTTGGTAGAGAGATTCTTTTTTAATTTTAGGGAGGGGAACATCATCAAGGGTAATGACGCCCGAATGCACATCATAAAAACGACAAAGCAAATTGGCAATGGTAGATTTTCCTCCGCCAGAAGGCCCCACTAGGGCTAGTGTTTTTCCTTTGTCCAACTCAAAAGAGAGTTTGTTGAGGACTTGGTTTTGATCATAGCCAAAAGAAACCTCGCTAAATGTAATGGCTTTATTAAATTGATTTTTGACAACCGCATCCGGACTTTCTTTAACCGTATTTTCAGCCGTGAGAATGGCTAAAATCCGTTGCGCAGCAGCATTGCCCTTTTGAATGCTGTAGCCCGCTTTACTGATTGCCTTAGCAGGGGTGAGTATGTTATAAGCCAAACCCATATAAACAATAAATTCAGGCCCTGTTAAACTGTTTTCTAGTAGCACCATTCGCCCTCCAAACCACAACAAAATCCCGATGACACAAATGCCTAAAAATTCACTAGCAGGGGCCGCTAGATTCACTCTATTGAGCAACTTATTTGAAAGGCTAAAAAAGCGTTGCGTGGTCTGTTCAAAAAGGGTTTTAAAATGATTTCCGGCCGCAAAGGTTTTGATAATTTTTTGTCCGTTCACGGTTTCTTCCATCACATTTAAAAAATGACCCTGTTCTTCTTGTACTTTAAGAGCGTGTTTTTTTAGTTTTTTGCCTAAAAGCGAAATAACGATACCGGAAATAGGAATGAAGAACAACACAAAAAGGGTGAGCTTAACGCTAAAGGAAAGCATAAAGCCCAAGGTGAATACTATGGTGAGGGGCTCTCGCACCAACAATTCTAACACCGATAGGAAAGAAGTTTGTATTTCGGTGACGTCAGTGGTCATGCGGGCCATGAGGTCTCCTTTTCGTTTTTCTGAAAAATAGCCAACAGGCAATTCAATTATTTTTTGGTACAGGGCATTGCGCAAATCTCTTAAAATTCCATTTCTAAAGTAGGTGATAAAAAACAAAGCGAAGTAGTTGGCTAGGTTTTTCAAGAAAAACAGAAGTAGAACCAAGCCAATGACTAGCCAAAGGGTATGTTCCACGTTTTCTGCTAGGCGCTGGGTGAGAAAATAGTTCATACTGTCTTTCAAAAACTGTTCTAAAGAAGCGAGACCTTGATAGGTGGGTGCCTCTAGGGTAGTTTGGGTTGTTTTAAATAGAACATTTAGCATGGGGATGAGCGAAACAAAAGCCAAGGCACTAAACAGGGCATAGAAAATATTACATACAATGTTGAGCATTGCATAGCCTTTGTAGGCCAAGCCATAGCGCATGATGGTTCTAAAATCACGCATCATAGCGACTAAAATATTTTGTTAATACTTCAATTTTTTCTTGAAGAACAGCTTGTTGTTCTGCATAGGTTTTAGAAGGATCAAAAGTCTCATTCACACTAAAATAAAACTTGATTTTAGGTTCGGTGCCGCTAGGTCGAAGTGCAATTCGAGAGTGTTCTTTTAGGTTGAAAATGAGCACATCGGCTTGTGGCAGCAAAAGGGGAGTAGTCTCTCCTGAACGAATTAGGGTCTTTTGTTGACGTTGATAGTCTTCTATAGACACTACCTCAATGCCTTCAATGGTTTTTGGCGGGTTGTTTCGATAGTGGGTCATCATTTGATGAATTTCTTGAGCGCCTTTTTGTCCTTCTTTGGTAAGGGCCACTAACTTTTCATGATAGAGACCATATTTTTGATAGCATGCCATGAGTAATTGCCAGAAACTTTTTCCTTGTGATTTAGCTTCAAAGCCAATTTCACAGGCTAAAAGCGAGGCTGATATGGCGTCTTTATCACGCACTTGAGTGCCTACCAAATAGCCAAAACTTTCTTCTCCACCGCCTACAAATTCTAATTCGGGGTGTTTCTCAATTAGGGCTGCAATCCACTTAAACCCCGTTAGGCAGCTTTTATAGTGCACGCCATAGTGTTGTGAAATTTTTTCAATTAGCGGACTTGAAACAATGGTACTGGCAACAAATTGATTGGAATGAAGTGTACCTTTTTGTTGTTGTTTTTGGAGTAAAAATTCAGTCATCACAGCCATGGTTTGATTGCCGTTGAGCAATTGCCACTTTCCTGCATCGTCGGTAACAGCAATGCCTAGTCGGTCTGCGTCCGGATCGGTTCCAATAACCATGTCGGCTCCTTTTTCATGGGCTATTTTAAGGGCCTCTGTTAGCGCTTCGGGTTCTTCTGGATTAGGGGATTGAACCGTTGGAAAATTCCCATCAGGTTCGGCTTGTGATGCCACTATATGGAGTTGGTCATAGCCTGCTTTTTGGAGCACTTCCGGCAAGGCTTTGATGGCTGTGCCATGAAGAGAGGTGAATACCAATTGAAAATTTTTTTGTTGAAGCGCACTAAAATTGGCTGCTTCTAAAACCACTTGATGGTAGGCTGCATCTACTTTGGCATCAATAAGTCTTAATTTCTCCTTTTGTCCGCCAAAGCGAATATCCCGAAATTGAGTCTTGTTAATGTGAGCAATAATTTCACCTTGTTCAGGTGGAATTAATTGTCCCCCGTCTTTAGAATAGACCTTGTAGCCATTGTATTTTGGCGGGTTGTGAGAGGCTGTTAACACAATGCCACAATGGGCGTTTAGATGGCGGACGGCAAAAGATAGTTCAGGAGTTGGTCTTAAATCCGAAAAAAGATAACAATATATGTCGTTCGCGCAAATGATATCAGCTACTGTTTGGGCCAGTTTTTTACTGTTGTTGCGACAATCATAGGCCACCACGACAGCAATTTTTTCACCGGCATACCGTTGGCGTAAATAATTGCAAAGGCCTTGGGTATTTTTACCTAAGGTATAGGCATTGATGCGGTTGGTGCCCACTCCCATTACACCTCTCATACCTCCGGTTCCAAAAGATAAATCTTGATAAAAGGCGTCTTCTAATTGAGTGGGGTCGTTTTGGAGGGCTCTAACGGCATTTTGGGTTTCTTGATCAAAAGGAGGCTGTAGCCATTCCTCAATCTTTTTTTCCATCATGAGCATGAGTTTTTTGGGTAATCATATATCTAGGCCCCTGGTTGTTTTGCCGTAAGATGAGTTCTCCAAGAAATCCGGCTATAAACAACTGACTGCCTAAGATGACAAAAGTGAGTGCAATATAAAATTCGGGACGTTGGGTGATGAGCCTCCCTCGAATGTCAAAAAACAATTTATCAATCCCTAAATAGAGCGTAAACAGAAAACCTCCTAAGAGCATGAAACTTCCCCATAGACCAAAAAAGTGCATGGGTCTTTTACCAAAAGCGTTTAAAAACCAAAGGGTTATTAAGTCAAGAAAGCCTCTAAAAAATCGTTCGGAGCCAAATTTTGTTTTGCCAAATTTTCTGGCTTGGTGTTGCACCACTTGTTCCCCTATTTTAGAAAATCCATGTTGCGTAGCTAAAACAGGAATATAGCGATGCATATCACCTCGTAGATCAATGCTTTTTACCACAGCACTGCGGTAAAGCTTTATGCCACAATTAAAATCGTGAAGGTAAATTTTAGAAACCCTACGAGCTGCCCAATTGAATATTTTTGAAGGAATATTTTTAAATAAAACCGAATCGTGGCGCACTTTTTTCCAACCAGAGATGAGGTCTAGTTGTTCTTCTTTAAGCCGTGCCATCATCTGAGGGAGTTCTTCGGGAGAATCCTGTAGGTCTGCATCTAAGGTAGCCACATAAGTTCCCTGAGCAGCCTCAAAACCGGCATGGAGGGCCTGCGATTTACCGTAGTTTCGAGCAAAAGAAATTCCCTTAATTTGAGGATGGGCTTGTGCTAAAGCACCTATCACTTCCCAAGAATCATCGGTGCTACCATCGTCTACATAAATAACCTCATAGGCATAGTCTTCTTTTGCTAATGCCCTCTGAATCCACTCGTTTAATTCACGGAGTGAGGCAGCTTCATTGAGCAGAGGTATGACAATAGAAAGAGTTATTTTATTTTGCATCTAGTGCAAAACTAAGCATTTTGCTTACTCGGGTCTAGATTTTTTAATGATTAAGCCTCCAATGAGAGAAAATACAAAGCCAATAAACAAAGAGAATACAAGACCAATTGCTACCATCATCCAAGGACTAGTAAATTTTCGTTGCATGCTTTCAATTTGATCCAAAGTCTCGGCGGGTAATTCAGGTTGCTCCATTCTGATTTTTTCCATTTGGAAATCAATGGTTTTTTGGATGGTATCGGGATCCAATACGGTCACTAAAATTAATTGGTAAGTAACTGCAATAATACCGGCAATCAAGGCAATGCCTAGGCCTGTTTTTAAAGCTTGTGCGAGACTAATATAGCCTCCATTTGCTTTTTTAAACGCTACAAGTCCAAGGATAATCAAAATGAGATTAATGGCAAGACTCACAATGCCAATTTTTTGGTCTTGTTGATAATGCATTTCAAGCATGAAGATCATGACACCAAAAACAACTGAAATCAGACCTAAAAGAAGGCCATAACGAAGAGCATAAGTACTGGTTTTTAAAGGGGAATTTTCCATTTTTAAGGGGATTTAAGGTTTCTTGTCTGTAAATGAATTAAAAAAATTGATTAAAAAAAAAGTTTTTTTGAAAAAAATCTTATATTTTCTCTAATATTATTAAATAGTTTATCCCCAAATATTTTAAGGCTAGATGAATATTCTGATGAACCTTCGCCAGCAACTAAAGTAATATTTGAATTTGGATAACAATTACGAAGATAGTCGAAGAAATTCAGCTTATAAAGTGCGTCTCCTATCACCTCACCCCCTGAATAAACTAAAATATTTAATTTTTTTTCCATTGAACGAATTTAACTCGAAAAATTTATTCCTAAATTTTGTATTATTTTATGATATAAAAAAAATGTTATAAGAAATAAACATGTCATAAAAATAATATTTTTTTTA
>Ga0181571_10004618_pt1 | contig 10319 bp, 4 predicted proteins | sample 101ome_17_FD_132440 | JGI IMG/M metagenome (GOLD analysis project Ga0181571, IMG submission 132440) | Coastal salt marsh microbial communities from the Groves Creek Marsh, Skidaway Island, Georgia - 101407AT metaG (megahit assembly) | ecosystem: Environmental > Aquatic > Marine > Intertidal zone...
CATCGCACCTCCCGCCCCCCCCCCTCATCGCGCTCGCCGCGCCGAACCGAACCGCCGCCGGCATCGCGACGTTCGGCCTTCCCGACGGCCTGGACCTCGTCGGCGAGGACGACGACGAGGATCCCGAGGAGGAAGATCTGCTGTGCGACTACGCCCCCGGCCCGCTCCAGACGGACGGCTCCGTGGGCCTCGTCGCGGACGACGGCACGGTGTCCCTCCCCGTGACGCCCACGCTGGCGCGCTCGGGGTGGTCGTACGAGACGAACCGCGGGCCGACGGACGAGCAGCGGCGCGCGACGCGATGCGGCGTCGTCGGGTGGGGCGGCGCGGATGAGCCGTGCCTGAGCGACAGCTGGCAGCATCTTCAGGAGCGCGACGCGGACGCGCGCGAGGGCGCCTCCATCACCGCGCTCAGGGCGCAGTACCACAGGATGTTCGGCAAGGAGACGTCGAGCAACAACCGGCAGTGGCTCCTCCGGCGACTGAGCGAGATTCGCAGGTACGGCGACGGCGAGGAGGAGGCGGAGGAGGAGGAGGAGGACGACTCGGCCGGAGGCGACCACTCGGGCGCGGGGGACCGCAGCGACCTCGACGACGACGGGCGCGTCTCGCCGTTCACCTCCGGGGGCAGCGCCGGGACGCACGTGACCGGCGACTACCTGGACGGGACCCTGAGCCCGCGGAAGGCGAAGGGGGCGCACTTCAAGGGCGGGCCGGCTCTGAGGCGCGAGGCGCGCGGGCGCGGCGTCGCCCTCCTCGCGCGGGAGAGCCCCGGCCGGCGCAGCGCCGCGTCCGTCTCGCACGGGGGCTCGAAGGGCTCGCGGCGCGGTCGCGGCGACCCCGCGGACTCGCACAGCGGCGAGGGCGGGGCGGCGAAGACGGACGGGTCGGTGGCGGGGCGGAAGCGTAAGGGCGGGCACCACAGCGACTCGGACGAGGGGGAGCCCCCGGTGAAGTCGCGCGCCGTCGCGCACGCGGGCGGGAGGGGGCACGGCAAAGCCGGGGGCCGCAAGGGCGCGGACGGCGCGGGGGCGAACGGCCGGAGGAGTAAGCACCACAACCCGTGGGCGCTCGAGGAGGCGGAGGCGCTCGTGGACGGCGTCGCCAAGTGCGGCGGCGGGAAGTGGGCGGATATTAAAAAGCTCGGCTTTCCGGCGATTGAGCACAGAACCGCCGTGGACCTCAAGGACAAGTGGAGGAACCTGCTCAGGATCGCCATGCTCCCGCACCAGCCGGTGAAGAGCGCGGGGGATAAGAAACGCGAGATCCCCGCGGAGCTCCTGGCGCGCGTCAGGGAACTCGCCGCGAAGCAGGCGAAGAAGGCGGCGCTGGACGGGCGCGGTCGGAGCGCCGGGCGGTGACGGAGCGACGCCCGACGCCGCGACGTTTTCGCTTTCGCGCGCGCGACGCTCGTCTTCGTCGCGAACGAACGACACAACCATTCTTACCCGCCCTCTCGAGAAGTGACGCCCGGAGGTCCGACGACTTCTTCGACGCACGAGCGCCGCGCTCCTCTCTTCCAGGAGCGCGCGCGATGGGTTCCCCGGCGCCGCCGACGAGAGGGTCCGCGTCCTTCATCATTCTTTCGCCCCGCGCGCGTCCCGAGAGGGGGGCGGGACCGCGGCGGGGCGTGATTCGTAGCCGAACCTTGTACGCCGGGAGTCGCGCGAGCGGTTAGATGGCGGCGACGAAGACGCGCGCGCCGCGTTCTCTTTCCAAGAGCGCGGCGCGATCGCGCGGAATCGCAGCGGTCTCGACCTCTCGCGCAGAGCGCCCGAGCGATATGACCACGTGTATTGTAAAAGAGTATTAATAATACCTCATCGTCGTGTGTGTATTACATCGTCTCGTCTTCGCGGCGCCGGGGCGCTTCGAATTAGTTCTTGCTGAAGGCCTTCTTGAGCCTCTCCGCGGCCTCGAGGATGTTCTCGCGGTGGCCGAAGGCGGAGGCGCGGATGAACCCGTCGCCGGCGGGGCCGAACCCGGACCCCGGGGTGACGACGATGTCGCACTTCTGGAGAATCTCCGTGAACACCTCCCACGAGTCCCTGCCGTCGAAGCTCACCCAGACGTACGGCGCGTCCGTGCCGCCGTACGTGGTGTAGCCCATGTCGTCGAACGTCTTCTTGAGGATCGCCGCGTTCTCCTTGTAGAACGCCACCAGCTCCGTCATCGCCGCCATGCCCTCGTCGGAGAGGCACGCGAGCCCGCCCGCCTGCGCGACGTTCGACGCGCCGTTGAAGCACGTGCTCATGAGGCGGTTCCAGTCCGCGCGGACGCTCGAGCCGTCCGCGAACTTGAGCGCCTCGGGGACCACGGTCCACCCCAGCCTCAGGCCGGTGAAGCCCGCGTACTTGGAGAAGGAGCACGTCTCGATGCAGCACTCCTCCGCGCCCGGGATCTCGTAGATGGTCCTGGGGCACTCCGGGTCGGAGATGTAGATGGAGTACGCGGCGTCGTAGACGATGATGGAGCCCGTCTCCTTGGCGTGCGCGACGAGCTCCTCGAGCTGCTTCCTGGTCGCCGCCGCGCCCGTGGGGTTGTTCGGGGAGCAGAAGAAGATGATGTCCGAGCCCTTCGCGGGGGCGAGGTCCGGGAAGAAGTCGTTCTCCGCGCCGCACGCGAGGTACGCGATGTTGCCGTACTGCTTCGTGGCGTCGTCGAAGCCGACCGTCTGGCCGTTCATCACGGACGAGTCCACGTACGCCGGGTACGAGGGGTCCTGCACCGCGACGTTGCGCCCGGAGCCGAACAGCATCTGAAGGCGGGAGATGTCGCACTTGGAGCCGTCGGAGACGAAGATCTCGTCGGAGGAGATGCCCGTCGTCGCCGCGTAGAAGCGCTCGACGAGCTTCTCGCGGAGGGGGCCCTGGCCCGCCTCCGCGCCGTAGCCGCCGAACTTGCCGTAGCCCTCGAGCGTGCCGAGACCCTCCGCGCTGGAGACCATGCCGGCGATGATGGGCGCGGGGATGGGCTCGGTCGTGTCGCCGATGCCGAGGGAGATGATGTTCGCGTCGGGGTTCTCCGCGAGGTGCGCCTGCTTGATGCGGTTGATCTCGGGGAAGAGGTACCCGGCCTGGAGCTTCGCCATGTTCGGGTTGCGGCCGACCTTCGTGGCGGCGACGACGACCGCCTGGCGGCGGCCGGTGGTGGTGGGGGCGGTGCGCCTGAGGGGAAGCGGAGGAGACGGGGGGGGAGGGGAGGCGGGGAAGACGGGGAGGGTCGAAGCGGTGAGACGGGCGGCGAAAACAGCACCGCGCCGACGCGCGATCGCGGAGCGAGGCGCCGAGATTGGATAGGAGAGGCGCGCGCGCGCGCGCGAGGCGAGCGCCGGCGCCGCGGGCGCGCGAGCTCGGCGCGGGGGCGCACCTGGCTAGGGCGGGGCGCGCGCCGACGAAGGAGGAGGCGCTCATGGCGAACATGATTCGAGACGGGATCGACGCGGGTGCGAAGATCGCGCGACGGGGAGTGTGGCGCAGCCGCCGCTCGAGCGCGCGCTTTCGGAGCGCGAGCGGCACCCAGGCGTGTGAACCCGAAACACGTCACGCGCCGGCGGGGTTCCAGCCCTAAACCCTGGGCGGCGAGATCGCGCGCTCGTGGAATAAAGGTGAGCGGGGTCGAGCAGAGTGGCGCGTCCTCGCGATTTTGGGCCGACTGATTGCCCATAGAGCTTCCGACCCGTCGCCTGGCGAGATTGCCGGTCGGGCTTCGGTCCACGACAGCTCGCCCCGTCACCGCGACAACAACGTGTTTGCGCTTTTTCCTCCCCGCCCCCCCCCCTCACCCCCCCCCCCCCCGCGCGCGCACGCCGCGGCGTCTTTTTCCCGTCATCGAATCCGCCATCCGCGCGCGCAGGATGTCGCGCGAGCGCGCGACGCGTCGCTCGCCTCCCCCGACGCGCGTCGCGGTTCGCGCGACGACGGCGCTCGTGGCGTGCCTCGCGACGATCGCCACCGCCCTCGCGTCGTCGGCGCAGGACGCGATCCCGACCGTCTCCGTGGGCATCGACACCGTCCCGTCTCAGCTCATCGAGCTCTCGAAGCTCTCCGACGCGGAGCCCGGGACTGGGGTGACGCGCCTCATCTTCACCGAGAAGGACGTCGCCGGGCGCGAGTACGTCAAGAGCCTCATGTCCGACGCCGGTCTCGTGATTCGCGAGGACGCCATGGGCAACATCTTCGGCCGCTGGGTCGGCTCCGAGCCCGACCTCCCCGCGGTCGGGAGCGGGTCGCACGCGGACGCCATCCCCCAGAGCGGGCTGTACGACGGGTGCCTGGGCGTGATCGGCCCGATCGAGGCGATCGCGGCGCTGAAGCGCGCGGGTTTTAAGCCCAAGCGTTCGATCGAGGCGTTGATGTTCACCTCCGAGGAGCCGACGCGGTTCGGCATCTCGTGCGTCGGCAGCCGCGCGATGGCGTCCAAGCTCGACCCCGAGTACCTCGCCTCCTTACCCGACGTCCTGACCGAGACCGGGACCTTCTGGGACGCCGCGAAGGGCGCGGGGTACGCGATCGGCACGAACGGCCACGAGGAGATGGTTCGCCAGTGCGCGTTGTCCAAGGACGAGTACTACGACGCGTTTCTCGAGCTTCACATCGAGCAGGGCCCCGAGCTGGAGGCGGAGGAGCTGAGCCTCGGCCTCGTCACCGCCATCGCCGCCCCCGCGGCGATACGGTGCTCCTTCACGGGCGACGGCGGCCACGCGGGCGCGCAGCTCATGCCCCGCCGGAACGACGCGCTGACGGCGGCGAGCGAGCTCGCGTTGGCCGTGGAGGCGATCGCCAGAGGCACCGGCGCCGTCGACAGCGTCGCCACCGTCGGCGTGATGAAGGTCGGACCCGGCGCCATCAACTCCGTCCCGCGCACCGCGGAGATGGAAATCGACGTGAGAGACATCGACGGCGCGAGGAGAGACGCGATGGTGGCGGACATTCTGAAGAAGGGCGAGGCGATCGCGAAGGCGCGCGACGTGCGGTGGTCCGCGGAGATGATCAACGCCGACCCGCCCGCGACGTGCGACGCGCGCGTCGTGAACGCCGCCGAAGACGCGGCGAAGCGCCTCGGGCTCAAGCACAAGAAGATGGTCTCGAGGGCGTACCACGACTCGCTCTTCGTCGCGGAGATCGCGCCGACCGCGATGCTGTTCATCCCGTGCTTCAAAGGGTACAGCCACCGACCGGACGAGTACGCCAGCCCGGAGGATATAAAAAACGGCGTCGAGGCCCTCGCGTACGCCCTCGCGCAGCTCAGCCTCCACTGAGCGACGTTCGTAGGACGGCGAGTTTTATCGGGAAGAAAGAGCGAGCGAGCGACGCGAGGTGGGTCTCGATCGCGATCGCGACGCGCGCGACGCCTGCGTCTTCGTTCACGTTCATTTACACCACGCGTCACCGCCCCTCCCCTCTCGCCACCGGTTCCGTTTTTCCGTCGTCTCCGAGTCTTTACCAAAACGCGCCCTTCTTCTTCGCCGCCGCGGGCGCGGGCACGCCGCACGCCGCCGCGCAGTCCGCCGCCGTGAGCGTGGTGAGGTCATCCAGCGTCTTCGGCGCCTTGACCTCCGCGAGGCGCAGGGCCTGGGCGCGCTTCGCCGCCTCGAGCAGGTTCCGCACGCCGCGCCCGTTGCTTCCCTTTTGCTCCGGCGCCCTCGTCGCAATCTCCGTCTCGAAGTGCGTCGCGAGGAGCTCGGCGGCGCCCTCCCCGAGCTTCATCTTCTGCGGCTCCAACGCCGCCTCCGCGATCTTCATGAGCTCGGGCGCGGTGTAGTCCGCGAAGTGCAGCGTCGTGGGGAACCGCGACTCCATCCCCGGGTTCGCCGCGAGCAGATCCTTCATCTCGACGATGTACCCAGCGGCGATCACGACGAGGTCCTCCCGGTGGTCCTCCATCTCCTTCATCAGCGTGTCGAGCGCCTCCTTCCCGAACGAGTCGCGGTCGCCGGACACCAACGCGTACGCCTCGTCCACGAACAACACCCCGCCGAGAGCCTCCTGAACGACCGCCTTGGTCTTGAGCGCGGTCTGCCCGCTGTACCCCGCGACGAGGCTGGAGCGGTCCGCCTCGACCAGGTGCCCGCGGCGAAGAACGCCGAGCGCGCGCAACAAGTTGGCGACGATCCGAGCCACCGTCGTCTTCCCCGTCCCGGGGTTCCCCGCGAAGACCATGTGCAGGACGCCGCCGCCCGCGCTGGGAAGCCCCGCGGCGACGCGCTCCTTCTCCACCAGGAGCTGCGCGCGGAGGGACTTGATGAAATCCTTCACCCCGTCCAAACCGACAACCTTCTCGAGGTCCGCCAGCGCCTTCTCCGTGTCGTCGCGCATCCGCCGCGCGTCGCCGCCCTCCGCCGCCGCGCCGTCGGACCCGCCGCCCTCCGCGGCGTCGCGCCCGACGAAGTCCGCGCAGGTCAACACCGTCAGCGTGTCCTTACCGATCGTGCCCAGGGAGAAGACGCGCTCGGTCTGCGCGTTGATCGCCGCCTCGAGCAGCGCGCGCGCCAGATGCGCGTTGCGTCGCGTGGGGTCGGCGCACCGCGCCGCCTCCGCGACGTGCGCCTCCAGGCGCTTGTCCTCGCGCAAACCCCGCGCGAGGGAGAACCCTCGGTCGCTCGCCATGCGGTCCAGGAGCTGGACGACCTCGAGGGGGGTAAAGTCCGGGAGGAGAACCGGCGCGGGGAGCACCGCGTCGAGCGGGGGGCACAGCCTCCGCGCCGCCGCGATGCCGTCCGCCTCCCCGGCGAGGACAAGGACGATGCCCTTGCCCGCCTTACGCGCCCTCCGCTCCACCTCCGCCGCGAGCGCCTCCATCGCCTCCATCCCGGGCGTGTCCCTGACGTTCCCGGCGTCCGCGATGGGGAGCATGCGGTGGAAGTCGTCGATGAGCAGGACGCCGCCCTCCGCCTTCTCGCACTGCTGCGCGATGAGCTCCGCCGTTCGCCCGGGCGACCGCCCCATCGCGACGAGGTCCGCCCTCGACGGGCGGACGAGCGGGCCGTGCCTCGAGACGTCGCACTCGCTGACGATGCGCGCGACGAGGCGCGCGAGCGTGGACTTCCCGCTCCCGGCCGCGCCGGCCAGGACGACATGCGGCGCGGGCTCCGCCCGCCCGCCCGCGGCAACCCTGCGCCGGTTCACCTGCAGCGCGTTCACCATCGCCTGAATCTTCGCCTTCGCCGCCGTCTGCCCGACGACGTTATCGAGCGCGTCCACGGGGTCCCCGCCGCCGCCTTCTCGGGGCTTCCTCTCGTCACCGCTCTCCGAGGGGGGCGCGCCGGCGAGGCCGTCCCACAGGTCGTCCTCGTCCTCGACCTCGTCGATTTTCTTGACGTCCTCGACGGGGACGAAGATCCCGAACCCGGGCTTGCACCGAAACAGCCTCTCGCCGTCGTACTTCCCGTCGCACTCCGACGTCGTCCGCTTCTCGTCCAGACGCAAGCCGACGACGATCCCGCCCCCCGCGAACTCCGCGGGGCCGACGAACATCACCGAGCCCTTGCGCCCGGCGACCTCGGCGCGGTCGCCGACGTACACCTTGTTCGGGTTCGGCTTCATCGTCGCCATGCCCTCGTGCTTCTTCAGGCGGTCCTTCAGGTCGAGGCCCGCGTCGGAATCGTCCAGCGCGTCCGCGGCGGAGGGACCCTGGGGTCCCGCGCGGGAGGACGGCGGGTGGGAAGCCTTGCTCGAGGCGGCGGCTTTCTTGAGCGCGGCGCCGGCGCCGCGGTTGGGGATGCCCGGGGCGGGGGGCTTGCGCGCGGCGAGGTGGTTGGGGCCGACGTTTTCCTTCGTGGGGGGGACGTGGTCCGCCCACTCCTTGCCGTGCTTCGCCGCCGCGGGGTTCGCGCGGGGGGGGGCGCGGAGGTGCGCGGGGACGCGCGTGCCCGCGCCGAGGCCCGCGAGTTTGGCCTGCGCCGCGGCGCGAGCGGCGGCGGCGGCGGCGCCGGGCGCGCCGGGGGCGACGGGCCGGCACATCGCCGCCTTGCCGACGCAGATCTTCTCGTGCTCGTCCTTCTGGCCGCGGAGCAGAAGCTCGGCGCAGACGCCGCACTTGACCTGGGGAGGGAGGAACGGGGGGGGGAGGAGGGGCGGGGAGGGAGGGTGCGACGTTCGCGGGGAGTTCAGGCCGGGGGCGGGGAGGAGGCGGAGGTGAGATGGATGCGAGTGACGCGCGAGACGGTTCGCGCGTCGTTGTTGCCGCGAGACGTCCGAAACGTCCGTCGGAACGGCGCCAGATGTCACGTCTCGCGCGACGGCGCGCGCGGCGCGGGGGACGATGCCGCGCGAGAGAGACGGTTCGCGGACGGCGCGCGCATCGTGAGGCGCGTTCGGGACGAGCGCGGGTCGGCGAACGCCCCGACGTCGTTCGTCGCGCTCGGGCCCGGGGCGCACCCCGGGACGCATCGCGCGCCGCGCCGCGGGGGGACGCACCAGCTCGCAAGGGGACTTGCTCTCGCGCTGATGCGCTTTGAAGTCCACCTCCGGGAACTTCTGGTTGCACTGCAGGCATCGGAGCCACTTCATCGGCTTGGGGGCGTCGTCGACGTCCCCCGGAGCCTTCATCGGGGTGCGCGCTAGGAGCGCGGGCATCTCGACCGTGCGGACGTGCGCGCGACGGACTGACGGGCATCTCTCGAGCCGGGGGTACGAAGCGTTGACCGAGCGTTGCAGAATTCACCCGCGTGTATCGACATCTTCCGCCCCGCGGATCGATGATTCGATTCGTCCGCCGCGAACGCCCTCTGCCAGTTTTCGTCGTCGCGTCCGCTCCCCCGGTCGCGTAATCAGCGCGCGCCGCCGCGGGGCAGGCTCGCGCGCTCGCCCCTTCGCGTCGCGCGGTCGGAAGTTCCTCCGTCGGTCCGGATGTCGGGCCACCCCCGCTCCTCCGGGGGGGGCACCCTCCGCGCCTTTTCCGTGGAGGGCGAAGGGGAGACCTCCGTCGTCCTTCCCGCCGGCCTCTCGGAGCCACTTCAGAGGCCTCTCGGCGGCAGCGCCCCCCCCCACGGCGGCGCGCGCGTCCGTAAGTCGTGGCGCCTGAACGCGGAGACGTTCGAGCCCGGGAAGAAGACCGAGGCGCAGATCGCGGGCCTGCACAGGCGCCTGCCTCGGCACTTCAACGTCGCGAGCACGGACGGGATCGTGGCGTACTACCGCAGGCAGAACCAGCTCGTGGAGAAGTTCGAGGAGACGGAGCACCTCCTCGACCAGAGCGAGCGAGCGAGCGGGCGAGCGCTCGCGAGCGACCAGGAGGCTCGCGACGCGGACAGTAGGCTCGCGGAGGCTCGCGACGCGGAGGAGGACGCGAAGCTGAAGCGCCGCCGGGTCCGCGAGGCGTTCGCCCTGAAGCTGAGCTTCTGGGCGAACGTCGCGCTTCTGGTCATCAAGGCCTTCGCCGCGTACAGCTCCGGGTCGCTGAGCATCATCACCAGCGCCCTCGACTCGCTCCTGGACCTCATCTCCGGCCTGATCCTGTGGCAGACGGAGAAGAGCATGCGCAAGCAGAACAAGTACCTGTTCCCCGCGGGGAAGTCGCGGATGCAGCCGCTGGGCATCATCGTGTTCTCGTGCATCATGGGCACGCTGGGGTTCCAGATCTTGATCGAGGGCGTCCGCCAGCTCGTGGGGCCGGACCACACGCACCACCTCGAGGACATCTACGGCGTCATCGGCGTCATGTGCACCGTCGTGCTCGTGAAGTTCGGCCTGTACCTGTACTGCCGCGAGTCCTCCTCCCCCGCGGTGCAGGCGTACGCGCAGGACCACAGGAACGACGTGGCGACCAACACCGTCGGCCTCGCCACCGCCATGCTCGGCGACCGAACGCTCTACTGGATCGACCCGCTCGGCGCCATCCTGCTCGCGACGTACATCATCCACAACTGGGCCCTGACCGCGCTCGAGAACATCAAGGCCATGGTGGGGTACTCCGCGCCCCCCGAGTTTCTCACGCAGCTGACGTACCTGGCGTGGAACCACCACCCGGACATCGTCTGCATCGACACCGTGCGCGCGTACACCTTCGGGCCAAACTTTTTCGTGGAGGTGGACGTCGTGCTGCCCGAGGAGATGCCGCTGCGACGCGCGCACGACATCGGGGAGAGCCTGCAGAACACGATCGAGGAGATGGGGGAGGTGGAGCGCGCGTTCGTGCACATCGACTTCGAGACGGCGCACTACCCGGAGCACGGGGCGCGGAGGGAGAAGGCGGAGAGGGAAAGAAGAGCCGCCGAGCGGAGGAGGGAGGAAAGCGCCGCCGCCGCCGCCGCCGCGGAGAGGGGAAGCCGAGGGGAGGGCGGAGGGCGGCAGTGCGGGGAGATGGGACGGAACGGACAG
>Ga0181571_10004623_pt1 | contig 10316 bp, 8 predicted proteins | sample 101ome_17_FD_132440 | JGI IMG/M metagenome (GOLD analysis project Ga0181571, IMG submission 132440) | Coastal salt marsh microbial communities from the Groves Creek Marsh, Skidaway Island, Georgia - 101407AT metaG (megahit assembly) | ecosystem: Environmental > Aquatic > Marine > Intertidal zone...
AAGTTGGCACAGGGATCAAGGAACACGCCCCCGAAAGCGTCGTGATTGTGGTCACCAACCCGCTTGACTTGATGACCTACCACATGCAAAAGGTGACAGGTTTTCCTCCCGAGCGTGTCATCGGGCAGGCCGGTGTGCTCGACAGCGCCCGCATGGCCCACTTCATTGCACTCGAACTGGGCTGCGCTGAGGAAGATGTGTCCCCCATGGTCTTGGGAGGTCACGGTGACACCATGGTGCCATTGCCGCGTTACACCACCGTCGGTGGCATTCCCATCACGCAACTGATGGATGAAGCAACGATTCAGGCGATCAGCGCACGAACGGCAAGCGGTGGCGGTGAAATCGTGAAACTGTTGGAGCGCGGGTCAGCGTTTTACGCTCCAGGCTCGGCCGCTGCCATCATGGCCGAATCTGTTCTCAACGACCGAAAGCGGTTGATTCCAGCATCGTGCCTTTTGACCGGTCAATACGGCTTGGACAACGTGTACATTGGCGTTCCTTGCATCATCGGGTCGAACGGCGTGGAACGCATGTTCGAGCTTGAATTAACCGAGGATGAACTTTCCTCCCTCCAGGGGTCAGGGGAGTTCTACAAAACTCAGTTGAGCGAATTGCTCGGTTACTGAAACATCGTGCCTCTGTTGCTTGGGACGGCTTGTTTGATGATCACGCATCGCGAACGATGGCCAACGAATGGGTGCGACCGTAAGTGGTTGCTTCAGTGGGTCGCCCTTCTAACCGAACAAGGTGGTGGCCCTGGCGCCCTCTCGAGCGCATGCGTGCTATCAATTCCTGGCCGGTATAACATCCCTTGTGTTCATGGACCAGAGGGCCAAGGCCGCATGCAAGTGGATGATGACGATCGGTGATTTCATGACCGTGGTAGGGCAACATGAGGTTCACCCTGTGCTCGTCCCAATCATCGTCCTTCCAATTGGGTTCGAGCGATTGGTCAAGCGGTGCCACGCGCATCCATCCAAAGAAACTCTTGTGGACGGTGACGCCCGGTTCTGCCCGGGGTTCAGCATCGCACAACAGGACTTGGTTCAAATCGGACACGTCGCGAATGCTGACTCCGCGACCAAGCTTCTTTTCTGTCAAGTGCTTCACGAGGTGATTTCTGTTGCCCGCTGAACCGACCAACGCTACGCCGTTGGGCAAGCAAATCACATCAATGACATCGATGATTTTGGCGTTGGGCGTCAAAACCACTGTTGTGCATGAACCGTCCACAAGGTTGGTGGACAGACCGTTCAGGAACGCCAACACATCCGTGCCTTCGCACCACAGGACCGAAGCTGGGTGGACCCGAGTGAGCATGTTAGGCCTCAGGAAAACGACTCGCCGCACCCGCATGAGGTCGAAGCGTTGGGGTTGTTGATCTTGAAACCGCCACCCATCAGCCGATCAACGTAGTCGATTTCAATGCCGTTCAGCAGGTGACTCGATGCTCGCGGAACAAGAACTTTGAATCCATCAATTTCCAATTCCTGACATGGCGTTTCGGTGGATTCAACGATCTGCAGGTCGTACATGTAACCGGAGCACCCTCCGCTGAGCACGCCAACCAGGAGGGCATGGGACCGGTCGTCCCCAAATGCATCGCTGAGCATTTCCACAGCCTTTGCGGTCATGGTCAACTCAACCTCAACCTCCTCGGGTGCGTTAACCAAAATGGGTGAGGCCGATTCGCATGTCCCGCAGTCCATGTCTTCCGCAAGTGGAACTGCCTTTTGAACTTGACCAAGTGGAGCGTGTTCATTGGGGTTCAACGCCGTCGCTTTGCCTTCTTTTCGAGGGCTTTTTGCAAAATTCTGCATCGACGAATTTGGTCCTTAGCACGCTTGGTCGCCGCATTGTCCAATCCTCGGGGAATGGCCTGCTCAAAGCACTTGATGGCGTCTGCGTACCGTTCCATTTCAGCGTATGCCGTTCCCATGTTGTACAAGGTCTCCCCGCGAACCTCGGTGGGGCGAATGGTCATGGCCTGGTGGTACGCTTCGACGCATTTTGGGTATTCTTCAAGGAAATAGAAGGCGTTGCCACGGTTGTTCAAGATGCGAATGATCATCTCATCGTCACCTGCAAATGCCGGCAGCGCTTTGTCCAGCGATGAGAGCGCTTCGCGGTACTTGCCGTCCTCAATGAGTTGAACGCCTTGGTTGAACCAGGCGATGTCCTGGTTCGCAACCGAGCTGGATGCCGTGGTCTGTGGTTGCGTTCTGGCCACGGTTTGAGCCGCATCGAGGGCGGCCTTGGCCAAATCGACGTGTGGTTGGGGTTCAACCGTTGCTGCAGGCTGGACGGGTTGCATCGGCTGCAACAGGAGTTCGCTCGCGCCGTCGAGCGATGCCTTAGCAGCCTGGGTGGCGGGTAGGCCGAGGTCGGGGAAGCTTGTGGTTGCAGGTGATGGCTGAGGAACCGTCAACACCGGCATGTGTGCTGGTTCGTTGGCGATGGTTGGCACTGATTTGGCCGGTTCTGGCGTGCCGAGGGCAGCGGCTTTGGCATGGCACTTGGCAGCCGTTGCTTCGTCCCCTGCCCGCTCGAGTGCTCGAGCGAGGCCGGTCCAATGGTCGGCCGAATGTTGGTCGGTTTGAATCAACCCCTTCCACATTAAGACCGAATCACTGTGTTGCAATGACAACGACAAGGCCTTGGCCCGTTCGGGTGAAGGGGTATCCGGAAGGAGCGTCAAGACCTCTTTCGCCAGGTCGGGCCCCTCAGGAACAGTGGGCGGCATACCGGTTGAGTGCTCGAGTGCGTCGTGTTCTCCATTGGCCAATTGCAAGAGCGTGTCGATGAGGGCTTGGTGGAGAGGATGGCTTTGGTCATGGGCACTCACAGCACGACAAGCATCGAGGTAATGGTCAATCCATCCCTTGTCCTCGGACAACGATGCCATTTTCTCGCCAGCTTTGACGTAGGTGCCGTCGGCAGACATGGCCCGTTTGTAGGCTTGGATGGCCTCACTGGCCAATCCGTTTCGTTGCTGAATGGAACCAAGATTGAACCAACCAGCAGCGTGGGTCGGTTCCAAATTTTGTGCGTGCGACATCGCCGCCATCGCATGCGTATCGAGGTTCAAGCGAGCCATCGCACCTCCGGCCACACGCCACGCATTGGCGTGTTGCGCACCCACGGTCTTCAAGTGAGGTTTGAGCAATTGGAGCGCGTCTTTGGCCTGTCCGGATTTGAGGAGTTCCGTTGCCTGAGCGCTCAACGCATCGAGGTCGATGGCCGGGGCGGCAGATGGTTCTTCACTCGGCGCTGCCGAGGTTTCAGGGTTGGCGCTGCCGATGTCATGACTGATGGATTGCGTGGCCACCACAACGGCTGCTGCACTTTCCAATTCCTCTGCAGAAATCGATTCATCGTGGTCGTGGTCGTGGTGCATGGCCTCCTGAAGCAAGGCCCCGGTGTCTTCGATACCGGCTTTTTTCGCCACCTGCTCCACGACGTCCATATCGACGGACTGCGACACTTCGAGCGAGGGCTTCATGGCCTCCATGGGTACGGACAAGCCACTGTCCTTGGTGCGAGTCTGGAGGTCGACCAGCATGGGATGTCCCGGGTAAAACGTCAGGGCCTTCCCGGCCATGGCGTGTGCACCTTCGAGGTCACCGATGCGCTCCAGCAAAATGGCCATGTTGGCCGTTGCAGGAGCGTGATCTTCGTTGAGGTCAAGGCAGATTTGGAAGGCTTGACGGGCGCCACGGGCGTCCTGTTGTGCTTCGAGCAGAACACCGCGGTTGAACCATGCCATGTCGGAGGCAGGGTCGAGTGCAATGGCCTTGTTGAACGCCGCCAACGCGCCTTTCACATCGCCTTTTTTGCTCCTTTCCTCGCCGGTTTGGAGGAGCCCTTCCACCATGGATGCCGTGTCTTCCAAGGACTCCAATTCGGGAAAAGCGTCCGAAGGGGCTTGTTGGATTCCCTCTCCGGTTTGCGATTCATCGTTTTGCACCGCCGACAGGGCTTCGTCCATGCCCTGCAGCGCTACACCTTCGATGCCTGTTGGGTTCGCCCCATCATCGTCACCATTGTTCATGGAAAGTCACTCCCTTGAAACCAGCATCCGTTCGTCAATAAGTGTTGTCTTTTCCTGCTACAGAGAGGAATGAAGTGCACGAACACCTTCATGAGCCTCGAACCCGTGGTGGCTTCATGAACCAACCACCCGTCCGAGTCTTGGCGCTTGCCGGCGAGTACCGGTCCACCTCGAAATCCGGCATGTTGGCCCATGCTGCCCTTAACATCGCCAAAGCTGCGGGGGCCGAGGTTGAATTTTGGGATCTGGATGCCTCTCCCCTCCCTCTGGTGGGTGAGGATGGGTGTTGGTCCCATCCAAACGTGGCAGCGTTTCAAGCAGCGGTGACCAACGCTGACGCCGTCTTCCTTTCGTCCCCTGAATACCACGGCACCATGTCGGGTGTGATGAAAAACACCCTGGATTGGATGTACGACAAACATGTCGGTGGAAAAGCTGTTGGGTTGATGTCGACCCTTGGGGGCGTAACCAACGCCAACACACTCAACCACATGAGAATTGCATGCCGTTGGCTTCATGCTTGGCCCGTTCCTGAACAACTCGCCGTTGGTCACGTCAAGGAAGCCTTCAATGAGGATGGAACGTTGATGGACCCGGCCATCGTTGAACGCCTTGAGCAATTGGTGCATTCGGTCTTGGCCACGGCAACCATGTTGCGTGACCGCACGTGATGGTCATGGATCAACCCCTCTTCTCCGACCATTGGGGCGGGACGTATCGACTGATTGAGCCGGGTCGGTTCATCATGGGCGACGAACGTGGCGACGGTGCTCAAAACGAGCAACCCGCCCATGATGTTGAGATTGAGCGACCTTTTTTCCTCGGCGAACGCCCGGTCACACAAGCACAATGGTTTGACGTGATGGGGGCCAACCCATCCAAACATCAAGAGGGTTGGAGTGCAGGTCTTCGACCGGTGGAATCCATCACGTTTGATGAGGTCAAAGGGTTCCTCGAACAACTGAATCAGCGCGATTCTGGTGAGGTGAGGTTGGGGTTGCCCGGTTATTGGCGTCTTCCAAGCGAGGCTGAATGGGAGTACGCCGCCAAGGCAGGCACCCGTTCACGTTGGTGGTTTGGTGATCGCGACCGCGATCTCGATGACAACGGATGGCACGCAGGGAATTCGGGCGGTTCGACCCGCGAGGTGGGCTCCAAATCAAGCAATCCTTGGGGGTTCTTTGACATGAACGGGTTGGTCTACGAATGGTGCGAAGACCACTACACTCGGCGTTACGATGAATCAAGAATACAGGCAGCATACACCACCCCTGGTGGGACACGGCGTGTTATTCGCGGCGGAGCTTGGTTCACGGAAAGCGATGCCACACGAAGCTCCGCACGTTCATCGGCCGCCCATGATAAACGCAGCGATGGCATTGGGTTGCGACTGGTGTGGGAGCCGGGTGCATCCAGGCCCAACTGAACCGAATTACACCGCTTCGTCTGGAAGCCGTTCGGTGTCGTAATCATCATGTTCGCCTTGCGCATCCAAGATTTGATGCTCCGGTGTCCGGCCCGGGCCGATGTTCCACCGTGCGTTCAACGGTTCGTCCAACATGAGCAGCAGGTTGTTTCGCTGAAGTTGGCCCAACGCCATGGCCGTCCTTGAAACCACGGGAGCCACCTCCTCTGCAAAGACCGCATCCATCAGGTTGCACACTTCTGCGAATGTACGTGAGCCGTCGCACAACTCCCACAACATGCTGTTCATGCGGTCGAACGGTCGCCTGACTTCACCAGGAGCCCGAAACCAGCGTGCAAGCAACCGTTCAAAACGATTGAATCGCTTTTGAATACGCAAAACCACACGACGGCCGCTGACACCAGTCGCTTGTGGATCCCGCTCGACTGGACCAACCCGGGCCCACCACACCGGCGTTCGGCAAGGATACTGTTCAGCCAACGGGTGGGATGTTGCGTCCACAATGTCCATGCCACCACCTCAAAATTCAGTCCACGTCCACATGACCAACGTCAACATGCTTGCCACACCCGTCAGTGCTACCAAACGAAGTGTCTGAACGCGTTGGGTGAAATGGCGAAGGTACCAAGCGGCGACACCGCACAAGGAAACGACCAACCAGAGCCCGTACCATGCGACGGGGTACTCGGTCATGGTGAAGGGTCCTCACAGCGTGCCATCAAGGTATTGCTGCCCGTAATACATCCATTGTTCCATGGTCCATCCGGGTGGCAAACCCCCCTCCGGTAGAGGGGGGCCGGTGGGCAATGCGGCGCTTTGAGCGACCGGCACGGTTGATGCTGTTGCAGATGCTTGGGGTTCGACGTCAACGGCCTGGGCGCTTATGGGTGCTGTGGACGGTTCGTCCACCTCCCCGGTGACCAACGACGGCGTGACTTTGGGCCCATCCAACAGCCCCATCGGTTCATCTCGCTCTCTTCTTCGGAGGAAAAGAAGCCCAATCAACACGGCCGCAGCAACACCTCCGCCACCAACAACGACCGCTCCAGATGCGAAGCCTAGTGGTTCATCGGGTTGTGTGAAATTGAGGGGCACGTTCAACGCCAAATTGACCACCTGATCTGAATCGGTGATCGTGAACCCCAGCACACCCTCCCAAGCCGTGCCGAGGTTGACCACTTCACACAACCTGCGTTCGGTTTGTGGTTTGAGGTGGCCGGGTCCCATTGCAATCGTTTCACCCGATGCATTCAGGAGCCGCTGCTGGCAACTGATTTGCCAACCGTCCGGCCCGCTCGCCATCAACGTGAGGGCTTCAGCCTGGGTCGATGTGCTGGTGATGTTCACCCAAACCAACGCCGTGGTGTCCCACGAAACTTCATCGCTGTTGGCAGGGACAACCGTGGCTGAAACCGAACGACGCTGATCAACAACCACGAGATGTTCGGCCGTCATGGTCACTGGAAGCCCTTCATCGTTCACGACGCCGAGCACTTCAAACCGGATTACGATGCGGGAGTTCAATTCCATCTCATCCGGTACGAGCAGGTCAACACGGAACGAGGTGTTCCCGCTTGCAGGCACATTGAACGGCTCAGCGACGCCCAACGTTCGATCCGCACCGTTGACGGTGAACAACGCCACCAAGTCGGGATTGGGCGGTGAGGCAGAAACGGTGGCGAGCACGCTCAACGACGATTCCTGAGCGTTCCCGACATTGGTGACCACGGCTTCCGCATACGCGCTTCCACCCACCTCTGCCCCGCTTGACCCCATGGCATCGCTAAGTTCCACGATTTTGACCGCAGCGGTGACCGATGTCCACTCAATGGCATTGTCGGATGGGTCCACGTCCACGCCACCGCCCGTCAATTCAAGTGACCAACGCACCGTGGAACGGGCGCCTGCGTCCTCGGTGGATGGAACTTGAAGTTGGACCTCAATCAGTGCACGATGGCTGGTTCCGTAGATGGGTGAGAGTTCAATGCTGTCCGCTGACGGCTCACCGTCCACCAGTGTTGTGTAACTCCATCCGACGGGAAGATCTTCAGCCACGAGTCGGGTGGTGGCTGGACCGTTTCCGAGGTTGCTGACGTTGAACATCAACAGGTTGGTTCCACCGGGCAAGATGCGTTGCGGTAGTTCATCGCCTTCCAAGGCAACGTTGTGAACAGCGGCTGCTCGTATGCCTGCAAACGCATCGCCTTCGAGGAGCATGAGGCTCCGTTGCGATTCGATGATGGGCGTGATCGTCGGGCCTCGGTCGCCGGACTGGGCGGTGAGTGGGGCACGCACGCGCACATCGAAGGTCGCCGTCGATCCGCTGTTCAGCACCATCGCTGGTCTGGAGGGCTGCTCCACGACCCACTGGCCGGGAGTTTCAACCTGGACTCCGACATCAAATATGTCCTGCCGAGGTGCGTGGTTGGTGACCGTGTAGGTCAACACCGTGTCTTCACCGGGAAGGACCTGTACCGTTCCGGTCACGTCGTGACTCGTGAGATCGATGCTGGCGTTGCTGACCATGCTTGCCGAGATGTCAAACGTTGTCGTCAGACTGCGGCGGGTGTCGTTTTGTGCCGTCATCGTCATGGAGAATTGAACCACGGTGTCCGGGGCGGCAGCTTCGGGCACCGTCATCATCAGGGCCACTTGTTCGGGTTGCTGAGGCCGTACTTGGACCGAGGTGCGCTGCATCCAATCGAAGTTAACCGCCCAATTCGATGGCAGGGCGGACGTGTTCAGAGACAAGTCAAACACATCGGTGGCTTCACCCGCATTGTCGATGCCAACGGTGAACGTACACGTTTGTGTGGGCGGACAACTCGGCCGGACGATGGGCGTGGCCATCACAGGAATCCGGTCGGCCTTGACGAGGAACTGAACTGGAAGCGTGGCGTTCACGCTTGGGTATTGAACCGATTGGATGTTGATTTGCATTTGCTGAAATCCTGTGGAGGCGTTCACGTCTGGATTGAGCATCAACTTGAACAAAGAGGGAACGCCAGGTGTGACGGTCAAACCGGAAGCGGGATTGAAACTCGTCCCTGAAGGACGAGCAAAATAAACACCCCAATCCGCCGGTATGCCGGTCACGGTGGGCACGAAGCTCTCGGTGATGTTGCCGGTGTTGATGATCTCCACCGTCACGCTGCCCCACTCGCCGGGCAACGCTCCAGTGGTGGCCACGCCTTGGGCGGCGACGTCAAACTCATCGTTTCGAACCTTTTGATCGTACAAAATCACAAGCTCGTCGATGTAGAAACCGACATCGGTGCCTGAGGCGTTGGATGTGAATTCAAATTTGAACTGGGACGTGCTGTGGAACAGGGCAGTCTGAATCGGAATCAATGGAGAGGTGGCCCCTTTGTTGTTGAAACTGAAGGTTTGCCAGTTGGCGCCGTCAAAGAAATTCTGATCCACCGTGCCGGTCAAGGACGCGATTTCAACCCAAGCCCCCATCGTGTCCGTGCCGTAGATTCTCAGCACATCGTTGGCGGCGCTGCTCCCCGTGTAGTAAAACGAGAGTCCGTTGGTTCGCAGCGGCGACTGAACGGCATCGGACATGTCCATCACGGGCGTCACCAAGGCCGTCATCATGTTGTTGGTGTAGGTGCCGGTTTGCCCGTTGCCAACATGGCAACTTGAACCCTTGGAAATTGATGTGTCTGTGCTCAGCGACCAACCAGGGCCAAAGGTGTAATTTGTCGTTGTGTCGCAGTTGTAATACCGGAAACCAACGGTGAAATGGCGGTTGAATCCGTTGTTGGAGGGGTCATCATCGCTCACCGTGGGCGTCGCTGTCACCAGCAAGGAGTGGTTACCGGCGTAGCCAGGCGTGATGGGAATTTGGACCGTGTCGATCCCGGATGAGGCGAGACTGTTCATCTGAACGGTGGTGTTGACGAATTCAAAGAAGGCGTATTCGTCGTGAAGAAGGGTCACGGTCACGTCCACCACCCCACTGTTGCTTGTTCCAAGGTTTTCAATCGTGACCGTCAACGTGGAACTGGTGTTCACCATGCCGTCGATGACGTACAAATTCGCAGGTCGGTTGAATCCCGCAATGGGGTGGTTGGATGAAAACATCCTGTAAGAATTGACGTCGGCGTTGTTGGTGTAGGCCACCGATACATCCGTGACGGTAAGGTCAACGCCCGTTGGGTTCGATGGTGCACTGTATGGCAATGGTTGCGACAACTCCACGGCCATCGGTGTGTGAATGGAGCAACACAAAAGCGCCAGCAAAGCGCAAGCCGTCCAGGTTCGGGGAGCCATGTATGATGCAAGGGCGTCAATCTATTTAGGAGCGATGTTCAAGGATTCGTGGCCGGAGTTTGGAGACTCTCTTGCACGGATTGTTCGTCCGAAACCAGTTTCGCTTCGTCGCGCCTTTCCTTGGCGCGGGCGGCAAAGTAAACGGTGAACGACGGCACCAACACCATGGCAAAGCAACCGACGACGGCCGCCAGCGCCCATAAGAATTCGGTCGCCGTGTCCACCGTGAACACCTCAACGTTGGCAAACGCTTCGTTGACGGTTTCCACCTCGATGGTCGGGTTGGTTGTCCGGTTGCCTTGCTCAACAACCTCGATGCGCAAGAGTGCCGGAAAATGGTCGTAGGCGATGAGGGCTCGTGCTTTCAGTTCGGCTTCTCCAAGGTCTTGAGCGAACACCGAACCGTTGGATCGGCGTGCTGGGTCCGTGGACGTCAAAGCATGAAACAGAACTTCGCCGTTGGCGTCCGGTTCGCGGACATGCGTGGCGAGGTGGTCGCAAAGGTCAGCACAAGAGAACTCTTCCTCGAGGGGGTTTTCGAGGTCGTACGTGTTGCCC